>Ga0180432_10012085_pt1 | contig 10086 bp, 3 predicted proteins | sample SS_ome_10_FD_132414 | JGI IMG/M metagenome (GOLD analysis project Ga0180432, IMG submission 132414) | Hypersaline lake sediment archaeal communities from the Salton Sea, California, USA - SS_1_MS_2 metaG | ecosystem: Environmental > Aquatic > Non-marine Saline and Alkaline > Hypersaline >...
AGCGGTAATGAATAAGCTGAAAAGCAACATGTTCTGGGTTCTTATCGGCCTTGTGCTCGTCGTCGAACTGGCGGCATACGTGGTGGTCGTACGCGGCAAGGCAAACCACAACGCCGACAGAATCGGAGAGCTGGACAAACGCATAACCGACCTGAAAAGAATGGCACGAACCGCCGCCCGACCAGAGATGATCGAGGCGGCCCGAAACCATAAGAAAGACCTTCAGCGCGAATACGGCCGGATGGTACTCTATATGATCGGTAAGGACGACCTCTTGGACCATTTCGGAGACAACGTTACGGTCGCGCCGGCGGACGTTTTGAAGCTGACCGACTGGCAGAAAACAAGGCTCGGCCGCTTTCACAGGGTTTGCCGGGGAGAATTCATCGCAGAGGCCGAAAAGCTTGGAATGATCCCCGAGGGAGCCAAGCCACCCTGGGATTTCGTCGACCTCAGCGGAAACCCTAAACCCGATGTGTGGATTTATGCCTACAAACAGTTGTGGATACAAAAGGAACTGATGGGCCTAATGAAGCAGCCCGTGTCTCCGCGCTCCGGGATCCCCACGGAAAACGCCGCCGGGCAAACGCACCCGCCGCTGGTCACGGCAATCAACAGTATCAAGTTTGAACTCCCCCAGAAAGACAAAAATGAGAGGCAGCCCGGTTATAAGTATGAGGCGCGCTTCTCCTATTATCGTGTGACCGTCGAAGTGTCGATGCCTGCGGCCAACGTACCCATCCTGATGGAGCGAATCCTCAAACACGAACTGCCCCTGATCATAGAGTCGTACAAAGTCGCAAAGGCCCTGGACGAAAAGGGCGGGGCAATCGGCGCAGGCGGCAAGCTCCAGAACCTCGTGAGCGCCGAGCTCACCTGCAAAATTGTCGACTTCACAATGGGCCTGAGCAAGGCGGTATTTGCCGGCAGCCGTTTCCAAAGCCCCGAGGCCGTGATAAAATGGCTCGAAAAGGAAGCCAAAAGCGACGAGATGGCAAGGATATTGCGCGACCAGATTAAAAAGAAAGGCGTTAAGCCCCGAAACACCACCTTCGGCATCGAATACGTTGTGTATCCGCGCGACCGAAAAGACTCGTTGTTTACGAGTACGATGCCGGCCGAGAGCGAAATCTACGACGGTGTAACCATATATTACGGGAATATTCTGGAGTGCATCCCCGACCTCCGGCGCCGACTGGGCGGAATCAGATGACGATCCACGGAGATGCGGAATGAGAATTGATCCGGGCAATCCGCTTTTTCGCTACATCGACAAGCTGCTCCTGGCAGTTGCCGCACTGACGGCGCTGCTGGGGCTTCTTAGAGTATCTTCCAGCGACACCCCCGCCCGCCGGGCCGTCGTCAAGGTGCAGCAGGCGCTTGACGACCTGGATCGAGCCGTCGTCAACAAGCAGGTCCGCAACTGGGATCCCCCCGACGACCACGCACGTCTTGCCGAGAGATTCAACTCGCAGAATATCCAAGAAGGCAATCCTTTTCGACTCTACGTTTTCTTCAGCCCCGACGAGATCATAGGCGAAGCACTGACGGTGAAATACGACAAAGCCACTTCCGTGGACCAGCGCGAAACCGCCTATTACCCCATCACAAAGAAATACGGTGAAGCTCTTCCCGTCCTCAAGAAGGTTGATTATACCAAAGCCAGCCTGGTAATAGGCGCCGCAGCCAAGAAGGCCGCTCAGGTAACCCTCGACAGAGAGCAAAAAAGGCTGGCCATCATCCCCTTGGCCCCCGGCCTGGGAAGCGTTCGCATTGAATTTGCGGAGGGGGCCAGCTTTGAATTCAAATTGACCATCGTCGAGATAGAAGTCTCACCCATAGCTGTCCCCCAGCCGCCCGCAAAGCTCACGGCCACCGCCCGAAAGGGGTACATAGCCCTTACATGGGAAACAAACCCCAAGAGCTCCCCGGCCACAGAATATATCATCTATCGATCCGAGGACCCCGACGCCCCCGAGCAAGAGGTGGGCAGGCACGAAGTCGGCGGCATCGAAGACCGCACGACAACGGTTCAAGCAAACGCCGACGAGCCGCCCGCAGCGATCATCCGGCGGTACCAGTGGGACGATTTCGGCGTTTCGCCGGGAACAAAGTACTACTACGCAATCAAAACCAGCGGCATGGTAAAAGAAGAGGGCAAGGAGGAAGCAACCCTCATATTCAGCGCCCTCAACCCCAACCGAGCGAGCGCTGTGGCCCTCAGCCCCATCAGCCTCACACTCGTCGGCGGCGTTGCGCGCCGGAGCCCGATGGGAACCTTTGAAGTCGAAGTGCAAGAAGGCTACACGCCCAACTTCAAAAACTTCTTCGCACGGCCTGGCGAACAAATAGGCGCGGGAGAATACTCTTCCGGCTTCACCCTCGTCGGCATCGAGCAGCTCCCCCACGAGCACTGCAGAGAAATGGCCGTACTCGTCAAGGTCGCAGGCCAACACAAGATCCAACACAAAGAAGTAAGGTACGTGCAACAAGACCTCCGCGCCGTTGTGGTTAACGGCCAAAACGCGTCGACCGTTCTCTGGAAAAAACAAGGAGGCAGGAGCCGATATCAAAAGGCGGTCCGCAAGCTTTTCAAAGAAATTGCGGCGATAGCCGATGGGCCCCTTCCCAGGGCCAAGCGCGAGGGCGACGCCAAAGGCAAGCCCGAGTTGGCGGTAACCAATGAGGCCGACGACACCCTGATTATTGTGGCGCGCGGCGGGAGGGACGAGAAAATGCTCGAGGTGCCGCCGCACTCGGAGCGGCCCATCAAGCTTACCCCGGGCGGCTACGAAATCGTCGCCGGATACCTCGTAAAAACAGCGAATGAAGACAACGTGGAAGAAATAGACCGTCAAAAGAGCAAGGCTTACCGCGCGGAGAAGGTGAAACTCGAGCAATCCAAGAAGTACCGCTTGAGAATTGGAAAGCCCGAGAGAATAGCGCCGGCCGCAATAGCACCGGCCGGAGGAAAAAAGGAAGCCGAAGAATAACCGCCTTCCCGGGGAAGCTTGAGTCACAACAAAAAAAGCGTTTGAGCGTGGAATTCAGCTTTCATAAGCACAGGATTCGCACCAAGAAAGGAGAAGGGCCTTGGGACGTGAAAACATGAAGCGGAGGCGCCGCCGCGGATGGCGGTTCGTGGCAGGATTGATCGCGGCTGCGGTCTTTCTGGCCTTCCCCGCAATGGCCGATCCCGGCAAGGTCATCGCCTTCCCCGATGGCGAGGCACGGCAGGAGGAAGCCGCGCGGGAAGATCAGATCAAACGTGACCGCGACCATTACCTCGCACAAATGTCCCTCCAGAAAGGTGCCCAATACCTTGGCGAGGGCCGCTATGCCGAGGCAAAAGCGGAAATGGAATGGGTGCTCACCGTCGAACCCGATAACAAACAGGCCCTCAAAATCCTTGCCGATGCCAAAGCACAACTGGCCGAAATAATCGCCGATCCGGCCCGGGGTGACGCCGACGACGCGCTCAGGCAAAACCGCCTCGAAATGGAGTGCCGATACTACGAGGCAAACAGCCTGATTGCCGAATGCAAATACCCCCAGGCCATACGGAAACTCGAAATGGCCGTCGGCATCGGAAAATCGATCGACGGGGCGGCCAAGCTTTTGGCCGACGCCACCGCCCTCCTCGAAAAGGCCCGCCAGCACCAAAACGCCGTCACCAGCGACGACGCCGCAGCGGCACGAAAAGAGGCATACAAACTTGCCCTTGCCTATGAGCGAAAACAGAGAGAGCTCGAACAAAAACGCGCCCGAGCGCTCATGGATCAGGCAAAGAAATACTACCGGCTGAGGGAATTTGAGCTGGCGCTCAGCCGCGTGAATGCCGTGCTCGAGATCGACGATAAATACGCCGGTGCGAAATACCTCAAAGATAAGATCCGGGCCGACGGCGAAAAAGCCATAGCCGCCGCCGTAGCCAGAGAAAAGAAGCGCTCGCACGAGGCCGAGTTTGCCAGGATCACCGAGCTTGCCATACCCGAAAACCAACTGCTCAGGTACCCCGACACCCCTCGCCGCCACGACGTACGCACCCCCGATGCCGCCGAACCGGAGGCGACCGGGCCTGCAGTCGACGCCATTAAGGCCGGGCTCAAGAAGAAAGTATCGTGCGAGTTCAGCGGCACGCCGCTGTCCGACGCCATAGCGCACCTCCAGAAAACCACCGGCTGCAACATAGCGCTCGACCCGCGAGCCGCCTGCAAGAACGATACCGTCAGCGGCCTCTGCGTGGCCGATACGGAAATGGTCCACGTGCTCAATATGATCTGTAGGCTCACCAGCATGCAATGGGCGGTAAAGGACGAAACGATCCTGATTTCGGACCGCAGCATCTGCGAAGACAAAGAAATGCGGTGCTACGACGTTACCGACCTGTGCGCGGAGCCCAGGAGCTTTGCGACCACCGACGTCTCGATGACCGCCGGCATAGACACGTCCGCAAGCCCGGGCGACGGCCAGCGAGCCGCTGCCGACAGTGCCCGCCTCGAAGAGCGCGACAGGCGCGGGCAAGAGCTCGCCGACCTCATCACCGGCACGGTCGCCCGGGGAACATGGGGTGCCGAGGGCGGCGGCAGAAGCGCCAACACGATTCAATACAGAAGCGGCAAGCTCGTTGTTTCACACGGCGCCGAAGTCCACAAAAAGATCGTGAAGCTCCTCGACTCTTTCCGCAGAGAGAGAGCAATTATGGTCAGCATTCTCGCGCGGTATGTGGATATCAACAAAGATTACCTGGAGCGGGCGGGAATCGACTGGACAGGCCTCGACAATCTCATCAGCAGGGGGATCAGCCCCAGCGCACAAGGCGCTATGGGTACCCCATTGCCGGCGGGCGGCAGCTACCAGGGCTCGGATCGATTGGATGAGTACGGAATACCGGTGGAGCAGGCCTGGTGGTACACGGGCGGCGCCGGGGCTAGTCCCGGTACATTCGGCCCCACGCGAGGTACGCCCACCGAACCCCTGCAGGATGCGTTGCTCGGCCGCAGGCCCTGGCCCGCGCTCATGGACGGCGGTGAACGTCCCAGCGGATACCTGGACGTGCGAGGCTCCAACGTCAACTATAATACCGTCCGTCTCCCCGGCGCGCAAGAGGCATGGAACAGTCTCGGGGGGATCTTCCTCGACATCGCATTCCTGTCGCGATACCAGGTGCACGCACTTATCGAAGCGGTCGAAAAAGAAAAACAAGGCACCGTCCTCACGTCGCCGCGAATAACCTGCTTCAACGGGCAGCGGGCCAATATCGTGCTCGCGAGGCTCATCAACTATATCCAGACCTTCGATGACTCCGGGGCTCCCACCATCAATACCGTCACGGACGGTGTGGTACTCGAAGCCAAGCCATTTGTGAGCGCCGACCGGCGTTACGTAACGATGGAGCTTCTTCCGTCGATCACCGAACTGCGCGGTTTCCAGACAATCAACGTATACCGCTCACAAACAGTCGGCGGGCTGATAGGCGCGACTGTAGGGGGCATTGTTCCCATCGAGTTGCCGGAGGTATTCATCCGGTCGGTCGAAACAACCGTTTCGGTGCCGGACGGCGGCACGATCCTTATCGGGGGCCTCTCAAGGGCCACCGAGGAAGAAGGCTACGCCTCGGTGCCGCTGCTGTCGAAAATCCCCCTCATCAAGTACCTCTTCATGAACTGGGGTCGGATCGACACGCGCACCAGCCTCGTGATATTCGTGACTGCGGATATCCTGATTCAAAGCGAGTTGGAACCCCGGATCGCCGGAAGCGATTGAGAGAAATAAAGGAAACCAACATGATCAAGCCAGCCCCAAGGAGTTGCCCCCAAATGGGAAGAAAGGAGAAGGCCTTGGAAAGGTTTCGCTTCTTGTTTGAGGTTTGCCTGTGCGCGGCCGTCGTGGCGGGGTGGAGCCTCCCCGTTGCCGCTGCCGAGGCACGAGGCGGCGATCTTGCACGAGCCGCCGGCGGCACGATCCGCGATGTGGAGGAAAGCGCACTCGCGGCCAAGAAGGAGAAATTCGACAACCTCTTCGAGAGGGCAAAGGAGTATCTCAGAAGGCGCCAATACGACCGCGCCCTTGTCGTGGTGGAAGAAGCCCTGAGGCTGTACCCCGACAACGAAGCGGCGTATTACCTTAGAGACAAGATAATGCTCGACTCCAGCAAGACCAGAGACGCCCTCCTGAAGACCGCTATGGAAAAGGGAATGGCAGATGCCATCGCCGAGATAGACAGGCAACGTATCATACCCGAAAAAGTCGTGAGCTATCCCGAGGCCGAAGATTGGGCCGAGGTGCTCAGGCGCAGCCGCCAACTTGCACGGAGCAAAGGAGTAACCGGGCCGATAGTAGCCGACTGGGAAAAGGAACTTAACGAAAAACTCGAAAAAAGAGTGTCCTTTTCCTTCAACAACGCCTCGCTGTCGGAAATAGCGAAATATTTTCAGAGCTCCTACGGCGTGTCGATCGTTATTGACCCCAGGGCCCCGATCGCCAAAACACCCATAACGCTAACCACGGACGACGTCACCCTTAGGTCCGCACTCAACCTCGTCTGCCGTTTTGCCGATGTCGAGTGGTCGGCGGCCGATACGATGGTCTACGTGTCCGATGCCAAAGTGCAAGGGCACCCCGTGTCGGCAACATATTCGGTAACGGACCTTATCGTACCGATGAGAGACTTTTCGGCGGACACCCGTCCTTCCCCGATGGGCGGAACGGTTTCCTCCGAGTCCAATCGCTACAAAGGCTTTGACGTGATTGTAGAATACGCACAGGAAGACACGAGCGATGAGGCGCAGCTGCACCACGGTGAAGAGCTTGCCAGGTTCATCACCCAGACCATCGCACCCGGAACATGGTCGCAAAACGGCGAAGCCGGGGCCGGGGCCAATACAATTCAATACCGAAACGGGCGCCTTGTCGTTTCACACACCGAAAACATCCACGAGCAGATACTGAAATTGCTCGAAAGCTTCAGAAGGGCGCGAACCGTCGAGATAACCATTCAGGCGAGATTCGTCGATATCGAGAAAAACTATCTTGAGGAAATCGGCGTAGACTGGACCGGCCTCGAGGGCGGACTCAATACGATCTCGTCTTATTCCCAGAATACCCCTTCAGCCGACGGAACGCCGATCCCGATACCCAGAGGTTTCTCGGCAAGAGGGTCCGGCACGCTCGACGAATTCGGCAACCCGTGGAGCACAGGATACCAGGGTTCTGCCGGCGTCGAAGACTACGTGGGCCTGCCCGACGGCTACGACGCCAGATTCGGTAATCTCGGCGGATGGCTCAGGCCCCCCGAACCTACCGATTACTGGGTCGACACCAACGGCGACGGTGTAAGGCAGGCCAACGAAATGTTCCCCGCGAGACGCACCGGCGGAAAATGGGACTTCGGAATGGCAAACGTAAACTACCTAGGGATGACCCTCGGCGACCCCAGTACCGGCTTCACGCCCGACGGCGGGCTGATCCTCGATTTCGCATACCTCAGCCGTTTCCAGGTCAGGGCAATCCTCGAAGCGGTCATAAAGCACCGAAGGGGCAACTTGCTCACCTCGCCCAGGATCACCTGCTTCAACGGCCAAAGAGCAAATATAGCCATAACCAGCCAGGTCAATTACATGCATAACATTGTCGACGGCGTGCCTGAGATCGGCACAATCACCGACGGCATCGTCTTCGAAGTGGTGCCCTATGCCAGCGCCGACCGCCGATACATAACAATGGAGATGCTCCCCACGCTCAGGGAACTCACCCGGCCGATTCGGACCGAGCACATTGTGATCGTCGACACGTCGGGCCGCGGAATCTCCCTCACCGAAACAGACATCCAGTTGCCCGAGGTAACTGTGAGGTCCATAGAGACCTTTGCTTCGGTGCCCGACGGCGGGACGCTCATGCTCGGCGGGCTCTCCCGGGCGAACGAGGGGGAAGGAAGGGCCGGGGTGCCCATCCTCAACGATATCCCTATCCTCAAATTCTTCTTCTCAAGGTGGGGAAAAAGCGACAACAGAAGCAGCATGATAATACTTGTGCGGGGCGACATCCTCATACAGGGCGAAAAAGAGCCCAAAGTCGGCCCCCCGCCAAGCTGACGTGAAAACAGAGGAAGATGATAAGCTACTCAATACATAGGGAGAATCAGGGTCACGAGCGGCCCCGCCCGATATGCTAAGAAAACGCTTCCGTCCACGGCAGGAGGTAATTGGAATGAAAGACAACCGGACCACATCAATACTACTGGCAGTGCTTTTGATCGCGGGCGGCGGCGTGTCGGGCCGAGCGAGCGCCGCAACGCTTTACGTCCAGCAAGGAGGCACCATTCAGGCTGCGATCGATCTCGCCGCCGACGGCGATACGATCATCGTGTGCGACGGCATACACAGCGGCCCGGGCAATCGCGATATCGATTTCAAAGGCAAAGCCATAACGGTGAAATCCGCCGGCGCGGAGCGCGGAGAGCGGGCCGCTACTACCGACACGTGCATCATCAATTGCGGCGGTTCCGACAGCGATCCTCATCGCGGCTTCATCTTCCAAACCGGCGAAGGCCCCGGCTCCAGGCTGGAAGGGTTCACCATCATGATGGGTTACATCATTGGTGAACTGTACGATTTCGACAACGGCGCCGGCGCTGCGATTCTCTGCACCGGCGGCTCCGACCCCACCATCACCAACAACCACATAATGGTCAACCATGCCGTAGGCCCCGGCGGCGTAGGCGGCGGCATAGCTTGCTGGAATTCCTCGCCGGTGATAGACGACAACCTTATCGAGTTGAACATTGCGCAGGGGCCTTACGGCGGCGCCGGCATCTATTGCTACTTCTCCTCGCCAATAATAACTCGCAACCAAATAAAAGAGAATTGGGCCGCCATTGACGGCGGCGGGATCTACTGCATCGCCGGAACCCCCTTGATTGCTGATAACGACGTACTCGGCAACGAAGGCAATAACGGCGGCGGATTATGCAACTGGGATGCGGACTCCGAGATCCTCAACAACGTGTTTGCACTCAACACGGCGGGCACATACGGCGGGGGCATCTTCTGCCGATACGGCGCCCCGAACATCACCAACTGCACCCTCACCGAGAACATCGCCGGGGTTTCCGGGCGCGAGCTCGCTGCATACGAAGCCACCGTGGATGTTCTGGACAGCATAATCTGGTGGAATGACGAAAACACGGCCCTGGCTGCAGGGACGCTTCAGCCTAAAGTTAGCGGCACAGGCGGTTCTATCGCTGCAAACGCAACAGACTTGTCGGCGACCGACCCCGGCACCGGCTTTCCTATAGTATGGACAGGCTATGATATCGACCAAGCCTCCGACGTATGCATCATCAGTAACCCGACCGGGGACGTCCAGAGCGGCACGTATACGATTACTTCAGTCTTTAACGATAGGATAGTCCTCTCGCCGGCGGCCGGCATACCCGGCGGCGCCCCCATCGGCACCTGCGACTTCTGGGTGGGGCCGACCGGTACCGGAGGCTACACGGACACGGTCTACGACGTATACGCCTCATCATCCTCTACAGTTATAATGCGCTACTGCGTTGTTAGCCCGTCCAGCGAACCCCAAGCTGATCTTGGGTCGTTGTGCGTGGTCTCTCCTGACATCGAAATAGCAGATACCGTGACCGCCGAGGACATGTTCGTGAACCCTGGCGTCCTGACGGGCGATCCCTTAGCTCCGGCAGGGTCCGAGTGGATCCCCGGCTTCAATTGGCACTTGGCTACAGGTAGCCGCGGAATTGATTTCGGGTGCCCTATTTCCCCTTACCCAAGAGAGCCCCACCCCAACGGCCAGCGAGTCAACGCCGGCGCCTACGGCAACACGCCCGAGGCCACCGCCAGCGCCAGATTAGCCGGCTACGGTGTGGTGACAATCCAGGGCCCCGCTACCGACCTCATCCGGCCGGACCCGGGCGTCACGACCGAACTGGACATCGAGATCTACGGGGTGGACATGGACGACGTGGCCGGCATTCAGACGATCCTCGAGTTTATACACGAAGATGTTCTCGTGCACAGCGAGAAGCCGTATGAGGGCACCACCGGCTTCACCCTGCCGCCAAATACCGAT
>Ga0180432_10012086_pt1 | contig 10086 bp, 6 predicted proteins | sample SS_ome_10_FD_132414 | JGI IMG/M metagenome (GOLD analysis project Ga0180432, IMG submission 132414) | Hypersaline lake sediment archaeal communities from the Salton Sea, California, USA - SS_1_MS_2 metaG | ecosystem: Environmental > Aquatic > Non-marine Saline and Alkaline > Hypersaline >...
CATGACCTACCAGGCCGCCATCGGCGGTGCGAAGGGGTGGTTGTGGTACACGTTCGCGCACACGCAGAACTACCCGTCGCTCGGGATCGGCATGCCGTGGCTGGCGCGGGAGGTGCTCGGCCTGAAGGCGGCCATCCTCGCCGACAACGTCCCCAACGCCATCGAAGTCCACGCCGAGCTGCCAGCGCACCTACACGCCTGTGTCCGTCGGGCTGGTGGGCACAGGTACGTGTTCATGGTCAACACGGCCACGCGGGCCCAGCAGGTCAGCTTCCGCCTGAAGTTGCCTGGCTCGCCGAACCGGCTGCACGTCATTTCCGAGGCCCGGACGCTGGTGGCTGAGAACGGCCTGTTCAAGGACCGCCTCGAGCTCTACCAGACGCACCTGTACACGACCGACGCCAACCTGTCGCGACGGGCGACCCTCGCTGACGTCCAGGCCGACATCGACCGCGCCGACCACGCCCGCCGTAGGCCCGGGAACCTCGCGTTCGAGGAGGCCGGCACGAAGGTAACGTTCTCGTCCAAGTCCCGATACGGCTCGACCGCCGACCGCGTGGTGGACGGCGTCCGCGGCGGGATGACGTGGCAGGACGGCACGAAGGGCAAGTGCCCGGATTGGCTGGCGGTCGAATGGCCCCAGCCGGTCGAGATCGCGCGGGTGCGGGTGTTCTCAAGAACCATCCGCGCTGCCAAGATCCAGGGACGGTCCGGGCCCGATGGCCCCTGGAAGGACCTGGCCAGTGTGCCCCAGGCCACCGGCGACGGGCTTGACGTGAAGTTCCCGGCGGCGACGGTGCGGGCGATCCGCATCTACGTCACGTCGAACCGAACCGGGCAGGATCTGACGCGAATCACCGAGGTCGAGGCCTACGGCCCGAAGTAGCCGGGCCGAACGGCTCTCGCGCAGGGCTGAGGAAACCCGCATGAGCAAGAAAACAGATGTGTGCGCGAGGGAGGTCTCGCTGTATTTCCTGCCCGTCGAGACGCGCGTGCCCCTAAAGTTCGGGCCCGAGACGTTGACGTACGTCACCTGTGCGCGCGTCCGCATGCGGGTGACCGACGTCGGCGGACACGCGGCCGATGGGCAAGGCGAGACGCCCCTGAGCGTCCAGTGGGTCTGGCCCAGCGCCCTGTCCTATGAGGAGCGGCACGAGGCGATGAAGGCCTTCTGCGCCCGGCTCGCCGAGGCGTGGACGGGATATGAGGCGAGCGCGCATCCGATCGAGGTCGGCCAGGCGTTTGTCGAGACCGTCCTGCCCGAGTTGCGCCAAGAGTTCAATGAGCAGCGGCGGGCGTCTGAGCCGATGCCGTGGCTGGCGGCGTTGGTGTGTTGCTCGGCCTTCGATCTGGCGCTGCACGATGCCTACGGCATGCTGCACCAGGTGCCCGTGTACGAGACGTACAACGCGGCCTTCATGAACAAGGACCTGGCGGATTTCATCAGCCCGGCCGAGGGCGCGGACGTCTCGTTCGCGGGCAAGTACCCGGCGGATTTCCTCGTCCTGCCCCGAGAAGACGATCTGCCGGCCTGGCACCTGGTCGGCGGGAAGGATCTGCTCGATCCGTCGGAGCTGACCGGTCAGGAGCCGGACGACGGGTATCCGGTCCTGCTGCCGGACTGGATCGAGCGGGACGGGTTGGACTGCCTGAAGGTCAAGCTCCGCGGCGACGACGCCGCGTGGGACTACGACCGACTCGTGAAGGTCGGGCAGATCGCGATCGAGGGCGGCGCTTCTTGGCTCACGTCCGATTTCAACTGTACGGTCACGGACCCGGCGTACGTGAACGAGATCCTCGACCGCCTGGTCGTCGAGCATCCGCGGATCTACGGGATGATCCTGTACGTCGAGCAGCCGTTCCCGTACGACCTGGAGGAAAACCAGATCGACGTACACAGCGTCTCGGCCCGCAAGCCGCTGTTCATGGACGAGAGCGCCCACGACTGGCGGCTGATCCGGCTCGGCCGACGGCTGGGTTGGTCGGGCGTAGCGCTCAAGACGTGCAAGACGCAGTCCGGTGCGTTGTTGAGCCTGTCTTGGGCCAAGGCGCACGGTATGACGCTGATGGTGCAGGATCTGACCAATCCCATGCTCGCGCAGATCCCGCACTGCCTGCTGGCCGCCCACGCCGGCACGATCATGGGCGTCGAGACCAACAGCATGCAGTTCTACCCCGACGCGTCGAAGCCCGAGGAGAAGATCCACCCCGGCGTGTACAAACGGAAAGCGGGACAGGTGCGTTTATCGACGATCACCGGACCCGGCTTCGGCTACCGACTCACCGACATCGACCGGGACCTGCCCGAGCCGGTCGCCGCGTTCCACTGAAGTGACATACACCGAAAAGGGGCGTCCTAACGCCAGGGCTTGGGCGGGTGGCCATAGCGGTACTGTGGGTCGAACCCTCGTTGCGTGTAGATGATGCGCGTCATGAAGGCCTGGAGGGCCATGATTTCCTCCAGCATCCGTCCTCCGGAGCTGGCCTGTGAGCGCCACGGCCCCCTGCGCCCGTTGTTCCCAGATGCGAAGGTCGGCCAGGGGTCGCGCATGAGTTCGGCGTGGCCGTCGTAGCAAGCGACGCCGCCGCGCTTCCATAGCAAGGGATCGAACCCGTCGAACTGGCTATAGTCATGGTCATGAAACCTGCTGGTCACCGGCGCGCCGTGAGCAATGGCGATGATGTTGTCCTTGAAGAACCCGTAGTCGGCGCCGTTGTAAGCCGAGTCGTGGTGACCGACCAGCCCCGCGGTTCCGACGTGGCGATTCCACTGCTCGTCCAAGATGATGGGCAGTTCGGCCGGGCTGTGGATGTTCTCCAGTCTCATGATGCGGCCGTCCACGCCGCCCCACTCACTGGGCGGCGTCCGCCCGTGGATCTCGTAGTCCTGCGCCAGCCACCAGACGCGCGCCCAAACCGCTCGCGTGTAGTTGAACACGTGCTGTTCGGACTCGTTCTGGCGCTCGAAATCGGGACACCGGTACAGGGACCCAAACCGCGAGTAGGGAAAGAGCGTCCCGCTCCGGGGCACCGCGTCTTTCATCACGCCCCACTCTTCGTAGGGTCTGTATGCGACGGTGGCGATGGCCGTTGCGGGATCCGGCTGTGCCAGCCAGTCGGCCAACCAGGTCTCGTTGGGGTCCGGTCCTTCCGCATAACTGTGATGCAGCGTAGACAGGAACGGGAAGTCCCGATGGTCCTCATAGTACAGGAGGAACGCCTGGCACAGCTCACCGATCCGGGTCAGGCATAGGGTCGTTCTCGCCTGGGCGCGGGCTTTGCTCAAGGTCGGCAGCAGAATTGATATCAGCAACGCGATGATTGCGACGACAACCAATAATTCGATCAGCGTGAAACCGTTGCCTCGACGTGCCGTCGCGGGATTGTGCACAGTCGGCCTCCGCCATGCATCCCGGCTGGGTCTGTCGCGTCCATTAGACGCTGCGCCGCCACTCTTGGCCGGCCTATAAGAGCATCCCCCTCCGACAAGCGTCCGGACGACCACTTGCGCTAATACACGCAAGCCCTGCCAACCTAAGGAAATTTTACTCCAGTCTGGGCTGCCGGGCAACCCCTTCCCCAAAAAAACGTGCGGGATCGCAATTTTTTCGCACTTGCAGTCAACCCGGTGTCCTGATATAATCCGGTGTAGGGTATTCAGTCGGGGGACCGATCGGGGCGAGGGGCAGGGCGTGCCCGTCTTTCTCAGTCTGCCTTTCGCATGTCAGGATGGCGGAGCCAAGCGACGGACCAAAACGCGGTGCGTGGAGGAATCGCGATGAGAAGAGGCTATGCGCTCACGATGGGTTTGGGGCTTATGCTTTTTATCATCCCCCCTAGAGTCGTGCTGGCCGACTACTTCGACGATTTCAGCGACGGGTGGTGGGTGCGGGACCCCAACGATTCGCGCTACGACGCGAACGACCCGTACTGGACGGACCCCAACAACGCCGTTTGGTGGGACGCCGACAACCCCGACTGGGAGACCTTCCTGCTCGTCGGGGCCTTTCCGCTGGCCCAGATCATCAACGATTCGGTAGCGCACAATGCACTGCGGTTGGCCTGTGATGAGTCCGTTCTCTATCCTGGGGTTGGAGAGGCCGTCGCCGGGGTTAAGCCGGTCAATCCCGAGGACAAGGACCCCAACGTCAGCCCGATGTGGTGGGACGACACGACGGACCACTACGTCCTGGTGTGGGCCTACTACACCGACTACTACGACCGCAGCAGATGCGACGGCTTCTATGATCCGAACTATGATCCCAACGATCCCAACATCGCTTACGACCCCAACGATGACAGGGGCAAGGCCATCATCCTGATGAATGTCGACGACGCGAACTGGTCGTTCCTCATATGCTCCCTGGACTTCGACGCGCAAACGGGCACCAACCCGAACGACGAGTACGCGCACTCCTACCACGCCAATCTTCAGTCCCTCGCCTTTTGGCGGCATGACGAGCCGCCCTGGAATTCACCCGTCTGGGTCTTCCGGCGGATTTGGATCGAGCCGAATGATCCGGCCTGGGCGGACTACCCCAACCTACCGTACGGTGATGCGAGCGGTTGCCCGCACATCAGGCCCGCCAACGAGCAGGAGAACCCGTACAACGGCCCCGATTTTGGCGGCGAGAACATCGATGACTGGGAGCGGTCGGGCTTCTGGTTCCTTTGCCAATTCAGGCAGGACCCGAACTACGAAACGGGCGACCCGAACGGCAAGTGGCTCGCCAGCGCGATTTGGCATGGCGGCAAGTTCGACTGGGACGGGAAGTACATCCTTCAGGGAGAGTTCTCCAGCCTTTGGGCGTCCGGCACGGCAGGGAGGGATCCGGGCATAGACTGGTATTGGCCTTCAGGACGCGTCTTCGTTGGCGCCGTATCCGACTCCGAATGGAGCAACGGGTTTCCCGCCGACGTCGCCTACGACAACATCGAGGCGCGGACCGGCATCTTCACGAACGTGGGCCGCAAGCTCACCCTGAAGATGAAGGACTGCTGTGACCTCGATGTCGATCCCGACATACTCGACGATCCGAACGAAGACCCCAATGACCTCGGCGGGCCGCGGCGGTACACTAACGGAACGTCCATCGTCCTGAGCGCCGTCGTGCCCTACGGCAACAAGTCCTTCAAGAAATGGACGATCAAGGGCCCAAACGAGTCGGACGACCCCAACTACCTGGTGGTCACCGACACCAACGAGGTCGTCTACCTGACGATGGACGGGGACTATCTGGTCAAGGCCACTTGCAAGTGCGGCGGCGGGGGCATCGAGCCTTTCGCCGCCACGGTCCTGGTAGTGTTAGGTTTGAGTGTGGCGATTCGCCGCGCGCTATGACGATGAGGAGGATGAGGACGATGAGAAGGGACAAGGCGCTTCTGCTGTGCTCGGCGGTTGCGGTCTTCTTGGCGGCCCCCGCCGTAGTGGTCGCGGACTACTACGACGACTTCAACGACGGCTATTGGGTGCGGGACCCCAACGACCCCCGCTACGATGCCAACGATCCGTACTGGACGGATCCCAACAACAGCGTCCTGTGGGACGCCGACAACCCCGACTGGGAATTCATGTTGCTGGTCGGGGCCTTCCCGACGGTCCAGATCATCAGCGATTCGGTGGCCGAGAATGCGGTCCGATTGGCGTGTGACGAGTCCGTCCTCTATCCGGGGATCGGCGCCATGGCCTGCTGGGTCGATGACGAGGACGACGATGCCAACACGAGCACGGCTATCTGGGACGATACGACGGATCACTACCTCCTGGTCTGGGCGTACTATACCGACTACTACGACCGCGAGAGAAGCAACGGCTTCAACGATCCCAACTATGACCCCGACGATCCCAACATCGCCTACGATCCAAACGACGACAGGGGCATGGCGCTCGTCTTCATGCATACCGACGACGCGAACTGGACCGGCTTTCTGTACGCACTGGACTTCGATGCGCAGACCGGCACGGATCCCCCTGACGAGTTCCCGCACACATACCATGCGAATCTCCAGTCCCTTTGCTTTCCGCGGCACGATGAGCCGCCCTGGAACAATCCCGCCTGGATATTCAGGCGGATCTGGATCGACCCGTGTGATCCGGCCTGGCCTAACTATCCCAATCTGCCGTACGGCAAGGCCGACGGTTGCCCACACATGCAGCCTGCCAATGAGCAGGACAACCCATACAACGGTCCCGATTTTGGCGGTGTGAACGTCGACAACTGGGAGCGGTCGGGGTTCTGGTTCCTGTTCCAGTTTGAACACGATCCGAACTACGAAAGCGGCGACCCGAACGGCAAGTGGATCCGGGGAGCGATGTGGCATGGCGGCAAGTTCGAGTGGGATGGGAAGTACATGATGGAGGGAGAGCTTTCAAGCAGTTGGGCATCCGGCACAGCGGGGCGTGATCCGGGCAGAGACTGGTATTGGGCCGAAGGGAAGATGGCCCTGGGGGCCATGTCCGGTGAGTATACCAACGGGTTTCCCGCCGACGTCTCGTACGACAACATCGAGGCGCGGACCGGCATGTTTACCAACGTGGGCCGCAAGCTGACCCTGAAGCTGAAGGACTGCTGTGATCTCGACGTCGACCCGGACCTGCTCGACGACCCGAACAACGACGCGAATTCGCTCAACGAGCTGCGGCGGTATACCAACGGGACGTCGATCGTCCTCAGCGCCGTCGTCCCCTGCGGCAACAAGGCGTTCAAGAAGTGGACGATCAAGGGCCCGAACCAGTCGGACGACCCCAACTACCTGGTGATCGCTGACACCAACGAGATCCTGTACCTGACGATGGACGGTGACTATCTGGTCAAGGCCACGTGCAAGTGCGGCGGCGGCGGCATCGAACCCTTCGCCGCCGTTGTCCTGGCGGTGTTGGGCCTGGGCGCGGTGATTCGCCGGATGCTATGACGATGAGGAAGATGAGCACGATGAGAAAGGACAAGGCGCTTCTGTTGTGCTCGGCGATTGCGATCTTCTTGACGGTCCCCGCCGTGGTGGTCGCGGACTACTACGATGACTTCACTGACGATGAATGGGAGGGCCATCCAGACCCGAACGTGTGGGACCTGGACAACCCCCGATGGACGTTCCTCAATCCGCTGGACCTGCCCGTTGTCGTTCATGAGATCGTGGGAGACTACAAGGCGCTGCGGCTCTACGCGGAGGGAGTACTGGTGCCCGTCGCGCTCCACTTCGCCACCGCCGACGACGGCATCGCCGATGCGAATCTGAGCGCGACCTATTGGGACGATATGACGGATCACTACGTCCTGTGCCGGGCCTACTACCCGGGTAACCTGACCCTAGACCCCAATGATCCCAACGACGACAAGGGACGGGCCATCATCTTCATGAACATGAACATGGCCAACTGGACCGGCTTCTCTTTTGCCATGGAGTTCCACAACTGCGCGTATCTGCCGGTGGGCGACAACCGCGCATGGGCGCCGCACCAGCACTACACCCAGCTCGCGACCCTTCAATCGATCGATGGGCTGTGGGGGGTAAACATCCAGCGCGTTTGGATCGACCCTAATGGCATCCGCGATCCCGGGAGCCTCGATCCGAATACGTCGGATCCCAATGATACGACCTGGCTCGAGCCGCCCGAGCGGCAAAACACGCGCGATCCCAACTATGACGATACGAAGTGGCTCGGCGTTAACTTCGACGAGTGGGAGCGAAACGGGTTCTGGATGGTGGCGCAGTGGCAGTCGGACCCCAACTACGCGTCGGGGGATCCGAACGGCAAGTTTCTCAAGGGGGCCATCTGGCGCGGCGAGAAGTATGACTGGGACGGGACCTGGCTCCTCGACCACGAGCTCAGCGACGAGTACTGGGAGGGGACTGACACACTCGAGTGGTACCGGGGCGAAGGAACGACTTTGGTCGCCGCGGCCACCCAGGGCCACCTCTTCTGGGGGGCCGGCCTCCCCGCCGACGTCGCGTACGATGACTTCGAGGCGCGGTCGGGCATCTTCACAAACACGAGTCGCGCCCTCACCTTAAAGATGAAGGACTGCTGTGACCTCGACGTCGATCCCGACCGGCTCGACGATCCGAACCACGACCCCAACGACCTCGACGAGCTGCGGCGGTACACCGCCGGGACGGCCCTCGTCCTCGGCGCCGTCGTCCCCTGCGGCAACAAGGCCTTCAAGAAATGGACCGTCAAGGGACCGAACCAGTCGGACGACCCCAACTACCTGGTGATCGTTGACACCAACGAAGTCCTGTACCTGACGATGGACGGTGACTATTCGGTCAAGGCCACCTGCAAGTGCGGCGGCGGGGGCGTCGAGCCGTTCGCCGGCATGGTTCTGCTGGTGCTCGGACTGGGCGTTATGGTTCGCCGGGCCGCTCACTCTTGAAGGCTCAGCCCCGGAACTCGGGTTGAGGCGCGCGTGAGCTACGCGTGCTTTGAAGCATCGGCCTGTTGCGTGAGCTTCTCTCGCAGGATCCGGATCAGCCGCACGAACTCGGCTCGATCGGACTCGAGCATCTCGCCCAGGACGTTGATGATTCGGGCCACCCTTGACGACCGGTAGGCGTCGTGGGCTGTCCTGCCTGCTTTGGTGATGGACACGTCGATCTTGCGTCGATCGTCGGCGTTGAATCTGCATTCGACCAGGGGGGGCGCGGCTTCGCGTTCGAGCCCCCGGACGACCCGCGACATCTTCGTGGGTGAGACCCCGATCCTTCGTTGAAGTTCCCCAACGTTGATGGATTCGTTCTTCGTCAGGAGGTCCAACGTTAAGGCCTGCACCTCATTGAGGTCGTACTTGTCTTCGTTCTCCGGACCGATCCAGGTCAGCGTCCAGACCTCGAAGACCTCTTCGGCCGCTTGCTGGATCTGTTCGGACTCGGGTCGACGGGTCAAGATCAAAGCCCTCTTTGCCTGGACCAAACGCCTCTGCAGGTAGATTCTAGACCCCGCCTCCCCCAGGTCAAGCACGGCCCGCGTCAAGCGTCGGGACCGCAAGGAAGCGCCCAGGACCTGCCCGCGCAGGCGGGGAGCGAACCTTCTACCGCTTGCGCCAGGCGTTGAGGGTGGCCAGGTAGGACTCGGGGTCGCCGATGTCGAAGCGCTGGCCCTGCACGACCAGGCCCAAGAACCCGTCGGTCTGGCGGAGCCGGTCCAGCGCGGAGGTGAGCTGAAACTCGCCGCGCTCGCGCAAGTTGTGCTCGATGTGCTCCTGAAGGAAATCGAAGACGCCCGGCTTGATGACGTAGTGACCGAATAGCGTCAGGTACTCGTCGTCACCCACGCCGTCCACGCGGCAGTGCTTCCGGGCGTACTCCACGTCGGGTTTTTCGACGAACTCGCTGACCTCGAGTAATCGCTCCTCCCGCCACGTCCCGGCCGCGACGCCGTAGTGGCTAACCTCGCGCCCCGGCGTGCCGCGGAGCGAGACCACGCTCGTGCCGTGCGCCTCGTAGGCGTCCAGCAACTGTCGCGCGCAGGCCGTCTCGGTGTCCGAGGCGTAGACGTGGTCGCCCAGCATCAGCAGGAACGGCTCGTTGGCGACCCACTCGCGGGCACAGTGGACGGCGTGGCCGAAACCGTCCTGCACCTCCTGCTTGACCAGCGTGACCCGCCGGCCGATGTCCATCAGCCGCGCCTCGTAGTCGCGGACCTCCTGGGGCAGCCGGTTGAGCTGCTCGACCTTGGTGGGTCGCGTCAGCAGCTCCGCGAAGAACCGTTCGTCGTCGGGCTGGACGATCAGGCAGATCTGCTCGATGCCCGACACGATGGCCTCGTCGATGATGGTCAGGATGGCGGGCTTGGCCACGCCCGCCCGATCGATGACGGGCAGCAGCTCGCGTTTGGTCGCCTTGCTGGCGGGGTACAACGCCGTGCCGAACCCCGCGGCCGGGATGACGGCCTTGCGGACCTTCTGCGCAGCGCGAATGGTCAGCTTCAGGCATGGCATCTTCAGGTCCGACTCGATCAGCTCGACGACGCGATCCTGATCGTCCTGGCTGCGGCAGACGAACTGGGCCGTGCCGTCCCCCTGGCTGCCAACGCCCTTACCGCCCCAGATGTGCGGCTGGATCGGCTCGTCGCTCAACACCCGATGC
>Ga0180432_10012087_pt1 | contig 10084 bp, 7 predicted proteins | sample SS_ome_10_FD_132414 | JGI IMG/M metagenome (GOLD analysis project Ga0180432, IMG submission 132414) | Hypersaline lake sediment archaeal communities from the Salton Sea, California, USA - SS_1_MS_2 metaG | ecosystem: Environmental > Aquatic > Non-marine Saline and Alkaline > Hypersaline >...
AGGGCGCGCCTTTCTTCTGCCGGGTATTCGAGGACCATACGGCCGACTCCGTGCATCCGTTTGAAGTACTCAAACGCAGAAAGAAGCTCAACGCGGAACAGTTCGCCGACTATTGGTTCGAGCATGCGCTGCGCAACGTGACCGGCGATTACAAGATAGATAATGTCAAGAAGACGCTCGATGGCCTGAAGAACAACTCGCGACTGACGGTAGCGATGCAGCCGGTCGCCGACAAGCCGGACACCTATGAAGTGCCGGCCGAGTTCGTGCCGCAGCGCTTCGGCTACAACCACATCCTCTTGGACCCCGTCGACCGGAAAGATGGGAAATCGCACGAAATCACCGCCAAGATTGCCGGCGGCCCCTGCGAGGACAAGAGCGCCGATTGGCGACACGGTTTCTGCGTAATCACCGCCGACGGAACACCCCGATACACGGCCCCCACGGCGGCGGGCGAGAAATCGAAGCTAGAACTCGCCGCCGATGACCGGCAAGCCTATCTGGTTGTCATGGCAACGCCCGGCGTGCTTCGCGTCTACGAGAAGAACGAGCCGGCCGACGAAGATGTCTTTCGCTATCCCTACACCGTCACGATTGACGGTGCAAAGCCGAAGTCCGGCGGGTAGAACCCATCGACACTAACGAAGGCCCGGACTTGCACCGTTTGCTTCGAGGACCGCTAGACGCTTGGACAAGTTTGTGCTATGTTCCAGTGCCGTTGGGGCACTGTATCGGGACGCGGTTTCGCGAAGCAGCCGCTTTGCGGAAATGCGAACCGCGACCATCACCTGCCGGACATAGGAGCGGATTGGCCGCTGGTCGTGCTTACCCCCTTGCTCGATTGTGCGGCCAAGCGGGCACAAAACCTGCCGAAGGGGCGAAACCATGTCCACGTCAAATAGCGGTTCCCCTGATCCCAGGCCGCAAGATTCTTATGACGCCTTCTTGCTGCTGACCTTTGGTGCTCCCGAGGGCCCCGACGAGGTTTTGCCTTTTCTGGAAAATGTCACTCGCGGCAAGAATATTCCCAACCGGCGACTGCTAAAGGTTGCCGAGCATTATGATCTCTTCGACGGGGTCAGCCCCGCCAACGAGCAAGTTCGCGCGCTGCTCAGGGCCGTGTTGGGGCGGTTCAACTCGATGGGCATCGAATTGCCGGTCTACTGGGGCAATCGCCACTGGCATCCGATGATGGAAGATACGCTGCGGCAAATGGCCGAGGATGGCGTCCGCCGGGCGATGGCCTGGGTAGCCTCGCCGCTGGAGTCGCCGGCCAGCTACGGTCAGTATGTTGAGGAACTTCAGCAGGCGAGAGAGGCCGTCGGGTCCGACGCACCCGAGGTCGACGTCTTGCCGGTCTTCTTCGACCAACCGGGCTTCATCGAGGCCTCCGCCGCTCGCGTGCAAGCCGCCTTGGAACAAGTCCCCGACGATAGGCGGTCGGCGGCGACAGTGATCTACACGGCCCACAGCTTGCCGATTCCGATGGCCGAGCGGTGTCCTTATCGCCGGCAGTTCGAGGAGGTTTGTCGACTCGTTTCGGAAAAGGTGCGGCTAGACCGTTTTGAAACGGCTTACCAAAGTCGTAGCGGGCCACCCACGCAGCCCTGGCTGGACCCGGACGTCCAGCAACTAGCGCGGCAACTGGCCGACGGCGGTGAACTTAAAGACCTGATAGTCGTGCCCATCAGTTTCGTCTATGAAAACATGGAGACGGCCTACGATCTCGATACCGAGTTGCGCGAGCTGTGCCGAGAGTTGGGCGTAAACATGGTTCGCGCCGCCACGGTCGGCTGCCATCCGAGTTTCGTGGAAATGGTCGGCCAAATGGCAAAACAGCAACTAGCCCCAAACAGCAACTAGCCAACGAGCAGTCACGATGATGAACTACCGAACGCTTGGGAACACCGACATCAAGATATCCGAGGTCGCCTTGGGGTGCTGGCCGATTGCCGGGATTACCAGCCCGGGCACGACCGAGGAAAACAATCTGGCCACGGTGCGTTGCTGTTTCGAGTTGGGCGTCAACCATCTCGATACTGCATATTGCTACGGGAAGTCAGGCGAGAGCGAGATGCTCATCGGTCGTGCCCTGGGTACCGCCACCGACCAAAGCCGCCGCGATGAAATGGTCATCGCCACCAAAGGTGGAATCCATTGGGATGAAAACGACAAGATGGCCAAAGACGGCCGGCCGGAAACTCTGCGGCGGCAGTGCGAAACGAGTTTGCAGCGGTTGGGAACCGACCGGGTTGAACTACTGTACCTTCATTCGCCCGACCCCAATGTGCCGGTGGCCGAGTCGGCCGGCGAGATCAAGCGATTGCTAGACGAGGGCAAGACCCGAGCGGTGGGCATCTCCAACGCCACGCTTGAGCAGATGGAGCAGTTCGCGGCCGAATGTCCCCTGGCCGCCTATCAACCGCCGTACAACATGCTGCAGCGCGAGATCGAAGCCGACACGCTGCCCTGGTGCCGAGAGAACAACGTGGCCGTGTTGGTCTATTGGCCGCTGCTGAAGGGACTCTTGGCCGGCAAGATGACGCGCGATCACGTCTTCGCCGATACCGACAGCCGGCGGAAGTATGCCATGTTTCGCGGCAAGGAGTGGGAGAAGAACCACGACCTGGTCGACCGGCTACGCGAAATCGCCCAATCGGCCGGACACACGGTTGCCGAGTTGGTCATCAACTGGACTTTGCAACAACCGGGCATAACCTGTGCCTTGTGCGGAGCCAAGCGGCCCGAGCAAATCGAGGAAACGGCCGCCGGCGCCGGTTGGAAGTTGACCGGCGACGAGCTGGCCGCCATCGACCGGGCACTCGCGGATCGCGGCACGCCGGATACGGAAACGCCTGTGTAGGGGTGAGGGGATAGGTGCGAGGGGATCGGGAGAAGTGGGTAGCCTCGATTCTCGAATCGAGGTGCGAAGCACCAGAGGCCCCGTGGTCGGGTAGTTCAACGGAATTGGCGAGCGTTCTGGCTGAACCGCGCGGCGCCCAAGACCTCTTGCCGCCGCGCGGCCCAGGTTCGAGAAACTGCGCTACCCGATGCAAACCGCAAGAACCTTTCCTCAGCCAACCGGTTCTTGCATTTTTGCTTCCGTAGGCAGCAGCTCCAGGTATTTCAGGCCCAGCAGGAAAAGCAGGCCGATGACGCCCAGCACTCCGGCGGCTTGAAGAACTTCGTGGAAGGTTATGTGGTAGGCGACGATTCCTTCTTGGAATACGGAATCGACGATTTCCATGCCTGGGAACAGGTCGGGTGGATGCGTCAGACCGGGAAGAACGATTACGTATCGCTCGCAGAGCACGCCGAACACCACAAGCGCAGAGGCCGTCACGATCCAGGGAATCGACCGCCCCGTGCGGGGATTGAATAGTATCGCCATGGGCACGACGCAGCCGAGAAAGACCAGCCCGCCCCAGAAGAGCAGGCTGTGAAAGCCGTCGAACAGGTAATAGACAGCGGCCTCGCGCAGTTCGATGACGTATGCCCGGTACGCGTTTTCCACAAAGAGAAAATAGACGACCACCAACACGCAAATCGCCAGAAACCGGCCCAACCACACGATCAGCCGGTCGTCGAGTTCTCGGCCGGTAATCTTGAACAGCCCAACGATCACGATAATCATCAGCGCGGTGCCCGAGGCCATGGCCGCCGCCACGAAACTGGCCGGCAGCAGGGGTGATTCGTACAACACCCGGGCACCGAAGCCGAAAATCGCGCCGGTTCCGCTGTGGACGCAGAACGCCCAGCCGAAGGCCAGCGTGGCGACCACGGTCGTCGTCTTCTTTCGTTCGGTAAACAACGCCCAAAGGTAGATTATGCAGATCAGAATGTGGCCGTTGTAGAGAATCGGATTGATCGAGAACATCGATTGCAGGTTGAAATGCACGAAGGGCTCGACGAACACGCGGTCGATTCGGCCCTGGTCGGTGAGGATCGACAGCAGCCCCGCGATGAGAAACAACATGGCCATGTAAACGGCCAGCCGGGCGAACGGTTTGTACTCCTGACGGCCGAAGACGCCGTACAGGCCCGAGATGACCAGCGAGCCGGCCGAGAGGCCGATGTAGTAGACGGCCATGACGATTTGCAGCCCCCAGGGGATTCGGGTGGTCATGCCGGTCACGTACATTCCATGCGTGGCGACGTAGAGCGTGGAGAGCAGTCCGCCGAGTGCCATGGCGGCGCATGCGAATAGCAGTAAATGGAACCGCAGAGATTTTCCCTCGATGCGTTCGAATGCAATCTCCATGGTATCGCTCCGGTGAGTTGTCTTGTATGGTGCATCGTGACGCACCACGAATCAGAGCAACGCGTCCATCAAGGTGCGTCACGATGCACCCTACAAGTCACAAGTCATAGTTCTGGCGTTGAAAGGCAGTTGTTGACCACTCGTTACACACGCTACTTTCGCGGAGCGAAAGGCGACAATGGGGGCGTCGCGACGCACCCTACAGGTTACAGTCCGATGTAATGCACCTTTGGCTCGGTGCCCAGGTCTTCTCTTATGCGTTTGACGGCGTGAGTGTCGATCAACTTCGCGACGTTGCTCTCGGGGTCGTTCATGTCGCCTACCTGTATGGCGTCGGCGCCGGTCTTCTTGCATGCCTCGACGCAGGCCGGCAGGCGACCTCGCTCCAGCCGATGCGCACACAGCGTGCAGGCCTCGGCCACGCCGTGCGATCTCTTCGGATAATCCTTGTTGATCCACTCCTGGTTGTCCTTGAAATTGAAGAAACGGGCGTTGTAGGGACACGCGATCATGCAGTATCGGCAGCCGATGCAGCGATGGTGGTCGACAATCACGATACCGTCGTCCCGTTTGTAGGTTGCCTGCACCGGACACACCTGGGCACAGGGCGGGCGGTCGCAGTGATTGCACAACAGCAGCATCGTCTTCTTTTCCGCCGTCTCGTCGTCCTTGCTCTTAAGCTTCACTTTGCGGATCCAATGCACGTCCCAACGTGGATCGTCGAAATGGGCGACGTTGTTTTCATTTCGGCATGCGTCGACGCAGGCGGTGCAGTCCGACTTGCACTTCGTCAGGTCGATGACCATGCCGTATTTCTTTCCCTTGGAAGAACCTTCATCGTCGATTTCGGCCGTGTCGGCGGCGGTTATCAACCGAAAGGCATAGCCGCACGAGGCCGCCGCCAGGAAACTGCCGCCGGCCAGTTTTAGGGCATCGCGTCTGTTCATTGCATTCGGCCTTTCTGAATCAGCGACACGGGAGCCGGAAAAAGGGGACAGGCTCCAAGTCCCGGGGACGGTCTAACTCGCCGGCCAAGTACCCGACTTGGTGCCTGTCCCCTTTTTCGGGCGGACCATCGTGTTGGTCGGGGAGAACGGGATTTGCTTCTGATTCTGGTGGATCGTCAAGCCCGCCGACGAGGCACGGCCGACGACTGTTGGGTCTCCGTGAAAATGACTCGCCGTGGAAAATGGGGACAGGCACCGAGCCTTGCACGGTTTTTGGCGGGTTAATCACGAGTTGTGGCTCGGAGCCAGTCCCCATTTTCCACTCCCTATGGATAATAATGACAGCCGAAGCAGTCCGGCTTCAAGCTGACCGCGTCGTGGCATTTGTCGCAGAACTGTTCGCGGCTGGTGTGGCATATCCGACAACTGTGAAGCCCGATCTGGCCTCGATTGCCGTAGCGAACGACCTCCTCGCGTACTCCTCGCAGCAGTTCCCAATGGTGGTATCGCATGTATCGAGTGCCCTCGCCGATGCACTGCTTGTATCGCCGGTCGGGTCGTTCCAACAGCGGTTGGCGTTGATCGCCGAGCGACACCGCGCCGCGTGCCAAGTAGCACGCCAACGGCGCGAACATTATCAGCGCCAGGATCGAGGCGATCAAAGCCCGTCCGCCGCGCGAGCGGTTGTCGGTTGTTTTATCCGACATGGTCGTCCTCCTCGGCCTTCGCCCCGCCGCGGCCGGTGTGTTCGGCGTAAACCAACGCGGTTGTGCGGTAGACCACATGGGCCAACTTGGAGTACGGCAAGTAGACCAACAGCGCGAACACGAGAACCAGATGCAAAAAGTAGACGATATGCCGGTGCGGCTCCAGGCGGACATAGTGCAACGCCTCGCTGGCGAAGCCGCTTAACACCACAAGCAGCAACGTGACCAGCAGCAACCAATCGGCGTAGCTGCCCGATCCGTATCGCTTCTTGTCCCTGATCCGCTCGAACATCATCCACAGACAACCGGCCGCGATTGCCGTCCCGCCCAAGTTGGCGAGTATCTTCCAGGGGTCCCAGAAGCTCATCGGATATGCGAAGTCGCCGCCGATCAACGGGTTGTACCGGGCGGTGATAACCCACATCGTGACCAGACACAGCGAGACGAACCCGAAGAACACGGCTAAATGGGAGTAGAGCCGGGAATAGGACTTCGTGCAGGAAACGAACTTCTCGTGCGTGAAGACCTCCTTGACCACGGAGAGGATGCTGCTCGACAGACCGGCGGTCCGCGGCGATATAGCTTCCGCCCGGTCGGCCGCCGTCATTGCCCGCCACATACGTCCGACGCCGGCAACCATCACGGCGACCACCAACAGGCCGAACAGTCCGAAGAAACTGTTTATCAGCCAATGCGGGAGCATGCTCGAATACGGATAGACGATCTTGCTGTCAACACTATCGGAGAAGCCGAGCACATTCTCGACGGGCTCTCTAATCATCATCGCCAGGCACAACAGCGCGGCGGGGATACCGAACAACAGCGGTAGACATTGCGGTTGGTTAATCCAGCGGCCCAGGAAGCGGGGAAAAGAGTATTCGGCGACGGCCTGCCCACGAACTGTCGCCATCAGGTCGCCGGGCCGGGCGTCGCGGGGACATTTAGTGGTGCAATCGTTGCACTGGTAGCAGAGCCAGATGTCGGGACTTGTCAGCAGTCGGTCTTTCATGCCCCACACGGCCCAAGCCATCTGGCGACGGGGAAAGGGCGACTCGTCCGACGACAGTCCGCAAACACCCGAGCATGTCCCGCATTGGAAACACTTGCGATAAGGCCCGGCCCCGCCGTCGAGCAGTTCCCGGATGAACTCCATATCCGGCTCAACCGCCGGGCGACGACCGGCGGCGGATGCAATATCGGCGCGAGGGCTTCCCCGCGGGTGCGGGTCCCCGGTCTCTAGTGACGTCATCAAGGCAGCCTCCACTGTTGAGTCGACTCAAGTTGCTTGACTCGAGCGAACTACACAAGCAAAGCGTTGCATACCAAAACTCGTATGTCACATTCCCTTGAAGGGATTCATGCCGTACTCGTCGATTACGTCCGTAAACTTGTTGAATATTCCTTGAAGTTCCTCATACTCCGAAATTTGCAGTTGATGAAGCTCGACGCGTTCGTTCTCCATGGCCATCTTTTCCAACTTCTCGCGGATATTGTCGCTTCGGGCGACGGCCAACTCGCTGCCCTTGATGAAGTGGCATTGGTAATCGTCACCGTATTTGCAGCCGACCAGGATCACGCCGTCGAATCCGGCCGAAACTGCCTCGGCAATCCAGGAAGAAGTCACCGAACCGAGGCATCGCACCGGTATAACGCGAACGAACGGATTGTACTGCAAACGATGCTTGCCGAGTAAGTCCAAGGCCGGAAACGCGTCGTTCTCGCACAATAGCGCGAGAATACGCGGCTTCTCTTCCCATTCCTCGGGCACGTTGACCGATCGGATCATCAAGGCCACCATGTCGACCGAGTAATCCTTGAATGAAACAATCCGCTCGGGACACGCACCCAGGCAGACTCCACAGCGGCGGCATCGGGTGGCCTGAAGCAGGGGCGTGCCCTTCTTGTCCTCGTTCAACACGCCGAAGGGGCATTCCTCGGTGCAGCGTTTGCATTGCGTGCAGCGCTGCAGAAGGAAATCGGGATATGACTTGTCACCGGCGCGGGGATGAACGGCCTCGCCCCGGGCGGTCATTTCCACGCACTGAATGGCCTTAAGCGCCGCCCCGGTCGCGTCCTCCCGGCTGCCCAGCCCGTCTTGCGGTTGGCGAACGCAGCCGGCCGCGTATATGCCCGTCCGACGGGTTTCGTATGGAAAGCATATGAAATGCGAGTCAGGAAAACCATACCCAAGCACGGGCAGATCGGGACCTTGGCGATACTGGAGATTGAGAATCTCGGTGCCCTGGTGATGTTTCAACTCCTCGGCCATTGCGGCCGCCTCGGTTCGCTGCGTCTCGGAATCGCCCTTGACGGCCTTGATCTTGGCGTCTTCATAAGCGCGAATGGCCTCGCCGTCGGCCGAGTTGGGCTTCATCCCGGCGGCCAGAACAACCAGGTCGACCTTTACCTGCATCTCCTGCTCCGGCATGGCGTTTTCCAGGCTAACGGTCAGCCGCCCGTCGTCGTCGCGGGAAACGCCGACCACGTCGGCCCGGGTCGGGAATATGCCCGGATCTTCTTGCACCCGGCGATAGAAGTCCTCGTATTGCCCCGGCGCGCGAAGGAACTCGTAAATGATGTATGCCTTGGCGTTGTCGTCGCTTTCGCGAAGGTACAAAGCCTGCTTGAGCGAAGTCAGGCAGCAGATCGACGAGCAGTAGGAATGATGATCCTTGTCTCGCGAACCGCCGCATTGGATGAAGGCGACGCTCCGGGCCGGCCTGCCGTCGGAGGGACGGATGATATTGCCGGCCGTTTTGACCATCTCTTCCAAGTCGACATTGAGGATAACGTCCTCAAGCTGGCCGTAGGGTAAATGCTCGCGAGGATCGGCGGGCGTCCAGCCAGTGGTCTGGACCACCGCACCGGCGCGGAAGCTATCGATGGTTTCTCCCGCCGGCTTGCCGTTGCCGGTCGATGTGATGGTAACGTCGAACAGGCCTGGAGCGCCTTCGATCTTCCCGGTGGTGGCCGAGGTGTGTACCTTGATGCGAGGATTTGCGTCTATTTCGGCGATAAGCTGATCGACGCCCGTCTCTTCCAAATCGCGATACGGCGGTTTGGTCGGTATGGACTTGTGCTGTCTGGCCAGCCAACCGCCCAGCCGCTCGTTCTGTTCGATGAGGCGTACATCGTATCCGGCTCGGGCAGCTTGCAGGGCGGTCGTGATGCCGCTGATGCCGCCGCCGACGACCAGTATTGTCTTGTCGATTGGCTCTTCCGGCTGGAACGGCTCCAGCGGCTGCGTCTTTTGCAGCTTGGTGATATACATGCGGAGATAGTCCTCGGCCATCATCTGCGTGTCTTCCTCATCCGGCGGCTGGCACCAAACGACGTGTTCCCGCAGGGCGACCATTTCCACGATCGTGCCATTAACAAAAGCGTCGTCCTTGAAGCACCGGGCGGAGATGCCGGCGACGAGTGCCTTGTTGAGCCCCTCGGCCTCGATGTCGGAGTTGATGGCTTCCAACCCGGGGCCTTCGCACGTATCGACCGTTTTGCACAGTGCAACGCTGAACTCGTCTTCGACCATGGTGCATAAGGCATCCACGTCGAGCGATTCGGCAATGCCGTAATCTGTGCATATAAACACGCCGATCTTGTCTTCCATCGGACTACTCCCCCCTGTTGATGTGCTGAATCGCCTTGAGCGCCGCGGCCGTCGATTCTTTCGTGGTCCGCGAAACATCGCAGGGGCGCGCGGCGCAACCGGCCGCGTAGATGCCCTCGACGTCGGTCGAACCGTCGATGAAACCGTATTCGTCGTAGCCTAGCTCGTAGGGAATCTTGCAGTCGGCCGTGCTGGGGACCATGCCGGTCGAGAGCACGACCAGATCGAACTTCTCGTGCAGCGTTTCGCCCGAGATGGTGTCCTCGACGTCGAGGATCAAATCCGCGCCGTCCGAATCCTGGCTTACGCCCGCCACTTTGCCCTTGATGCACGAAACGCTTTCGTCGTCGAGCATGTCGTAATAGAACTTCTCCAAGCTGCCGACGGTGCGGATGTCGATGTAGAATATTGTCGCCTTGGCGTCCGGGTTCTTCTCGCGGACGTATCGGGCTTGCTTCAAGGCGGCCATGCAGCAAACGCTCGAACAATACGGCAGGTGGTTGACGTCCCTTGAGCCGGCACATTGCACGAAAGCCACGTTCTCGGCCTTCTTTCCGTC
>Ga0180432_10012088_pt1 | contig 10084 bp, 5 predicted proteins | sample SS_ome_10_FD_132414 | JGI IMG/M metagenome (GOLD analysis project Ga0180432, IMG submission 132414) | Hypersaline lake sediment archaeal communities from the Salton Sea, California, USA - SS_1_MS_2 metaG | ecosystem: Environmental > Aquatic > Non-marine Saline and Alkaline > Hypersaline >...
CCAGGAAGTTACCATCAGAGGGAAAGTCACACAGGCAGGGAACAACGCTCCCTTGCCGGGTGTGAGCGTGGTGGCAGTGGGAACAACGATCGGCACCATTACTGATTTTAACGGGGAATATGCGATCACCATCCCTGGGTCTGTCAATCAACTGAGGTTCACCTTTGTCGGTATGCGCACCGAAGAAATAGAAATAGGCGCCCGACGCGTGATCGATGTGGTCATGGCTCAGAGCAGGGAAGAGCTGGAGGAGGTAGTGGTGGTGGGCTATGAGACCAGGCGGAAGGGCACCATTACAGGTTCTGTTGTCACCATGGGTTCCGATAAGATAGAACAGATCCCGGTGGCCAGTTTTGATGCGGCGCTACAGGGACAGGTTGCCGGGATGCAGGTCATCACCAATTCCGGAGCCCCTGGAGCAAGTGCATCGGTCCGCATCCGCGGGGTCAGTTCACTGAACGCCGGAACCAGTCCCCTCTATATCCTGGATGGGGTACAGGTCACAGCGGGAGATTTCTCTGCGATGAATCCCAATGATATTGAGAACATCAGTGTGTTGAAAGATGCATCAGCCACCTCCATCTACGGGTCCAAAGGCGCCAACGGGGTGATCATCATCACCTCCAAAAAAGGCGGTTTAAACCAGTCCACCGAGATTTCCTACCGAACCCAGTATGGCATGTCGCTGATTGCGTCGGACCGGTTTGACATGATGGACACGGACCAGAAGCTGGACTATGAGATCGAACTGGGGCTCAGGAGCGAAAACGATCCCGATCTTCCTGAACTCAGGCAGGTCAGCACCAACTGGAAGGATGAACTGTTTTACAACGCACCCATGAACAGCCACGAACTCTCTTTCCGGGGCGGTACCGAAAACACCACCTATTATATAACGGGGGGATACCTTTACCAGGACGGCATTCAGTACAGGTCGGACCTGCGAAGGTATACGGCCCGCATCAATATGGATCACAGGGCTTCGGAAAGGCTCAAGATAGGGATCAATGTGACGGCCGGCTATGAACAGGATCAGAATCCGGTATTGTCCTCAAACAATGTTTTTAACCTTTCTTTCAGATCATACCTCGAAAATCCCTATGTGGAACCCTATAAGGAGGATGGATCCTATACTTCTGAGGAAGACGGGCTTTCATGGGCCAATCCCATCGAACAGCTCGATTTGAATGACCAGTCGAACGACGATCTGAAGATCGTCGGGAATATCTATGGAGAATTCAATATTTTTGAAGGACTTGCCTTCAAAACCACCCTGGGGGGTGATTTCTCCGACTTTGTGGATTATGGTTATCTTAACCCGGAATCATACTGGGGACTGGAAAATAATGGCGAGGTATACAGGTTGTTCTCCAGGAGCTTCCGACTGACCAACACCAACCTGCTCACCTTCACACGCAGGCTGGAAAAGCATTCATTCAGTGCTTATATGGGCGAGGAGTCCATCAGTTACAAAAATGAGTGGTTCGAAACCGAAGGTTACAACCTGCCCAACAACATTGTGAAGGTCCTCAGCACCACCTCCACACCGGGAACTGCCTGGTCCGGGAATATTTCCGAATATTCCGTGCTTTCTTTTTTCGGGAATGCCAGCTACAGCTATGACAGGAAATATTTTGCCGATCTGAGCTACCGCCGGGACGGCTCTTCCCGTTTCGGCCCGGAGAGCAGGTGGGCCGAATTCTGGTCTGTCGGATTGCAGTGGGACCTGGCCAGGGAAGCGTTCATGTCAAACCTGTCGTGGCTGAGCCGGATGAAAGTGAGGGGAAGCATCGGGACCACGGGTAATTATAACATCGGCAATTATGAGCACCAGCAGCTTTACAGTTATAACGCCAGCTATTACGACCTGAATGCCAGTTATCCCTCAACGCCCGGGAATCCTGAACTGACCTGGGAAAAGGTAAGGCTCACGAATCTGGCCCTGGATATACAGCTGTACGGCCGCTACGGATTCATCATGGAACTGTACCACAAACTTACCATGGATATGCTATCGGATGTACCCTATTCCCTTACCTCCGGTTTCGCATCCGGATGGGATAATATCGGTAAAATGCTCAACAAGGGAATTGAATTTACCACCAGCCTGGTTGTCCTCCGGCAACGGGACTTTCAGGTAAACCTGGAAGCCAATCTCGCATACAACCATAACGAGATTATCGAATTGTACGGGGATAAACTTGAGGTCCCGCCCTTTGCTGACGCGAACTGGCTCCATGCGGTTGGCAGGCCTTACGGCTCCTGGAAAATGGTGGAATATGCCGGGGTGAATGCTGCAAACGGCGAACGGCTGTGGCTTGATGAAGAAGGGAGTCCCACCAATAAATTTCGTGTAAGCAATGCCCGGTACCAGGATAAAAGCTTTATAGGTCCCTGGCAGGGAGGCTTCACCGGAATGGCCTCCTTCAGGGGTATTACCCTTTCTGCCTTTTTCTCCTGGATATATGGCAAATACATGCTCAACAATAACCGGTACTTCACAGAATCCAACGGTCAGTTCGCTCAATATAATCAATCCACCGTCATGCTTCGCGCATGGAAGGAACCCGGAGATGTTACGGATGTTCCAAAGGTTGATTTCAATAATTATTTTGACACCCGGTTGCTGGAGGACGCCTCTTTCCTCCGCCTGAAGAACCTGACGCTTGCTTATGCGCTTCCCGGGGACTTGGTTTCCAGGTTAAAAATATTCAGGTCACTCAGGATATATGCACAGGCACAGAACCTGCTGACCTGGACGAAGTACCTGGGATTTGATCCTGAATACGATTCTCCCTACGAACTCGGACAGTATCCGCATGTTAAGACACTTACACTGGGTGTTGATGTTGGTTTTTAGATAGTAAAATGGAATTGAAGATGAAAAGCGTTGTGATCGTTCGAACCATGATATCAGTGTTGTTGGCCGCTGTTATTCTGACTTCATGTGAGGATTTCCTGGAAAAGGACCGGCCAGACTCCGTGGTCAAGGATGAGGCCATAAAGAACCTTGAAGATGCACGCGTGGCCCTGAATGGTGTTTACTCCGGTTTTAAATCCACCGGATATTACGGACGCTATTTTGTGGTCCATGCCGATGTGCTTACCGATGAGCTTCAATCGGTCATTGGCTACACCAACCAGCTGGGTGAATTTTATAAATGGTCTTTTCTTTCCGATAACGGAGAAATCACCTCGGCCTGGTCGGCCATGTATGCTGTCATCGTGAGGGCCTGCAACATCATCGATGCCCTTCCCGGGATTGAAGGAGAAGTATCCGAGCTCAACAGGATCGAAGGCCAGGCCAGGCTTGCCAGGGCACTGGCACACTTCGACCTGGTCAAGGCCTTTGCAAAGGCATATCTCCATTCAGATCCGGTAAATGACCCGGGGGTACCCATCATCGAGCACTTTTCCGTGTCAGAGCCTGACAGGAATACCATAGAGGAAGTGTATGCCTTCATCCAGGATGAGGCAGAGTCTGCAAGACGCTTGCTTTCCGGGAGCACAGGTGACCAGGCAGGTTCAGTATTCCTTTCTGCGGCAGCAGCAGACGCACTGATGGCAAGGGTCTGTCTGTATATGGGTGACTACGACAACGCCATTACCTATGCCACCAGGGTGATCGATAATAACAGTTACTCCCTGGCGCGGGACTCATCCACGTATGCCCGGATGTTCCTGAATGATGAAGGAAGCGAGATCATTTTTAAGGTAGGACTGACCCGGAGTGATTTCAATGGCCGCTACATTGGCTATAACTATTACAACAATTCACAGGGTCTCCCGAATCCGGACTATATACCGGCCCGGTGGATCCTTGACCTGTTCGGGGAGAACGACTACCGGTATGACATTGTTTTCAAAAATGAAAACACCACGAACGGCTGGTCGTGGCCCCTGGTATTCAAGTACCCCGGTAACCCGCTCTTCTATTCCAGCGACATCACCACCAATGCCAACATGTACAAAGTGTTCCGTCTCTCGGAGATGTACCTGATCCGGGCAGAGGCATTCGCTGAAATGGGGCTGGACAATATCGCACTGACCGATTACAATACCCTGCGTTCGGCCAGGATAGAAGATTATACCAGCCAGCAGCTTTCCGGCCAGGCGCTGAAAGATGCTATCTGGGAAGAACGGATCAGGGAGTTCTGTTTCGAGGGACATTATTTCTGGGATTTGAAACGGAATGGAAAGGGATTCCGGAGGGAACCGATCATCCATCCGGAGGAAGGTACCATCACCAATCCGGGTCCGAACCAGAATGAATTGCAGGTTGATCCTGATCATTTCAGATGGATCTGGCCCATACCCGATGCCGAGCTCAGAGCGAACAGCAATATCACTCCCAATCCGGGTTATTAAAAAGACGCTGAATCATGAAAAACAGCCTGTATATACTCCTGATGGCATTGTCGGTCCTTTCATTGAAAAGCTGCGGCGAAGCGGAGCCCATTATTTATGATGGCCCTCTGTTCATCAGTTTCACAGAGGGCACATCCGGTAATTACCTGGTAGATGACAGCAACAATACCTATGCCATCCAGGTCGGTATCCCCCTGGTACAGCAACAGAACATTACCGCCGGACTGGAGATCATTTCCTCTACGGCAACCCAGGGAACCCATTTTTACTGTTCTTCATCGGTTACCATTCCGGCAGGGGAACTGACTGCCGAATTCTCCGTCCAGGGTTTTTACGAAGAGCTGTCAGGAAGGAAGGATACCCTGATCATTGGCCTGACAGGGGAGGTAATGTCAACTTTTGACTCCACCTTCACCCTTTATATGAAACAGCTCGTCTGCAATTATGATATCAATGAGCTGGCAGGGAAATGGACTGTCAATGAAACTTCAATATATGACGGTCCATTTCAACCCTATGAATTGACCACCGTTGCCAATCCGAACGGGGGCGATACCATTGTGGTAACGGACTACTGGAATTACCTGGAGGATTACGACACGACCTTTCAAATAGCGTTCGATGTTTCAGACACCAACAACATCACCTGTCACATTCCTTACCAGTACCAGTTCCAGTTTGAATCACTGGGGGATATTTACGTAGAGTCCTTCCAGGACGGAACATTCTCCAAATGCTACAAGATCATTTCTGAGCTCGGATTACGTATTTCAGTGAAAGATGAAGGAATCATTGATGAAACGCTGATCACCATGGAGCTGCAATGGTAACAGACCGGAAGCCGATAAAAGAACTGGTATCCATCCTGCTTGTTTTGACCGGATCAATCCACTTCCTTAACGGGCAAATCCCGAGGATCACTTCCGGCCGGGAACTGATCAACCATATGCATTCAAACCCAGCCTATATCAGCAGCAGGATGAACAGGCACCATGATATTGAAGGTTCTCCTTATCTCACTGAAGAATTCGTCAGGGGAGCCATATTTTACAACCGGACGAAATACGTGGACCTGGATCTCAGGTATAACTATTATCAGGGGTACTTCGAGTTCAGGGACAACGATAGAATTCAATATTTCCCTTCGGACCTGATCAGGCCGGACACCGTATGGGCAGGGGAAGATATCTTTCTCTATGTGGATTACCTGGAAGGAAAAAGAACAAAGCAGGCTTTCATGCAATTGCTTGACAACCGCAAAATCGAGGTCCTCCTTTTTAAAGAGGTGATCCTGATCGAGGCTGAACCGGCAGCCGGGTACCAAGAAGCCACACCTGCCAGGTTTGAGGCGACGGGAGAAATGATATTCCTCCGGAGAGAAGGACAGCCGGCGGTTGCATTCAGGGGCAGAAAATCGATCAGGGACCTGTTCCCCGACCATCAGAAGGAACTCCTGAATTATGCAAAGGAGGAAAAACTCCGGCTGAAGAACCCCGATGGGATTATCCGGCTCTGCCGTTATTTTGAAAGCCTGGACTGATCATCAGAAATAGGCTTTCAGTACCTGGTCAATCCCGTTCCCGAAAAAATGTATCAGGAAAATGCCCCTGGTATCGAACCGGATCTCATTGGTCCCCGGATTCACAGTCCCCATTTTCTGAACCACTCCCCCCACCGATATGAGATTGAAGTCGACCTTTTTTGTAGATGTATTCTCAATCACAATGGTTTTTTCGTTCAATCTGAATGCCTGGAAAATGTACTGTGCCTCGTCTATAGTGATTCCGTCCTCTTCCGGTACCCTGTTGGTACATCCCTCCCGGCTGATGGATTCAGCGGTATACAATCCATTCCGGTTCACTGTGATGGAACCGGATTTGCCGGGATCACCCGGGATGGGCTGACTGTTGCGGTACCACTGGATATCATCTATTTCTGCAATGTTTGTGACCAGAATTTCGGGGTAACTGTAGGGACCAACCGTTTCTACAAGTTTCGGCAAGGGCGGTACGGGAGCCGGCAGGAACAGTCTGTTCGATTCTGCCGCACCACATTTATTGGAACTGGTCACAATGAGAAAACCGGGTGACTCTCCGACCATGACAAGCAGTGTGTCGCCGACGGAGTCTCCCATCATGACCCAGTCATTCTGGGCCTCCCATTCTTAGGAATAACCGGGAAGTGCCTCCACATAGAATTCCTGCAGTGTGCCGGCACAGGGAGGAACACGTTCTGTGAGGATATTGGTCTCCCCGGGTATATCAAGCACATTGATGTAAACCGAAAGCGGATTTCCCTTGCCGCAGGCATTCCGTCCCGTTACCGTGACTTCACCACCGGTACCTGAAGGAATATAATGGAGGGTGTCAGATTCGCTGCTTCCCAGCCAGGAATCCGGCAATTGCCACTCATACGCGGTACCTGGAAGGGGATTGACCGTCAGCAATGCAGGATGATTGGCACAGGGAAGGGTGTCGCCCGCCAGCGAATCCAGCTCCGGCAAATTACTCAGCGGGTTGATCTGAAATTGCGTTGTATCAGCCTCTCCGCAGCGATTAAAGGGTTGCAATGTGAGTATGCTGCCGGTATCCCCGATGCTCAGATCGATCCCGTTGGAGTTTTTGGGCTCTACCGGCCAATCCTGATCCACTTCCCAGGCATACTCTGTCCCATCCTGTCCGATTGCAAAATAGGAGGAAGTGGAGAACTGACAGGGATAAGGCTCACCAACAATGGAAAACGCTCCCTGGGGCTCCACGGTACAATACCTGGCCTGGAATCCCCTGGAAGTTACCTGGTCATCGGAGGTGAATGTGACAAACATCTGACCGGATGTGGATGAAACCAGCGTATCCATCACAGACATGTTTCCGCTGAAACGGGCAATGACCGGTGCAGTTTGATCCATCCCGTCGTAGATGGTCAGTATATCCTGGTCCTGCTCCGTTTCGAAGAAGTCAAAATACAAGGAGACCGGCATGCCATTCCGTGGTTCAATGAGCCATTGCACGTCCATGTTATTGATATACTGATCAGCCGAAGAGAGCAGGATGGTTCCATTGGGATCCTCTTTCTTATTGAACCCGCTGGCGATAAAATCCTTGGTCAGGCCACTGATCACAATGGCAAATGGCTGTTCCCCTTCCGAAAGGGAACCTTTGTGTGAAATATCCAGGGAATATAATCCTCTGAGGGATTTTTCAATATAAATCTGCTCCACGTTGTCCCGTGTATTGTCACCCGGAACAGCGGGATATGAAGGATTTGCCGGGTCGAGCACAAAAGGCCTGAAGAGATGTCCGTCAATCAATCGTGTAAGCCTGATATCCAAATCGTTCACCAGGATCCTGCCGGTAGGATTGAGTCCGGCTGGCGGAACCTCCCCCGGGGGATCCGTCCATACCATGGTAATCCTGATCTCTTCCAGCCCCGAACTGTAAAAAGTCAGGTTCCTTGTTTCCTGATCTAAAAGTGTGTCAAGAAAGAAAAGGTCACGGTCGGACCGTGAAATGATCTCCGCTGCCGACAGGGTGTTCATCAATCCCCATCCATATTTGTAATCCGGTCCCTTTTTCCCTGCATCATCGGCCGTGTGAAGCACCAGTGCTTTAAGCTGGCAGGCGAACAGGAACCCGTCATTGAGATTTTTGTAATGCTGTTGCAAAAGAGCCAGTGACCCTGAAATGTTGGGGGCAGACATGGAAGTGCCTGAACTGAATCCATAACTATCATCCCCATCCGAGGTAGAAGATAAAAGGCCAACCCCGTTTCCTACAATATCGGGCTTGATCCGTCCGTCATCAGTGGGACCAAATGCAGAAAAAGAGGCGACTTCCACATCTGAGATATCCTGGTATCCACCCGGAATATCATCCACCGCCCCCACGGAAAGGATATTCTTTGAAGTGGACTGGGTCCCTATGCAGTCAAAGGCATCCGGTCCCCCGTCCAGCTCCCTTGTTTCTGTGCTGGGAACCCATGCATTGTTTTTGAATACATAATGTTGTGCCCCGGGGGCAGGACCCTCACTCCTGTCATTTCCCACAGATTTGATGATCAAAAACCTGGGGTTCCTATAGGCGATATCATCCCATGTGCGGGCATCATCGCTGTAATAACCGAATTTATAGTCTTCTTTCTTACTGATGCTTTCATCACCCCACCATTCCCATCTTGATTTATCCTGGTTGTAATCCCACCCCTGTACATATCCGTAGGAATTGTTGGAAATAAGCATTCCCTGCTGTGCAGCACTTCTCATTTCTGCATTGTCGTTACCCCAGTTATAACTGTCTACCATGCCTTCACTGGCCATACCATGAGCCTGTTCCCTTACCCCGGCAGCACCCACAGTACCAGCCACATGGGTCGCGTGATCAGAGATCTCCGATTCCGGATCAATGACCCGTGCCCTCCCTCCGAATTCATTATGAGATGCCCTGGCCACACCCTCGTCCCACATTCCCACCACGATGCCCGCACCATTCAGATCAAGACCGGCCGGTCCACCTTCCCAGACAAGATCACTGGAAACCGTTCTGGCTGCATCCAGGTTGAAAGTCTTATAATACATCGGTTGACCGGTTTTTGAGATTTTCATGATCTCCATCACCGTTCCGTCCCTGTACCTGACACGTACGGGCAGATTATATGTTCCTGCGAACTTTTCGGCGGACTTCTTCTCCTCATCAGCCGGCATCTTTGCGATCTCTGTACGTCTTTCCAGCATGGATTGCTCGGAAACCAGGGATTCCTGCGAAAAAGCTTCCAGGGAAAGGACCAGAACAATTATAACCACACCTGCGTATCTCATGCTCTAATAGGTAAACAATCTGACTGCGTGTCTGTTCTCAGGCCCGGTGATGGTCATGACACAGGCACCTTTCCACCCGGAGTCTACCTCATTGTATCCGGGAACGATGGTGGCAATTTTGACCAGCTGGCCTGAAAAATTATAAAAGTTGGCCGTGGCCGGGGAATTGGTTGAATTGAGGATCACGATCTTTCCATCCATTCCCTGGTAGGCTGTATATTCCTGGTTCTGCTGTGAAATCCTGATCCCGTCCTCGGGTTTCTGCCGGTTCACGCACCCCTCACGGTTGGTCACAGAGACAGTATAGGTACCCGGCAGATAGGCGATATATTCAGGAAGCCATGCATAGGGACTGTTGATCACAGAATCGTTGCGATACCACTCGTATCCGGTGAACCGGGAAGCGTTGCTGATTGAAAGCAGCTTGTATCCCGGAATGTCACTCTGCTGTACCTGAACCAGGGGATTGTCCGGCATGGGCGCGGTAATAAACAGCTTGTTGGATTTTCGCGAACCGCATTTATTGGTGACATCCACAAAAACGAAATTTGATTCCATACCCACCGAAACCAGGACAGTATCCCCGTCGGGATCACCGATAACGGACCATCCATCACCCACTTCCCAGTGGTAGGAATGATCCGGTTTGGGATCCACGTAAAATTCTTGCTCGGACATGGCACAGGGCTTATCCCTGGAGGTAAAGATCTGTTCCTGACCCGGAACATTTTTCACTGTAATGGGGATCGACAGGGTATCCCCCGCTCCGCATGCATTCCGGACACTGACCCTGATGGTCCCGGATTCCTTGTCCGGGATGTAATCCAGCCTGCTGGTAGTGCTGCTGCCAAGCCAGTCCGCAGGCAGGCGCCACTGGTAATCTGCTCCCGGTGTGTCATCCAC
>Ga0180432_10012089_pt1 | contig 10084 bp, 6 predicted proteins | sample SS_ome_10_FD_132414 | JGI IMG/M metagenome (GOLD analysis project Ga0180432, IMG submission 132414) | Hypersaline lake sediment archaeal communities from the Salton Sea, California, USA - SS_1_MS_2 metaG | ecosystem: Environmental > Aquatic > Non-marine Saline and Alkaline > Hypersaline >...
AGACGCCCCGGGCGATCAACTGCCAGCTCGGTGACGGAGTGGCTCGGAAGCGGTTCGGGATCACGACGATCTACGACTTTGTCAACAAGCTGGCCGGGTGCAAGATCCTCGGGTACACCAAGGCGAATGCGAACTACGCCCTGATCGCGATTGGCAAATCAAGCCAGGCGGCAAGTGGTGAGTTGTACGAGTGGGACTTGAACGTATCGACCCCGGGGTTGGTTCAGCTTGGTACCGGGTTCCACGCCTCGGCGCGGTGGCGGTTCGCCCGGCACTACGACGACACGGTGGGTGCTGTTACCGTCTGCACGAACGGGCAGGACCGGCTGCAGAAGTACGACCATGACACACGGGCATTGTCCGACCTCACGGTCAGCCTGCACGTCAAGGGCGAGTTCATTCAGTCGTTCTACCGTGCCTTGTACCTGGCGAAGATCACGGACGACGGTACTGGGACTTCCGACTATTACACTGTCATGTGGTCGCAGATCGACGATGCCACCGACTTCAGCATCACCGAGTACTGGCAGCAGCGACCTGAGGGCGGGACTCCGATCTCCGGGCTGCATATCCATGACGATAAATTGATCCTAGGCAAAGGCGACACGAAGAGCGTTAACCAGATCTGGACGATCGCTCCGTACAGTAACTTCGAGTGGACGAAACGCCGGATCGGGATGAGTAATCATGAAGGCGCGATCAGTTCGTTCGAGTTCATGTTCAACGACAAGGGCCGGATTATGAACCTCGATGGGCAGTGGATATCGCTGCCGGTCCATCCCGACATGGCGTCAGAGGATGCGGGGACGTGGGATATTCACGCTGTCGACAACCCGTTCGGTGAGGAAGTCCTGTTCTCCTGCGGGCGGAAGGTTTTCAAGAAGAAGCTGGCTAAGAATTCGTGGGAGATCTACCAATTCAACGACGAGATCGAGCTTTTGTCCCACACGAACCCGGGGATCCCGGCTGAAAACATCGTCGGTGTCGGTGCGAAACATACCGGCATGTCGGCGGTCGAAGAGGACATCACCCCGGATTACGTTGCCCGGTACGGTGACAGCAAACTCGTCACCATGAACCATTTCGGTGACGATAACGAAGTCGCGATCGATTTCGAGTACGATACCAGAACGGATGCCTGCGGTGACGAGGAGTTGTTCAAAGTTTTCCGGTGTGTCATACTGCAGGGTAAGTATTTCCCGGATTCGTATTATTCCGGTCAGGACTTGAACACGTTCACGATTTACGGTTCATTCACGAATGCACCGGCTGACTTGGACTGGGAAGAGTTGGGTGAGATCACGCTGGGGTCGGACGGATACGGTGAACTGTGGATCAAGAAACGCAGCAAATGGGTTGCCATCCGGGTCAAGGAATCCAGCACGAACCCGGTGGAACTGAAGAAGATCGGGTTGAGATTCACTGTACAGACGGAGAGGTAGACATGAGCAGCAATACACGGACGGCAAAAAGGATAGGGCAGATTGGAGGGACGATATTCAGTCCTATCCCCGGTACCGGATATGTCGCCGGGGAAGCCATCGAAGAAGTCGGGAAGATGCTGGAGGACGAAGAAGAAGTCCCAATGCCGGAAGAGCAGGCGCGGTACGGTGAAGGCCGTATTCGCAACAACATTCAGGACCGCGTCATCGACAACCCCGGTGGATTGAACATCCCACTGCGTCGCCAGTACCGCCGTGCCGACCGTGTTGCCGACAACGCCTCCCGTCAGTTCTACCGTCAGACCGAGCGGGCGAAGAAGTTAGAAGACATGGGGATGGAACGGCTGGCGAACATGGCCGAGAACAAGGCTGACCGTGCTTACGATCGGCACTTCAAGTTCGCTGACTGGAAACCAGGCGATCAGGGCCCGCTGGCATATCGAATGCAAAAGTTGTTTGGGAGGTAGGGTCATGCGCGAAAAGAAGATGTCCCCGGAAGAAGAGTTGGCCCTGCGCCAGATGGCAACGAGTCAGATGCAGCAGGACAAGTCGATGATGGATGCCGTGCCGAAGGAAGTGCAGAAGTACACGCTCGGCGGCATGGCGATGGGAAAGATGATGGGTAGCGACGAGAAGACACCCGAGGAAGAATCCTGGGAGATGTACAAGAAACAGAAGAAGGCCCAGGAAGAAGGTATGGGCCGGTTGATGAGGCGGAGGTAACGGTCATGGAATACGACTTCAATGCAGCACTGGACGCAAGGGCACGGAAACAGGAAGACGAGGCGATGCGGCGGGCATACGGAGAAGCATCAGGCGGGATGTACTCAGGTGATTCGGCCATGGCTCGCAACCTGCCTGCTCCCAACGATCCGTCAGCACCAATGCCTGCGACGACACAGATCGACCCGGCAGCATCGCCATCACAGTCAATGGGCATGTCCGCCCTGTCAGGACTCGCCAGTGGGTCACAGGGCGGTGCTGGTTCGGCGGTAGGTGGTGGTATCGGTGCAGCGGTTGGTTCTCTGTTCCCCGGACCAGGGACGATGATCGGCGCTTCCATCGGTTCCGGTGTCGGCGGCATGGCCGAGGGCCTGATCGGCGGTGAGGAGAAATCCCGTGGCGAAAAATACGCTGAAAAGCAGGCCAAATACGAAGCGAAGAAGAAACGGATCGAGGCACTGGAAGCCGACGCCAATTACCGTGGTGACGCCTACGCCTCGATGGCGCGTGCGATCCTGACCCCGTTCGTCGGGTTGCTGTCATAGGAGGGATAACGAGATGGCATTTTTGAACGCAGACCTCAGTACGCCGACACGAAAGAAACCGAGCCCGAAGGGTTTCGCGAACGCATCGCAGGGCAATGGGCTGCTGGGAGGTGTGCGTGATCTCGGGGGGAAGATGGGGGAAGGATTGACCTTGAACAAGAGTTCCACTGTCCTCCCCAAATCAGGCGGTGGCGCCCCCGACCGCATGGCATTGCCGACGAAAGCAACCGAAGCCACCGGTGGCGGGCTATTCAACAACAGGATCAGTATCCCGAAGCAACCCCGCCGCCCTGAATTCCGTGGCGACCAGGACAACATCCTCTCCGATGTCGCCCAGGGTGTCAACAACTGGTGGCAGAACAACATCTTCCGCCGCCCGACCAATGACGGCTACGACCCCAACCCCGACCTGGCGCGTGGTGATTTCGACGACAAGCCATCCGGTCGCGATATTTTCAAGGGGACGGAAGGAGGGATCGGCAAGAAGATCGGTGAATCCATTGAGAACTGGAAGGACACGAAAGGCTCCCATGGGTATGACCGGTTCGAACCGGTCCTGGAGGACATTGAAGCCGACCTGCGTGGTACCGTCTACGACCGAATGGACGCCGACCCCTTCGCAGCGAATCGTGGCAAATCCCTCGGTCTCGAACCGGGACAGGATTCCTCAGTACAGCTCGGTCGCGGCGGGATCGATGATTTCGAAGCCAACACCGCTCGCGTCGGCAATACCTTGGATCAGTACCTGTGGGACAAAGCAGCCAACGGCCCCCTCGGGTCGCGGTACTCGGGGCAGGAACAGGAAATCATGGACCGCCTTTCGCAGATGGGCGGTGAAGGCGCTGCTGACACCCTGGGTGGTAACGTCAAGAAGTTCTTCGGTGATGTCGGTGTCGACGAGCGGTCGCAGCTCGAACTTGATCTCGACCAGATGTACCGCGATGCCGTCGCCGGGAACCTGACCGAAGCCGATAACAAGGCCTACCAAGCGCAGTCGAAACTATTCGACACTGCCGCGCAGGACGCCCTGCAGGACGTGCGGGAGCAGTACGGCGCGATGCGGGGGATCGGTGGCGGGAAGTACAATGAAGCGATGGGCAAGGTGGCTGAGAATCTGGGTAACCAGAAGATGGCCCTGCTGGCCGATCTACAGAGAGGCAAGGCCGACCAGGCGGCGAATTTCCTGAACCAGACGACGCAGAACAAGAACCAGTTGAAACAGATCGCCGCGAACCTGGGAACGAACCTTTCCGGCACGAACCTGCAGGCAACGGGTCAGATGGCTGATTTCATCCAGGGGAACGCGAAGATTGCGGAAAGCCAGGCCGCAACTGCCCTGAACCAGGACCGGTTGAAACTGGATAAGGAAATGGCAGCGATGAAGAGTAAGATGTCGCAGGGCCAGTACGAGATGGAGTACGACCAGCGCGAACGGCAGCTCCAGGAACAGAACTTCATGAATTACGTGAAGCAGATCCAGGACGGTGCGATGGATCGTGCTGAACTGCTGCAGGCAGACAAGCGCGGTGACATTGCCGACAAGGAAACCCCCGGCGGGAAGCTGGAAGGTCTGCTGGGTGGCCTGACCAAAGCCGGGCAACTCTTCGGCCTGATAGGAGGATAACCGATGCCTTTCTTCGATGTAAAAAAAGGGTTGAAGGGCCTCCTTCAAGCCAACGCAAGGATGGACCAGTCGTACCTGGATGAGCAGAAAAAGAACAGGGAGATGGCAACGGAGCACGGTTTCGCCACGGACCTTGAAACATTGCGAAATAAGAATGCGCTGGACCGCCAGAAACAGGCTGACGCTGCCGCGCAGGCCAGGATTGATGCATCGGAAAAGAGAGCTGACGATCGACAGTCCCGCAGATTCAAACGTGATGACGACAAAGAACAGCGAGAGAAGGATGAGAAGGGCGCCCTCATCAAAGAGACGGCGATACCGTATCTGTCAAGTCTTCTTACCCGGACACGCAAAGGCGACAGGGAAGCTGCCAAGACGCTGAACGGACTCGGATACCTGCAGGGAATGTCGGATGAACAGCTCGAAGAGTGGGCTGGCGGGATGAACCCAGAATCAGCCTACATGCATTTCGTCAACGAGTACATGAAGAAGAACAAGGGAATGACAGCAAAGGATGCCAGCCGATTCGTGGGAACACGTCTCTTCGCCACGAAGGAAGCGAAGATGCTCGACCGCAAGACGCGGGGGATGTTCGGCAAGGATTTTAGTGAACTCGACGACAAGGAAATGAAGATCATCGCCGGGGTGGCTGAGAATTATCCTGAATATTCTTTGGCCCAGTGTTTCAGATGATGGGGCAGGGTAATTTGCCGGCGGCGGAAGGCGAAGAAGATGGACGTTTAACTGGGCCTCTTCGTGGTGGGCAAGAGATGCAGAACATTCAAGGGGAAAAAGGAGTCAGGGACGGGATGACTGCCGCTGTTCAAAAAGGCAATCTTGATGAATTCATGGAAGGCCTAATGCAGGCACGTCCTGACCTCTGGAAAAAGTACTTCTGGCGCAAGCTTGGGCCTAACGGAAAAGTCGTTACAGCCGGAAGCGGGTATCAGCATTACATGATGTTGAAAAGTGGTCAGCAACAGCAGGACCAGAAAGCGCTGAGAGCGCCAAGCGATGTTCAGGAATGGCAGGAATTTGACTGGGGTTAACCAAGAGAGGTTCTGATGCTGAAGTTTTACGATATACCAGCAGATACAGAAACGCCCAACGACGTTCCGGTCGAAGAAGATTTCAGCCAGATACCTGAAGGTGCGCAGGTAGTTACTCCGGAGATGTTGAAGGCTTCCGGTGGCTCCACCTACCGTGAAGCCCTGGCCCCCGAGCCGACCATGCTGGAAACCGCATCCCAGGCCGCAACGTTGGTCCCGGGGCAGGTGGCGGCGGCTGGACTGCGGGCAGCGCGTGCCCTGCCGTTCGTGAGCGAGGTGGGCGGTGAAGGCGCTGAAGCCGGGAACTGGATCGACGAGTACATCGAGGAGAAGGAAGACGAAGCCGAGCAGTTCGCCGGGGAAACGCGGCCATATGGCGGCATGAAAGAACTGATCGGGCAGCTTCCCCCGTCACTGGGTTACTCGCTGGGTACCATGGGCGCGACCCTCGGTGCCGGCGCCGTGGCCGCGACGGCGGGACTCCCGGGGTTGGCGATCGGGCTTTCAGCCGGTCTTGCCTCCGCCGCCACTGCTTTCCTGGCGACTCGTGACACGGTGATCGACGATATCATCGAGGCCAGCGAGGAGACGCTGCAGCGCAGTCTGAATCCCGACGAACGCGAGGAAGTGCGGCAGCAGTACGGCAGTGCTGCAGCGCGATCCGGCCTCCATGAAGCCTTGTGGGAGACTGTCGGGAACCTCGGGTTCATCGGTGCTTTCGGTACGAAAGTCGCCAGCAAAATTGCCAAAAAGGTTATTCAGAAAGCCGCCCCGAAAGCAGCGCGGATCGCGAACACAGCAGCGAAGGGACTGGAATTCAAAGCTGGAAGTGCTGCACTGAAAGCTCAGAAAGCCATCGAATTCCCCATCAAAGCCGGACTGGCGCAGGGTGTCGAGCAGGCGACGGAAACCACGACCCAGTACTTCCAGGGTGGCATCGAGGCGGAGATTGGACTGCGGGACGAGGCCCCGTCCCCGTGGGAAGCGTTCAAAGAGCAGGCCGCCCTGACCGGACTGCAGTCCCTGGTGATGGCCGGCGGTGCCGGCATGGTGAACCGTCCGGCCCGGACTGCGTACAAGAAACTGCGCAAACTGCGGCAGGAAGGCCGCTCCGCCACGGAACTGACTGACGAGGACAATAAGGACATAATCGATGCCCAGGCCAGTGAACTTGGCAACCAGGCCCCGGTAACCGATCAGGAGATCGACCGGGCGGATGAGCAGGCCGAAGCATCCGTTGGCGATGCCGCGCAGAAAGTCGCGGAAGCGGCGGGCGTGGAAGCCGAGGGATTCGAGCAATTCGAGGATGAAACCGTAGCCGGGCCGGTACAGGGTGAGGATCCGATCCCACTCTACAACGAAATCCGTCTTCTGCACGAACGCAGTGGACTGTCGGACGAGGATTCGACGCGGCGTGTCAACGAGATCCGCAGCCTGATAGCATCCCGGGGGACACCGGAAGGAATCGTCGAGTACGACCAGGTCGCGCAGGAAGAAGAGATCCGGAAAGCGCAGGAAGCCGGGTATGATCTGCGGGCGCAGGAATTGGTCGACAAATACCGTCGCCGGTTCGATCCTGATTACGTCCCGGCGGAGTCGATGCGTGAACCGGAACAGCAGGAGCCGGATGAATACGACAAGATGCTTCAGCAGCGGCAGCGTGAGGAAGCGTACCGCCGTCAAAAGGCGGCACTGCCACCGGAACCCGATACCACCATGCCACCCCGCCAGCCGGAACGAATGGCCCCGGAGCAGGCCGTGGAAGCCGGGGAAGAGCGGCAGCTTTTCGACCTGATCGACGCGGTGGAGAAGGGGCAGCTTCGCATTCAGACGCTGCCGGATGATATCCGCCCCACGGTGGAAGCGGTGCTGGAACAGAAACGTGCTGCAGAGGAAGCAGGACGCCCGGCCCCGCCGCTGGGAGAAATGATCTCCGCCGGGCGGCAGCGGGCACGGCAGGAGGCCCTGACACCCCCTGTGAGCGACGCTGGACCCGAAACCATACCAACACCCGCCCCGACGCCGAACGTCGCTCAGGAGGCGCCACAAGAGCTCACAGAAGCTGCACAGGAAGCACAGGCCGGTATAACAGAACTGGAGTCCGGCGCGGACGTGCTGGCCCGGCACCGGGAGCTGGCAACGGAAGTCCTGTCGACTGGCAACTACAGTACCATGGCGAAGGTGCTGCGAACGCAGGCCAAGAAAGCCGGAGTCACCCTGCCGACAACGACGATGTCGAAGCAGCGGTTCATCGAAACCTACGCCGACGCGATGGCGAAGAAGGAGCTGGCCGATCAGCAGGCCGTGCCGACGATGACGGATTCGGATGCGTCGCTGATCCAGGCTGAAATCGAGGCAGCTACAGGTGAACAGGTTCCGATAGAATCGATCAAGAAGGACCCTGTCTACCAGGAACAGATGAGCAAAGGTAAAAAAGAAGCCCCGTACCAGCCCACCGAAGATGACATGGCCGACGCGGATGCGCTGGATGAGATCAACGAGACGGATCTCAGCACCGCCCCCGCGCCACCCCGCCGCAAGACCTCCCCGTCGACGCTGAAGAACTGGGTCCGGAACCTGAAGCGGTACTATCAGCGGAAGAACTACGCCACCCCGGTGGAAGTGGTCGCCACGCAGGCGGAGCTGCCGAGTAACGTTACCTCCAAAGCCAAAAAAGGTGACCGGATCCTCGGTGCCTATTCCCACAAGGAGAACAAGATTTACGTCGTGGCGGAGCATCATGACTCCTATTCCGACGCGATCCGCACGGGCGACCGTCATGAGATGCTGCACTCCGGTTTTGCGCTTTTACCAGATGATATCTATTCCCAGCTCATGAGCGAGGTCCGGGAACTGTACAAGCTGGGCAGTATCAGCGACAAGGCCACGGAGGAATACCTGGCCCGGCTGGCGGAGGATAAAAGGTCGGCGGCGAAGAAACTGTGGGACAAAATTGTCCGGACGGTGATGCGGTACCTGCGTAAAGCATTCCCGAAACTGAAACTCACCAAGGCCGATGTGCGACTGATCATCGAGCGCGGCGTGGAGGCGGGGCAGCGGGAGAAGAAACCGGGGCAGACCGGGCGCACCAATCTCTCCACCACCGCGTCCCAACGCGACACCGAGTACCTCGCGGCGGTGGCGAAAGCGGAGAAGAGTGGTGACTGGACGGCTGTGCAGCGCATGGTGGACGAGGCGGCGCGGGAGGCGGGGTATAAGGAAGGCCCTGTATACCATGGGACAAATGCTGAATTCGTAGTGTTTGATTTCGGTCGGGCTGGAATTACGGGAGGACTTGCAGCATCTGGGCAGGGGTTTGTTTTTACAGATAACAAAGAGGTTGCCGAAGGTTACATGGGCACTGTTTCACCGCGAATGGTGTCAGCTTATCTTTCAATGAAAAACCCGGCAACTGTTAATGCATCCAAGATTGGAATAAATGAAGACATAATCTCTCAGGACGAGCTTCTTGCAAAAGCGATAACAGAGGCTTACAAGAAAAGAACGCTGCTTCTGAAGCCAAAACATGATGGCATTGTGATTAAGGGGATACCAGAAGGTGGTGATCTTTATGTTGTGTTTGATCGCCCCTCCCAAATCAAATCCGCCGACCCCGTCACCAGCGACGAGAAAGGCAACATCATCCCCCTGTCGCAGCGTTTCGATGCCGCGCAGGATGATATTCGGTATTCTGAAAAACAGGGAGCGCTACCGAGCCAAGAAGGCAATGAAGCAGCTTATAATTTTTTGGTTAAAAAAACCGGGGCAGGACCTTTTGATGGGGGATGTGTTCTTGCCGCCATGGCAATAAAAAAGCTCAGAGGCGGAAGCATAGTTGCTCTCGTTGACAACAAGAACGTTGCTCAGCACGCAGCGGTAAAAACGTCTGAAGGGTTTTATGATTTTGATGGAGGGCCCGTCACTGAATCAGAGATAATAAACAGGTTTAACGAAGCAGAACTGGCTAACGTCACAGGGGTGAGACCGATAAAGAGAACTGATCTTAAAGATAGCCCAAGAGATACAGAAGCTGCTGCTTTGCTTGCAACCAAAATATCAACCGCGCAGGATGATATTCGGTTCAGTATCACAGAACAAGAAGATAACCCTGCAGTTGATATGCAGGAGGGAATGTACCCAAAGCTGACGAAAGGCCAGGTCCCGACAAAAACGCAGAAGGTTTACAAGCTGATGCGGTTGAGGGGACGTCGCGGGAAAGAAACTGAGGTCTACCCCCTCTACGCTGGTAACCTTGAAGGAGATCCAAAAGGTTTTAAGCTTGGAGCATGGTACAAGGCGGTCAACCATCGGCCGGTAATATCACCGGGAGGAACTCCGCTGGCAATACGTCCTGGCATCCATGCTGTCAATATACCCCTGTTCCCGCAGGGAAAGCCGAATGCAAAGGGAAAGCGGCGTGTTTGGGTTGAAGTTGAAATGCCCGTGTTCACTGCAGAAGCGCAGCGTGAATCCGATACTTCGCCATTCTACAAAGGCAACAAGAAAGGGCAGAGAGAGGGTATAACAAAAAGGGTAATAGGGCCGAAGGAAGCCTACAACTACCAGACAAAGCGTAGTCCGAGGCAAAAAGCCGGCCCAGATTCATGGCCTATCGCTGGGAGCATGAAAGCAGTCAAGGTGCTTTCTGATAGCGAGGTTGCTACGATACTCCGTGAAGCAGGTATCGATGAACAGTCGATA
>Ga0180432_10012092_pt1 | contig 10082 bp, 8 predicted proteins | sample SS_ome_10_FD_132414 | JGI IMG/M metagenome (GOLD analysis project Ga0180432, IMG submission 132414) | Hypersaline lake sediment archaeal communities from the Salton Sea, California, USA - SS_1_MS_2 metaG | ecosystem: Environmental > Aquatic > Non-marine Saline and Alkaline > Hypersaline >...
TCGGTTGGTTTCGTGTGGCGGGCAATAGCCGGAACAGTCGTGATCGGGGTGAGAACATCGCCATGGCTCATCATATGCTCGTTCCTGCTCGCCCTTTTCCTGGCACTCCTGAAACGGGAATCAGAGATGACTGCGGTCGGCGCCTCGGCCGAATACAGATCCACCCTCGGGGAGTACTCCAACTCATCGATCGAGGTCTTCCTTACTGTCACCACCGCCTCGCTTCTCGTGGCATACATGCTCTACACATTTGAGTCCGAACATATCTGGATGATGGTTACCATACCTTTCGCCTTCATCGGGGTTTTCAGGAGCCTCCAGCTTGTACGCGAGGGCGGGAACGGGGACACCCCCACACTGGTTTTCCGTGACAGAATCGTGCAGATAGATGTGGCCCTGTGGGGCCTGGCATCCGTAGTTGCACTCTACGACCTGCCCGATCAAGTTGTCAGACTTCTAATCTAGGTGGACTGGTTGAGAATTCTGGATCTGGTCGGCGGTGCAATACTGGCCAGACTGATGCTAATGAGGTCACTTCTGGGGTTTGGCCCTAACATGAGCAGGGTGACAGACAGGATATCGGTGGGGGGCACCAATCCCTCTGAGTTGATTATCTCCGAAAGATTCAGGGCGGTTCTCGACTTGAGGGCGAAGGAGCATCTCAGCTATAGATCTAGGCTCGAGGATGATGGGATAAGGTACCTCAAGGTGGGGATACCGGACGGCCACGGTGCCTCACCGGAAGTCTTGCTCGAGATCTCCGAGTGGCTTGCCGAACGTGAGGAGACGGGGGAGAAGACACTCGTTCACTGCCGCCTCGGGAGAGGAAGGGCTGCATTGGCGGTTGCGGCCTACCTGATCCATGAAGGATCCGGTCCAGAGGACGCAATTGAGACGATCAGGAGAACAAGGCGAGTCATCTTCCTCAATAAGGGGCAGACTGAGGCTCTGGCAGAGTTCGCAGAATCAGAGAGAAGACGACACGGAGAGCCCAGTGACAGTATCAGCTAGCTCAGTTCTACCAGCCCATGGAAGGACATCGGACCTGAACGCTCCTTGAGAATGAGTACTCCCGTCCCTGGCGTCCGACCTCTAACCTATATCCTTCATCACCGATCCGCACTGGCTCGGCCGCACGGCCCGCTACGCCCAGGCCAAGGAGACTCATGGGGGGCCATAGGAGACGGTTACCTCATGCTCTCCGAGCGGGATACCAAGGAGCAGATAGTCCACGCCGACAAGAGACACCCGATCCGTCTCTACTCCGATCCCGTCCAGGTCGACTTCCCGCACCAGGTTTCCCCTGAAACTGTCAGGTATCATGATGGATATGTCAGGGGAGGGGGAATGCACGGTGAACCTCATCGTGGAGTCGCTCCACTCAAATCCATCCAAACCGCAGGTCGATCTCAGCTCCCACCATTCATGGAGTTCGGATAGAGTCATCTTCACATGGTTGTACTTATCGGCGATGCGGTGGAATTCCATCCAATCCGCCCTCGAGGGCTGCCCCTCCACCAGATCCACCGGGTGGTAGAGTATAGTGATCGCCTCGTGGTACACGTCTCGGCTCTGGTTGAGAAGAAGTTCCAGGTAGGAGCTGTCAGCTCCACTGTATCTCGCCTGTATCTGAAACGGCACCTCAAGCAGCCGGAACGGCGCACCGTTGGTGTCCAGGGGGCGGAACGGGAGGCCGGTGCCGAAGCTGTACCCCCTGCCGGTGTGGCCGGCCGAACCCAGGGTGGAGTCGAGGACGATTCCTTGGGCCTCCATGATCCTGAAAGGCTCCGTGTAGTGGCCCCCCCATCTCAACCTCTCTATACGACAGATCTCCACCTCTCCCCCGTGCTTGTCCTCCAAGGTCTCGATCTGGGATTCGAGGCTGCCGTCTCCCTTAAGGAAGAAGAGCATCCACCTGCTCGTCTCCCGGTTCCAGTGTATCTGGATATCACTCCCCATCTCATGCATGGAATCCAGGCCATCTGCCGTCACCGGCCCCTGGGGTATCACGAACATGGTCGAGGAGTAGTTCGACTCGTTCTCGAAACAGCATATGAAACAGGACTCGTCGCCGAACCAGTCCTCATCGTGGGTCATCGACGCTATTCCATCGTATAGCTCCGGGAAGTACCAGACCCGTGGCATTGGTCTGAAGCTCTCCACGAGCGCCACCACCCATCTCTCCAGGACGTCGGCAAACGGTACATCGTTCTCTATCAGGGAGTCATCCAGGAGCAGATCGGTGGAGTCGATCACCGATTCGGCGCCTCTCCTGTCGCGCACCTTGAACCCCCGGTCCGGAACCCCCTGCTGAAGTGCCACCAGCTGCCTACCAAGATCGAAGAGGAAGGATATCACCGCTCCCTCGCCGTATTCCCTGCCAAGCACGACCGGTCTGCCATCCATCTCCATGAAGACCGATACATCGTCCGAGACGTTCTCAGCGTTAACGCATTCAGTTCTCAAGGGCATTCCGGTCAGGATACCGTAGCCGGACGCCGCGGGTGCCCATGCCCAGGTCACGTTCTCGGGAATCCGGACCTCTCCCGTCGAGAGACCCGTCAAGTCCATTCCCGAGACCGGACGATCAACGATCATGACCCCGCCATCTCGAATCCAGCCAAGGACCAGCTCCGCATCGACTAGATGCTTCGAGGCAGATCGTGATACAACCAGGAGGGAGACCTCCTCCAGCTTGTCTACACTCAAGTCCTCAGGGGGGCATAGACTCCAAGAGCAGAATTCCTGTTCGGCCAGATTTGCCCACCCCAGAAAGCAGTCCATTTCGTCAAATGATGCGCCCCTACTCGCAACATCGTGGACAAACAACACCGGTGATTGCACTGATCCCGTCGAGCTGACAGATTTAGGCGCCGGGTCTACCACGGGCAGGGGCAGAGGGTAGAGGGCGAGCGAGTTACCCATAATCAGAACCAGCAGTAGAGATACAGTGATCCGATGATCCACTCGTATCCTACTACGTTTCAGAATGACAAATACCAGAAGGGCCAGAAGGCCGAGTAAGGTACCGATGCCAAGAATCCGTGCAAAGGACAACATGAAGACCTAGACATTCCAGTTAATAAGTCTTGAATGTCCGGTGCAAGCCCACTCAGCTACAGGAAAAGCGTTATTCCGTACCAAAGAAATCCAATATTTCTCCTCAGCGAAGAGACAGGTTGATGATATTCGATTGTTCAGAATCATTCCGATTAGTGCACCTACCGGATCATTTGATCAGCCGCATGGTGATGTTTTGCCTGCCCCGAACGAAGGGAACCAACCAAATCACAGTAGGCAGTAAATACTTATTCTACTCCGTTACTTAATGTGTTGAACATGCTCGTGACTTATATCACTGATGCGTTCTTCCCGGAGATAAGCGGAGGTTCAATTCGGAGCTACTACTTCTGCCGGGGATTGATAGATTACGGGCATGAGGTCTCGCTAGTCACGAAGAGGGTTCAGTGCAATAACGGTGAATGCGAGAATCATGATCACTGTATGGGCGAAAGGGTGGCGTGGGAAGTCCTCGGAGTCCCAGGCCGATATGGTTCAGCCATATTCCCAGGATCGGCCATGATACCGATGCTGACTCTGGGCTCGGCCAGTTCCTATGGTCTCTCCAAACCTGATGTCGTCTTCGGTTCTTCACCGTCATTTGGTTCAGTGGTTTCTGCCTTTCTAGCCCATAGACTGTTCGATGTACCCCTCGTTGTGGAGTTCAGAGACCCTTGGATAAGGAGCTTCAAGACCCATAACACCCATATCTATGCAGGAAGTCCCAGGGGCAGGGTGCTTAGCGGGATAGAGGATAGGATCTTATCTGAATGCAGTGTACTTGTGGTCACCAACCCTGGGGTCCTGAGGGAACTGGTATCCGTTCACGGTGACGACCTTAAGGATAAGGCTAGAGTAATCTACCACGGGGCTGATATTGGAGACATTTATGCTGGAAGTCCAATCGAATTCGAGAAACCCACGATTCTCTTCGCCGGGAGAGTAGTCGCAGAGAAGGGTTTCGCCGAGTTGATTGAAGCGCTTAGGTATCTCCCGGACTACCAGATTGTGGTATGCGGACCCGGAGATAATGACAGACTTCGGGCCTTGGCAGAGCAGAAATCTGTCTCAGACAGATTCATAGCCTTGGGTCCAGTGCCGCACACAGAGATTGGGCGCTATATGAGAGGAGCCGATATGCTCTTCCTCGGTTTAGGAAATTCCAGGGATCTGGAATACGCACTACCCTCCAAGATCTTCGAGTACATCATTTCCCGAAAACCCGTTCTCGCCTTCTGTGCCCCAGGAGGAGAACTCGATGATTTCGTGAGAAAGACAGGGTGTGGACTCACCGCAGATGCAGGCCCCCAAGAACTAGCTTCACTGGCAGAGAAGTTGATGGAAGATAAAGGGGACTATGTGATCGACGGCGGCTCCGTCGACAAGTTCTCCAGGGAAAGGAGATCCAGGGAATTCTGTTCATTACTCGAGGAAATCTCCTGTTGAGCTTTCCTGAAGAGAATATCGAAAGAGGGGCTTTCTTGCCTCCAGAGACCCTAGCCGAATCACGGCAAGTCGCGGCCCATGGCTCAGCCATTCAAGGCATCTTCGAATACCTTCAGATACATCGAAGAAATGACTTCCCAATCATAGTACTCAGCGAAGGAAAGCCCATTTCTGACAAGGCGGGCAGTGAGAGCTCTATCCTCAACCAGCTCCACGATAGAACGGGCTATCGCCATTGGGTTCCCGCTTTCGAATAGCAGACCATTTTTCCTATCCCTAACAACATCCGGTATCCCGCCCGAATTGGACGCCAGAACCGGGATGCCTGACGCCATAGCCTCAAGTGTAACCTTTCCCAAGGGTTCATTCACCGACGGGAGCACAAGACAGTCAGCTGAACCGTAATGTCTTGGTGTCCTCCAATACGGCACAGGCGGCTGTATCGTGATCTGCTGGCGCAAAGAGAGCGCATCGATGGATTTGCTGACTCTCGCATAGTCGTCGTCTTCCGGTTGACCGCCAAGCAGCTTCAGCTTGATCTCCGAGTATCCCCATCTTCTCACGATGTCCATAGCCCGGATGAGATAGACAAGACCTTTGATCTTGGCGATCCTGCCCACGTACAGGATCTCGTAACCTTCCTTTGCCCCACGGTCCTTGGCCGTAGAGCGGCTACGGAAGAAGGCAACATCGGTTCCGCTAGGTATGACACGGATGCGTTCTCTTGGCACACCGATGGCTACAAGCTGTCGCCTAACAAATCTCGAAACGGCTATATTCAAATCCACCTTCTTTGCCAGCCTTGCGAGCAGCAGTTCATACTCTCTCTTCTGAAGATAGCTCACAGAAAGGGAAGGGAGCTCTCGAAGAAAGACGGGTGTGTGAATGGACAACACGAACCGTGCATTCATAGAATTGGACTCTCTGAATAGCCAACCCAATGGCATAGCGTTCATCGAGTGGACAATATCTGGTTCGAAGTGGTTACTCCTAATAGTCGAGAGAAGTTCTCTGCCGAGAAGTATGCGGGTGGTCGGGGGTTTCCTGATCCTGTAGACAGGTATACCGTCTACCTCACTTCTTCCGATTGGTCCGTCGTCAAATGTGAAGATCGCAGTTTCGTGACCAGCGTCTATCTCCTGCGTGGACAAATGATATATGTTGGGCGTTATGCCTCCACCCAGTTCAGGTCGAGCAGGGAAGGCCGTGACGAACCGTGCTATCCTCATCTGAAGGACCGTCGCTCATACCCTTTCGCATGAGAATATTTAAAGAGGATTCTACTCGATCGTAATCGAGGATGAGAATCCGCCATATCTGCCGTCAAACGATAGAATCACTAATGAGGTACAGGGTGGAAGAAGGCTGTTTCAGAGACCCTGTGCACGATCTGATGGATCCCCGTCCTACATCCGAGATCTGCTCCGCAATGCTCAGACTAGGCGAGATGACCCAAGAGGCTGAGACTGGATTTCAGTGCCTCATTGATCAGCAACGCAATGATGGAAGCTGGGATGAGGTGCTGCCTGGATACAGGAATCTGAAGCAAAGCACGGTGGCAACGAGCATTATAGGTCTTCTCCTGCTTGAATCCGGGGAAGGAACAGGGGCCGATGATGAGTCAGCTGTCACTAGAGCTGCAAGATTCGTGCTCTCCAGAGAGTTACGTCCGGGTCAATACCTGAAATCCCTCTACCACTACGGAGATATACTAAACGTGAATGCCTCCTGTGCCGCCTTCATGGCCGGGCTATATAACAATACTGGCAACCAGGAGTACCTTGGGGCGAGGGACAGGGCCATAATGAATGTGGCTAGGTTCCAGTTCAAAGATGGCTCTTTTCCCTACGCTTCACCGACTAGAACCTTTCCCTATCGGTGGCACCTATGCATGCCTGATCCTCACTACCAGGCAATAACGATATATTACCTTCTTATCTCTGATCCCGGTCTTGAGAATCCGATCACCCGGATCTGTATCCCCCGGGGAATGATCTGGCTCAATGATTCCCTTGGAGAGATGAAACTGAAATGGTCAAGATGCAGACATGCCTTCTCAAACGGTCTCACGGGCTCATACCCGTTCATTGCCTACTGTGCCAATCACCTCGCGGAAGAGAAGGTCTACCAAGAAGCTAGAGAGGCCACTGAAACAGCGGGTCTGAAACTGACGATGTCTGAACTCGAGAGAAGCTGCCATGTATCCCTCAACAGGGTAAGGGATCTGCTGAAGCGCAGTGACTTGGTAAGCCGCTATGAGCCGATGGGTTCGTCCGAGACTTTGAGAGGCATATTCAATGATCTGCTTGACACAGGGTCAACCACTCCTGCCCAGTATCCCTGTAGATTCAGGGTCAGATTTGCATTATCAAGGGCAAGGAGGGAGATTAGCTCCCGTAGTGAGAGATCCCTGTACTTCACTGCGCAGTTGCTGGAGAGTCTTTCTCGAATCAGTGAGGAGGGATTCAACATCAAAGGGATCTCAGATTGATCCAATTTCTCTGCTATGGAACGATGGTCAGAGCCAGACACCTAAGTATTGGGTCTGACAATCTATCAGGTCAATTGATTGAATATGATATTGCCAGAAGATTCGTGTATTCCATTGGTGCTGTCATGTTGCCAGGAGGCTTGAGGATGGGGAGAAGACTCCGAAAAAGCTATGGGTGTACTAGTTGAGATCGAGATGGCCCCTGATATTCCGAGATTTCTTGTATCGACAATTGGCAGAATCCGAGATTATGGATCTGTAGAAGGATCTTGGGATAAGAAGCTTGGTCCATTTGACAATTACCAGGTATAGGCTGTATTTGACACCTTCAACTTGCCCCTTGATGGGTCTGGAAACGGAGATAACAGGCGGGAATCTCTCGCAAGGCTTCGGAGAGTTCTGATGTCTGGAGCGAAGCTACGTGAACCAATTTTCCGGCAGCTTCTTGTGGGCATGGATAAAGGCAGTCTGGACAAAGAATGAATGTAAGTAAGGTGGTATTGCTGGGTCTGGATAGGATCGGGCTCCCCACGGCGATTTGTCTAGTGCAAGCCGGACTCAATATTCTGGGTGTCGATACCGATGGATCTAGGCTGAAAGACATATCTGAATGTAGGGTCGATCCTCAGGAGCCTGGACTCGCCGAGGCAATAGGCAAGTCGCTCACTTCAGGTAGACTCACACTCTCAACGAAGCCCCAGCCGGGGGATGTATTCCTTCTCACCCTACCTGCCCCCTTGGCAGAGGGCAATACTTGCGATCTCTCTTGCATCGAGCAGGCCTCGACTCAATCTCAGGACTACTCTCCCCCGGCAATCTCGTGATCCTGGAATCCACGGTACCAGTTCACACCACCAGGGACTTTGTTGTTCCGAAGCTCAGGTCCATAGGGGTAGACTGCGGCTCAGCCCTCTTTGCTTATGCCGCTGAACGCATAGCATCCGGAAGGATGCTGGAAGAGATCCGGCGTAACGATAGGATTCTCGGGGGCATCACACCCGAGGCTGCAGAGGCGGCCAGAGATATCTACAAGTCCTTCGTAGACGGGGAGATATTCCTAACCGATACCTGTACCGCAGAGCTGGTCAAACTGGCCGAGAACACCTATAGAGACATAAATATAGGTTTCGCCAACGAGGTCGCTCTCTATTGTGACAAGGAGGGTATAGATGCCTGGGAGGCTATAGAACTTGCCAATCGACACCCCAGGGTGAACATCCATCGTCCCGGACCCGGCGTAGGGGGACACTGCATACCTGTGGTCCCCCATTACCTGGCCCAAGGGAATGACCACGATACCCTTCTTCAGGCAGCGAGGAGGATCAACCGGGAAATGCCGAGACAGGTAAGGAACGAGATCATGAGATCTATGGCGGGAATTGATCAACCAAAGGTCGTCCTAATGGGTCTATCGTTCAAGCCTGATTCCTCCGACCCGATAAACAGCCCCGGTCTGCAGTTATTGGATCTCGTCACGAGGAATGATCATGATCCAGATATTGATCATGGCCGGAAGAAGATGTTGGACCTGGTTATTTGTGACCCGCTCATCCGGGAGCCACCCCCGGGCCTCGATTTGGTGACGCTTGAGCAGGCCTTGAAACCTGATTGCATCGTGTTTCTCATGGCTCACGGACAATTCAAAGAACTCAAACCACACAGTCCAATCAGAAACCAGGGAACAGTCATCGATTTCACCGGCCTCTCAAAGTCTCGGACGAACCCATCGGCTCATAGCGGCTTACCAAGTCACTGCGCTTCAGCAGATCCCTTACCCTGTTGAGGGATACATGGCAGCTCTTTTTGTGGGATTGACTGTGTAGAAGGGGCAAAGAATACACTCCCGTCTTCTTCCCGTTCTGAAATCTCCTTATGGGAACTAGGCCCCATAGAATTGACGGTCATCTAGGAGGATGGGCTTGGTTCCCAAGAATCTTCTGCGCTATCGTCTTTCTGCCGGTTCTCTTTGTGGGGCTGATCACATTCACGTCAGGTATGAATTGGGGGGGGGGGCATTCCATTTGTTGATAGCAGAATACTCCATGCCTATCTGAGAAGTAGCTTAGTATGCTAGAGCCGGCCGCAATTAAGCACAGCCGGATCTGTTCCGGCATAGGTAGAAGTGATAGAAGGATAGGGTTTTTGGTGATTTAGGTTCGATCTACAAATTTTGGTCAAATAAATCATTGCAGGCATGGAACTTGTCTAGCAGATAGGTCAGTCTTATTAGGCCCTGAGATGCAAGAACAAACAGGAGCTAGGTGCTTTCGTCAAACTGGAAGACTTCCAGTTACCACCTCATCACTACTGGGCTACTTGCAGGCAGGGCTCCTGGCACTCGGTCCAAGAACACTGTCTGGAGACATGAAGATGAGACAAGTTCTATTCGGAAGCGATGGAGTCAGAGTGGAGGAAGTCCCCTCGCCGAAAGTATCTCCCGGCGGGGCACTGGTGCGGAACGAGTTTTCCGTGATAAGTTCCGGGACCGAGACCATGATGTTGAAGTCGGCTCGCAGACCTCCAGTGGGAATGAGCAAACTAGGTACCGTTTTCGGGGTTCTCCAAGACGAGGGGCCGGACGGTGTGCTAAGGAGGTTGAAAGAGAAGAAAATCGAGGTCAGACCCGTCGGTTATAGCTCTGCAGGCGAAATTGCAGATATGGGGCCGACTGCCACCGAACTCAACCCCGGCCAAAGAGTCGCCTGCGGCGGAGCGGGAAAGGCAAACCATGCAGAGATCGTTTCGGTCCCAAGGAACCTGCTGGCCCCCATACCTGATTCGGTTTCCTATCAAGAGGCCGCCTTCACAACCCTGGAATCAATCGCTATGCATGCATTCAGGCAGGCCAAGACTCGGCTGGGAGAGACAGTCTTAGTCGCAGGGTTGGGGCTGGTAGGACAGCTCGTCGCCCAGATAGCAGGGGCAGCCGGATGCACGGTTTTCGGCTCCGAGATCGATGCGGATAGGGCGAGGCTGGCCGAGAGGCTTGGAGTACCCGAGATACTCTCAACGACAGACCTGCTGGAAAAGGTGAAAGGGCTGACAGGAGGGCACGGGGTGGATGCCGCAATCATCTGCGCTAGCA
>Ga0180432_10012094_pt1 | contig 10081 bp, 7 predicted proteins | sample SS_ome_10_FD_132414 | JGI IMG/M metagenome (GOLD analysis project Ga0180432, IMG submission 132414) | Hypersaline lake sediment archaeal communities from the Salton Sea, California, USA - SS_1_MS_2 metaG | ecosystem: Environmental > Aquatic > Non-marine Saline and Alkaline > Hypersaline >...
GTCTTCAGGAACCATTTCCCCGTAGATCTCTTGATTGAAAGCTTTGGTTATCACACCTATCTCTTTTTTTAAAGCAGGGAATCTGCGCCCAAGACGTAACCCATATTCATTGGGGGTCTCGCTTATAAAGTGCGGAAGACCGCTGTGATGTCCCCAAACCAAGAGAGAAGCGTATAGCTGAACGGTCCCCTTTTGACCTTGAATCCTCAATAAAATCCTGGACCAGAGAAAAGAAAGAAGTAAGCGGATCCTGGCAAGCCATAATGAAACTAAATTTGTTTTTATCCGCGGGTCTTTGCTGCTTGACGTTCTTGATAAGAGCCATCGGAATAAATGAAATAAGGCAAACCCGACAATGGTCAGGAAAACAAGACCGGCCAGGCCGAAAAGAACAAAGCCAAAGAATTCTGTCCATGGACTACTCTCAGCCGGAGGCAATGCATCCCCTTGGCTCTCGCCGGGTTGACCCCCCGCATTGATTGGCTGGTTACGCCAATTCCCAAATATAAAACGCACAATACTTACCAAAACAGGACCCAGTGGTTCTGTTATGGTTTTTAGCACGTCATACCCCATCTCGGCTGCCAGAGTTAAGTAAGGCAGAAAAAGCAGCACCAGCCCTGTTCCAAACAAAAGAACAACAAAAGTGAAACTCAATATTACCCCCATCTGCCGGTAGCCTGAAAGATAATCCCTCTGGCCGCTGCCTTGATTCCGGGCCAACCCAATAGCCGTTAGACCAAAAATAAAAAAAGGAAAGAGCAGGAGGTGAGTGGTGGGATCCTGTATCTCTACCCCCCCCTTTACCCGCATCAGCAATTCTATTAGTAAAAGTAAAAAGAAAGCTGCAACCCCCAGGTCAAAACGGGAGCAAAGGGTGAGGTGAGATGTTGATCGCCGCGCCAGTGTCACGCCTCCCATCCAGAACACGGGCACCCAGAAAAGAATCAGAATGAGGATAACCCATTCCAGGGGGTCCCGTGGTCGATTGAATACATCAATAACCCATCCACTATTTAAAAAGGGTTCTGACGGGTAGTTAAAGACGTAAATAATTCTTAAGGAAGCGAGAACAAAGCCCAACATCTGGAGCCCTAAGATCTGGATGACCCGCCACCCCCTTCCCCGAGAAGCGGCAGTAAAAATAGCTGCCAGTGCAAACGTCCCCATTGCCTCCGGTAAAGGGAACGGTCTGTGAACCGAACACGTCATGACAAAGGCAGCCCATGCATAGAGCCAGGTCAGTTCCATGCCCCAGCATGCCAAAATTAAAAGATATTTGTTTCGGTTAGTCACTGTCTAAGAACCCATTTGTCAGGTAAGCTATGGATATGTCCTACTGTACTTTAAAAATCCCCCTCAATCCCCTTTTTTGGAAGGGGGAAGTAGTCGAGACGCCCGGATTTAACGAGATGTTACGGGCCAACGGGTAAACTGGCCAACCGGGCAATCTATTCGCCACAGATTTCATCAAGGCTATAGGTTGTCCCCCCAAACTGACTGTCATTTCCCCGGGAATGGGACGAGTGCTGGCAAACAATAGAAACGACGGGTATCTTGAATCGGGCAAGAAATTGAGTGGTAGCAATGGTCGTGCTATTTTTTTCATAGGAGAAGTAGACACAACTGAGATCCCGGGGCAACTCTAAACCGTGTTTTAGCAGATTCACCAGACCGCCCTTTGATTTCATCTGTAATCTGGCTAAAATTTCAAGGATGTCGGACAACTGTTGAGGCGATCTGGATATGGGCAGAACAGATAGATTGCCTCCGGATATGAGACCGTTGGTCACCAATCCCAGGGCGATGCCCTGGTTGTCCAATCGCACGGCCAGGGATGCCACGGCTTCAAGGGTCCGTTCAAAACTCTCTTCCACATTACGGCTGGCGAATTGATCCACTTCCACGATGATCAAAACCTTGACTTGTGTTGTAGGCTCACAGACCTTTTGCTCCAGCCGGTTATGGCGCGCGCTGGCTTTCCAGTGGATATATCTGGCCGGTTGCCAGTTTTGATATTCCCGGGTGCCAATAAGATAAATGGGGTCATGCACCGGACTCTTTGCACCAGGGGAACCAAAGAGCTCACGTCTGTGTATGGAGAAGGCCTTAAGCGGGACAAGCCGAGGATAGACAATCACATGCATGGCGTCTTCGGTCTGTCTTTTCTGGGTATATAACCCTAAAAGATCCCCTGCCGTTAGATTGGGAGGACCTATTCTAAACCAACCCCGCCGCTGAGCCGTCAATTCCCACATTAAGCTGACGCTCTGGTACCATAATAGCCCGCTTTCTTTCATCAGCGATGTATTCTTCCCGGAAGGGTGTAGTGCACCCTGTACAGGCACCTTCATCCTGACCCAGATTGGCAGGAACTTTGAGTTTTCCACCTTTACCTTTAAGGTGATTGTTTCCCCTGGAAAGGTTCTGATCCGATCAGCGACTGAATCGCATTTTATCCCTGATAGACTTGATTTGCTCCATATTTTTGCTCCTTTAACCGTGAACAGAACAAGGAGGGTCAATACGGTCAGGCCCCATTGCCTGTTTAACAAAGCGATAAAGAGAAATAAGCCCACAAACAATTGCACCAGCGGGATAACAAAAATAGTCGGCAGTCTTTCTAAATGGTCCTGCATGAATATTGCCTCACCCGGTCGGAGTTGGCACCGGCACCTGGGCGATTATTCCTTGAATAAAGTGCTCTGGTTTTTGGCTGCGCAATCGCTCCTCGGTTTTTAAAATCAATCGGTGCGCGAGAACATGGGGGGCCAGGTATTTAATATCGTCTGGCAGCACATACTCGCGCCCCCGCAGCGCGGCCAGCGCCTGACCGGCACGCATTAAACCCATAGAGCCCCGGGGGCTGGCCCCGAAACGCAGGGCCTCGTGGTTTCGGGTGGCCCTTACAATATCCGTGATATATTGTCGAACCTCGGGAGAGATGCGAACTTTTTTTCGGGCATGCTGTAAATCAATAATCTGCCCAGGAGTTGCCACTGCCGCCAGTTCCACCAACGGATCTTCTTCTTGAAAACGTTCCAGGATGGAAATCTCTTCAACTTTGTCGGGATACCCTAAATGTATTTTTAAAAGAAACCTGTCCAACTGGGCTTCGGGCAGGGGGAACGTTCCTTCAAGTTCAATTGGGTTCTGGGTCGCCATAACAAAAAAAGGCTCGGGGAGGGACAGGGTCTCACCATCAACGGTTACCTGACGTTCCTCCATACTTTCCAGAAGGCTTGCCTGGGTCCGGGGAACCGTGCGGTTGATCTCATCGGCGAGGAGGATATTCGTTATCACCGGTCCGGGCTGGAATTTGAATTGACCGGTTTTCTGATCATAGACATTAAACCCGGTAATATCGGCGGGCAACAGATCCGGCGTAAACTGGACCCTCGTAAATGATCCGCTAATGCTTCTGGCAAGTGATTTTGCTAAAAGCGTCTTCCCCACCCCCGGCACATCTTCTAAAAGGATGTGTCCTTCCCCCAGAAGACCCACTAAGAGCAGTTCAATGGGGCGGGATTTTCCCACAAATACGCGAGATATATTTTCTATAATTTTTTTACATAAAATAAAATCCAAAATGACCTCTCAACTGACTGAGTTTATTAAAATGTCTCGAAAATTCTACAGCATATTATAAATATTTCCTGAGGGTTGGTAATCTTGCCTCACACATGGAATAATGGAAGGGTGGAATAATGGAATGCCGAACATTCTGTTTTTAGCGGGAATGTAAATTCGTTTCTTACAGAATTTATTGGCGCCGAATCATTCATTTCTCTTAGGATCTGTCAACTTGATTTTTCCAATAACCCATTCCGTCAATTTCGCAAAACCCATTAAACCAACTTTCCAATATTCCATTGTGGCATAGCCCCGAAGTCTTTTCGTGACGATTTTTCCGACAATGTCGCCTCAATTATGGGTCAAATTCAATAAAGGCGTCATCTGGTGTCGGTGTTGGTTAAGGCATATTTTGTGGTTTTATATCTCTACCGACTGAGAAATACAAATCTTTCCTTGACATTTTGGCGTAAAATTATGAAAATACCATATAAGATATTTTAAATACCAAATATGGTACTCATTAATGATGAGGAAGAAATCAGCCAGTGCCCCTGCAGTAGATCGCGCGCTTGATGTGATTGAGCTTTTGGCGGCAAGTGATCGGGATTTGGCCCTTTCGGAGATTTTAAAAAGGGTTCATATTCCGAGACAGTCTCTGGTCAGGATATTGAAGACGTTATGTGACAGGGGCATTGTGAACAGGGCAGATCAAAGAGGCTTTTACCGCCCCGGGATGAAGCTGCTGTATCTGGGAGACAGGCTTAAGGAAAAAATAAGGCTCAGGTCCCTGGCCTGGCCATTCATGCAGGAGTTAGCCGAAAAAACAGGGAAGACAATCGAGCTGTCTACTCGGGACAGAGATCAAATCATCCTGATTGAGCAGATCGAGGGAACAGAGGGGGTTCGGCTCTATTCAAGGGTCGGTAGCGGGTACCCCTATTTTCATGCGGTGGGCGTTGGAAAAATCTATCTGGCCCATATGGATCCTGAGAAAAGAAGGAAAGTGCTCCATAAAATCGGTCTTCCTGCTGTCACAGCGCACACCATTACCCATAGAGATGCATTAGAAGCGGAGTTATTAAAAGTGCAGGAAAATGGATATGCCTTTGAGGATCAGGAGCTGAGAACGGGGGTGCGCAGGGTAGCGGCACCCATTTATGGCTTTCATAATCATTTGGCGGGGTGCATCGGCATTGCAGCCACCATCTTAAGTTTTGGATTAGACCACAGAGAGGATTTAGGTCATATGACCCTACAGACGGCCAAAAAGATTTCATACCGGATGGGTAAACAAAGATGAGAGAATTCTTTTATCCTTCAAGCATTGCTGTTTTTGGTGTAGCCGATAATCCAAGGAATCTGGCCAAGAATATCATATTGAATTGCCAGGAAATGGGATTTGAGGGAGACATCTACCCAGTAGGGATAAGGGCGGGAGAAGTTTATGGAAAAAAAATACTGACTAAACCCGGGTCTCTGCCGGAGGGTATCGATCTTGCGGTCATCCTTGTCCCTGCACGGTTTGTGGCGGAGGCCCTTGATATATGTGGTCAAAAGGGGATTCACCACGCCATTATCTCAACGGGTGGGTTCAGGGAATTTAGGGAACAAGACAATCAGGCGGAAAGAGATGTCCTTCTTACAGCCAAGCGATATGGCATTCGTTTTATGGGGCCTAACTGCATCGGTGTCATCTGTACTGATTCGGGGCTTTGTACCCCGTTTAATCCCTTACGGCCAAAGCGGTTTAAGAATGGATCTGTCAGTGTGATTGCTCAGAGCGGTGGGGTCACCACACAATCTGCATACCATTTCTCAGAAGAACACATGGGGTTTTCGAAAATCATAAGTGCGGGAAACAAGCTGGATATGGGTGAGATAGAACTTCTGGAATATCTCATGGAAGATGAGAATACTGAACAGATTCATCTATATCTCGAAAGTATTGACCATGGCGGGGATTTAATACGGCTGGCCAGGCAATCAAAAAAACCCATTGTTATTTTTAAGTCCAACGTAACTCGAACAGCCGCGGGAGTTGCCATGTCCCATACGGCAGCCCTTTCAAATGATGACTTTATTGTGACCGGTGCCCTGAGACAGGCAGGAATCGTCCGGGTAAGCGATATTCATGACATGACCGTCTGCGCCAAGGTACTTCGACTCCCTCCTTTGAAGGGGAATCGATTGGTTGCCATATCCCTATCAGGGGGATTTTCTGTGATCCTTGGAGATGCGTGTGAAAAATACGGATTTAAGTGCCCAAAGCTCCCTCGAAAACTCATCAGTGAGATCGAAGGGTTCCGCAGGGGTGGGGTTATCCGTATGTCAAATCCCATGGATTTTGGAGATGTTCACGATATCAAGGCCCTGGTGCTCACCCTGGAACGCTGTTTGGCCCTGGATAATATTGATGGACTGGTCCTGTCCTTTTTATATGATCCGGAGATGGCGCGATTATTTGGGGGTGAAGTGGGCCGACCCGAACAGATGCTGACTTTCATGAAAAAATTGTGTCATACGTTTAACAAACCCATATCGCTCAGTTTCATCACTGAGAAGGTCCACATTGAGATGTTTAAAAAGATCAATTCATTTCCGGTCTTTAATGACCCTGTTGAGAGTGTTCGGGGCTTGCGTATGCTGAGGGACCACTGGCGAATGCGAGAAGTAAGGTAACTTGCGTTACACGGAGGGTTAATGGATAAATTTAAAGCCAATATGGATATTATGTTCAATCCGCGATCCGTTGCCGTTATAGGGGCCTCAGAGAATCCGGGTAAATTGGGCTTTCATGTGATGAAGAGCCTGACCGGAGGGGGGTATAGCGGTAAAATCATTCCTGTAAACCCCGGATCTCCTGAGATTCTGGGGTTTATTGCCTATCCGGGGGTTAACGAATATGACCAGCAGATTGATTTAGCCATCGTGGTTGTGCCCGCCAAACGGGTCCCCGCTGTTTTTGTGGAATGCGTGAACAAGGGTATCAAAGGAATCGTACTGATTACGGCAGGCTTCAAGGAAATTGATGATCCGGCAGGCGGGGATCTTCATGAAGAAATAGCCGGCGTTGCCAATGCGTCCCAGATTCCGGTCATTGGGCCCAATACCTTTGGTATGATAAATTTCCATTCCAATCTCAACGCCTCATTTACACCGGAGTTCTCATGCCTCAAAAAGGGCAGCATCTGTATTGTAAGCCAGAGCGGCGGTATATCCCATCTGCTGGGTTTTATGGCCATGAGGGCGGAGGTGGGTTTCAGCAAGATCGTTGGATTGGGCAACCGGCTGAATGTTGATTTTGCCCATATGCTCGAATATTTGATGGATGATTCCGATTCAAAGGTTATTGTCCTCTATATCGAGGGGATAGACCAGCCTCGGGATTTGATTGAACGGGCTAAAAAATACAACAGCAAAAAACCGATCATTGCTTACAAGACCGGTAAAGGAAGGGTGGGGGATCAGGCGTCTTTATCCCACACCGGATCCATGGCCGGGAGGCATGAGATCTACACAGGGGCCTTAACGCAAGCTGGAATACTGACGGTTGATGATACGGAGACCCTTTTAGACACGGCCAAGGCCCTGGCGTCCTGTCCGATTCCTGATTCTCCAGGAATGGCCGTCTTATCCGGCCAGGCAGGACCGGGCATGGCGGCCTGCGATCTTTGTGCAGACCAAGGATTAAAGATTGTCCAATTCACCCAAAACACACAGCAAAAGATAAATGAACGCCTCCCCCCGCTAGCGCTTAGGACAAATCCGGTGGACATGGGACCGGCCTGGTATGATTCAGAGGCCATTGAGGAAATCGTACGGGCGGTCATGGATGATGAGAATGTTGGTGGCATTCTATTTCTCATGATGTTTGCTTCAGCCAATGTGGATGCATTAAAAGGCATCAGCGGTCTATTGGAAAAATGGGGACAGCAAAAGCCAGTTATCAGCTGTATCATGTCCCCTCCTGGAATCTGGGATAAACAGGTAAGGGCCCTTGAAGACTCAGGTGCTCTCATCAATTACCCTACACCGGAAAGGGCAACACGGGCCATGGCTAGTTTGTGGAGATATAGAAGAACTCAAAACCGTTGAAAGGATCACTGATGAAGCACTTTATGGAACCCAAAAGCGTCGCCATTATCGGGATCAGCCGTAGGAGTGGGCCCGGCTCGTATAATCTGATGGAGAACATGATTAACTATGGGTATACGTGTAAGATCTTTCCCATCAATCCAAAGGCGAAGGACATCTTAGGGGTGAAGGCATACCCCAATGTCAAGGATGTGGGCCAGGAAATAGACTTGGCCATTATCAGTCTGCCCCGGGATTTGGTGGTCGAGAGTGTCAAGGAATCTATTGACGCGGGGGTCAAGGCCATTATTGTTGTTACCCAGGGATTTGCAGATGCCGACGCAAGAGGTAAGGCGCTTCAACAAGAGATGGTAAATGCCGCGAGGAATAATGGGGTTCGGGTATTGGGCCCCAACACGCTTGGCATCGTGAATAATTTTAACGGATTTACCACCTCCTTTATGCCCCTCACCCGTGAAAAGGCCCCGGTGGGGCTGATCTGCCAGTCCGGTATCTTTTTTGTAGGGGCCGCGGTTTTTACAGGTCAGATAGGCAAGGGCATTGATATAGGCAATGCCTGTGATATAGGGTTTTGCGAAGCCCTTGAATACATGGGGGACGATCCTGAAATTAAAATTATTGTCATACACATGGAGGGGCTGGAACAGACAAGACGGTTCCTGGCTTTGGCTGCCCGCATTGTAAAACAAAAACCCATCGTTGTATTTAAGACAGGACAGAGTGAAGCCGGGGCAAAGGCGGCGGCCTCGCATAGCGGTGCTATGGCAGGTCATTATCAGATACATAAGGCTGCCCTTAAACAGGCGGGGGTCCTTTTTCTGAATACGGATGGGCAGATGAGAGATGCGGTCAAGGCCCTACTTCACCAGCCCACCCTGAGGGGGGGAAGGATAGCTGTTATCACGCCCACCGGAGCGGGCGGGATCATGGCAAGTGACACCCTGGAAAAACATGGGCTTGAATTGGCTTCCTTCTCCAAAAGGACTATCCGTAGGATTGCGAATCTTTCTCCGGAATGGATGCCCCTTGGGAACCCGTTGGATATCTGGCCTGCTATCATGAGATACGGGCTGACAGATGTCTATGCAGAGGCAGTTGATGCGGTTATAGAAGATCTCAATGTTGACGGAATCCTTTGTCTGGGTATTGCCCCTGAACTTCCTGATTTTGCATTTCTCGATGCTTCCGAAGATGTGAATAAAGCGGTCCCCAGAGAAAGACAAAAGCCGGTGGTGGGATGGCTTTACGGTCCCAATGCTAAGGAGATCCGTAAAAGATTTGAAAAAGAAAAAAAGGTAACGGTGTTTCAGACAATCGAAAAGGCGGCCTGGTCGCTTTCGGTGTTGCGAGAGCGCGATAAATTTCTTGAAAAGACAAATGAACTAAATGCATAAAATTGAACAACGATGGAGGACCGAATGAAACTAATAGATAAGGCATTAGAAGAGGGGCGAAAAACACTTTCTGAGTATGAGTCCAAGCAGATCCTGACCGCTTACCAAATCCCGGTGACCCGAGAAATATGGGTTGATGATGTAAAGGACCTTAGCGAGGCCACGAGGGAAATGGGTTACCCGCTGGTCTTAAAAGGGTGTTCCTTTGATATATCCCATAAGACGGAAAGGGGTCTGATTCGGGTGGACATAAGAAATGACAAGGAGGCAAGAGCAGCTTTCGAGGAAATCATGACCCACATGGATGGGAGCCAGAAGGCAGTTTTGGTCCAGGAGATGGTGGAAGGAAAACGGGAATTAGTTATCGGTTTAACCCGTGATGCCCAGTTTGGTCCGTGTGTTATGTTTGGTCTTGGCGGAATATTTACCGAAATATTGAAGGATATCTCTTTCCGGGTAGCACCTCTTGAAAAAAGAGACGCCCTGGACATGATGCAGGAGATCAAAGGGCACAAGATCCTGGAGGCTGTCCGGGGTATGGAGGCGGCGGATCTGGATGGGCTTGCCGAGATTCTCGTCACCGTGGGTCGAATCGGTTTAGAGAATGAGAGAATCAAAGAGATTGACATTAACCCTGTGATTATCTCCGGGAGTAAGCCCGTGGCTGTGGATGCTTTGGTGGTACTCAGTTAGTGCCCGTCCATAAATGGCTATTTTCCGCAATTTCTGCGTCAGATTCGGATTATAATCCTCGAAATACTACAATGTATTCATGTGGTTATAATCCTCATCTTCCTTGACCTTGCGAAAACTATCTCATTTCTGGACGGACACTGCTTAGATGTCAATGTCATTAACTTAAGAAACTTCATATAAAAAAACGGGTTTCGAATTTGGGAGTTCTTGAAAGCACTCTGTAAACCTGACTGGGAATGTGACCCAATATTTGGGAATTTAGGAAATAGCGGGTCCGAATGCCAGGCGTTTGGGCGGAACAAACCGCAAATATTGGGTCA
>Ga0180432_10012095_pt1 | contig 10080 bp, 9 predicted proteins | sample SS_ome_10_FD_132414 | JGI IMG/M metagenome (GOLD analysis project Ga0180432, IMG submission 132414) | Hypersaline lake sediment archaeal communities from the Salton Sea, California, USA - SS_1_MS_2 metaG | ecosystem: Environmental > Aquatic > Non-marine Saline and Alkaline > Hypersaline >...
CGCCGCCTGGGCGCGGCCGACGACGCCGCGCGGCGCGCGGAGCAGCGGCTGGGCGGGCTGGCTGCCCCGGCGGCCCCGGAGAGGCCGCCCGAGGTGGGGGAGCATGCCGTTGACCTCGCCTTGGGCGTGCGCGGCGTGGTCATCTCCATCGAAGGTGACGAGGCCGAACTGCAGGGCCCGTCGGCGCGGGTGCGCGTGCCGTTGTCGCGCCTGGCCCCCGATCGCGCACCGGCGGCCACGGCGGCTCCGCCTCGTGTCGCCGAGGCGCGCCCGGTGCTCGAGGCCGTGGCGCCTGAGGTGGACGTGCGCGGGCAGCGTGCCGAGGCGGCATGCACGGCGGTGCGCCAGTACATCGACGTCGCGGCCCAGGCCGGCATGGAGACCGTGCGCGTGATCCACGGCCGCGGCACGGGAGCCCTGCGCCAGGCCGTGGGCGAGGAGCTCGCCCGCCACCCGCTGGTGAAGTCGGCCGAGCTCGCCCCGCCAGGGGAAGGCGGCGACGGCGCGACGATCGTCACCCTGTAGAGGGCCCGGTAGAGGGACAGTCCCGGCGCTGGGACTGTCCCCCTGTCCGGATGGTCAGGTCAGCGGGCGAATGCTGCGCATACCGGCCACTGGCCGGGGCCCCACCTCACGAACAGCACTGCGGCGCGGTAGTCCTGCTCGGCCTCCGTGGCGCGGGCGGGGTCGCCGCGTCCGCCCATGGCCTCCCAGGTGGACTGCATGAACTGGTACTTGCCGCGGAACTGGCCGCCGCCCCCGATGGCGCGCGGGTTGCCCCGCGACTCGCACCAGGCGATGCGCTCGAGCACCGCGCGCGAGGGCCCGCCCGGCACTGCCGGCCAGCGGCCGTTGGCGGGCGTGGTTGCCCGCGTGGCCGCCCGGGGGGTGGGTGGCGGCGGCGCCTGGGCGCGCCGCTCGCGTGCCTCGATGCGCGCGAGCATCCGGCGTGCCTGGCGAAGTGCCGCCGCGCGGTCCGCCCGCAGCGCCTGGAGGTCGCGTCGGGCCGCAACGGCCCGGTCGCGTGCCCTGCGCGCGGCGTCCTGCTGCCGCGTGCGCGCGCGCTCGAGCCGTGCCATCTGCCGCCTGCTCGCGCGAAGGCGAGCCACCATGGCGGCGTCCTCGGCCGCGGTGCGCTCGATTCCCGCCTGCCGCGATGCCAGCTCAGCCAGTCCGCCGCCCGACAGCAGGGCGGTCACCAGGGGGTCGCCGCCGCCCTGCCGGTAGAGATCACGCAGGCGGCCCGCCAGCACGGCCTGGCCCGCGCGGTGGGCTGCCGCCCGTTGGTCGAGGGCCGTTCGTGCGCGGCCGGCGCGCGCCGTGGCGGCGGCCAGCCTGCGGGCCGCCTGCGCCTCGCTGCGCCGCGCGGCCGGCATGGCGCGCTCGGCATCCATTATCCGCTGCTCGAGCACCCTGATGCGCGACCGCGCGTCATCGGCCGGCGCGCCAAGCGCAGAAGCAGCCGTCAGCCCGGCGAGGGCGACGGCGAGGATGACGGTGACGGAGCGCATCGCCATGGAGTGGAGATTCGGCCGGCGGCCCGCATGGAGCCGCCGGCCGGGCCATATTCGGCCCCGCGGGCGTCAGCCCTGCGGAAGCTCCCCGATGTTCCGCAGCACGCCCACCGTGGGCGCCATGGTGCGGAAGGCCTCGTCCTTCTGCAGGACGCCGACCACGTATACGGGGAGGTCGGGGATCTTGCGGGCGAGGGTGGACGCGGCGTCGCGCGAGCGCGGCACCGCCTTGAAGCAGGACACGAGGACGGCGTCCACGCCACCCTCCTCGCACCTCTTGAGCGGACCGGGCCAGAGGGGGTCGATGATCTCGACATCCCAGCCTGCCTCGGTGAGCTTCTGGACGGCGACCTCAGTGCCGGGGAAGCGAACCTTCCCCTCCTTGTTGAGGACCTCGTCCGTGGGAACTGTGACAAGAAGAAGTTTCGGCATGGCGGGCAGCGTAGACAGCGCGCGGGGGCGTTCGCCCGGCAACCTCCCATACGGAGTTGGTTACCCATGCAACGCACTCGATCGCTGTGTACATTCATCCCGAACGCGTCCCGTACGCCACTTCATCCCACACACGCCCGCTCAACGAGGGAGATTCCTGCGATGGCCGTGAACGCCTCCGACATCCCCGACCTGCCGACTCTCCAGACCATCGGCGACCGTCGAAGCTACCGGTACTACGACCCCACCAAGACGGTGGAGGACTGGAAGATCGACATCATGCTCAACGCCGCGCGTCTTGCGTCGTGCCAGGGCAACATCAACTGCACCGAGGCAGTCGTCGTCACCAAGGACTCCGACCTCTGGGACGAGATCGAGGAGTGCGTCTCCGGCTTCAACGTGCAGATCATCAACCAGTCGTCGTACCTGATCTTCTGGTTCACCAACCTGAACGCCTGGTACGGCCGCGCCATCGACGGTCTTTCGACCCTCGCCCTGTCCGGCGCCCTCACCAAGTACCACGGCTGGAACTACGAGTTCTCGATGACGCAGACCATCCCGCGTCTGATGAGCTTCCCGGTGGAGCGCACCGACCAGTTGCTGCGCTTCGAGACCGGCCAGCACGTGGCCCAGGCCATGCTCGCCGGCCAGGCCATGGGCGTCGGCTCGATCCTCATCGCCTTCGGCCGCAAGCCGGGCGGCATCCAGAAGGCCTTCGGCCTGCCGGCCCACTACAGCTTCACCTGGGGTCACGCCGTGGGCTACCCGCTCGAGGACATGGCGGCTGGCGGCCAGCGCGTGCGCCTGAAGTTCGAGTCGCTCTTCAGCAACGAGGAGATGGGCAACCCGCGCACCATGGCGGACGGCCTCGACGCCGCACTGCGCGAGAAGGGCATGTTCCAGGAGCAGGCCCCGGTTGCGGGTCGCTTCGAGGAGATCGACAAGCTGGCCGAGGAGTTCGGGCGCGACCCGGGCGTGATCTCCTGGCCCGAGAAGGACATCAAGCGCCTGATGGCGGACGATGACTGGGACTTCGGCCCCAACATCAAGGCCCGCGCCGAGTACGTGCTGGCCAACGAGGACCTGCCGGAGTACCCGCCGGAGATCCTCGAGACCTTCCGCAAGATCATGACCGAGCACGGCATCGACACCACGAAGCTGCTGCCGGACGCCTGATCCACCGGATCGCACCGCTGTGCACGCGGGCCCCGTCACCTCGGAGGTGGCGGGGCCCGCGGTGCTTTCGGGGCCGGTAGGCTCGGGGGCACGTCACCGATCCATCCATCACCGATCGCGCCCGGGAGGCCCCGCACGTGTCGCATGAGCTCAGCAGCCGCCACCGCAACACCCTCGAGAAGATCCTCGACCACCAGGGGCACGCCAACGTGGAATGGCGCGAGGTCATCTCTCTGCTCGAGCAGGTTGCCGATGTGGAGGAGGAGCACAACGGCAAGTTCAAGGTGAAGCTGGGCTCCGAGGTGCTGTTCCTGCACCGGCCCAAGCACAAGGACGTGGACCAGCAGATGCTGGTGGACGTGCGCCACCTGCTCAAGGCCGGGGGCGTGGGGCTGGTCTAGCGGCCCCGGGGGCTACGCTGCGCCATCAGGCGCCCGTAGCTCAGCTGGATAGAGCACCCGACTTCTAATCGGACGGTCGCAGGTTCGAATCCTGCCGGGCGCGTGATCCGGGGAGCGCCTCCCAGGGCGCCCCCCGGCCGTCTCATGCGTCCTCCTTGGCCGCATGACGGCGGGAGGTGCGCTGCACGCCACGCTGATCGTCGCGACCCGGGGACCGGAGAGGTGCCCGCCGAATCCGCACCCCGGGGGTACGCTGGGCACATGATGCCGGTTGCTGATGGCTGACGACGTCCAAGTGCGCCGGGAGGGCGTGCTGGCCGCGCTTGCGGCGCACCCCGGCGAGCGGGTATCAGGTGGCGCGCTCGCGCGGCAACTCGGGTGCTCGCGCGCCGCGGTGCACCGGCATGTGGAGGCGCTCCGGTCCGCGGGCATCCCGATCGCCGCAACGCGGGCCGGGTACGTACTGGACCCGGCGGCCGATCCAGTGGTGCCGAGCGCCGTGATGCCGTTGCTCGAGCCGCCGCTGGCCGGGCCGGTCACGTGGACGCCCGAGATCGGGTCCACCAACGACGAGGCCTCCCGCCTCGCCCGCGCCGGTGCGCCCGAGGGCACGGTGATCGGATCCGATCACCAGACCGCGGGGCGCGGGCGCCGCGGCCGCTCGTGGGTGGATGCGCCCGGCGAGGCGCTGATGTACACCGTCATCCTCCGGCCGAGGGTGGGCCCCGTGCACGCGGGGATGCTCCCCATCGTCATCGCGATCGGCCTGGCCGATGCCCTGGAGGCCTGTGGCGTGCGCGATGTGGAGGTGGCATGGCCCAATGACGTGCTGGCCGGCGGCATGAAGGTGGCCGGGATCCTCTGCGAGATGTCCGCCGACCAGGAGCGCGTGTCGTGGGCAGTGGCGGGCATGGGGGTGAACGTGGGCCCCGTGCCCGAGGTCGAGGGTGCGCGGTGGACGCCGGGGTCGCTCGCCTCGCTGGGGGTGCGGCCGGGCCGTGGCGATCTGCTGGTGGCCGCGCTTGCGTCAATCGGGCGCCGCTACGAGGCCTGGGGCGAGTACGGGGCCGGGGGCGTGGTAGCGGCCTTCGGGCGTCGCGATCACCTGGCGGGCCGCCACGTGGACATCGGCACGCCAGCGGGGCCGGTGCACGGCGTCGGATGCGGCATCGACGAGTTCGGCCGGCTGGTGGTGGACGTTGACGGGGACCGGGTGGCACTGACCTCGGGTGAGGTGACAGGGGTCGACCGGAGCTGAGCCCCGTGGAATCGGCACGTGTCGTTTACCGATTCTTGTCCGGCGGATGGTCGATGGGCGCACGCGCGGCCGTAGCGTGCCCGCCAGCACGCATGTCCGCTCCATCGTCGGCCCCACGGGAGTCCTGCGCTGTTCTTCATCCGGTACGCACTCGCTGAGATCCGCCGCCGCCCGGGGCGAACGGTGCTGACCGCCCTCGGACTGGCGGTGGGCGTTGCGCTCGTCGTGGTGGTGAACGCCGTCGCGAGTGGGATCGACCGCGCGCAGCAGGAGGTGCTGCAGCCCCTGACCGGAGTGGGCACCGACATGACGGTGGCGCGCCCGCTCAACACGTCCGGAGAGGGTGCCGATCCCTTCACCGGCCTCTCCGCGGCGGAGCGCGCGAGGCTGCTGGAGGAGGCCCGGCGCGGCCTCGGGCTGGACCTCCGCTCGTTTGCCCCCGGCCAGCGGATCGATACCCAGGGCTTCGTGGCTGCCAGCCAGCTGAGCTTTCCCCAGTCACGGGTGGCCGCGATCGCGCGTGAGCCCGGCGTCGAGACGACGGCGGGCTCACTCACGCTCGATGCCGTGCGCGTCGAGGGAACCATTCCGGAATCCGGACTCGCGGGCGCACGCGGCCCCGGGGGTGACATCCAGTTCGATCGCCGAAGCGTGACCGGGGTTGACGTCACCATGCCCGACCTCGGGGAGGTGACCGCCGATCAGGTGACGTCGGGCCGCTTCTTCGACGCGGCCAGGCCCCGGGCGCGGGATGCGATCCTCTCGACCGCCTATGCCAACGCCAACAACCTGCGCGTGGGCGCCACGGTGACCCTTGGCGGCGCCGACTTCACGGTCATCGGGATCTCCTCGGCGCCGCTCGGGGGCACCCCGTCGGACGCCTACGTGCCGCTTGCGACGCTGCAGCAGGTCGCCGACTACGGGAACAAGGTCACCAAGGTGCTCGTGCGCGTGACGTCGGTGGATGAGGTGGATGCGGTCGCGGCGCGCGTCGAGGAGGGATTCCCGGGGGCGGAGGTGACCACCGCCTCGGATCTCGCCGCCACGGTTGGCGGTTCGCTCGACGATGCCCAGGCCATCTCCACGACGCTCGGCACGATCCTCATCATCGTCGGGCTCGTCGCGGCCGTTCTCATCGCCACGCTGCTCACGCTCTCGTCGGTGAGCAAGCGCACACGTGAACTCGGGACACTCAAGTCCGTGGGCTGGTCACCGGGGCAGCTGGTGCGCCAGGTGTCCGGGGAGGCCACGGTGCAGGGCCTCATCGGCGGCATCATCGGTGCGCTGGTGGGCGTCGCCGTCGCCTTCGCCCTGAACTCCGCGAACTGGACGCTCGAGGCCACGGTCCAGGCGCAGGAGGTCGCCGGCGAGCCGGGTCGTGGTGGCGGGCCCTTCGGCCTCGGCACGCCGAGCGAGGTCTCCGAGGCCATCGCCATCACCACCGACCCCAGCCTGTCGGTTGCCCTCCTCGCCGTTGCGCTGGCCGTCGCCGGCGGCCTGCTGGCCGGGCTGGTGGGCGGGGTGCGCGCAGCGCGGCTGCGCCCCGCATCGGCGCTGCGGAGTGCCGACTGATGGCCCATGACGAGCAGCGGCGGAACCCACTGATCCGGGTGTCCTCGGTCACCAAGTCGTACGGCAGCGGGCGGGGACGCGTCGAGGCTCTCCGCGGCGTGGACCTCACCATCCTCGACGGCGAGATCGTTGCCATCGTGGGCCAGAGCGGATCCGGCAAGACAACCCTCCTGCAGTTGCTCGGCGCCGTTGACGTGCCGAGCTCCGGCACCGTGGAGGTCGCGGGCCACGACGTGGGAGCGATGCGCGAGCGGGACCTCACGGGGTTTCGCCGCTCGGTCGTGGGCTTCGTGTTCCAGCACTTCAACCTGATCCCGACGCTCTCGGCGTACCAGAACGTGGCGGCTGCGGCAGTGAACGGGGCAACCGGGGACGACGACGCCGACCCGATCGCGGCCCTGCTCGACCAGGTCGGCCTCGGCGGCCGCATGGACCACCGTCCTGCCGAGCTCTCCGGGGGCGAGCAGCAGCGGGTCGCGATCGCGCGCGCGCTCGTGAATGACCCCCAGGTCATCCTGGCGGACGAGCCAACCGGGAACCTCGACACCGAAACCGGGCGTGAGGTGCTGGAGTTGCTCACGGGCGTCGCCGACTCACGGCAGCGGACGCTCGTGCTGATCACCCACGATGACCGTGTCGCGGACGCCGCGCAGAGGGTCATCACCATCCGTGACGGCCTGATCGTCGAGGAGTAGTGCCGCGCCCGGGCCGCGGGTCGGGGTAGAGTCCGTCCCGTGCGCGCGGCGGTCTACCACGGAGCGGGGCGCCTCACGATCGAGGAGATGGCGGCCCCGGAACCCGGCCCCGGCGAACTCGTCATCCGCACCCGGGCCTGCGGCATCTGCGGCACGGACCTCATGGCCTGGTACCAGGACGCCAAGGCGCCGGTGGTGCTGGGTCACGAGCCGGTGGGCGACGTGGTGCAGGCGGGCGACGGAGCACCCTTCGCCGTGGGCGAGCGGGTGTTCGTGCACCACCACGTTCCGTGCCTCGAGTGCGACCTGTGCCGCCGCGGGCGCGACACCCTGTGCGAGCGCTTTCGCGCCACGCGCATCGACCCGGGCGGGCTGGCCGAGTTCATCCGGGTGCCGGCGGAGAACACCGCGCTCGACGTGCACCGGCTGCCCGACGCCATGAGCGACGAGGCCGGGACGCTCATCGAGCCGCTCGCGTGCATCCTGCGTGGCCAGCGGCTGGCGGGGGTGGGGGAGGGGTCGCATGTGGTGATCGTGGGCGCGGGCTCCATGGGGCTGATCGAGGCCGAGCTGGCCCCGGCGCTGGGCGCGGCGCGCGTGGTGGTAATCGAACCGAACGCCGATCGCCGGCCCGCCGCCGAGGCCCTGGGCGCCACCGTGCTCTCCGCCTGCGACGCCGATGCCGTGCGCGACGCACTCGGTGGACGCCTTGCCGACCAGGTGATCGTGTGCACCCATGCGCATGCGGCCATGAATGACGCCCTGCACCTGGCAGGCCCCGCCGGCGTCGTGCAGTACTTCGCGCCCACGCCTCCCGGCGAGATGGTGCCGCTCGACCTCGGATCCATCTTCTGGCGCGAGGTGGAGCTGCAGAGCACCTACTCCGCCGGCCCGGCGGACATCCGCGACGCCCTGGCCATGCTGGGCGACGGGCGCATCATCGCGCGCGGGGTGGTGACCCACCACGTGCCCTTCGACCAGGTGGACGAGGCCCTTCGCCTGGCCCGCACCGGCGAGGCCCTGAAGGTCGTCATCGACTTCTGATGCCCGTGGCACCGGGCGCGCGCCGCCCGGTAGGGTTCCCGATCCGCGCCCGCGGGCGGGCGCGCGTCCATGAACACGGTCACGGAGGACCAATGTCCGAGCTGCAGCTCCCGGAAGGCGTCGAGATCCTCGAGGTCGTCTCGCCCGAGATGGCGGAGATCCTCACCCCGGAGGCGCTGTCGTTCGTCGCGGGCCTCCAGCGCGAGTTCGGCGCCCGGCGCACGGAGTTGCTGGCCGCCCGCGCCGCCCGCCAGAGGGCCTTCGAGGCCGGCGAGCGCCCGGACTTCCTGCCCGAGACCAAGGCCATCCGCGACAACCCGTCGTGGAGGATCGCCCCGCTTCCCGCCGACCTGCAGGACCGCCGCGTGGAGATCACCGGCCCGGTGGACCGCAAGATGGTCATCAACGCGCTCAACTCGGGCGCCAAGATGTTCATGTCGGACTTCGAGGACTCCAACACCCCCACCTGGCACAACACCATCCTGGGGCAGATCAACCTGCGCGACGCCGTGCGCCGCACCATCACGTTCGAGAGCCCTGAGGGCAAGAAGTACGCCCTGAACGACCAGATCGCCACGCTGCTGGTGCGCCCGCGCGGCTGGCACCTGGACGAGAAGCACGTGCTGGTGGATGGCGAGCCCATCTCGGCCGGCATCTTCGACTTCGGCCTCTTCTTCTTCCACAACGCCAAGGAGCAGCTGAGCCGCGGCACCGGGCCGTACTTCTACCTGCCCAAGATGGAGAGCCACCTCGAGGCCCGCCTGTGGAACGACATCTTCGTGAAGGCGCAGGATGACCTGGGCGTGCCGCAGGGCACCATCAAGGGCTGCGTGCTCATCGAGACCATCCTCGCGGCGTTCGAGATGGAGGAGATCCTCTACGAGCTGCGCGAGCACTCGGCGGGCCTCAACTGCGGCCGCTGGGACTACATCTTCTCGTGCATCAAGAAGTTCCGGACCGACCCGGACTTCGTGCTGGCCGATCGCGCGCTGGTCACCATGACGTCGCGGTTCATGCGCGCGTACTCGCTGCTGGCGATCAAGACCTGCCACAAGCGCGGTGCCCAGGCCATGGGCGGCATGGCGGCGCAGATCCCGATCAAGAACGACCCCGAGGCCAACGAGGCCGCCCTGGCCAAGGTGCGCGCCGACAAGGAGCGCGAGGCCGGCGACGGCCACGACGGCACGTGGGTGGCCCACCCGGGCCTGGTGCCGATCGCCATGGAGGCATTCGACGCCGTGCTGGGCGACAAGCCCAACCAGGTGGACCGCCTGCGCGACGACGTCGACGTGACCGGCGCCGACCTGCTCGACTTCGAGCCCGAGGCCCCCATCACCGAAGAGGGCCTGCGCACCAACATCAACGTGGGCATCCAGTACCTGGGCGCCTGGCTGGCCGGCGTGGGCTGCGTGCCCATCAACAACCTCATGGAGGACGCCGCCACCGCCGAGATCTCCCGTTCGCAGGTGTGGCAGTGGATCCGCTCGCCCAAGGGCAGGCTGGAGGACGGCCGCGACATCGACGTGGCGCTGTTCCACCAGGTGCTGGGCGAGGAGCTCGAGAAGGTGAAGGCCCAGTTCGGCGACGCCGGCCGCTACGAGGAGGGCGCCAAGCTCTTCGACCAGATCACGGCGTCGGAGGACTTCGTGGACTTCCTCACGCTGCCGGCGTACCAGATGATCGACTAGCACCCGGTGCCAGGCACTTAACCGAGGCGCGCGCGACGCGCGCGCCTCGGTTAAGTGCCTGGCACCGGGGTTGCCCGGACAGCGGGCGCCATTGGGACAAGCGCACTGCGAGCGGTTCGCTATCCTCCCCCGGCGCCGGGCTCGCCCGGTTTCATGGTGGGCGTAGCTCAGCTGGTAGAGCTCCTGGTTGTGGTCCAGGCGGTCGTGGGTTCGAGTCCCATCGCTCACCCTGTCTGCTGTTTCGACTCGTGCGGGTGTGGCGGAACCGGTAGACGCGCCAGGTTTAGGTCCTGGTGGGGA
>Ga0180432_10012096_pt1 | contig 10080 bp, 8 predicted proteins | sample SS_ome_10_FD_132414 | JGI IMG/M metagenome (GOLD analysis project Ga0180432, IMG submission 132414) | Hypersaline lake sediment archaeal communities from the Salton Sea, California, USA - SS_1_MS_2 metaG | ecosystem: Environmental > Aquatic > Non-marine Saline and Alkaline > Hypersaline >...
AGCCTGCAGTGCGGGGATCAGGAAAGCCCCGCTGTGGATGAAGAGGTTGGCGCATAACGTCGCGAACAGCCCGATGCCCAGCATCGACCAGCGCCGGAGGGTGCTGGCTGGGGCGGTATCCACGGGCCTTAGGCTGTCACGAATGCGCCTGGGTCGAATCGCCAGCCCCGACGGGGTCGCCTTCGTCAGTATCGAGGGAGAGGGCCCCGAGGCCGCCGCCCGGGAGATCGCCGAACATCCCTTCGGCGCACCGACCTTCACCGGCCGGTCCTGGCCACTGGCCGACGTCCGATTGCTGGCACCGATCCTGGCCAGCAAGGTGGTCTGTATGGGCAAGAACTACCTGGCGCACATCGAGGAGATGGGCGCCGCCACCGGTCCGGCTCCCGACGATCCGGTCATCTTCCTCAAGCCGAACACCTCGATCATCGGACCCGGCCTGCCGATCCAATTGCCCGCCAACGCCTCTCCGGTGCACCACGAGGGCGAACTGGCGGTGGTGATCGGCCGTCCGTGCAAGGACGTGCCCGCGGCGCGGGCCGCCGATGTGATCCTCGGCTACACGATCGCCAATGACGTGTCCGCTCGCGACCAGCAGCAGGCCGATGGTCAGTGGACCAGAGCCAAGGGCCACGACACTTTCTGCCCGGTCGGCCCCTGGATCGTCACCGACCTCGATCCAGCGGACCTTGAGATTCGCACTGAGGTTAACGGCGAAGTGCGACAGCGTAGTCGGACTTCGCTGATGATCCATGACATCGGCGAGATCATCGAATGGATGAGCGCGGTGATGACCCTGCTGCCGGGCGACCTCATCCTCACCGGTACGCCGGAAGGGGTTGGGCCCCTTGAGAACGGCGACACCGTCAGCATCACCGTCGAGAACATCGGAACACTGACCAACCCCGTCGTTCGGAAAGGCGCCCGATGACCAAGCCCGTGCGCGTGCGGTTCTGCCCCTCGCCGACCGGAACGCCCCATGTCGGCCTGGTGAGAACGGCGCTGTTCAACTGGGCCTACGCCCGGCACACCGGCGGTACCTTCGTATTCCGGATCGAGGATACCGACGCCGCACGAGACTCCGAGGAAAGCTACGCAGCCATCCTCGACGCGTTGCGGTGGCTGAACCTGGACTGGGACGAGGGCCCGGAAGTCGGTGGGCCGCACGGGCCCTACCGGCAATCGCAGCGCGGTGAGATCTACCGCGACGTCATCTCCCGGCTGGTGGAGTCCGGAGAGGCCTATCCGGCCTACTCCACTCCTGCGGAAGTCGAGGCCCGTCATCTCGCAGCCGGCCGAAACCCGAAGCTGGGCTACGACAACTTCGACCGCGACCTGACCGCGACCGAGCGGGCGGCCCTCGATGCGGAGGGCCGCAAGCCGGTCTTGCGGTTGCGGATGCCCGATGAGGACCTCAGCTGGCATGATCTGGTGCGCGGGGAAACCACCTTCGCCGCCGGAACGGTGCCCGACTTCGCGTTGACCCGGGCCACCGGAGAGCCGCTGTACACCTTGGTCAACCCGGTCGACGACGCGCTGATGAAGATCACCCATGTGCTGCGCGGCGAAGATCTGATGTCGTCGACGCCGCGACAGATGGCGTTGCACCGCGCCCTGAACCGGATCGGTGTGGCCGACGGCATCCCGGAGTACGCCCACCTACCAACGTTTTTGGGGGAGGGCACCAAGAAGCTCTCCAAGCGCGATCCGCAGTCCAATCTGTTCCTGCACCGCGACCGTGGATTCCTGCCCGAAGGCCTGATGAACTACCTCGCGTTGCTGGGTTGGGGTATCGCCGATGACCACGATGTCTTCTCCCTCGACGAGATGGTGCAGGCCTTCGACGTCATCGATGTGAACTCCAACCCGGCGCGCTTCGACGAGAAAAAAGCCGGGGCCATCAACGCCGAGCACATCCGCCGGCTGAGTCCGGCGGAGTTCACCACCCGGTTGCGCGCATTCTTCGAGGCACACGGGCACACAACCGGATTGGATGAGGCGGAGTTCGCGACGGCGGCGGAGTTGGTGCAGACCCGCATCGTCGTACTCTCCGAGGCCTGGCAGCTGCTGAAATTCTTCGACGACGCCTCGTATGGTGTCGACCCGGTCGCCGGGGCCAAGGAACTCGGCCCCGGATCGGTGGCGGTGCTTGATGCGGCCTGCGCGGCACTGGACGCGGTGACGGAGTGGAATACCGCCGGAATCGAGTCGGCGCTCAAGGCCGCCCTGATCGACGGCCTGGGGCTCAAACCGCGTAAGGCGTTCGGACCGATCCGGGTGGCCGTGACGGGCGCGACGATCAGCCCGCCGCTGTTCGAGTCGCTGGAACTGCTGGGCTGTGATCGCAGCCTGCTGCGGCTGCGCGAGGCCCGCGACGGAGCCGACCGCAATCTTTGGTAGTCTGCACTGCGTTATATCCGCGGCCCTGAATAGTTGGTTCTGACCAGCTGTTTTAGGTCGCGATGGGGTATGGTGTAATTGGCAACACAGCTGTTTCTGGTACAGCCATTCTAGGTTCGAGTCCTGGTACCCCAGCAATTATGTCGGCACTGTTCGGTCGGTTATGCTGACTGACGTTCTAGCCCCCGTCGTCTAGCGGCCTAGGACGCCGCCCTCTCACGGCGGTAGCGTGGGTTCGAATCCCATCGGGGGTACTTTTTCTTCCGCGAGCAGACGCAAAAGTTCCTGACCGTCCGGCGTGTCGGGGACTTTTGCGTCTGCTCGCGAGTGGGGGTCAGGTCGCGGTCGACCCGCCCACCGGCATCGCGGGCAGGCCCAGCTTGTTGTGGTCCCAGGACCGGATCCGGCTGGCGGCGATGCGAACGGCGACGCGCTTATTCATCATCATGTCCACGGCGGGGCGGAGGTCCTCGGTGTAGGGCCCGTTATAGCGTTCCCATACACTGACGCCGACGGCAAAAGTGATGTCCGGATCGTCGTGAATCTCGGCTGTCCCCTCGAATGACACCCCCATCAGGGAGTCATAGGTCAGGCCTGACTCGATCATGAAGGTGACCCTGGGGTCGCGCCGAATGTTGACCACTTTCTGCGACTTCACCTTGGTCTCCAGCCAGATATCGCCGTCGAGAACCCCGAACCACATCGCCACCAGATGCGGCTGACCGCCGGGGCCGACGGTGGCCAGGGTGCCGGTCCGGCTGCGGGTCACGAAGTCGGTGATTTCCTGTTCGGTCATGACGATCTGACCGCGCCTGTTGGTTCCCATGGTCATCAGTCTGTCAGTCGAGTTCCGCCGGCGTGGGCGAGCTATAACCGCCGGGTGAGTTCGGCGGCGGCGGCGAGCAGCTCGGCCGCCCACCGTGCTCCCGGTTGGCGGCCCATCCGGTCAATGGGCCCGGAGACCGAAACCGCGGCGACGACAGCGCCGGTCCCATCGCGCACCGGTGCCGAGACGCTGGCCACCCCGGGCTCGCGCTCGGCGGCGCTCTGTGCCCAGCCGCGACGGCGCACCTCGGCCAGGGTGCGCGCGCTGAACCGGGCTTCGGGAAGTAGTGACCGCTGGGTTGCGGGGTCGGCGTAGGCCAGCAGCGCCCTCGCTGCAGACCCCGCCGTCATCGGCAGCCTGGCCCCAACCGGCACCGTATCGCGAAGGCCCGCAGGCGGTTCCAGTGCGGCGATGCAGACCCGCGTGACACCTTCGCGGCGGTACAACTGGACGCTCTCCCCGGTGATCTCGCGCAGTTGCGGCAGCACCGCCTCCGCGGCGGTTAGCAGCGGATCGCTGACGCCGGCCGACAGTTCACTCAGGGCTGGGCCCAGCTCCCAACGTCCGGTTTCGTCGCGGGCGAGGAGGCGATGGGTCTCCAGCCCACTGGCCAGCCGGTGCGCGGTGGCCCGGGCGAGGCTGGTCCGCCGGCAGAGTTCCGCCAGCCCACAGGGCGACTCGGCGATCGCATGCAGAACATCGACGGCTTTGTCGAGCACGCCGATACCGCTATTCTGTCCCATATACAGATACTACCGTTCCACCATGTGGGATTCAGTACTAATCGCGCTGGTGGCACCGCCGAGAGGGAGATGAGTTGATGGCCGAGCGTGAACGCCCGCGCACCCTCGCCGACAAGGTCTGGGCCGAACATGTCGTGTTCGCAGGTGGGGCTAGCGAACCTGACCTGATCTATATCGATCTGCACCTCGTCCATGAGGTGACCAGCCCGCAGGCCTTCGAAGGGTTGCGACTGGCCGGGCGAGGCGTCCGCCGGCCGGATCTCACCCTGGCCACGGAGGACCACAACGTCCCGACGGTCGACATCGACAAACCGATCGCCGACCCGGTGTCCCGGATTCAGGTGGAGACACTGCGGCGCAACTGCGCCGAATTCGGCATCCGGCTCTATCCGATGGGCGATGCCGAACAGGGCATCGTTCATGTTGTCGGTCCCCAACTCGGACTCACCCAGCCCGGTATGACGATCGTCTGCGGCGACAGCCACACCTCGACCCACGGAGCCTTCGGCGCGCTCGCGATGGGAATCGGAACCTCTGAAGTAGAGCACGTGCTGGCCACCCAGACGTTGCCACTGCGTCCGTTCAAAACCATGGCGGTCAACGTCGAGGGCCAACTGCCCCCGGGGGTGACCGCCAAGGACATCATCCTCGCGGTCATCGCCAAGATCGGAACCGGCGGCGGGCAGGGTCATGTGATCGAGTACCGCGGCAGCGCAATCGAATCGCTGTCGATGGAAGGCCGGATGACGATCTGCAATATGAGCATCGAAGCCGGCGCGCGGGCCGGAATGGTGGCGCCGGACGAGACGACTTACGAATTCCTGCGCGGACGCACCTTTGCGCCGACCGGTGCGCAGTGGGACGATGCCGTCGTGGCCTGGGACCGGCTGCGCACCGACGACGGCGCAGAATTCGATACCGAGGTCTACATCGACGCTGCGTTGCTGAGTCCTTTCGTCACCTGGGGAACTAATCCCGGTCAGGGAGTGCCGCTGTCGGAGGCGGTGCCCGAGCCGGAACTGATGGGCACCGATGTCGAGCGCCAGAATGCGGAGAAGGCGTTGGCCTACATGGATCTTCGCGCTGGAACGCCGATGCGGGACATTGCCGTCGACGTTGTTTTCGTCGGATCCTGCACCAACGGCCGCATCGAGGACCTCCGTGCGGTTGCGGAGGTGCTGCGTGGGCGCCGAGTCGCCGATGGGGTGAGAATGCTCATCGTGCCCGGGTCGATGCGGGTGCGTGCACAGGCTGAGGCAGAGGGCCTCGGGGCGATTTTCACCGCGGCCGGGGCGGAATGGCGGCTAGCGGGGTGCTCGATGTGTCTGGGGATGAATCCCGACCAACTCTCGCCCGGACAGCGCTGCGCGGCCACATCCAACCGTAATTTCGAAGGGCGGCAGGGTAAGGGGGGTCGAACGCACCTGGTGTCGCCGGCCGTCGCGGCCGCCACCGCGGTCCGCGGAACCCTGTCGTCGCCCGCCGATCTCGCCATCTGAACAAGGAGGGAACATCGTATGGACGCCTTTCGGACTCACACCGGAATCGGTGTGCCCTTGCGCCGATCCAATGTCGATACCGATCAGATCATTCCGGCGGAATACCTCAAGAGGGTTGCCCGCACCGGATTTGAGGACGGTCTGTTCGCCGCCTGGCGCAACGACGGATCATTCATCCTCAATCAGCCGCCGTTCGACCGCGGATCGGTCTTGATCGCCGGACCGGACTTCGGTACCGGCTCCTCCCGCGAGCATGCGGTCTGGGCGCTGATGGACTACGGCTTCCGGGTGGTGGTCTCGTCCCGTTTTGCCGATATTTTCCGCGGTAACGCCGGAAAAGCCGGGCTGCTGGCGGCTGAGGTGGCGCAGGATGATGTCGAATTGCTGTGGAAGCTTATTGAGCAGCATCCCGGTCTGGAAATCACTGTAAATCTTCAAGATCGGACCATCGACGCCGGAACGGCCATGGTGCCGTTCGCGATTGACGAGTACACCGCGTGGAGACTGCTCGAGGGGCTCGACGATATCGGCCTTACGCTGCGGAAACTATCGGAAATCGAGGCTTTCGAAGCTGCCCGGCCAAGCTGGAGACCAGCCATTCCCGCCGTGTCCTGACAGGCTGATCAGCCGGAGAAACCGACCTCTTCGGCGATGCTTATCCCGCCTCTCAGTTCGGATAAAGGGGCACAGGCGGATTGAGCTGATAATCCGATAATCGAGCTGAAAATACGCGTGGCTCATAGCAATCTGGGCATGGAGGGTTTACCGTATTTCTCAGTCGGTCCAGGTAGGGCCACTGTCCCGGAGGGTTTTAATGAACAAAGCAGAGTTGATCGAAGTTCTCACGGAGAGGCTGGATGTCGATCGCAAACAAGCGAACGAGACCGTTGAGGAATTGATCAGCGCCATCGTGCGCGCTGTGCATAGAGGCGAGAGCGTGACCATCACCGGGTTCGGAGTTTTCGAGCAGCGCAAACGTGCTGCCCGTGTCGCTCGTAATCCGCGCACCGGTGAAACCGTCAAGGTCAAGCCCACCTCCGTTCCCGCTTTCCGACCCGGTGCGCAATTCAAAGCAATCGTCTCTGGTGCGCAGAAACTCTCGGCCGACGGACCCGCTGTCAAGCGGGGCGCCGTTGCCGGGACGGCGCGAAAGACTGCCGCGAAGAAGACGACCGCGAAGAAAGCCGCCGTGAAGGCGTCGGCGAAAAAGACTGCTGCCAAGAAGGTCGCGGTCAAGAAGGCGCCGGCGAAGAAGGTAGCTGCCAAGAAGGTTGTCAAGAAGGCTCCGGCACGTAAGGCCGCGGTGAAGAAAGCGGCAGTCAAGAAGGCTCCGGTTCGCAAGGTCGCCGTCAAGAAGGCTCCCGTCCGGAAAGCTGCGGTGAAGAAGGCTCCCGTCCGGAAAGCCGCGGTGAAGAAGGCTCCGGTTCGCAAGGCCGCCGTGAAGAAGGCTCCCGTCCGGAAAGCCGCGGTGAAGAAGGCCGCGGTTAAGAAGGCGGCGGTGAAGAAGGCTCCGGTTCGCAAGGCCCCCGTGAAGAAAGCCGCTGTGAAGAAGGCTCCGGCTCGTAAGGCTCCGGCAAAGAAAGGGCGCCGCTAGCCTCCGCTAGGCCGCTATCGCGAATACGCCGCGAGCCGAGAGGCTGGCGGCGTATTCGCGTTTCACGTCCCGGACGCCTGGGCCAGCGGGCTGGGCAGATGGTCGGCCGCGATCAAACTGCCCTGCGACAACGACAGCACCCATGTGCTGCCCTTGCGGTTGCGCGATTTGTCCGGCTTGATGCCTTCACGCTTGCACCACCATGCGATCAGCGATGGGATCACCTCACCCTGTGTGCAGATCACCGGTGTCCGGCCCTGCGCGGCGATGGCCAGCACTCGTTTGTGCGCGCGCTTGGGATCGTCCCGGTAAGCCTCTGCGGTCAGATCTGGCTCCACCACAATAGATACGCCGAGTTTGTCGGCGAGCGGCTCGACGGTCTGCATGCAGCGGACCCGATCGGCGGCGTGGACGTCGGCACCGCCGAATGCCAACAGTTGCGGCACCAGGGATTGCGCCTGTGCGCGACCGTTGGCGTCCAAGGGTCGTAGCCGGTCGTCACGCTTGTACCGAGCCCTGCGTCCCGCGGTACCGTGCCGGACGACCAGCACCGTCTTGGTATCCGCCGGCTTCTTCGAGAACCGCGCCAGCACTTTGCGATCCACCGAATAAGTGAGCCGCTTCTTGGCCTCGGACGAGGGCAACCAGGTGAGGTCATCGGCTTCGGAACCCGGGACGAAGTCACCGCCGATGGCCCGGGCCACCCAATAGCGGACGTTCTTAGTACCGCCCGGGATCGGGTAGCTCACCGCGGCGAGGCGTCGGCCCAGGTGTGCTACCTGGCCGGTCTCCTCAAAGATTTCCCGCACTGCCGCCACCGGTTCGATCTCGCCGGGCTCCAACTTGCCTTTCGGCAGCGACCAGTCGTCGTACCGGGGCCGGTGGATTATGGCGATCAGTGGTTGACCGGACATCTCGTCGGGCCGCCAGAGCACCGCGCCCGCGGCCCGTACCTGCTTGCCGGTTTTCGTCTTCGCGGAAGCCACCTCAGGAGGACCGGTGCCGTTCCATCAACCAGACCTGATGATCGCGCACGTCACGACCGTCCTGGGGCGAGGCGGTCCAGCGGCCATCGGGCCCCAATTCCCAGCAGCGCGTGGCGGGGTTCATCGCCGAGTCGAAAACCTCGTCCAGATATCCGCTGAGCCGGCGGTCCTTCACCTGGGCCATGACCTCCACCCGGCGATCAAGGTTGCGGTGCATCATGTCCGCGCTGCCGATCCAGCACTCCTCGATGGCCTGGAAGTGCATGACCCGGGAGTGCTCGAGGAACTCGCCGAGGATGGAGCGCACGGAGACATTCTCCGAAAAACCCTCTACCCCGGGGCGCAGCGCGCAGATACCGCGGACCACGACCTCGACCCGCACCCCGGCCTGGGACGCGCGGTAAAGACCGTCGATGATCTCCTCGTCCACAATCGCATTGGCCTTCACCCGGATTCGGCCCTGACCAGTATCTCGATATGCCTCCACTTCGCGCTCGATGCGTTCCAAGATTCCCTTACGGATGCCCTCCGGGGCGACCAGTAGATTGCGATATCCCACTTTTCGCGAGTAGCCGGTCAGCGAGTTGAACAGATCGGTCAGATCGGCACCGATATCGGGCGCGGCGGTCAGTAAGCCGACATCCTCATACAGACGAGCGGTTTTCGGATTGTAGTTACCCGTGCCGATATGGCAGTAGCGCCGGATGGTCGATCCTTCCCGGCGGACCACCAGACAGGTCTTGCAGTGTGTCTTCAACCCGACGAGGCCGTAGACGACATGCACACCCGCGTCCTCCAGCGCACGGGCCCACTTGATGTTGGCCTGCTCGTCGAACCGAGCTTTCAACTCGACCAGCGCCACCACCTGCTTGCCGGCGTCGGCAGCTTCGATCAGGGCGTTGACGATCGGTGAGTCGCCGGAGGTTCGGTAGAGGGTTTGCTTGATGGCCAGGACATCCGGATCGGCCGCAGCCTGCTCGATGAAGCGTTGAACACTGGTGGAGAACGACTCGTAAGGGTGATGTACCAATACATCGGCTTCGCGGAGGGTAGCGAAGATGCTCTTGCCTTCGCGGTCGGCAAAGGCAGGATTGGTGGTGGGTACGAAAGGCCGCTCCTTGAGCGCGGGACGGTCGACGCCGTATACCTGCCACAATGATTTGAGGTCGAGTAACCCGGGCACCTGCACCACATCGCCCGGGTCCACATCGAGCTCCCGGAGCAGCAATCCGAGCATATGCTCGCTCATGTTCCCGGAAACCTCGAGGCGCACCGGCGGGCCGAACCGACGCCGGGCCAGTTCGCGTTCGAGCGCCTGCAAGAGATCCTCGTCGCGGTCCTCGACGTCCATATCGGCATTGCGGGTGATCCGGAAGGCATGGCGTTCGACGATCTCCATACCGGGGAACAGTGCCGGCAGGAACGCGCCGATGAGTTCCTCCATCGGCAGGAACCGGACGGTCTCGGTCTCACCGATGGTGCTGTCGAGCCGGATGAACCGGGCGACGTTGTCGGGAACCTTCACCCGGGCGAAGTGCTGCCCGCCGTCGTCCGGGGACTTGACCGTGACGGCGAGGTTCAGGCTGAGTCCGCTGACGAAGGGGAAGGGGTGGGCCGGGTCGACGGCCAGCGGTGTCAGAACAGGGAATACCTGATCGTTGAAATAGGTCGACAACTCGGCGCGGTCGGAATCGGGAATGTCGCTCCAGCGAACGAATTCGATGCCCTCCTCAGCCAGCGCTGGTCGCACGGACTCCATGAAGACCTGGGCGTGCCGGGTGGCCAACTGCTGGGTGCGCTCGGCGATCAGGCGAAGTTGCTCGCCGGGGGTCAGCCCGTCGGCCGACCGGACCTTCAGTCCCATCTCGTCGCGGCGCTTGAGGCCGGCGACCCGCACCATGTAGAACTCGTCGAGGTTGGAGGCGAAAATCGCCAGGAACTTGGCCCTGTCGAGCAGTGGTAACGAGGTGTCGGCGGCCAGTGCCAGGACGCGGGCGTTGAAGTCCAGCCAGCTCAGTTCCCGGTTGAGGTA
>Ga0180432_10012097_pt1 | contig 10080 bp, 8 predicted proteins | sample SS_ome_10_FD_132414 | JGI IMG/M metagenome (GOLD analysis project Ga0180432, IMG submission 132414) | Hypersaline lake sediment archaeal communities from the Salton Sea, California, USA - SS_1_MS_2 metaG | ecosystem: Environmental > Aquatic > Non-marine Saline and Alkaline > Hypersaline >...
AGCGAGACCTTCCGGGCAAAGCAGTGCTCAATCAGTGGTTTAGGCTGTGGGGGAGAGAACCCGCGTTTCCATGATTAGATCCCATCCCATACAATCCTCCCTTAAGGGAGGATTGTATGGAGGGGAGAGGCTATAGCGCGACAGAAGAACGCTGAGCGTAAAGGAATGTGACAGATAGAGGGAAAGGAAGAGAATTAGCATGGATGAGGGACAATGCATGATAGTAGACGGAGGAAAGTGCACGGGGTGTCGCGTTTGTGAGCTCGTCTGCTCCATGCAGAAGCTTGGGGAGTACAATCCGAGAAAATCATATATCAGAGTACTCAAAAACAGGGAGATGGATGTGAACATTGTGAGCCTCGACATCCGGTGTGACTTCTGCGGTGTGTGCGTCAGATGGTGCCCAACTAACGCATTGAGCTCAGTCAGCTTGCAGGAGGCGGCCATCATCCGCAAGGAGGATTGGCCAAAGATTTACCCTGCTCCCTTATTCGGGAAGGCATAGTTAACACACCGGTAAAGGAGGAAGATATGGAAGGATACTGCGGCGTTATTCTAAGGGTTGACTTATCGAAGGGGAAGATTGTCACGGAGCAATTAGGGAGAGATCTGATCTCAGATTTTGCCGGTGGTAGAGGCTTCAACTCAAAGATACTGTATGATGAACTTGAAGCGGGCATTGATCCTCTGGGGCCTGATAATAAGATTATCATTGGTGTTGGACCCTGCAATGGAACATTGGTTCCCGGTAGCCAGAGATTTACGATAACTGCAAAGTCGCCTCTCACGGGACTCCATGGCGACTCCAATTCTGGAGGCCCCTTTGGAGTGGAACTCAAATACGCTGGCTATGATGTTGTAATTATCGAAGGAGAGGCAGGTGAACCAGTATACCTTTGGATTGATGACGACCATGTTGAGATGAGGCCCGCAGCACATCTATGGGGAAAGACAACGCGCCAGACTGCCAGAGCTATAGAGCGTGAGATTCAAGATCCCACTATTGCTGTTGCAGCGATCGGGCCTGGTGGGGAGAATCTAGTGAAAATTTCCTGCGTCATCTCGGATATTGGGCGAGGATCAGGGAGGGCCGGGCTAGGCGCTGTATTCGGTTCAAAGAAGCTTAAGGCAATAGCGGTCAGGGGGGCGAAAGGGGTGAAAGTGGCTGACCTTTCCATGCTCGAAGAGGCGGTAAGGGAGACTTACAACGGTTGGAGTAATGATCCAGTATACACTAAAAACAAGATTAACTTTGGGCCGGCTGTAGGGTGGGAGCGATATGAAAAGTTTGGGATGTTCCCAACGAGGAACTTCCGTGGGGGAACATTCGGCAACAGGCTATTCGGAGGGCTTCGAGGGGTGGAACGATCCTACGTAGCTCCAAAAGCATGCTTCTCCTGTCCGGTACCCTGCGATCATATGTATGTGGTTCGAGAGGGACCCTATGCGGGGTCCTACGGCCAGGGTATTGAGCTCACCGTTCCAGGCGATTTTGGGCCAAAGATTGGCAACAAAGATACTGCTCTAGCGCTAAAGGCAGCTGAGGTATGTGATGAATATGGTATCGACTATTTTGATATGACAGGCTTAGTCGCTTTTGCAATGGAATGTTTTGAGAAGGGAATATTGACGGATAAGGACACTGACGGGCTGAGATTAGACTGGGGAAGCGGTGAGGCGTGCCTCAGGCTCATTGAGATGACGACGTTGCGTCAGGGAATTGGGAGTGCTCTGGCCGAGGGGTTAAGAAATGCATCTGAGATGATTGGCAGAGGAGCAGAGAGCTTTGCCATGCATGTAAAGGGAATGGGGTTCCCAATGAGGGATGTGAGGGCATCAAAAGGGTGGGGGCTGATGTACGCAGTCGCAAGCAGAGGTTGTTGCCATGTGAGGGCCGACCTACCCGAGGGGTATCCACCAGAGGGGGTAGATAGTGCACTTTCCGAGGTGTTCCAAACCCACAAGCAGGCAACAAACCCTTACTCGGAGGATGGGAAGGCAGCGCTTGTTCGTTGGTACGAGGACATGCGAGCCTTTCAGAACTGCCTGGAGATCTGCTACTACAGTGTCTACCCATGGATGTTTTCCTCGGGTTCTGTACTCACGATACTGTCGAGATTCTTCAACGCTGTGACGGGCCTCTCGATAGGAGAGGATGACGTAATGGTTATTGGGGAGCGGATTACCAATATCGAGAGGCTGTTTAATATACGCGAGGGCCTCACAGAAAAGGATGATACCTTACCGGATAGGATGACAAAGGAACCAATGCCTGATGGGCCTGCAAAGGGGGAGGTTGTGAGATTGGAGTCGATGCTCGATGAGTATTATGGGTTGAGGGCATGGGACAGGAAGTCCGGGACTCCAACGACGAAGAAGTTAAATCAGTTAGGAATAAGGAGGTAGGATGTCAAAACTAGCGATTCTTCATAGCTATGCTGAGGAAATTGAGACGAGGTTGCACCTGAAGACTTTTCCCATTGCGGTGAAGCTCTTGGAAAGGGAAGAAGACATCCCGGAGGACACACAGAGGCCGGTGAGGGATCTCGGCCACCACATGGCAACCTGTCAGGCCTTCTCATTGGCGCGCCATGATGGACAAAAGTTTACTCTCCTGAAGGAGGATATGTGGTGTTTTGAGTCGGTGTTAGGGCTCGGGTTGGCTGAGCTTCCAGAGGAGTTTCTTGACGGTCACAATTGTTACCCGGGTTCCTCAAGGACACTGGAAAGCGGCGCCATTTGGGCACGGGAGGAATTCCCGCATCTGGAGTATGGAAGGTACATAGGGGTGGCATGCGCCCCCCTCCGGGGTACTAGCTGGGAGCCAGATCTTGTTATCATATACTGTGATTCAGCCCAGTTAATGCAGCTGGTGCTTTCCATGGTGGGAGCTGATGGTCGAGATGTAAGCTGCAAGCTCTCGGGTCGTGGCGCATGTGTGTATGAGGTGGTGCCGACACTCCAAGGCAATAAGTGCCACCTCACGGTGCCCTGCCCGGGCGACCGATATGCCGCGATGACGCAAGACGACGAGATGGCCTTTAGTGTTCCGAGGGACAGGATTGTGGACCTGGTCATGGGATTGAGGCACCTTGATGATCAGAATATTGGCTCCCAGAGGAAGCTCAAGCTTGCGCCAGAATACGAATTAGCGGAGAGCTATGTGACCATCGGAAAGAAAATTGGCATGGATGTACGCTGAAGGTTTGAGGACCATTATGAACATCGCCATCGATAGGCGGGGCTGACTACCTTTCCAAATGACAGCCTGACATAAAGATATGAAAGGAAGCAATCATGGGTTCAGAGATGAAGGCACTGATCCTCTACCACACGGAGACGGGAAACACTGAAAAAGCTGCACACGCTATTCAAAAGGGTTTGGAGAGGGAGAATATCCATCCGGTGGTCCAGAAGATCAGTGAGGCACCATTCACTGGGCTCCAGGACTACGATCTTATTTTTATAGGCTCAGGGGTCGGTCATTGGATACCGCCAACGGCTATGCAAGATTGGACGTGGGATGCACTGGATTACTGCAAGCCGGAGGGATACGAACTTGGTATGCAGTTGCCGAAAAAGAATGGGGTTGTATTCATCACACATTCAGGCCCTCACACAGGAATAAATGAGGCAATCCCTGCTTCAAAATACCTCGGGTGTTTTCTTGAGCACATCGGCTTTGCGGTGAGGGCAGAGTGGTACCTGCTTAGTGAATTTATTGGCATACGGTTTCCCCCCTGTCAAGATGCTTGCCCTATCAATCAGGATGTCCCTTGGTATATCGCGCACATGGCTAATGGTCAGTTAGAGGATGCCATTACGGTCATCAGAAAAAAGAACCCTCTTCCAAGTATATGTGGGCGAGTATGCACACATCCTTGCGAGGAGAATTGCGAGGCCGGCAAGACAGGGAGGCCAATCGCAATAAGGGCACTGAAGCGCTTTGCAGCGGATTATGAATCCAAGATAGGAGAAGACACTGTCAGTCGTTATACTGTTACCAATGATGAAAAGGTTGCAGTAATTGGCTCGGGACCCGCAGGCATGACGGCAGCACATTATCTTTCCATGATGGGCTATCCAGTAACTGTTTTTGAAGCGTTGCCGGTCGCAGGAGGGATGCTCGCAATGGGGATTCCGGGCTACCGATTGCCTAGAGGAATCCTCGAGAAGGATATACATATATTGAAAAAGGCTGGGTTAGAGATAAGGTTAAACACACGGATTGGTGAAGACATGAGCATCCAAGACCTCCAGCGAGATGGGTATAAGGCCATAGTGGTAGCTATTGGCTGCCACGAGAGCAAGTTACTCGGCATATCAGGAGAGGGCCTAGAAGGAGTGATCCATGGTCTCTCGTTTCTGAGTGAGATCAACTCAGGAAGAAAAGTGCCGATCGGTGACCAGGTGGTGGTCATAGGGGGCGGAAATGTAGCAATAGACTCCGCACGGTCCGCGCTCAGGCTCGGCGCTAGAGAAGTGAGGGTAGTCTGCCTTGAGGATGAAGGCTGCATGCTGGCTCATTCTGATGAGGTTAATTCGGCCAAAGAGGAGGGCATTAGTATCCTTAACTCGATACACTGTGCCAGGATCATGGGTGAAAATGATCATGTGTGCGGTGTTGAGTGTGTCAAGGTAAGTTCTTTTGAGTTTGATGAAACAGGCAAGCCGGAGGTTTGCTGCATTGATGGCTCAGGGCATACTCTTAATGTCGATACGGTCATCATCGCCGCAGGTCAGCAACCTAACCTCGGGTTAGTTGACCGAGTAGGCGGAATCAAGGTTACCCGACAGCGCACATTAGAGGCTGACCCGATTACATTTGTAACTGGAACTGAGGGGATTTTCGCCGCTGGTGATGTGGTGACTGGGCCTAGGACCATTATTGATGCCATGGCAACAGGCAAAGAAGTCGCCAAGTCCATCGATTGTTATCTCCGATGTAAACCGTATAAGAAGGAAGAAAAGACATTCGATCCCGCACTTCACGTGAAGAGGGTGCATATCGGTAAGGTGGAGAGAGCCAAACTGTGGCCTGAGATACAGCGCTATCCTGCAGAGGCGAGTATTAACAATTTCAATGAAATCGAGGCAGGGTTTACTCCAAGAATGGCCACTATGGAGGCACTTCGATGTGTGAAATGTGATCTCCAGTCAATCAGACACGAAGAACTTCGCCGCACTGGGGAGCTGGGAGATACCACTGGTCGTCCAAATGATAATGATCTAGCGGAACTTGAGAACAAGACGGCGAGTTTTATCCGATGGATTATTAGAGAGACCCAATTTATTAAAAATTCCAGTTAGTTGAAAGAGGGACGCGCGATGACTGATTTGGCGGATAAAGTGGCGCTGGTTACTGGTGTAGCGAGTGAGCGAGGATTTGGGCGCGCTATCGCACTCACTTTAGCAAGAGAAGGGGCGGATGTGGCTGTGGCAGACAAATCCACTTTGCCGCATCATCTTGATGGCTTGGCAGCGGATTGGAAGGGCCTAGAGAGCGTTGCAAGGGAGATCGAGGCCTTAGGGCGCCGTGCCTTAGCCATCACCTGCGATATTACTCGATCTCATGACGTGAATTCCATGGTAGAGGAAGCCTCAGACAACTTGGGCGAGATAGACATATTGATATGTAATGCCGGGGTGCAGGCTCGGGGCACGATTGATGTCATTACTGATGATATCTGGAATGCAAATATATCCGTAAACCTCACCGGTACCTTTTTCTGCTGTAGAGAAATTGCTAGGAGAATGATTAGGCGGGGTAAAGGAGGCAAGATCATAAACATATCGAGCCAACTTGGGAAATTCGGCATGGGTGAGGGCCACATCGGATACTGCGCTTCTAAATTTGGGATCATAGGTCTCACCCAAACATTGGCGCTGGAATTAGCTGGGTATGGCATCACGGTAAATGCGGTTTGTCCAGGTATGGCGGATACTGACATACAAAGCGAGTTCTACGAGGATGAGGCCAGGCGCTTAGGGGTCAGCAAGAAGGAGTTTACCGCTGAATTGTTTGCCAAGCGTCTCCCCGATATCCCGCTCGGGAGGCTGACCATGCCCGAGGATGTTGCCTATATGGTGTCTTTTTTAGCCTCCAAGAAGGCCGACTACATCACCGGGCAATCATTAAACGTGAATGGTGGAAGGTTTATGGCGCACTAGCGGTTTTAGACGAAAGGAGGTGGAGGAAAAAAACGGAACAACTATATTCCCTTGAGGTAATGGTAAGCACCCCTTAAATAGGGGCTAAAGACGGTGAAAGGAGGAATACATGAGTCGATTGGATTATTTGAGCTGGACACGGGAAGAATTTATGGAAAGGGCATATCGCATGGCACATGAGAGAGAGCTTGTCTATGGTGCCTGTTCGCAAAGTGTCCTCTCTACCTTTCAGGATTTGCTTGACATGAATGACGAATACCTACTTAAGGCGGCAACGGCTTTTGCAGGAGGAATTTCACGGCAGGGTATGATTTGCGGCGCCCTCGCAGGAGGCATAATGACGATTAGTATGAAGTATGGCCGGGCTAATATGGAAGATTACTTCAGTGACATCAATTGTCACGTGCCTGTGCGAAAGCTGTGCAGAATGTTTAAAGAGGAATTTAAGAGCTTTAATTGTCGGGATATTTCAGGTTACGATCTTATGGCACCCGGCGGGATAAAACAGTTCTACGCCTCGGGAGACCATGACAAACTCCCACCTGAGACAGCGGGAAAAACTGCCAAAATGGTCGCCAGTGTTTTGTATGATCTGAAGGAAGAATTGAAGTTTGATTTGGGAAAGGTTGATGAGGTAGTTGAGGAATAGCCAGCGTGATAAATGCTGAATGAAAATGCTATCTTTTCTCTTCACCACAAATCGCAACAAAGAAAGGAGATATACTTACTATGAGCCATGGATTGGATTTTGGACCATATATGACCGATACGGTGACAAAGCTGGATTTTGAGAAATTGAGGAGCTATAGGCTTGAGAGAACAAGGGCTCAAATGAAGGAAGAGGGAATCGGAGCGCTCCTTCTTTTTGAGCCCCACAATGTCAGATATACTATCGGCTTTAACGTCCCCACCTATGCTCATCTCGAGCCTAGATGGTGGAGCCTGGTTCCCATAGAGGGTAAACCAATCCTGTGGGGGATAGGGGAAATAGCGGAAATCTATGGGGATGCAATGCCTTGGGTGGACATCAAAACCACGCCTACAAGTATTGATTTTCTAATCTCCGAACCCTGGTACTCGGGTTGGGAAAAGGAGTTTGTGGACAAATTGAGCGAGCTGGGCTTAAAAAACGAGGCCCTGGGTATTGACGGCGTTGCCGGTACTGATCCGTTTTATATTAAGGAGACACTGGAGAATGCTGGGTTGAAGGTAATAAGTGCACACCGAACCATGCTCAAGGCAAGGAGGATCAAATCAGAGGAAGAGATACTATGCTTAAAGATGGCGGCCAGTGTCGCCGAGGCGTGCTTCTCAGAGGTTATCCGGCACATAAGGCCCGGGGTAAAGGAAAACGAGTTGTGCGCTGTTGCACATCACAAGGCACTCTCCTTGGGAGCTGAATGGATAACCGGAAATGTGTGTTCATTTGGTGAGAATAGCAATCCGAACAGATTTGCGTGGACTGATAGAATGCTCAGACCGGGTGATATGGGTTACATGGACATGATAGGCATCCAGTTCCTCGGTTATCGAACCTGTATCTACCGCTGTTTTACTGTGGGAAAGGCGAGCCAAGAGCAAAAGGATCTTTACAAGAAGGCCGTTGAATATTTTCAAGCTGGCATTGAGCAATGTAAGGCTGGAAACACGGCTGCAGACATCATCAATGCGTATCCGCCTGCTGAGTATTGGGTTCATGAGAGTCCTCCACAGAAATACCTATTTAGTGGATATGGGCACGGCTTGGGGTTGTGCCAGTATGATTTGCCTCGTATTGATAATGTGAGTGGTAGATGGAAAAATCCACCGGTTCTGGAGGAAAACATGACGATGGCTATTGAAACCTGGACCGGCAAGAAGGGTGGAAGAGATGCCGCTCGACTGGAGCAAATGATTGCTATCAGAAAGGACGGCTATGAGTTGCTTTCACTATGGCCGATCGACGAGATGATAGAATGCCCATTGTAGGGAATAGACGTCACACGTTCAACAGGAAGAATCTCTCAAGGGGACAGTTGAGATAGAAATAGACGGACATGTTATCAAGCCTGTAGGGATATGAGGAGGCGGGAAATCCCAGGCCACTTCCAGCTTGTGGGGCGAGCATAAGCGATTGCCGCTGGAGGGTTCGCACCCAGTAAATGAGATCTAGCGAATGTTGAGGCTAGGGGTTTCCCTGACTTCTTCTAAGATCCGCAAACAAACAGAGGAGATAATTAATTGAGCAGCACACAATAAGGAAAAGGGACATTTGATGCCAGACGACAATGTAGGGAAAAAGAGCCAGCAAAGGCTCTATGACGAGGTAATCACTAGGGGGCTTTGCACGCTGTGCGGGGCCTGTGTAGGGCGGTGTCCTTATTTCCAGGTGAATCCCCTTCGAGGAACTGTCCAGATGATTGATCCGTGTGATTTGAGGGAAGGGCAGTGTTATGAATGCTGCCCTCGCACTGCTACTGATATAGACGCATTGTATCAAGGTATCTTCGGAATTTCCTTTGAAGAAGCTCATTTGGGGATTGGAATTGTGCGGGATATATTTCTGGCTCGATCTGCTGATCCAGAGATTCTCAGGAAAGGGCAAGACGGGGGGGTTGTTACCACCCTGTTATGGACGGCAATGAGCGAGGGAATCATCGATGGTGCCGTTGAGACGAAAATGTCCGAAGATAAATCCCCGCAAGGTTTCCTGGCGCGAAACAGGGGGGAACTCCTTCAATGTGCTGGAAACAGCTATCAACCTGGGGCAGCATTAGAGGCCCTCAATCGGATTCCATCCGATAGCAAGGAAAAGGTCGCAGTAGTCGGGTTACCGTGTCAGGTTGCAGCGGTGAGCAAAATGAAGGCGGATCCATCGAGAAACAGGGTAGACATACACAATGTAAAATTGGTGGTAGGGCTGTTTTGTGGATGGGCATTCTCTCCAGGTGTCTTTCACCAGTACCTCAAGGGCAATTTTGACCTCTCACAGGTGGAGAAGTTTGACATTCCTCACCATCCAGCTCACAGCTTTGATGTTTATACCGCAAAGGGTAAGGAATCGATTGAGCTGGATGAGGTAAGGGGTTTGATTAACCCTGCATGTGGCTACTGCATTGATATGACGTCGCAGTTTGCCGATATTTCCGTAGGTTCAGGCCGCGCAAAATTCATGGGCTGGAATACGGTTATTGTTCGCACCGAAAATGGGGCGAATCTAATAGAAATAGCGAAGAGAAAGGGTATAATCGAAACGCAGCCCATTCAGGAGGAAAGCGTTACCAACCTCAAAAGGGCCGCGTTGAACAAGATGAAGAGAGCCATAGCGAGCATAACGGAGCGAACAGGATCATCGGAGGATTTAGATTATCTGGTAATCAAGACTATGCTGCGTGATAAGCTCCACGATAAGTAAGGGTGAACCCTTATAGAACGGTCTTTATTGGAGTAGAGATGGCAGGTAAGACGAAAAAAGGCAAGACTTCTTCAATCGCCTCTGATTCGCCTGGGAACGTACATTTTGCCCTTGGGAATGAGGCAATAGCTCGTGGATGTATAGAGGCTGGGGTGCAGGTTGCCGCGGCTTATCCTGGTACGCCATCGAGCGAGATCCTTGAGACATTGTCTAAGGTTGCAAAAGAGAGCGGGATATACACACAATGGTCCACCAACGAGATCGTGGCCATTGAGGTAGCAACAGCCGCTTCAATGGCAGGTGTTCGAGCGGTAACCGCGATGAAGGCCCAAGGCCTGAACGTGGCCCTCGATTTTTTCTTGCATCTCAATTTGCTCGGAACCAACGGGGGCCTCGTTGCAATTGTGTGTGATGATCCTCAAGGATGGTCAAGCGTGAATGAGCAGGATTCACGGTGGCTTGTAAGCCGAATGGGAGATTTTCCGCTGTTGGAGCCGTCGAACACCCAGGAGGCG
>Ga0180432_10012098_pt1 | contig 10080 bp, 6 predicted proteins | sample SS_ome_10_FD_132414 | JGI IMG/M metagenome (GOLD analysis project Ga0180432, IMG submission 132414) | Hypersaline lake sediment archaeal communities from the Salton Sea, California, USA - SS_1_MS_2 metaG | ecosystem: Environmental > Aquatic > Non-marine Saline and Alkaline > Hypersaline >...
CGATTTTCAGCTTGCCCGCGAGATGGATTGGAATGGAGAAGTTTGAGAAATCAAAGGGCAGCGCCGGTATCATGCCATATTCTCCGGTAAGGAACCAGAACTCGGACCCGGTGCTTACACCGAGCCCGACCCGGTTGCACGTCTTGCAAAAGTCGTCATCAGCACTGGCCGGAGTGTGGCCATGCAAAAGAAACAGCGTGGCTAATAAAGTCAGAGCTTGCTTTTTCATCAGACCCTCCCGGTTAGTGGACTCGTCGGGAATCTCCCCGTGACCCCGGTTTCTGCCGGTATTGGAGTAGTTGAATAGCACATTGTGTTGAAAGTTGACAGCGAAAACATAAAAGTAAGAATGTATTGTTGTCATGAGGTGGCTGATCCCTGTCACTTGGCTGACCATCGCTGTGTGTGCGTGCGGCGAATCGGATGGTGGTCCCCGGTGCGAGTCGGCGGGCTGCGGCGAATCGATTCTGTGCGAAATGCCGGCCGATCCGGCGCTGCCGGGGCCCTGGGCGGTGGGGGCGCGGACTGTGGACATCCAGGGGTACACCGTGGAGGTCTGGTACCCGGCCGAGTACGGCAGTCAGAAGGGCAAGGACAAGGTCGTCTACGACATCCGCCGGCTGCTGCCGATCTCGGAGAGGACCAAGATCCCCGCCGAGGACAACCCCTGGCAGGAATGCGACTGCTACGGCAACCTGCCGCTGGACGGCGAGCACGGGCCCTATCCGCTGGTGGTGTTCATCCACGGCACCGGAGGCTACCGCATGCAGAACCTAACCCAGATGACCCACTGGGCCAGCCGGGGGTTCGTGGTGGCGGCGGCCGACCATCCCGGGTTGTGTCTTTCCGACATGCTGGTGGGCAACGTGGTCTACGACATCGAAAGCGACATGGACCTGTTGCTGCCCGCGCTCAAGTCCCCGGCCGGCGAGATCGCGTTTCTGGCTGGTCACGTGGATTCCGACCGGATCGGCTTCGCCGGACACAGCGCCGGGGGTATGTCCATCCGCCCCTTCGGCAAGTACTCCGGGGTGCGGGTACTGATTCCGATGGCCTACGAGGGGACCGAGCGGGGCGACGATCTGGAGTCGTCGCTGATAATGGGCGCCATCGACGACACCATCGCCGAGTACACCCGCCAGGTGGAGGGCTATGCGAGCTCCCCGGCGCCCAAGCGTCTGGTGGGGATCTCCAACGCCGGCCATTTGGTATACTCGGACTTGTGCGGGCTGAAGAACGAAGCGGGGCAAGACCTGATGGAGATCGCCCTGGAGCATGAAGTCGCCAACGCCGAACTGTTCGAGCAGTTGTGGGACGGCTGCGACCCCGATCAGATCGATCCGCAGCTGGGCTGGGAGATCACCAACTTCGCCACCTCCGCCGCCCTGGAGTCCGCCCTGCACTGCAACGACGCCGATTCGAACTTCGCCGACATCCAGTCAAGGTTCCCGCTGGTCACCGATTACCGGGAGGAGCTCTGAAGAATCAACTGACAGCCGTATGCGCGGTGATTCTGGTTGGCCTTTCGGCCCGAGCGCAGGAGCTGGAGCCGCTGTATGTCCCCTCGGCGAAGATCGCCGCACCGCTGGCGGGGGAGGGGTTGTTGTGGGCGCCGGTGCTGAGCCCCACGCCGCGCAACCAGATCACCTTTCAGTTCGCCTACGGCTACCACGGCTTCGATGTCGGCCCGGTGGACGTGGACGTGTCGACTTACCTGATGGTTTTGGGTGGCGAGTATACATTCTGGGACAAGTTGACCGTGGGGGCCGGGGTGCCATTTCTGGTTGGTTATGACATATCCACCGATACGGATGTGCTGGAGGAGGACGATGTCGATTTCGGCAACATCCGCCTGCACGCCCGCTATCTCTTTGTCGAGGTGCCCGAAAACGGGTTCGTTCTCTCCGGCGCCTTCCGGTTGTGGCTGCCCACCAACACGTTCCTGGAGGTGGGGAGGGCTGGTTTCAACGTAGACGTCATCGACAACTTCGCCGTGTTCGAGCCCATGCTGCTGCTCGGTTTCGACGTGGCCCCGGTCTCGATCCTCTTCGAGACCGGTCCCAAGCTGTACGCGGTCAACGACCAGGACGATTTTGGCTTCTGGTCGTTCAACTTCATAGTAGGCGGTTCGCCGTTTTCCAGCCTGCCCGAGCTGGAGTTCGTCTTCGAGTTGAATATGTTCGTAGAAATGGATGAGAACGACGCCCCGCGGACCGACTCGGATGATCACATCGTCCCGGTGGCCCTCTCCTTCGGCCCCCGTTACTACTTCGGCGACTTCTACGCCGAGATGTCCTTGCGCTTCGGTCTCAACGACGCCGAGTTCTACTACGGCGACTTCAGCCTGGGAATCCAGCTGGGCTACCTGATGGGCGGCTAACATCGAACAGGGGGTGAGTGATGTCGGTTCGGGAGGTCGTTGTCTGTGCGTGGATAGTCGCGCTGCCGTTGGTTGTGCTGGCGGGGGAAAGTGTGGAGGAGGTCGAGGCCGTGGGGAGCGGGTTGGAGCCGGGGACGGGCTCAGCGGCCGTGACTGTTTTCGACCGGGATGACATTGAAACTTCGGGGGCCTCCACCGTGCCGGATCTGCTGCGGCTGGTTCCCGGGATGGACGTGGCAACGGCGACGCCCTTCTACCAGAGCGTCTCCTCCCGGTTGCCCTGGACCGACGAGGGCAGCCGCTTTCTGGTGCTGGTGGATGGGAGGGAGGCCAACCTGGAGTTTCTCGGTTTGGTCCCCTGGGGGATACTGCCGCTTTCGCTGGACGACGTGGAACGCATCGAGGTGGTGCGGGGTTCAGTCTCCTCGCTACACGGAGCGGGCGCTTTGGCCGGGGTGATTCACATCACCACCCGGGTCCGTCCGGAGGGGCCGTCTGGCTGGGTGGGCCTTTGCGGGGGCGAGCTGAACAGCCTGGGGGGATGCGCGCGGGCCTCTTTCACGGCGGGTCCGGCGCGGGTTTCCTTCTTTGGCGCAGGCGCGGTCATGGGTTCGTTCGCAGATCCGCAAGTGGAGGGAAGCCGGACTATGAAGCTCAGTGCGGCCGCGGATTTTCCACTTTCGGGTACCGGTCGGCTTTTCTTCGAGGGTGGGTATTCGGAGGGAAGTGGAGACTTCTTCACCGGCGATGCGCCCTACGAGGGCGGGCGGATAATGATGGGCTTTGTCCGGGCGGGATATGAATCCGATCAGATCCTGGGTCAGATTACATTCAACCTTACGCCGCTCGAATTGCGGACGATTTCCGATCCCGCGGCCCTGGAGTATGCCGGGATCCGGCTGGCCAACCTGAGCATGCCCGAATCCATGGACGCCGACGCCCACTCCCTTCTCCTGGAATTCGCCTGGAAGGCGCCGGACCTTTTGGAGAACTTGCGGTTCATTCTGGGCGGGCAGGTGCGGATGTTCTGGCTGGACATGTACTGCAGCAAGTGCCTGAATCCCGAAACGTTTGCGGACATCACCCACCCCAACTATCACGTTCCGGGCGTGTCCGTCGGCACCAGCGAGCATCGCCTGGGCACCTTCGCCGGCGTTGAGTTTGCCCTGGCGGACTGGCTGACGGCCTTCGGCGGCGTACGGTTCGACTTCGACTCAAGGACGGATCCGTTCGCCAGCGTCCGGTTCGCGGTGGCGGTCCGGCCGGTGGCCGGCCAGTTCGTCAGACTGGGACTGGGCCGGTCCTACCGCAGGACGGCCTACCTGGAGACCGCCGGGCAGCTTAACCTGATGGCGGAGTTTCCCCAGGACAGCCCCATCACCGGTGTGTCTAGGGTTTCTTTCCAGGAGTTCCTCTCCCGGGTCGAGCGCCGCCGACGCATGGGCAACGACGATCTCCTGTCGTTCGAGGCCGGCTACCTGGGCCGGTTTTTCGAGGGGCGCCTGTCGGTGGGCGTGGAGGGCTACCTGGGTTTATACCGGTGGAACAGGTGGGTCGGGGAGTCGAACATCGTGGTTGGACCAATGGGGCTGCCCGATCTGAACCATAGCAGCTTCAGGTACCTGACCCGGACGCAGGACGTCGAGGTGCTGGGGGTGGAGGTCAGCCTGCGCTTCGAGCCGGTGGAAAGTGTCTCATTGCAGGCCTGGTGGACCCACCGGGAGATGCTGGACGATCCCGGGGCAAACGAGCCGGATGTGATCAGCAGTCCAGCGGACATGTTCGCCCTGGGAGGTCGTTACCTGAGCTCGTTCGGGCTCTTGGGAAGTGTGTACGCGTTCTACCGCACCGGATTTTCGCGCCGCATGGAAGCGTCTCAGGGTATGATGGAGCCTTTGTACATCGTTCCGGTCGAGATGGGCGAGGAGATCGTCGTCATGGGAAGGCTGGGGTGGCGGCTGGAGCCGTGGGCCGGTTTCGACCTGGAGGCGGGGGTGAAGGTTCTTCTTCCGGTGTCTCCCTCCGCTTCGCCCCACGACCGCTGCCGTGAGGCCATGGGAAACTGGAACCAGTATGGACAGCAATTCACCGGCGAGGAACTCGCTCGGGTGGTGCTGGGGTATGTGCAGGGAACTTTCTAGCCGGGCGACTGAAAAAAGGTGTTGCGGCAGGGCACACCTGTCGCGGTACAACCTCGGTATTTTTAGTAATCCTGTAGGGTTGCATCTGGTAAGTTTGCGAAATCCGTAAGATACCGACCGGCGGGTATTTTTGGTGCGAAGATTGCATCTGTGTCGATATGAGGTGTCAGATGCGCCGGTGGCTTTATGGAGTGTTGATCCTTACTGGTTTCGGATTGGCCTCATGCTATCGCTATGTACCCCTGGGCACGACACCTCCCGAGAATCCGGACTACTCCCCTCCCATCAAGGCCCGGATCACGCTGGCGCGACCATTGAAGCTACCTGCCGGTCCGCTGCGAGATCCGGGTGACAGCGTTTCGGGAAAGATCAAGAAATGGGGCGAAGATTCAATACTGCTGCACGTCGACAACTGCTCTGTTGATCCTAAATGCACCGTTGAGATTCCCCTCTCGGCGGTGAGCAACGTCGAGGCGCGAACTCCTTCGTTCTCCTCTGGGGCTCAGTCCGAGTTGACCGGCGAGGCCGTCATCGTGCTGCTGGCTAGCGGTGCGGCGCTGGTCTTGGTCGGATGGCTTGTGTACGAACAAATCACGTATAATCCATTTGAAGACTGGGGCCGCAACTAGAAGTTGAGTTTGCCCGGTCAATCCGCCGGGGGTGGTTGTGTATGAAGACGGGAAGTTCCGTGTCTAGTCGATGAAGCAGATGATCTCCTGGCCCTGGGCCTTGTTGTCTCCGTCGTTGCATTCGAAGATCTGGTTGTCGGGATCCACGACGGCGTAGACGGTGATCAGGCGGTTGTGGGGGAAGCTTTGCAGGGTGGCGGTGAAGGTGGTGCTGGTGCCCGGGCCCAGGGGGCCGGCGACGGTTTCGTCGTGGATGGGGGCGCCGCCCTGGTCGGGGTCGCCGGCGTAGTAGCGGACTACGATGTTGGAAGCGGGCAGGGAGCCGTCGTTGTAGACCGTGGTCTCCACGGTGGGATCGGGGCACAGGGTGTCGTCGTGGGCGCCGAGTTCGACCCGCAGGTCGGCGGCCTGCTCGCCGGCCTCGACGTCGGCGGTCAGGTCGTTGTTGTCCTCCACGCACTCGCGCTCGCGCATTTCAGCGTCGGCGATGGCGCGGATGGAGTCGGGCAGGGTGCCCTGGGGGTTGTTGGCGGCGTCGTACTGGACGTTGGCGAAGACGAAATCACCGGGCTCCAGCGGGTTCTGCAGGACGTACTGCAGGGGCTGGCCCTGGTCGTCGAGCAGCGGCTCGGTCACCGCGGGGTCGATCCAGATGCCCTCGAAGGCGATCACCAGCGAGGGGCCCACGATGACGTCGCCGATGTTCTCCACCTGCACCACGATGTCGATCACCGTGCCCAGCGAGCCGCAGGCCGATCCGGGGGAGGAGAACTGGATGGCGGTCAGGGTCAGGTCCGGGGCGGTGTTGTACTGGCGCGGGTTGGAGCGATAAGTGTTGTAGCTGCGCCCGGCGTAGATCTTCCAGCTCTCGGGCTCCTTTAGCGGGATGGCCCCGTTCTCCAGGATGTTGGTCACGTGGTAGGTGTGCTGGTTCCAGATCCGCCGGGCCGAGACCCAATAGTCCCCGGCGTCCCCCCAGACCTCGATGCCGTCGTTGTAGTCATGGGCCGCGCCCTCCGAGCAGAAGCCGGACTCGTTGGAGGTGCCGAAGACGATCTCGGCGTTGCCGTCGTTGTCCACGTCGGTGACGATGGGGTACTCGATGCGGGTGCGGGACTCCGAGGGTTCTTTGAAGAACACCTCGCCGTCCAGGCCGTTGTAAATGCGGAAGTAGCACTCGTCGTTGTAGATCACCTCGGCGGCGCCGTCGCCGTTGAAGTCGAACACCGACGAGCCGGTAACCCGGCTGGAGTCGTCCTCGGTCTGGCGGAACCAGCCGTTGTGCAGGCAGACGCACTGGCTGATCTTCAGGTTGCAGACCGCCTCGCCCGCCGGGCAGTCGGCGTCGCTGGTGCAGGCCAGGCCGTTGGCGGTCCGGTCCAGGTTGCCGGCCGGGCGGGGCTGGTCGTCGACCATCACTTCCGGCCAAGAGGGGCAGTTGGCGCTGGGATCCTGGAAGTCGTGCAGGATATAGGCGGTCTCGAAGGCGGTGCCGATCTCGGGGAAGCCGTCGCCGTCGAAGTCGTCCACGTTGGGGGGGCCGCCGCGGGCGCCCATGTTCAGGTTGATGTCGCGGTATTCTACTCCGGTCTCGCCGTCGAAGATCTCGATGTGTCCGTTGGCGATCAGCAGGACCTCGGGCCTGCCGTCCAGCGGATTGTCCGGACTGGGGGCGATCAGCGGATCGGTTCCCAGGATGTCGGCTATGGCGCAGAAGCCGTCGGCCACCGAGACCGAGCCGTTGACCACCGCGGCGTCCCAGATGGTCACCAGCTCGCCGTCGCACCAGGCCACCTCGTCGGGATCGACCTCCGCCCCGGTGCAGTCGGCCCGGGAGGCGGCGCCCGCCGGCGGGGCGGGCCAGCGGTAGGCCACCGTGCCCCCGACGATCTCCAGCTGCTCGTCGCCCGCCAGGTTGGCCACGCAGCTGGCCGGACCCTGGCCGTTGCGGCCGTATGTTCCGCTGCCCTCGAAGGAATCCAGAACCGTCAAGGTTCCGGTGGCGTCGGTCACGGTGAACAGCGCCCGGCCGATGATGATCTCGGCGAAGCCCCGGTTGTCGACGTTGGCCAGCGCCACCGCGGGATTGGCCCCGCTGAAGTTCAAGCCGGCGTTGGAAGACAGCAGCTCTCCGGTGTTGGAGTAGATGTTGATGTCGTTGTTCTCGGTAACCCCGACGATCTCGGGGGTGCCGTCGTAGTTCAGGTCGCCGACCGCCAGCGAAGATGTGGAGTCCAGGTCGGCGTCGGTGTAAGTGCAGGCCATGTTTATGTCGTCGCCCTCGTGCCAGACAGTGTTTCCGCAGACGGCGAAATAGTCGCCACCCTTGTTGGGGCCGCCGCCGTGGATGGCCCGCAGCACTCCGTTTTGGGTGTACTCGTGGTCGCGGAAGGCCATGAAGATGATCTCGGGGAAGTCGGACTCGTTGATCAGGCCGTCTCCGTTGTCGTCATCCAGGTTGGCCACTATGGGGGAGATGACCACCTGAGCCGCCCGGGGAAAGGGGCTGCCCACCGCGTCGGGGTCGGCCTCGGAAGCACCGCCCCAGGAAATTTCCTGAATCGGAAGCACGTTAGTGAAGGGTTCGGGGGGCAGCCAGCAGGTGGGCTCCTTTCCGGTGCCCTTGCACACGCCGCCCTCGCAGATGGTCCACTCGGGGCAGTCCCAGTCGTCCTCGCAGGTGCACCAGGCGTCGCACTGCCCGTCGTCGACGCACTGGCTGTCGAAATAGGCGGTGCTGCCGCAAGTGTAGACGGCCACGAAGCCCGAGCCGTTGGGGGTGCATTCCTGGATGACCGGGCCGACGCACTGCCGGCAGCCGGGCTCGCACATGTCGTCCACGCAGATGGTGCCGTTGCAGAACTGATCCTCGGGGCAGTCGATGTCCTGGCTGCAGGAGATGTCCTTGCAAACCGCTCCCCCTCCGGGAAGCTCCTCGCAGACCTCGGTGGGGCCGCAGTTCAGGTCGTCGCAGGTGTTGTCCACGCAGACGCCTTCGTCGCAGTGCTGGTGCTCGGGGCAGTTCACCCCCTGGCAGGGATCCACGATCCCGCCGTCGTCCCCGCCGTCGGCGAAATCTCCTCCGTCGGAGGCGTCCCTCCCGTCGGCGGCGTCGCCGCCGTCGTACCCGTCACCGTTTCCGTTTCCGGGCTTGTTGTCGCCGCACGCAGCCAGGATCATGGCAAGAACCAACCACATCGCAATCGTCATCCGCTTCATGACAGCCCCTTTCATCGAACCAGTGTTTTATTTCTATCACCGGCACGTCGGATTGGTCAATTGGCGAGGGCTACCAGTCTTCCGGATCGAGCTCTTCTCCGGGCCTCTTGGGCAGCATCCAGTCGGGCGTCAGGTATTCAACGAAACGCTTGGCGGCCACCTTGGTGGTCCGCTGGATGGAGGTCTGGATGAGCTTCCAGAGGATCTTCAGACCCGCCGCGGCCTCGCGGTGCAGGAACTTGTAGAACTGCTGCCGGCCGATGACCAGCAACTCGCCGGCGGTGGTGGCCTGGACCGTGGAGGTGCGCGGGGCGGTGGAGAACAAGGACACCTCCCCGAAGTGGGTCCCCTCCCGCAGGCGGGACACCTCCCGTTCGTCCACCAGGAGGCGCGCCTCTCCCTTGGTCAGGATCAGCAGTTCGTCGCTGGTTTCGTCCTTCTTGGTGATGTACTCCCCCTCGGACAGCTTGCGGATATAGGAGACGTTCGTCAGGGCGACCAACTCCCGGTAGTCCAGGTAGGAGAACAGCGAAGCCTTGCGCAGCACCTCCATGCGGTGGTGGCGGGCTTGGGCCGCGGCGGTTTCGTCTTGGGGGCTTTCGAGCAGGATTACGGTGATGTTGTCCTTCCCGCCCCGCGAGTTGGCCAGGTCCACGAATCGCTGCGGAGCATCTTCCAGCGGTCCGGCGCTCAGGGTTTTTTCGACATCGCCGGCCTGCAGGTAGTCGGAGAGCCCGTCCGAGCAGAGCAGCAGGCAGTCCCCGGGCAGGAGGTCCATTTGCAGGGTGTCCACCCGGACCCGTTCTTCGTGCCCCACCGCGCGGGTGATGATGTTCTTGAAGGAGGCTTGTTCGGCGCCGGTCGCGCCGATACGGCCCTGTTTGTACATTTCGTGCACCAGGGAGTGATCCTCGGTCAGCTGATGGACCGCACCACCCCTTGCCAGGTAGATGCGCGAGTCGCCTACATGTCCGAAGAAAGCGCTGTCGTTCTTGATCAGGGACATGGAGACCGTGGTGCCCATGCCCCGGCGATCGGGATTTTCCACGCTCTCCTTGTAGACCGCCTGGCAGGCCCGCTGCAGGGTCTCCTCGATCAGGTTGAGGATAACGTCACGGACCTCTGCCGAACTGTCCGGCTTGTATTCGTTCAGGACTCCCGACCAGTTGTTCAGCTCCTTCTGGGTTATGTCCAGGGCCATTCTGGAGGCGACCTCGCCGGCGGCATGCCCGCCCATGCCGTCGGCGACTGCGTACAAACCCAGCGCTTCGTCGATCAGGAAGCTGTCCTCATTGTTGGTCCGCTTCTTGCCGACATCGGTTTTTGAGAACGCCTTGGGTTTCATGTCTATTCCACGGTCAGGCTTCCCAGGTTTGTAATGGAGAATCCGTCGGAGGTGCCCGGGTTGAAGTCAGCGTATATGAAGGTGAATCCGGCGTCCTCGCTGAAGCGGTAGGCGTAGCTGTAGGAGCCGGCCGCGGTGACGGTCAGCGACTCCATGAACTCGTCGTTGTTGCCGCAGTCTGGGCAGGAGGGGTTCCACACCGCGTTGGTCCACAGCCATCCGGGCGTGCTGCGGGGGTCGGTTCCCGCCGGTCCGCGGCCCACCTGGGCGCTTATGCCCGCCGGCGGTCCCGAGGGCTCGGTCACGCCCTCCTTGTACACCCGGCCGAAAATCAGCGGAGTGGGAGTGCCCACCGGGGTGGTGATA
>Ga0180432_10012100_pt1 | contig 10079 bp, 11 predicted proteins | sample SS_ome_10_FD_132414 | JGI IMG/M metagenome (GOLD analysis project Ga0180432, IMG submission 132414) | Hypersaline lake sediment archaeal communities from the Salton Sea, California, USA - SS_1_MS_2 metaG | ecosystem: Environmental > Aquatic > Non-marine Saline and Alkaline > Hypersaline >...
CAAACCGATATTCAGGTCCAGCCCTCGCGCCTCCATCACAGCCCGCACAAAGCCCACCGCCCCGAGACAATCGGACACCTCCTTGTCCGTGCACCAGAAACGCGGCAGATAATCTCGCAGATTGGCGCTCTTGCCGTGACCGCGGAAATCGAACGTGAAGACCGCAAAGCCCGCCTCCAGCAGCCCCCGACAATAGCGTACACATCCGTGCATGTCCGAGCCGTACTCATGGCAGTATATCACCACCCCACGCGTCCGAGCGTCCAGCCAGTCCTCGCCACGCCCGCCGTCCGCCTGCGTCTGCGGCGCCCGGCCGGCACACTGCCGCACAAACATCCCCCGCAAACGCGTCCCGTCCAACGCCCGAAAGGTCACCTCGTCCCCGATCGCTCGCAACCCCTCCGTCGCTGCCACCCCCGGAATACCGGGCCGCTCCCGGACTATGTTCAGCAACAAGCGAACATACTTACTCAGCACGGCCGCCACCCATACCAGGACCACGACACCCGCCACCCCCAGCCACGTAAGCCAGTACTCCGACACTGCCTCAAGCATCCTGACTACTCGGTAAATTGCCGCAAGATTACCGTATCGTTTTGCCCGCCAAATCCGAACGAATTCGACATCGCCACCTTCACCCCCGCCCGCCTCGCTTCATTCGGCACATAATCCAGATCGCACTGAACGTCGGGGCAGGTCAAATTAATCGTCGCCGGGACAATACCATCCCGAATCGCCAACACGCACGTGATCAACTCCACCACGCCCGCCGTTGCTATCAAGTGCCCCAACATGCTCTTTACACTGCTGACCGGTATTTCGTACGCCCGCTCTCCAAAGACCGCCTTGATCACCTTGGTCTCGATCGAGTCGTTCTCGGCCGTCCCCGTCCCATGCGCACTGATGTAATCGACATCTTCCGTCGTCAACCCCGCGTCCTGCAACGCCAGCCTCACCGCCGCGATCCCGCCGCGCCCGTCAACATGCTGATCGGTCACCCGAAACGCGTCCGCCGTACTGCCATAGCCCACCACCTCGGCCAGTATCGTCGCACCACGCCGCCGAGCACACTCCAACTCCTCCAGAATTACGGCCCCGGCCCCTTCGGCCAACACGAATCCGTCCCGCTCCTTGTCAAAAGGCCGCGACGCCGCCTGCGGTGCATCGTTACGCCGTGACAACGCCGTGAGACGATTGAAGCCCGTCACCCCCAACGGATGTATCATCGAATGCGCCCCGCCCCCGATCATGATATCCGCATCGCCGTAGCGGATCATCTCGGTCGCCTCGCCCACCGCCTGCGTGCTGGCTGCACACGCCGTCAGACAACTCATGCACGCGCCGCGTACCTTGAAGAACTGCGCCAGATGGGCCGCTGGCATGTTCGGCTCTTGCTCCAGCTCACGGCTGGCTTGCATTCGCTCTAACGCCGTCTGGGACCATGCTTGCCAATCCATATCCCCCTGGTCCGCCCGCCAGCCTTCCACCAACGCCGCCACAAAGTTTTCAAAATCCAAAGGCCCCTCCCCGGCGCCCAGGTATATCCCTATCCGGTCGTTCGCAGGCACGCCCTGCCCACCGCCATCTTCTAAAGGTACCGGCAAGCCCGCCTGACGCCATGCCTCCAACGCCGCCCCCAGCATGAACCCGCTGTGTCGGCCCGCCTCATGATGCGACGCCCCGTCCAACGAACTCAACAACGCGCGATGATCGTAGCCCCGCACCTCCGCCGAAAACTGGGTCGGAAAGGTCCCAGCATCGAACAAGGTCGTGGGCCCCACCCCGCTCTGACCATCCAGCAGTGCCTGCCAGACCAGTTCCACACCCACACCCAACGGCGTGACCGCCCCCATGCCCGTAATAACTACCCGACGAGAATTCATCTGATTTGACCGTTCCTCTGTCTGTGCCCCTACCCCTTCACCTTGCTGATCACCATCGCCGCTGTCTGACCGCCGTACGTATAGCAACACGTCAGCGCATGGCGAATAGCCACGTCTCGTACCCCCCCGTTCGTCAGATTCAGCCCCGACGCCTCTACTGGATCCGGACAATTCACCAAGGGGGCCACCTTGTCCGCGTCCAACGTCAGTACCGCACTGGCTAAATCAATCGCCGGCGAACCTGCCCCGCAATTGCCCAAGCGGCTCTTCACGGCCAGCACCGCCGGCTGACCGGCCGCCTCACCCAACGCCGCCCCAATCCCCGCCAACTCCGCCCGGTCATTGGCTGCGATACCCGTCCCGTAAGGCACCAACAAATCAAGCTCTCCCGCCCCGACGCCCGCCTGCTTCAATGCCTTCTCGATGGCCAGCGTCACCCCGCGACCATCCGGCTCGATCGCCAGAAAATCGCGACTGAAGTTCACCGATGCCCCAAAACCTCGCAATTCCGCGTAGATGCGTCCACCCCGCGCCCGGGCCCCCTCGAGCGTTTCCAACACCAGAATGGCCGCCCCCTCGGCAATCACCGTCCCATCGGCCCCCTTATCAAAAGGCCGACACGCCTGGCCCGGACTCTCGTTGTAATGTGTGCTTGCCCGGCCCAGCAAACACTGACGCAAAAGCCCCATGGCGTTGATCTTACTCTCTGCACCACCCGCAATCATCAGATCGGCCTTGCCCCGGCGTATCGTCCGATAAGCCTCGCCGACACTCAACAAACCTGACGCCTCGCCGCACGTTACCGAATTGCTGGGCCCCTGCAGGTCGTGAATAATGCTAGCATGACAACTGAGCATGTTGGGCAGGTACTTCAAAAGCCAAAGCGGCGTCAGCGATTCCATCCCTGTCCGCCCCCACTTGCCGTAACTGAAGCTGCCCTCCTCGATGGCATGCTCCACCGCCGCGCCCAGCTCGACCAGATCGCAGCAGATCAATCCCGCACCAATATTCACCCCGCTCCGCGCCGGCTCAATGTCCGGCGTTTCATCCGGGTGCGTCCCCTTGGTCCGCAACCCCGCGTCACGCACCGCCGCGTCCGCCGCCACCACCGACAACTCAATGTCTCGCGACATCAGCTTGGTCGCTTTGCGATGGCTCTTGGGCACCACCTTGCGCACCGGTAACGGCCCCACCTCGCCGCCAACCTGACTGGGAAAGCCACTCGGATCAAACGCGGTGATACGCCCCACCCCCACATCGCCCTTCAACAGCGCGTCAAAATAGGTCTCCCTGTCCCGGCCCAGGGCCGTCACCACACCCACCCCCGTTATTACCACTCGACGATCCGTCATCTTACACGCCACTACTGGTTAGGGCTGCCCTCGGCGGCCGCTTGCCTGACTTGGTACATCTCTAACAAACTCATAAACTGGTCGTTAAACACAAAATTCTCTTCCGGAAATTCCATCCCCGCCATGTTCCGGTCAATATGGCTGAACATCAAGACAATCTCACCGATCAGACGCTCGCCGCACGTGATGGTCCCCCGGATCGTCGCCGCTTCCGGCGCCAACGCCTCCACCTGCGCCTCTAAACGCAACTGGTCACCCGGACGCGCCACATCGTGAAATACCGCCTGCGACACCTTCGCCAGGATCACCTTCTCCTGAAAGTCGCGTGCCTCGCCCACCAGTATCCCACTCGTCTGCGCCATCGCCTCGATCATCAGCGAAGCCGGCATCGTCGGATAACCCGGAAAATGATCATGAACGTGCTCCTCCGCCAAGCTCACGTTCTTGATCGCCACCGCACGTTTGCCCGACTCAAACGCCTCAAACCTGTCGATCCAAATCCATCGCATCGTCGTTGCCTTATCCTGGCCTCTCTACCCCAACCGCCCAATCACCACAGCCCCCTCGCGCCCCCCTCAACCACCGTTGAGCTTGCTGTCCACGTAATTGACAATCGCCTTGACCCGGAACAAATCCGGCATCTTGTTCAAATCCGGATCCTTCTCAAACTCCGCAAAATCCACGTGCGGCATGCTCTGCTTGAGCTGAGCCAACCCGCTCGCGGTCACCTTGCCGTCCGTGACGTACTCGGCGTTGTTCAACACGTTGTCGGCCGGAAAAAGCTCTTCCCGCGGAATCTTGATCCCGAACGACTTCTCCAGACGAAACACAATATCAAGAAAATCGATACTCTCGGCGCCCAAATCCCCCATCAACGTCGCGTCGTCCGTCACCTCGTCTTCGTCGACGCTCAACGCGTCCATCAATGCTTCCGTTACCTTTGCCTGTATCTCTTCACGATCCATCGCCATGTAAATGTACCTCCTGGTCAGTGTTTCTATGCCGCGCCTACAAGCTCCGCGCGACGTTTCATGTCTTCGATAAGCTTCTTGTCCACCGGCTCCAACGCCGGATTCTCGTCCGCCAGATTGTAATGCCGCAACGTCAGCCTCGCTTGTACCGTCGAGCGACCGTCCACACGCCCCCGCGCCTTGAAAATACTACGCCCCTCGCCTATCTCCTTGGCCTCGACCTCGAGCGTCAACGCCATGCCCGGCTTGACAAAACTGCTGTACTTGACGTTGCGTGCCTCTTCCAGCACGATCATGCTGTGACGAAAATCCTGCGTCACTCGCACCAGCATCGCCGCCGTTTGCACCAACGCCTCCACCATCAGCACCCCAGGCATCACCGGAAACGTCGGAAAATGATCCGCCAGGTACTCCTCCGCCAACGACAGCGTCTTCACCGCTGTGATCCGCTCGCCCCGGACCAACTCCGTCACCTTGTCCAACAGTATAAATCGCAATGTACACGTACCTCTGTATCGGTCCAGGTTCGCCACCGACCGGTACCCCGAGCCGGATCAAACCCTCTTATTCCCGCCATTGTAGGCCCCGCCCCCAGCTTTTCCACCCTTTTTTACCAACTCATCCCCGCGCCAGCCCGCGCAACCGCGCCACCCCCTCCTCGATCTGCTCATCGCTGGTGGCGTAGCTGAGCCGAAAATGCGTGTCGCGCTGCGAAAACGTCCCCCCCGGTATGATCAAAACGTTCGCCTTGATCGCCCGCTCCACAAAGGCCATCGCGTCTGCGCCGGGGGCCTTCACAAACGCGTAAAACGCCCCCTCAGGCCGCGTCAACTCAAAATCATCCTTCAACCCCTCGTACACAGCGTCACGCTTACGCCGATACGCCGCTATATGCTCCGACACATCGCAGGCATCCGCAGCCAGCAACGCCCGCTGGAACGGATGCGGCGCACAGACAAACGTATACTGCTGCACCGTCGCCATCGCGTCGACCACCTTGGCTAAATGGTCCGGGGCCGCGACGTAACCCACACGCCAACCCGGCGCGCCGTACGTCTTCGAAAACGCCCGCATCACGATCACATTTTCGTAATAGTCGGCGATATTGGCCGCCCGCCCTTCGTAACAAAACTCCTGATAAATATCGTCCGACAACACCAGCAGATTGTGCCGCCGAGCCACATCGGCAACCTCACGCAGCTCCGCCTCACTGTACACCGCGCCCGTCGGATTCGCCGGCGAATTCAACAGCAACAGCTTGCTCTTGGCCGTCACCGCCGCCTCCAACGCCTCGCCCGTGAGTCGAAAGTCCGGATACGTGTCCACGTACACCGGCCGCCCCCCGAACACCCGCACCAACTGGCGGTAACTTACAAAAAACGGGTCCACCACCAGCACGTCGTCCCCCGCGTTCATCGTCCCCAACAGCGCCAGCGTCAACGCCCCGCTCAACCCGCACGTCACCAGCACCGACGGATCCGACCAGCCAAACTCCTCACCGACCCGACCCGCCAGCTTCTCCCGCAGCTCAGGCAACCCCTGCGTCACCGTGTACGTACTGCAATCGTTGGCCACCGCCTCAAGGGCACCCTGCTTGAGCGGCTCCGGCGGCGAAAAGTCCGGCGCCCCGATGCTGAAGTTGATCGGATCCTTCATCCCCGCCGCCATCTGCCAGATCCGACGGATCGCCGACCCTTCCATGCATCCTAATCGATCTGCTACGTAAGCCAACTGCCTATCTCCGCACTTGTCTTTATAGAAAATTGCCGCTGTCACCACTTCCGCTTCGACAACGGCAACCGTCTGGGCCTGCCCATCTCACCACTATCGTCGGGCCCGCTACTCTTTCTTCTCCTCGCCGGCCGAGTCGGTACTTGCCGCCGTGGTATCTTCTTCCTTGGCCTTCTTTGTCTTCTTTCCTGCCGCCACCTTGCGATGCAAAACCTTCGGCAAACCAAACACACTGTTGTCCTCATCCGTCCAACGGCCGTCCTCTTCGAGAACTTTCAGCCGCTCTGCCCGGGTCAACACATTGCGATGACGACTCAACGCATCACTCGTCTTCAAGCTACGATCCAATGACATCTATCATTCTCCAATCTTGTGGCATGAGCACCTTGCTCATGATTACTGCCTTGTAACCATCCTGCCCGCCATTACCATATCGCGGCCTCTTGCCCGCCTTTAAAAGTCCGTCGCCGCCGGCGACTTCTCTTCACTCCTGACTGCTGCCTTCTCACTTCTGACTATGCTCAGTCACTCAACCGCTTGATCGAGTCACTCTTGACCGGATACGCCTGCGCAAAACTTTGTGCCAAGAAAATCGGCGCCGTCGCCGGCTTCTCGTCGCGGTACAACGCACCGTATCGCCGAATGTCTTCCTTCACCTCACGCACCCGCACGTCGTCGCCCGTACCGAAAGACTCCTTCGTAAACAACACGAATTTCGTCCCAAATCGGCCAACTTCCGTCTCTATCCCCTTCTTCGCAAAAAACGCCATCACCGGGCTCAACTCCGCCGGACTACGCCATGTCAACACCACCAGCCGACTGCCTTTGTCAACCACCTTGACCGCCGGCTTAACCTCCGCCGCTCTGACAGGCACCGCCGGCTTATTGCTCGCCGCAACGGCCGCTGACGCTGCCACAGCCTGCACCGCCGCTTCCGTCGCTGCAACCGTCCTGCGATTGGCAGGGGGCAACTGGCCAGGCCGCGGAATAGCCGCTCGCCTCACGCTCGACGGCACGCCATCAGCACGCGACGCCGACGCCAACACATCTGGACGCGGCGGCCCACTCAACACGTCAGCCAACCGGCCCTGCGCAGCTGGCTCAGCCGCCGACTGCTCCCGTTCCACCGCCTGATCGCCACCGGTCCCTCCCGCCATGTGACCCAGCCCGTAAAACAGCACCCAGCTAAACAACAGCCCCACCAAAAACACCGCCACGCTCATATACGTCGCGCTGACTTCTACCTTTTCCTTCGTCAGACGCCCACCCACCTGCCTGACCTTTTCCTTGGCGCCATCGACCGACCAGGCGGCCTGAGCCTCTGGGGCCGACGCCTGCCCCTCCGTATGGGCCACAGCCGGAGCGTCCGCCACCTCAGACATCCCCGATGCCTCCACAGTGGCTTGCCCTGCTTGCTCAACAGCCGCTTCGTCAACGACCGCCTCGTCCTCGACGACCTCATCAGCCGCCTTGGCCGACTCGTCCTCCCAATCCTTAGGCCGCTCCACCGTCGGCGGTATCAGCCGCTTCTTCAACCCCTTGACCGCAAGCCCCTTGCCGTCCTTGCCCAAAGGCGTCACCGTCCCCGTCCGCGACCCGTAAAACCACTTCGGCGTCAACAACTTGCCGCCCTTGTCAGGCTTCAAAGGCCCCTTGCCCACCAACTCATATAACGCCGGTCTGTATTTCTTGCCAGCCATCGGGAGCATCCTTTCTCAGCGACCTGACTTAAGTCCTCTTTTGGCAACACCTTACAAAAGGCACCGCCCACAACGCCTCACCACTTCCGCCACCATCGCCTACCCGTGCTCCACCGCACGCATAGCCTCGGCCACCATAACGCATTGCCAGCCCCATTGCAACGCCTTTCTACCCCGCAATTAGCCCTTTTTTTCTACCCCCAACACCTCATCCCCCGGCACACAAAACGCCGCTCCCCCCAGATGCCCCAGCGTCTTACCCGCCTGCCGCTCCGTCAGCAGCCGCCCGTCAAACGCCTCCTCATCCACCGCCGCCCGCAGCACCTGCCCAACCAACACCTCCACCGCTTCCACCTCCACCCGCTCGTACAGCTCACACTCGAGATACCCCACACACCCCGCCGGCACCCGCGCGTCCACCTGCTCGCCCCCGAACGCCTCGATCCCGAACTGCTCGTACTTGTCCACCTCTCGCCCCGACACCGACCCGCACTGGCGCACCAGCTGAGCCTGGCTCGCGTGAGGCACCGCCACGATATACCGCCCCTTCGCCCGAATATTCGCCGTCGTCTGGTGACGCTGGCCCAACACCACCAGCATCTTGGCCGGCTCCTTCCGCACCGGACTCGTCCACGCCACCGGCGCCACATCGTACCGCCCCCCCTCACCCCCCGTGCACACCAGCACCACGCACCCATGATTGATCAACCGATGCCCCTCACCCGCCGCCAACTCCACGTACCGCTTACCCATTACACTACCGCCTTTCTTCTTGCCCCTTCTCTTTTCGGCCCCGGAATTGTTGCCGATCTGTTGTACGGTTTGTCCGCCCGCCACAGCAGGCGGTCGTACCTACTCGCCTCGCTTTCCGCACGCCCTCTGCCGCACGAAGGTGTCCAGCCCCGCAGCAATAATAGCAGCGATGGTCCCATACCCCAACACAAAAGCCATACCTGAATGTCTCGCCAGAGTCACTATCACAACCCCCAAGCCACATATACCAATAACCCAAAGACCAAGAGCCGTATCCAACTGAACAGACCGGCGAGCAAGTAACACGGGCAGACACAAGCCGCTACAGTAACATAGGCAATACCAGCCCAAGCCCACCAGTACGCATTGAAGGACATTAGACCGTGCAAGAGCCTGACCTACGTCATCTGCCCACAAATCGACAGCCAGGATAACTGCCCCTGCAGTGAATATGACGACTCGTTTCCAAGCAAGTGCCATGCCGCATGCTCTCCTGAAGGGTCTTTTACCCGTTACGTAGAAATCTTTCAGCCAATCAGCAACGGCCTACTGCCCGCCCCGCTCCTCCTTCTATTATCCACCTCCCCTTACTCCAGTCAACCCCGCTGCCATCACCGCTGCCGCCGCTACTCCCTTCCCAGCCTTTCACCGTCTCCACATAACACTTGCCCCGACCCAGGAACTCGCTATAATCGCCCAATAAAAGCCAGCCTCTTGGCCAAGTGACTATCCGGCCGATTCCAACGGAAAGGCAAATGCCATGAGCTTTATCAACCTTTCGTTCTTCCTCAATCTGGCATGGTACCTGCCGAGCATACTCATTGCCTTTGTCGGCATAGCCCTGGCCATCCTCCGCTGGCGCTACCACCCCAAAGCATCCGCCGCCGCCCTGGCCGCCTATGCCCTGCTGCTCATCACCCAAATGATCTCGATTGGCTTCTTCTTCTGGCTACAATTCGGCGGCGGACCGGATTCGACTTACCACAATCACGTCACACAGGTGCTTCGCTTCTCGGGCCTGGCCCTCTCCGTTGTCGGCCAAGCCCTCCTCCTCGCTGCCGTCTTCGGCTGGCGAGCTTCCCCACGTCCTGCTCAAACACTTGCCCCAACCGACCAGCTCTGACCCCCTTGCCCCACCGCCCGCGACTATTGTGATTCCTGCAGCGCCCTGACCGAAACCGACGACGGGTGGCAGCGGTTTACCCGGTAAACCGATGGCTAAACGCCGAAACCGCCGACGCCGATACGCCCCAACGTGATCACGCCTATGGCAACTATCTCGACAAGGCACTGCTCATAATGGATATGACCAGCCCATCCGACACGACCTACTACCTCGCACGCGTCCTCCACCGTGTCGCGAGCATCTTAACCGCGATCAACCCACCTGCCGCCGAAGCCGACGCCTCCCCTTAAGCCTGACCCCTTATGCCCCTCCCTGCAATCTCGCCACAACCTCTCCTGTAAGAGTTCACGCTTCAGCGTGTTCTTCTGTATTCTGCACACCAAAGCGTGCACTCTACAACCGCTACATCTCACCTACCTTGGCAGCACTCTCTTCATTTCTCGTAAGCGTTCACGGAGTTTTATAGGTTTCAAGTAAAAGCGTGCTCATGTCCGATAACTATCATATGGACAAGAACGCATACATCAAGCTGCTGGAAGCGGAAGTTGCGAAGATTCCGGCTA
>Ga0180432_10012101_pt1 | contig 10078 bp, 9 predicted proteins | sample SS_ome_10_FD_132414 | JGI IMG/M metagenome (GOLD analysis project Ga0180432, IMG submission 132414) | Hypersaline lake sediment archaeal communities from the Salton Sea, California, USA - SS_1_MS_2 metaG | ecosystem: Environmental > Aquatic > Non-marine Saline and Alkaline > Hypersaline >...
AATGAAGTCATCGTCAATCGCAAGAGCGTTGGTGATGGAGCACACCCCCTTTGTGTGCTCCATCGAGTACCGGTCCATGCTCGTGGACCCAATCACCAACTTCTTCAGTCGAGGAAAGGACATTGTCGAAAAAATGCAACTCTCTCTTTTTAAACGATACTCGAGTTTTAGAGACCAATAAAACACCAGTTAGTGTGTATTAAGAGCTGCTTGGTGACAATGCATATCATCCCATTTGCGGAAAGAGACTCCATTGCTAATGCGCTCGTCTTCGTATTTCGCCTGTGGGTGCCGTCGCATTGGCGGCAGTCCACAAGTCATCGACTGCTCGCAGACAGAGTACCTCACCCAGGTGCGCGAAATCGTGGCCAAACTGGTTGCGCCGATTGCAGACGCCTCTCTCTCCGTTCTCCATCACGACGAGGTGCCTGCGGATGTGCCCTTCTCGCCGTGTCTCCTCGTGCGGTACACATGGGAGACGGGCCTCGGCGACTCCGAGGAGAGGAAAGTGCTGCACAACTGCATCGCCTGTGTTCTCAGCGTCAAGCGGGGACCTCCCATCGTCCCGGGGTTTACGGTACGCACGTGGTTCCGCGACATGCAAATGGAGAAGATCCTCTATGTTCGTCCTGTTCCGAAAACACTGTCGTTGAAGCCGGCTGTGGTCCTTCCAGCTCGGTACTCGCCGCCAATGGTGTTCACGACGACACAGATGTCTGCGATCTTCTGCTGCGAGCGCGTTGCCACCGGCGAGCCCGTCGTTGTGAAGATGCCTTTTTACGGGAACGCCCTTGAGCGCGAGACCTACTTCAGCACGAGCCTGGCAGGGGTCCCCCACCTCGTGCAGACGACCGAGATTGTGAGCGTGCGGTGGAGGGGGGAAGAGAGGTTGGGCATTGTTCTGGACCGGTACGACGGCGACATGGACATGATGGTGTTGAGCTCGTCTGCGAGAGCTGCGGCGTTTCTGCGGGACATGCTCGAGGCTCTCGCAGTGCTGCACCACCGCGGAATCGTGCACAGGGACATCAAGCCCGCGAACATCTTCATGAATCTGGCCCTGGGCCGTGGTGTTGCGGACGTCGCTCTCGGAGACCTGGCCACTATGCGCTACCTCGAAGAGCGAACGCCGGAGGACGACGCGCTGTCGGAAGTCCCCACCTCTTTGCGCAACCCCGCCTGGACGAGGGGCTGCAGGGGCACGTACCTCTACCAGCCACCGGAGTGCCTCGGAGGGTCCGCCGAGAGGAAGCTGCCGAAGGCGGACGTGTGGTCGCTCGGCGCAACGGCCATCGTCGTCCACACGACGCTCCACCCGTTCCTGACGGAGAAGGACGTCCTCTGGTGCTGCAAATGGCCGAACGACTGCGCCCACTTTGTGCTGAATCGAATGAAGTGGCCTAACGAGGGCGGGGACCAGTTGGCCGCGGTCACGAAGAAGATGGACGAGATCGGAACAGACGCAGAGCTGAAGAAGCTCATGCTGGACATGGTCTCCATGTCGCAGGAGGATCGGCCGACTGCTGGGGAGGCTCTGGCGAGGTGCGAATCAATATGCGACAGACTGCCGGACGAATAGATTGCTCGTTTATTACAGAACGCCAAAACGAAATGTGCAAACGTATATAACCCAAACGCAATCTCATCGCATCGCCATAGCCACATGGAGACCGAAACGAGTGTGCAGGACGGTTTGGCAAAGATACTCGTGCGGAACGCCGATGGCCAGACAGCGACTGTCCACGTGCGCGACGGCGTCATCTCCAGCTTGGTGCTCCTCCCCACCATATCAGATCACATGGACAGCGGCCTCCTGGACACTGCAATGGGCAGGGTTGTCGAGCTCGCACGGCTCCTGCGAGTGCTTGTCGCGCACAACAGCGAGCTCGTTGCCGAATTCCTCGAAACGCTGCACCAGTTTGTGCGAGTGCGCGACACTACAGACGGGATTATGATGCAGCGCGGTGGTGCAGAGCTTGGCAAGGCGGTGCGACAGATCGGCGTCAAGATCGTGCAGTCGCAGGAGCAGACGAGCAGGCTGTCGCGCCTGCGGACGACGATGCAAGGCTGGACGCTGTTAGAGCGAAACGCGGCGAGTCACCTCGCTAAGTGGTACCCTGGCCAGTCGGCCGTGCGCTACGTGGACAGCGAAGAAAAGGTGCGCTCGCTCGCGGAGGCTCTAGTCCAGAGACTCGAGCGCGAAGAACGTCGTGGTGGCCGCCCGTCTGTGCCTCCACAGCACCTGCTAGGACTCGATCGTGGTGACCGGAAGCGCACCCCGTTGAGCTCCGAGCAGATCGAGTACCTGAAGCTGTATGCTCGGAGCTACGTTGCGCAAGCGCACGACGAGGGGGAACCGGCTGCCGCCACAAAGCTCGGCCGGTTCACAGGGGGGCCCAGAATCTCCTCCGGGAGCGAGGGCGTCGTGTGGATGGGGTTTGACAGGACCGGCGTCGCGAACGTTGCTGCGAAAGTCCTGAAGCGAACTGCCAAGGTGAGCCTGTGCACGGTGCGAGAAGCGCGGATCATGAAAAAGATCCCGCCGCACCCCAACGTGGTGTCTTTTTACGACATGAAGCGTGGTGCGAACGGAGACATCGTCCTCTACACAGAGTTTGTTGACGGAATGGACATGCACGACGCAATCAAGCGCGGGTTGCACGTGGGGCACGTCAAGGACTGGATGCGACAGGTCCTCCTCGGACTGAGCCACATCCATTCGCGCAAGATTGTACACAAGGACATCAAGCCGGAGAACATCATCGTGAGCAGGGATCTGGCGACCGTGAAGATTGCAGACTTCGGGGTCTCTGCGACGAGCCTGGAGTTGTCTTGCATGGGATCGTACAGCGTTTTCGCGTCAGGCGAAGAGTACGGCACGTACAAACGGACAGGCATTTACCCGCCACATCTGCCCCTCGCGGCGTTGGGTAGTATACCGTACATGAGCCCGCAGGCGCGCGCCTGGCAGCATATCACGGAGAAGACGGACATCTGGTCCGCAGGCGTTCTGTTCGCCCAGCTTGCGTTCGACGTTGACGTGGGTGTGATCGGGGGAATGATCACTACCATCAATCAGGGCGACTCTGTGCGCGAGATGGCGAAGGTGTACCGGTCGGTAATCGGCATTGTGAAAGACGCGATACAGCGGAGCAGCGGCAGGGGCAGGCAAACGGCCCCTGCCGCTGTTGCTGAACTGGTTTTGAAGATGATGAGGTTTCACAGAAGCGACCGGCCGTCTGCGGAGGAGGCACTGAGCGATGTTGTTTTCCAGTGACGATGCGGTCTGCCGACCGGATTTCTATTTACGCGCTAAAATCCCATTTCTTCCAGAATGGCCTTCACGGCACGCACGCCCTTCATGGGGTCCTCGTCATCCCCGTTCTCGATTATGTAGTCCCAGAGATCCGACATGTCGTCGTACTTCCCCCGAACCCGGAGAAGGTGGTCCTCGTCGTCTTCGTGTAGTGAGAGCCTCCAGCTCTCCCCCTTGCTCGACAGCCTCTCGCGAACGCGCCTCTTCACAACGGCCAGCTCGGCAACCACGCGAACCCGCAAGAACTGCACCCCGAGGGCGGCAACCTCCTCTTCGAGCATGGCCGTTGCTCCCCTCAGCAACTCGCGGCCGCTTTCGGCAAACACGCAGCCGCTGTACGGAGAGCGGTCTGTCACAACGAGCAGCTTGTCTCCGTCATCGGCCTGCAGGTGGGGCTTGCACGCGAGGCGGATCCTCTTGTAGTATTTCACCACCCACTCGAGCTCTCGCGAGAAGCTCTGGGGCGAGAGCGGGTCCTTCGGGTTCGTGACAAACCCCTCGTCCAGATGAATACCGGTCTTCAGCAGTCGCCAGATGTGCGACTTGCCGACACCAGGCTCGCCCTCAAGAGACAGCACTAACACACGAGGAGAGGCCATGAATTTTGTGTCACCGAACTTGTGTCACCACAAAAATTTGTCCGACCGTTCTGTTGTCCGACTCATGAGGAGGCGAGCTCTTGTGGTTCTCTGCTGTGCTGTTGCTGCTTGGGGGTACGACAGGCTTGATGCGTGGGCCATCAAGCCACCCAGGCTGGTTACCCTGTCAGACGGCAAGAGATATGTATACTGGACTCGCGATGAACCATTCGAATACGGAAGAGGGCCGATCAATCTCGCCCGCCGTGTCCGCGAAAGACTCAAGGAGAGGAAAGAAGAGAAGCAAAGTGGCCGCCGTCTCTATTACCGAGTTGGTGAAGAAATATACGAGGAGGAGGAGGGTAAAAAGTGTGAATTGTGATGAACTTATTCTTCGTACACCAGCTTGAACTTGCAGAACGCCTTTCCTCTATACTGGGGCGCCGTCTTCGGAGCCCTGTCGCACCCCACGAGCGACATCCACACTTCCTCACCATCATTCGGACCCTGCCCAAACAGATCGAGAGCAGACAGCGGGTCCATCAGCACCTGCCTCACGGCAAAGTCCCTGGGCGTCGCACAGCACGAAATGGGGTCCCTGCCCCCGATCTTGGTCGTGGTGTTGACACAGTGCACGTCGCTGGTAGTCACAAACGCGATCCGGAACCCTTTCTTCACGTAGAGAGTGTCCCCGTCCCGTCGCGCACCAAATATCGTGAAGTTCAGAGCAGGCATACTGCAAACGTAGTTTCCGTCGACGTTCTCCGCACGGACAGACATGAGGCAAGTCGGCGTCTTTGTTGAAGGGCCGGCCCGTGTTTGGACAAATACTTATGTGACTTTAACAGAAATTAATAAACTCCTCTCGGTTCCTGTTTCGCGCCATCGATGCGTCGTCGTGTAAGGAGGCACAGGGCGCCGATTCGCGATGTGTTGCCGACGTCATCTGCTCCACCTGTCGTGCCAATGTACCGCAAGCGACGGCGAAGACGCGTTCGCGTTCCCATCTCGGATGTGCCATTGTCATCTCGTCAGCGAGACATTTTCCTCTCGCAACGGTCATCGCGTCGCAGGAGACGCAGGGTGCCAATACCGGACCGTGGGTCATCATCGGTCTGGCGTCGTCGCGTGCCCATTCCACTCCCCAAGAAACCGGCGTTCGTCCGGAAGAGGAGACGGAGGGTTCCCATTCCTGCCACGCGAGAGCCGCTGCCGAAGGAGCGCCGAGTCGAAGGGAGTCCCAGGGACCTGCTCTCGTCGAACTTCGTGAACATCTACACGACCGAGAAGAAGTACGAGGTGGTGGTCATTGACCCGCCGGTGCGGTTCCGCTCGCACAACAAGGACGGCACCATCAATGCAAAGTACCAGGGGCAGGCCGACAAGCACTACAAGACGATGACCGTCGCCGAGCTCTGCAAGCTCCCGGTTGCGAGGATCCTCGCGGAGAACGCGGCCGTGCTGATCTTCGTGCCGCCGACGCACATCTTCGACTACGCGCCAGTCTACAGGGCCTGGGGGCTGAAGTACATCAACTTCTTCATGGTCTGGCAGAAGACGAACAAGTACGACACCTGGCAGCGCTCGCGCAGGGGGATGGGCTCCTACACGCGCGGCGTGATGGAGTGGGGGCCCATCTTCCAGAAGGGGAGCCTCGCGAAGTTCACGGACGCCGGGCTTGCTGGCGTGCCGCTGACCTACGTGCCGGGCTCCTACGTGTTCGGGAACCACCTCGTGCTGAGCGACTACCAGGTGGTGCAGTTCGCGAGGAAGAACAAGGTGAAGGAGTGCCTCGTGAACCGCGACAGAAAGCAGGCGCCGCTGAACGTGCAGGCGACGGAGTCCTTCCGCACGCCGGAGATCGACGAGGAAACTGCTGGGCGGGTGGTCGACACGCTTCTGGAGGGAAGAGCGGATGCGCACGAGCTGAAGGTGTTCCCCTCCGTGGTGCTCGGACCGAGGACGGACCACAGCACGAAGCCGCAGGAGGTCTTCGACTACGTGAAGCAGCTGTTCTGCCGGGCGACGAGCTTCCTGGAGCTGTTTGCGAGAAAGAAGAGGTCGGGGTGGGACGTGTGGGGGGATGATCCGAACATTGTGCCAATAGATTAATCAACATTCACGACGCAAGGCCAAACACTTCGATCCGTCCCTCGATGGGCTTCCTGCACATCGGACAAGCATCAACCATCACAGCGCAGCTCTCGCAGCACACGAGGTGCCCGCACGGCTGGAACAGCGTCTTCTTCTGTGCATCCATGCAGACCACGCAAAACAGGATCTCCGGAACGTCGGTGTCTTCCTCCTCCTCATCATCCTGGTCGTTGGAAGACATCCTTTCTTCAGGCTCTGCGCCCACACTGTCGGGCTCTTCGATTCCGAGGCCATCCTCCCTCTTCAGGACCATCACGGCCGCCTTCAGGTACGCATCAATATCGGCCTCCTCCTGATCGCGCTCGAGCTGCTCGGCCTTCTCACGGGCCCTGACATCATCCCTCTGCTGCTGCTGGCTCGAACAGTACTCCGGCTTCTTCTTCTTCTTCTTCTTCTTCTTCTTTTTCTTGGTCCGTTTCCGTCTTCTCCGTTTGCGACGCTTCTTGTTCCTCCCCCGTCTGCCACCACCTCCAGACACCTCCTCTTCAGCCATAAGATCCCTGAAGGCAGCGTCACTCTCGGCGATCGCTCTCTTCCTCTCACAATCCCTGCCGGTTTCCTCGTCGATCCTATCCCCAATATGGGTGTATATTTTTTTGAGGAGGGGATGTGATGCTGTGCTTGCCTCATTCTTGACAAACTCAACAACAACACCAGGCGCCCCCATGATATCTCCTTTCAGTCCCAGATGTATTATGCAGTGCTGGACAAGCCCAGCCGCATCAGCCACCGTAGACAAGGCCTGCCACTTCTTGAGCTTGGTTCTCTTCACAAGAGCCAGAAAGCGCAGTGCCTCCTCGTATTTGCCTGATTGAAACAGCAGTCTCCCGAGCCAATAGTAGTTCACGGCATCCTCCAGTCCGAGATCGACTGCCTTCGACAGGTAGGGAATTGCTTCCGCTTCGTCTGACGCACTATGGCGCGTCGCCATGCCGCGGACGTGGTACGCGAGCTGCAGAACTTCCTTCGGGGTCGTGCCAGGGTCGAGGGACTCGATCGCGCGCGTCGCAAACCGTATGGCAGCCGTGAAGTTGCTGTACGGAACGGTAGACACTTGATCGATTTGATCTTTGAGGTGGATTGGGACTACCTCAACAATGGTCTCCGGAAAATCACCAAGATACTGGAACGCGAGTTCGAGGTGCATCACAGCGAGCAGGACACACAAAACGGCGCGATCTCTCTCGGTTCCGCACAGTTTGGATGCATCGCGGTAGACGAATATAGCCGCTCGGTGAGACTTCGTTCTCACGGCGTATGCGCAGCAGCAGTGTGCCGTGACAGAGTCCGGATAGACTCTCACCATGTGGTAGCCAATTTCGGCGATAGCATACATATTGCCGGAGTCTTCGCTCGACATGGCATGCATCATAGAAAGCAACTTAGTCATGTCTGAACCGCAGGAAAGGATCCGACTAAGTTCATCTGAAGAAGCAGCGGTGCTTCCGCTCCGCACCGATGCCCAACGTTCTCTCTGTGAAACTGCGTTCATGTCGGGCATCGTGAAGAGGTTGGGCAGTAACTCAATGTCGCAAGGGACGTCCGGACGAAGCACGCTCGTGTACATTCTCTTTTTTTTTGTTGTGGTGGTCAGCTGGTCGGACAAATTGAGGGATGGGCAATAAAATATAATTAAATTCTTTAACAACAACAGGGCCCGTCCTGGCCTCAGAACTCCGGGCTTGCACAGCAGCTCAACGACACCCCATTCCACAGGACGCTCGCCTTGCACCAGCACCAGTCCACTGCGTACAACGTTTGGACAAACCAGCCCGTGTTCCACAAGTACTCCGAGAGCGACACGAACACGATAAGGAGCCACACCACAAGGCCCAAAATCACGCAGTAGCACCCCACCCTGCAGCAGAGCGACCCTTTCATCGTTGTTGTGCAACAAAGACGAGACCAAGCAGAAGTAGAATTCCAGTCCTGTTCACACGCTCTCCTCAACGCCGACAGCCACCCTCAGAATCGCAATCAATTCATCGATCCACGAAAACACCTTCGGAATCGCGTCAGGCACAGCCACCTGGACCCGCCACACGATGAAACAGCCGAGGATGACAAAGCCAACAGCAAGAGTGCAGATGGCCCAGAGCAGAGCACACATTGAGCGGGCCATGAAGTGCTTGCAGAGGTCCTTGAACATATTTTCACCCCTCCTCTTCTCGTAATCGTCCTGGTGCATTCCACCTTGTTCTGCTCCTTCCGATGCGTTATCGTGGTCAGCCATTGGTAGCACGTTGCCGGTTTTTGTGGTGACACGTATTTGTCCGACCAGCTGACCACTGTGGTAACAAAAAAAAAAATAGCCATGTCAGCACCGAAGGACGACAGTCTTACTGGTCGGAAGAGGAGTCGTAAGGACCGTATCGACATAGGTGACGAGTTCGATGACGAATCCACTCCTGCCCAGGACGTGCTCGAACATGTGGCCGAGATCCCAGACGACGTGATTCTCAGACAGATGAGGCTCTTCCGCGATGACGCAAACCCGAAGAAGGTCGATCTCGGCGTGGGGGCGTACAAGGACGACGAGGGCCGGTCTCTCGTCTTCGGGACGGTGCGGAAGGCGGAGGTGCTGCTCACTGCGTCGCACGCTGGACCGATGCGGATCTACGATGAGCTGCAGCCCAGGACTGAGGCGACGCGCCCGAAGGACGGGCTGCTCGACAAGGACTATCCGGGCATGCGGGGGGTTGGCTTCTTCCTCTCTGGAGCCCAGACACTGCTCTTCGGGGAGGACCACGGACTGCACGTCGCCAGCGTGCAGACGGTCGCTGGAAGCGCGGCGTGTCGAATCGCGTTCGAGCTGTTCCTGCGGTTCCTGCCGGACATGAAGATCTTCGCGCCGAACCCGACGTGGGGGAACCACCACTACCTGTGGAGCGAGACGTACGCCTACCACCGCGGGGCGAAGCTGCCGGAGTACCAGTACATCAACCCAGATACGCTCACGCTGGACCTCGAAGGAATGACCCAGAATCTGACTGGCCTTCGCAGGGGATCCATCGTGCTCTTCCACCTCTGCGGGCACAACCCGACGGGCGTCGATCCGAACAAGGCGCAGTGGGACGCGATCGCCGATGTTGTGAAGGAAAGGAGCCTCGTTCCGTTCATTGACGCTGCCTACCAGGGGCTCGTGTCTGGGTCCACGGAGGACGACGCCTACTTCCTCAGGAAGCTCGTCGAGATCGGGGTTCCGACGATCGTCGTGGCCCAGTCGTTCAGCAAGAACATGGGGCTCTACGGGGAGCGAGTCGGAGCGCTTCACGTGGTCTGCGAGAGCGAGGAGACTGCGAGGAAGGTCACATCGCAGCTCAAGATGCTCACGAGGGGGATCTACAGCATGCCGCCGATCCACGGCGCGAGGATCGCCGGGTACATTCTCAGCGACCCGACCCTGCGCATGGCGTGGGAGGAGGAGCTCCGCGCGGCTTCCCTGCGCCTGTGGAAGGTGAGGAGTCTGCTTGTCGCCGAGCTGGTGTCGATGGGCACGCCCCACCCGCTCGGGGTCGACTGGAGTGTCCTTGCAAGCCACGGAGGCATGTTTTCCTACACCGGCCTTCCGGCAGAGGTCTGCTACGATCTCCGTGAAGAGCACAGCGTCTACATGGTCCCTGCGACCGGGAGACTCTGTTTCTGCGGCCTGAACGAGGGGAACGTCGTGTACGTTGCCGAAGCGATTGACAAAGCGGTGCGCCGGCATATGGAAATTTAATGGAGAGTTTAGTATTCTAGGTCACTTCGAGGTTCAAATTCGCCCGAACCGCAACTTTGCTTCTCACGCCTCACAGAACACAGTGGCACACTCTGAATCGTCCGCAGGAAAAATGGCAGACGCGTCCGCAAGAAATCGGACGTTTCCAAAAAGTATACAGACAGCTGATACATGTCGTACAGAAAGTTTGCAGAAGTTTGATTGGCCCCCCATCCAAATGCGGCCATTTGGCAAAAAACAATGCCACCCCATCCAAATGCGGCCATTTGGCAAAAACGGTCGGTACGTCCGCAAGAAAAATGGTTGACG
>Ga0180432_10012102_pt1 | contig 10077 bp, 9 predicted proteins | sample SS_ome_10_FD_132414 | JGI IMG/M metagenome (GOLD analysis project Ga0180432, IMG submission 132414) | Hypersaline lake sediment archaeal communities from the Salton Sea, California, USA - SS_1_MS_2 metaG | ecosystem: Environmental > Aquatic > Non-marine Saline and Alkaline > Hypersaline >...
CCTCAAGAAATAAGGTCAAACGGATAACACCAGTTTATATATTACTCGATATCCCGTGATTCAGCAAGTGAATGTTCAGATCCAGCGTACAGTAGGAACAAGCACAACAAGATTCAGCGCTACGTCATTAGGTATCGCGGCAATGGGAAGTCACGAGCCAGCATAGTCACCTGCTTCGGGCTCATTTCGATAGGAGCTTGCATGAATCAGGCGGGTTTTCTTTGGACTTGATAGTTGTTCCAAGATGGGATATGATACGTGCGTTGTTGGCAGTCTTGCAGCTGTTCTATTTTGGAGTACAGCTTTTTGGATTCCCGCTTAGAGCGTTCTGCTTAGATGAAACCCCCAACACTCAGGAGGTAGGAAGACCATGGCAGAACGTGAAACCGGTACCGTTAAGTGGTTTAACAACACCAAAGGATTCGGCTTTGTTCAGCGCGAGCAGGGTGAAGATGTGTTCGTGCACTACAGTTCCATTCGTGGCGACGGCTTTAAGTCGCTAGAGGAAGGGCAGAAAGTCGAATTCACTCTTGGCCAAGGGCAAAAAGGCCCCCAGGCGAACGACGTCGTCGTAGCGTAAGAAGCAAGTTCGGATAAGAGAGACGAGGGCAGCATCCATACAGTAGGTGCTGCCTTTCTTGTTTTTGCGATAGAGCCTCGAAAAGGAAGTATCCGCCCATCTTGATCATCCAGGCCAAGGGAGCGGCTTCCTAACCCCGGGCAACGTGCTGCTCGCAGGTCTTGCGAAAATGGTAGCCGTAGATGGCCAAAGCAACAGCCAGTGGGAACAACCTGGGACGGCGTAACAGTGTCCACAACCAGGTTCAAGCGAGCGTATGTACAACTCCCCGGCCTGAGGGGCGCGGCTGATCGTTGACCGTTCCTTCTCATGATTGGCACGTGCAATGTGCAGCTTGGATCAGCGCTTCACTGCGCGAACCACCCTCCAGATAACGACGATCGCAGCAACAGCAACGCCAGCCAGAGCGTACGCCCAGATTGGAAGGCCTAGCCGCGCAGGAGCGATATAGTGTCCACTGCACAGGGTATGACGAACGAATCGAGGACTTCTCCGCCGGTTGGGACAACGGTCTCACCCACAATCCGGGCTACGGAAATCGCATCAACGGTGATTTCGGAAGACGAGGCCGTCACGCGAACGTAGAAGTTGTGTCCTTCGATGGAAACATCCGAACCCTCGACGTGCTCGGGCGTTGTCTGACGCGGAGTAGCGCCTCCGCCTCCAACTACGAGATAGGTCACCCCGTCCCTCACGATGTGCTCGTAGTGGTGGGAATGGCCGTTTAGCACAATGTCAACGCCTGTTTCGACGAATATGGGATGATAGATCACGTCGAGTAGGTAGCCGCTGCCATAAAACAGGTCGGACGAGAAGACGGGGTGGTGGAAGATCACGAACTTGTGCGGTTCAGGACCAGAGAGATGGGTCCTGGCCCATTCCTGTTGCGCCGTCATCTCCGTGGCCTTGCGAACGTTCGTATCGAGCCCAACAATCACAACGTCCCCCCAGTGAAGTGCCCACCACCGCTCGTCGTCCTTCCCTGCGCCGGGCGGGAGAACGAACGCTTCGTAGTAGGAGCGATGGTTCTTCTCGTGGTTTCCAAGAACGGGGATGAACGGAGCGACAAGAAGCATGTCGTCGAACGAGGAGAACCAGTGGTCCCAGTAAGGCGTTGCCGGACTCTCCACAACGTCACCCGCATGAAGGATGAAATCAAATCGTGTTGAATCAGAGGCGATCGCATCGCCGACCATCTCCAGGCGATTGATGCCCTCCCACTGCCACTGTGTATCGGCAAGAACAGCAAACGAGATGGGCTTACCGGTTTCCGGCTCTGTCGAGAATAGACCCAGCGGACTCGCGAACTCGGTCTCGCCTTCCGTAAGAACCACCCGGTAGACGTACTGCGTTGCCGGCTTGAGGCCCTCCAGACGAACGTGCGTCGTGGGATGGTAGCGATCCGCTTCGGCGGCGGGGACAAGAACCGCGTACGGCAACTCATCGCGGCTCTCAACCACTGCGCGGGGGGCATACTCCACCCGTCCTGGAAGAGGCGGTGAGCAAGACCAGCTAATCGTTACAGCGTCTCGGCTCGGAGCCCCGCTGTACGGTCCATGGACAAACGACGCAGCGCACGTGACTCCTGCAAGGAGTACTCCGATGATCAATAACGCCACACTGCGCAAGGTGACCTCCTTGAGTTGGAACAATAGCCGGAATCGCGTTACGTCACAATATCACCCGGGTGAACTCCTTTGATGCAAGAGAGAGTTCGTACGCAATTCGCTAGGAAGACAGAAGCCCAAGAGTACTCAGCTTTCGGCCACTCCACCGCGTGAGAATCGTTTCGTACACTAAAACGTAGCTTGTGGAACGCTACCAAGGCCGACCGCTCAACAGAGCCCCGGTATTGGCCCCAAGGCTCCAGTTGGACTGTCCTAGTCCGGCTTCGCTACGCTTCACACAATGTAGATCCTGGCAGAAAATGCTGAAACCAGCGGCACGTTGGGTTGTACATAAGCTGTGGCCACAACCCAAACACTGGAGGTCAAAATGTCTGGCAAGAAGCAACGATATCTCAAACTGGTCTTCATCTTCGCTCTGCTGGCTGCGGTAGTCTTTGCACCAGCAGCGGTCGCCGGGATTGCCACGTCTCCGTTGGGTGTGCATACTCCAACGGTCCTCGCCGGCCTTGGGTCGTGCCCGCTGGGCTCCAGACCTTAAGCCTCAAACTGCACGTCCCTGCCTCATAGAAGACTAAGAGAAACCATCGCGCCTCGGGTTCAGTGCTTGCTTCTCTTCATTTCAGCGTACAGGATGAGCCGCTCACGCCCCATAGATCCAGACTGGGAGTACTCTACAGCAGACCTCCGCGAAGGCGAAAACCGATTCTGGCTCCAGCACAGAATCCCCGCCTCATTCCAATCACGCCGACCCTCACCCAAGCTCGGCAGGGAAGACCCAAGGCCCGCTGAGATCCTCACGGAAACCCCACGCGGTCCTCACAGAGTCTCCACGCGTGGAAGCCTAATATAAAGGCATGAAAAGACTACTGCTTTTGCTGCTGGTTGTTGGCTTAGTACTGTTGGTGCTCACTGGATGCACGTGCGGGATCTAAACATGCTCGGGTATCGTTTACGGTTAGCGCACCGACTGACCTAGCCCCGCTTATCGTCACCTTCCATGCTCTGTCTTCTTACGATCCAGACGAAGTCATCTTAATGTACAACTGGAATTACGGAGACGAATCGACCGACGGTGGAGACGAGGTTTCTCCCACCTAAAACGCAAGCCCCTGACCCTCCCGAGGGCGGTGGAGGCGCCTGTGGCTAGAACCATCTGTTCATTGAGGCTGATGCCACCCTGTGAGCGCTCTGCGTCTATCATCTGCTTCCCAAAAGTTATGTGTAACGACGCCTCGTGTGCTCTACGGTTTTCGTGCAAGGGATTGGACTGTTGTGCCAGACGCGCACGTACTTTGCCAATGTAAATCCGAATCGGTATCCTCCAGCACGCTAGAACTTGATGCAAGGGCATCCTGACAGGGGATGAGTGTGAGGGCAACGACCCGGGAAAAGGGACAACAAATCCTGATTTCTCGAGTCCTGTGATGCATCCCGTTCCTGTCAGACGGTCACCATCCGGTGCATCATCTGCGTTGCCTCTAGGTTACGCGGATTCCAAGGAGGAGGGATGTCTAGACCACCGACTTTGGTCGTACTGGCTGCAGGGATCGGCCGCCGTTACGGCGGCTTGAAACAGATCGAGCCGATCGGACCGAGCGGCGAGATTCTCCTCGACTATTCCGTCTACGACGCACTCGACGCGGGATTCCAGAGGGTGGTCTTCGTCATCCGGCGGGACATTGAGGCCGCGTTTCGTCAGAAGGTCGGCCGGACCATTGAGCGGCACTGCGACACGCGCTACGCCTATCAAGAAGTGGAGGGTATCCCCGAGGGATTCGCCGTCCCCCGCAATCGACGGAAACCGTGGGGCACGGCACATGCTGTTCTCGTCTGCCGCGACACGATCGACGCTCCGTTTGGGGTAATCAACGCAGACGACTTCTACGGCCGCAGGTCGTTTCGGCAACTCGCAGAGTTTCTCGAAGACGTGGAAGAAGAAAAAATTCGGGGCTGCATCATCGGCTACCCCGTCGAGAACACCCTCACTGACCACGGATCGGTAGCGCGCGGGGTGTGCGAGGTGAGTTCGGACGGCTCGCTCGTCCGGATAGACGAACGGATGAAGGTGCAGCGATTCGAGAAGACCGTGAGGGCATCGGATGACGGCGAGCACTGGCTCGACATTCCTCTTGGAACCCTTGTATCGATGAATATGTGGGGATTCAGCCCCACACTGTTCGCAGAGCTGGAGACACGATTCCGCCGATTCCTCGGCCGGGACAGCCAAACGCTCGAAACGGCCGAGTATCTGTTGCCCGAAGTAATCGGTGATCTTGTCCAGCAAGGCAGAGCACACGTCACGGTGATTCCCACCTCCGAACAATGGCTGGGAGTAACCCACCCCGAGGACCGGGCGACAGCACAGCAGGGAATAAGAGACCTCATCGCCCGGGGAATCTACCCGAAGACCCTGTGGGCGGAGCCACCCGATTGAGACATCCGTCTGTGTCGAAAAAGCGACGGCCTGTTGCCGGTTCGACCTAGTGCGTTCGGATCCACTCCACGGTTCGAGCGAGCCCCTCGGCAAAAGGGACCCCGGCCACAAAACGAAGCTCCCGGCCGGCCTTGGTAACGTTCAAGCGGCTTTCCAACAGCTCTCCGACACGGGATTCGGCGTACACTGCCGTTTCCTCGAAGCCGGTGACCCCTTTGAGCTCTGAGAACAACTCCTCCACGGAGGTCGAGTTCCCGGTACCAATATTGTAAGCGATCGTATCCGGTGTCTGCGGAAGCACAGTTTCGCAGAGCAAGCGCTCGGTCGCGAGCAGGTTGGCGTGGGCAGCGTCCAACACAAAGATGTAGTCCCGAACCTGCTTTCCATCACCAAAGATGGTCGGTCGACCTCCAGCGAGCATCGCACGGGAGAAGATGGCAACGACACCAGCCTCTCCGGTGGGATCCTGCCGCGGGCCGTAGACGTTCCCGTATCGAAGCGAGAAACTCTTAAGCCCAAACGTAGTCGTATAGGAGAACAGGTATCCCTCAACCGCTGCTTTGGCTGCTCCGTAGGGACTGATCGGAGCCTTGGGAGCCTCTTCGATGACCGGGTGAGGAGTTTCCCCGTAAATCGCACCTCCGGAGGACGCGAAGAGAATCCCGTCCACACCGATCTCAACGGCGCTTTGGAGCAGGTGAACCGTGGCGACAACATTGATCCCTAGATCGGTGAGCGGATCCGCGACCGAACGACGGATGTCGATCTGTGCGGCATGATGATTGATCAAGTGAGGCCGGAAGCTCTCAAGCAATGCTCTGACCCGCCCATGCTCACGCAGGTCCACGACCTCCAGACATGCCCCGTTAGGGACGTTCTCCTCGCGTCCCGTCGATAGATCGTCCAGTACGAGAACCTCATGGCCATCGCGAACGTAGGCTTCGGAGACGTGCGAACCGATGAATCCCGCCCCTCCAGTTACGAGTATCCTCATCGTTACTCCTGTTGAAGCTGCTTTGCACCGCGACTCGGGCAGACATTAAGCACGGCCGCCCGCCGTCCGAATGCACACTCGTAGTCTTCCACAATCCCTCGAATATATTCCACTCGTAACTTGCGGGGAACAAGATGCAGGGTAGCCCCGCCGAAGCCTCCGCCCATCAGGCGGGCCCCGAGTGCGCCGTTGCCCCTTCCCCAGTCAACCAGCCTGTCCAACTCTGGCGTACTGACCTGAAAGAGTTCACGAAGCGACCGGTGTGATTCATAAAGAAGCGCCCCTAACTCCTCGACATTTCCACGTTCGAGTGCAGAAGCAGCGCTCAGTACGCGGGCATTCTCCAGGACCACATGCGTCGCACGCCGGTGCAACGCCTCGGGAACATCCCCAGCAATCGCCGCAAGGTCTTCTCGAGTTACGTCCCGCAGGGAATGAATTGCGCGGTTTGGGAGGACGTGAGCAATCCGCGTAGTCGCCTCCTGACACTCACGCTGTCGCTCATTGTACCCACTGCTGGAAAGCGACCGCCGAACACCGCTATCAATAACGAGGAAGACTGTTTCCTTCAAGGCAAGGGGAACACATCGATGCGTAAGCGCTCTAGTATCGAGGAAAAGAGCCATCCCCTCTTGACCGAGAAGAGACGCGTACTGATCCATAATTCCGCAAGCTGTTCCCACAAACCCATTCTCCGCGCGACGACACAGCTTGATCAGCTCTAAATCATCCAATTTCGTTTCGTAAACGTGCAAGAGCCCTATAGCAAATGCAATCTGCAGAGCAGCTGAGCTACTGAGACCCGCACCCACAGGAACATCTCCGATAATTGCCCCATCGAAGCCAAAGCGAATCTCGACGTACCGAGACAGTTCAAGAAGAACCCCCTTGAGATAATCCTCCCAGCCACCGCTTGGAAAAGGACGCCCGAAAGGAAGATCAGACTCCCACACATCTTCGAAAGCTTCAGCAAAAACTCGGATCTTTCGATCTGCGCGGGGACGAAGGGCCACTTCCGTGAAGCGATCAATTGCGAACGGAAGGACATATCCTCCGGTGTAGTCGGTGTGTTCGCCGATCAGGTTCACACGCCCGGGAGCCCGGGCGACCACGACGGCCTCTCCCTGCCCAAATCGTTCCTCAAGGAGACATTCGCTTTCCCTCATCACCAATCACCTGCCTTGGGCAGCGGACCGGATGGCAGTTGATGCTATTACGACCAGCCACGCAGGATGGCAGACGCCTCAGCGATCGAGCCAAATCAGCTTCTTTCGCTCGGCCGATTCCCTCAATGCATCGATAGCCGCGAGGTTTTCCAGGCTGTGCGTCGGATCAATTAAAGGTGGAATACTCTCCCGTACGCACGTGGCAAGATGCTCTACCTCCAATCGATACTCGTCCTGTGCCTCGACCGTTTCCACCGTACTGCACCCGCCCGTGAGAATATGAATCGAAACGTCGTTTCCCTTTCCGGGATTGTAGGGATCGAGAGCGCGGATTGCTCCGGCTTCCCCTACTAGCTCGTATTCCTTTCTAAGAGTCTGCACGAAACTGCAGTCGAACACCGCCACGCGATCGTCGGGGAACTCCAGTATCCCTTGCATGGAAGCGTCGGCGTTGTGGCCGGGATGAAGCTGCCGCGTGGCGTAGGCACACACCGGTTCACTGTCGAACATAAGGCGGGCGGTGTCGACACAGTAGGTCCCCAAATCGAGCAGACTCCCCCCGGCCGTCTCATTGCCCCATCGAAAGTCATCGTCGCGGTCGAGACGATGCAACGCAAACGAGTGCGCCCCTCTGAACAGACGCAATGGACCTATCGTCCCTGCAGCAAGAAGAGCCTGCACACGCATCGTCTGTGGATGAAACCTATACATAAACGCCTCCATCAAGACTACGCCGTTTGTGCGACATGCATTCACCATCCGTTCGGCCTCCGCACGCGTTCCCGCAAGAGGTTTCTCGCAGAGAACGTGCTTACCGGCCTCCGCAGCGTGGATTGTCCATTCGGCGTGCAGATGGTTGGGAAGAGGGATGTAGACGATCTCAATCTCCGAATCGGAGAGGAGAGCCTCGTAGCTTCCGTAGCTTCGTGGAATGCGATGGGTTTCGGCAAAACGCCGAGCCCGCTTCTCATCACGGCTGGCAATGGCAATAGTTTCGCAGTTCGACGCCGCACGAAGCGCGGGGGCGACTTCACGATGCGCGATCGCTGCTGTACCCAGGATCCCCCACCGTGTTTTTTCCTTACTCTCAGTCATCGGTTCACCGTCCTTCCTAGCACACCGCCCGCTAACCCTTCACCGACCCTGCGAGCAATCCCCGGATGAAGTGACGCCCCATCAGGATGTACACGACAAGAACCGGGAGAGCAGCCATGATTGATCCTGCCATCGGAAGATTCCATTTCACCGCTTGCCCTCCGGCCAGTTGAGCCAAGCCGACGGTGATCGGCTGTGCCGAATGTTTCGCCAGCGTGATTCCCCACAGAAACTCGTTCCAGATCTGCGTAAATTGCCAGATGAACACAACAACAAAGCCGGGGATAGAAAGAGGAAAGATAATCGTTCTATACAGCCGGAAGAAGCCCGCGCCGTCGATCTGTGCAGACTCGGTGAGCGAATTGGGAATCTGAGTGTAGAAGTTGCGGAAGATCAGCGTAGTAATCGGAAGTCCGTACACAACGTGGGCAAGAACCAATCCCGGGATCCCGCCGTACATGTGTATCCGGCGGAGCGTCTGGAACAACGGAATCAGAATAATCTGATACGGGATGAACATGCCGAACAGCATCGTGGTGAAGACCAGGTCGTGCCCTTTGAACTTCCACTTCGACAGGATGTATCCGTTCATCGATCCCAGCAGAGCTGAGAGAATCGTTGCAGTCACAGCAAGGATCAGACTGTTCATCGCGTTTGGTCCAAGCTTTGCGATTGCCTCGGAAAAGCTGGCCCAGTTGAGCACCTTCGGCGGGTTCCAGGCCGTCGCCAGGTTGATGTCGGCCGGTGTCTTCAGCGCGGTGATAACGGTCATGTACGCAGGCATCAAGAAGAGGAGCGCAAACGCAATCAAAACCGCGTACAACAGAACACGGTATAGCGGAGAACGTGCAGCGTCTATTGCGCCCTCCTTTCACGATACGTATTGATCAGATATGGAACGATGAAGACAGCAACCAGAACAAACAGAATGACGGCGATCGCCGCGCCGAGGGCGAATTTATTCCCTCTGAACGTCGTGAGGTACATCAGCACCGAAGGGTGTCCCGTCGACGCGTTATCCGATCCAGCCATCGCGAAGATCAGGGCAAACATCTTGAGGGAAATGTGGGCCAGGATGATCACCGCACTGAATGTAATCGGTTTGAGGATCGGAATCGCAACCTTTATGTAGTACTGGAACTCACTTACGCCGTCGATCTGCGCCGCTTCATGGAGAATCAGCGGAATCCCGCGCAGCCCCGCAATGTAGAGTGCCATCGTATAACCTGAGTACTGCCAGATTGCAGCGATAATGACGCCAATGGTCGCCAGATTGAACCCATGATACTCAGGATACGGAAGCATCTCCGGCAGGTAGCGGCTTCCGAACACCGCCCACAGCACCAGAGCGAGAGCGGGGATGGCAACGGAAACACACCTTCCCCGACGGCCTTTCTGCCACGCTTGAATGGCAAGGATGACAAGCACAAGGGCTACAAGCCCCGCTGTTATCACAGGCAGCAACTGCCAATCAAACCGCAGCACCTGTTGGCGGCTGCTCAGCCACTGGAAGTGCACAGCCGGAAGCCCGACGTAGCGAGGCAATACGTTGATCCCCCCCTCCGGCGTCAGCAACCAGCGCCAGATCGTGCCGGTGACGATGAACGAGAGAGACATCGGGTAAAGGAAGATCGTGCGGAAGGCACCCTCGGCCTTGGGCTGCCTATCCAGCAGGACGGCGAGGAAAAGCCCCAGACCAATCGAGCCCACGACGAGAAACGCTGTGTAGAAGAAGGCGTTGATCAACCCCTGGCGGAACCGGGAGTGCAAAAAGCCGGTGAACAGATTCTGATAGTTCTTGAAGCCGATGACCTTGTATTCAGGGTTTACCGCGAGCGCCGCCTGCTCGCCCCAATCCGTGAGGGAAATGTAGAACGTCCGGCCGATGAACCCGTAGACGAACACGCCGATGAGCACGAGGGAAGGGAGAAGGACAATCAGCGCGATGGCTCGATCTCGCGTCAATCGCATCCTTGGCCTCCCGATGCCGTGGCTGGCTACAGGGATTGATTATTGATGAGGCTCGAGGAGAAGCAAAATGCCTCCCCTCGAGCACGGGGGTTGAATCAGTCGCCGATTCCGTTCTGCAACGCGATAGCTTGTGCCGCGTTCGCCGCTTGAACAGGATCCCGCGAGGCGAGGAAGATCTCCATCACCGTCGCGAAATCGTTCATGAAGCC
>Ga0180432_10012103_pt1 | contig 10077 bp, 6 predicted proteins | sample SS_ome_10_FD_132414 | JGI IMG/M metagenome (GOLD analysis project Ga0180432, IMG submission 132414) | Hypersaline lake sediment archaeal communities from the Salton Sea, California, USA - SS_1_MS_2 metaG | ecosystem: Environmental > Aquatic > Non-marine Saline and Alkaline > Hypersaline >...
CCCGCTCTGGGAAGGAAGGCGCAGCTTGGCCTTGCGGATGCGCAGGCGTATGGAGACATGGAAGAGCAGATCAAGAATCTCTACCCCGCGCTTGGTCCCAGGGCACTGGAGCTTCTCACGTCGAAGGTGATTGGTCCCAGGCAAGCGAAAGCGCACTTCGCTGCTGCCGGGGGACCAGCGACAGTCCTGAAAGAGATGCCCAAGCTGTATCCTGGCTACATGGATGAAATACCTGGGGTGGAGAAGCTGTCGAGTGAGAAGCTCGCTGCGGCCTCTACTTCGATGCTGAATGTTCCTGGTCATATGCTGTCGTCAGAAGCGCTGATGAGTCCACAGACTCAGGGAGGCCTGATGACGTCTGCTGTCGCAAGAGGCAGACAGCTGTTGGACCCGAGTATGCTGAGGAAGGGACTACCTGATCCATTGAGCCGAGTCAGAGGGGCTGAAGGACCGCTCTCTATTCCAGTACAGGCAGTCAAGAAGCTCAGAAGAGGATCTGGATGGCTCAGCAGGCTGCTGCAGGCTACGCGCCTGGGCAGACTGGGACTGGGCCTGAAGGCATCTCTAGGCGCCCCTGTGTCTGCCAGTGCGGGCACGATCCTACCTGCGCTGCTTACTGCTGCTGCAGGGTATGGGGCAGGCCACACGCTCAGCAAGCCTGTAGACAGGCTTCTTGGAGGCATCGCAGGACTCGGAGTTGGTGGCGAAGGCATGCTGAGCGAACGCCTTGGAAGACAGTTCGCGGATGTTTCAACAGGAGATACTCTCAGGACGACGGCAGGCACAGTGTCAAACGTAGCTGGAAAAGGTATCGACGAACTGAGGAAGATGTTTCCAGCTCTTGGAGAGAGGGCCTTGCAGAACTTGGCCTCCAAAGCACAAGGAGAAGGCGTGATGAATCAACTGAGAGCAACTGCAGGGTCCATGCTTGGAGGCAAGGAAGCGGCTGAGAAGTCTGCCGCATTGCCTGAGTGGTTCCTATCCTACGATTGGTACAACCCAGGCAAGATGACCAGGTTTCTGAGAGAGAGGTCCAACCTTGACCTTCCAGCCCCTATATACGGTCACACCAGAGATGTGAATAACCTGGACCGCGTAGCCCGGCTGTTCACACGAGCGCCGGATCGTAAAGGTAAACCTGTCCGACTAGCCCGGATGTTCAAAGGTGACATGCCAAAGGGCCTATCTTCGGGGCCTAAGAGTTTTCAGGAGATTCGAACTAAATTTCCTGGGCTGCTTTATAAAAAGCTTTGGGAGACTGACCAGCCTCATGGTATAGCCCCTTTGAAGAAGGTGCACGATAGGGGCGATATGACCAGGTTGGGGAAGCTGAAGATGATCCTGAGGCACCCCAAGTCAACCAGAGCCCTATCCCTGTTGGACGAGGTTCTGAGAAAGCCCGCATCAACTCGAGCAGGCACCATCATTCCCGCTTTGCTGACTGCAGCTGCGGGCTTGGGTCTCGGGCGCGGTGTTAGCAGGCCCATAGACAAACTCCTCGGAGGCATGGCGGGTCTCGGAGTTGGTGGCGAAGGCATGCTCAGTGAGCGTCTGGGAAGGCAGTTTGCGGATGTCTCAACAGGAGATACTCTCAGGACAACATCGGGTACAGTGTCAGACGTAGCAGGTAAGGGCATTGATGAACTGAGGAAGATGTTTCCAGCTCTTGGAGAGAAGGCTTTGCAGAACCTGGCCTCCAAAGCACAAGGAGAAGATGTGATGAGCAAGCTACGAGCTGCTGCAGGATCGTTGTTTGGAGGCAAGGAAGCGGCTGAGAAGAGGGCTGCAGACCAGCTACTGCAGGCAATCAGAGACATGGCGAGTGGAGGCACTGTTCCACCCCCCTTGCCACGGGCAGCAGGCAGTGTCTCGGGGCTTGGACTTCCGGCTCTCAAGGCTTTACCAGAGTTCGCACGTAGTGTGACTGGGAGTACGCCGCTACCAGCTCCTGAGGGGTGGATAGGGGTGCCTCCGCAGTACCCTCCTTTTTGGTATAGAATCGTTCCTGGCCCAGCGCGCTCTGTATCCAAGGCGGTTCCCAAAGGGTGGGAGCACCCCTTTAAGATTCTGGATCGCCTGCGCGAATCCACTCCAGAGGATATACACTACGACAAGCTCCAACGGGCTGCGCACATACGAAAAACCAGTGGAAAGTTCTCCCGTAACGCTGCCGCCAAGATCTTACGACTGCTCAGGAAGTCTCCCCATGTCGACACGGGAAAGGCTAAGAGCCTAGCTGATGCACTCGTAAAGCCTGTCACGCTGTCTGGGGCTTATGGAAATGCCTATCCAGCCATGAAGGCAAGTAAGGCCGCATTACCCGCTTTGATCACAGCGCTGGTAGCTGGCGCAGCCGGTAAGGGTGTCAGCAGGCCCATAGACAGACTTCTCGGAGGTGTTGCTGGCCTTGGCGTTGGTGGCGAAGGCATGCTCAGTGAGCGTCTGGGAAGGCAGTTCGCAGACGTATCCACAGGTGACACGCTCAAGACGACATCGGGTACGCTGTCCGATGTGGCTGGCAAGAGCATAGACGAACTGAGGAAGATGTTCCCAGCCCTTGGCGAGAAGGCTCTGAAGAACCTGGCCTCCAAGGCTCAAGATGGCGGTGTGATGGATCAACTGAGAGCAGCTGCAGGATCGCTGTTCGGCAGCAAGAAAGCATCAGAGGAAAGCATCGCTGCCGGGTTCGTCAGCAGATGCATCGAGAGGAACATCAGCCCTGCGGGCATCCTGAAGCTCGCGACTGCGGCTGAACTGAGAGGTTTCGATGGACTCAGAGGGGCTGTGAGGGACCAGCTCTTCCAGGTCCTGTACTGAGGAAGGAGACTCACGATGAGCGAGCAACACAACGAGGAACTTCAGAAGATGGCGGACTTCGCTGCCGGCTCCTTGGAGAAGGTAGCATTCATTCCGCTCGGCGCTGCCAAAGATGCCATGGATCCTATGGGTGGAGGCGGCATGCCTCCTGCTCCCCCACCTGGTGGAGCGGTGCCGCCGGCGCCTCCGATGCCTGGTGCGCCTCCGATGCCCCCTGACATGGCAGGTATGCCGCCTGACATGGCGGGTATGCCTCCCGAGATGATGGGCATGCCCCCTGAGATGATGGGCATGCCCCCTGAGGAGGGCGAAGGAAGCGGGGACCCTGTGCTGGACAAGCTGGACGAGATCCTCGCTGCCGTGAAGGGTGGCGGTGGGGGCGGCGAAGGCATGCCAGAGGGCTTCGAGGAACGCATGACGGCCATGGAAGACCAGATCGCCGGCATGATGGACATGCTGGAGCAGGTTGTGGCCTCCAAGCAGGCTGAGTCCATCGAGAGCGACGTCAAGCCTATGGGACAACCCGCTTACGGTCCCACTGTTTCGACGGATCTCGCGAAGACATCTGAGGAGCTTCCTCAGGCACCGGATGTGAGAAGGAACGGCGGCATGGTTCTGAAGCTGGACAGCATCAGAGGCATGGCGGCACGACTGAGGAAGAGATGATGCTCATCAAGCTCACAGGAGATCTCACCTTGCCGTCGACTACCGAGGTGAGAACGAACGGGTTCGTAGCCACGTCAGATGATGGCACCCCCATCGCTGCTGGCTACGACCTCGGCGCTGATGGATTCAAAGTGGCGAGGCTGGGAGACGACGACTTCGAAGAGATCCTGGAAAGGCTGCGCCACAGGAAACCAAAGGGAACGCAGGTCATAGAGATATGCGGACGACAGTAGGAAGAATACTGGTCAATAGAGCACTGCCTGCCAGATACAGGGACCCTGGCCTGGTGATGAACTCCGATCGTATGGATGAGATTCTGAAGGACATAGCGGACAAGCATCCAGAGGAGTATTCCGGCACGCTCAGGGACTTGCATGAAGCTGCCGATCTGTTGGTGAGGCAGCCGAGGGCCAGTCTCACCATGGAAGACCTGCGCACTCCAAAGGCTACCCGGCAAGTGCTGCAAAGGCTGAGGCAGCGCATAGAATCCATCTCCCAGATGGATCTTCCGCCTGACCAGAAGAGTGAGATGGTCCAGGACACGGTCGAGCAGTACAGGGACCAGGTCATGGACACTTTGATGGACGAAGCCCTGCAGAATGACAACACCTTCGCGCTTCAGGTGCTCTCCAAGGCGCGAGGGAAGAAGAGCGACCTCAACAACATGCTGGGTGCAAGCATGACCGTGCTGGATCAGAACGACCGCCCAGTTCCCATCCCGGTCTTGCATGGCTACGCTGAAGGATTGTCGCCTGCCGAAGCGTGGGCGACATCCTACGGCGTGCGAAAGGGCGAGGCTGACGTGAAGATGGCAACAGGCAAGGCCGGCTTTCTTGGCAAGTTGCTCAAGCAGGGGTCGCACAAGGTAACAGTTGTTGAAAACGACTGTGGAGATCGTATGGGGACCACAGTGGAGGGAGGTGATCCAGAGAACGTAGGTATGATGCTCGCACAGAATGTGGGGCCTTACAAGCGTGGGATGATCATCAGCCCGAAGATGCTCCACTATCTGGACGGAAAGCAGGTAGCTATCCGGTCCCCGCTTACCTGCCAGACAAACCTGGGTATTTGCCAGAGGTGCGCTGGAGTCCGGGAGAAGAACCGCCTCCCCGACATCGGAGATCGTGTTGGTCTGACCTCCGCCGACACGATCTCCGAGCGCCTCAATCAGGGCGCTTTGGGGTCAAAGCATTCAGCAGGCGTGAAAGAGCAGGGAGCGGAGAAAGCCATACCGCTGGCGCCATTGAAGGCCGCAAAGAATCTGGTGGAAGTGCCGAAGCAGTTCCAGTTCGCGGCAACTCTGGCTCAGAAGGACGGAAGAGTGGAAGCCATCAGACCGGCTCCGCAGGGCGGGTCGATCGTTACCGTTGCAGGGGAGGACCACTTCGTATCTCCGGAGCTGGATGTGAGGGCGAAGGTTGGGGAAGCTATCGAGCGCGGTGAAGAGCTTTCCAGCGGGATAGTGAACCCCGCTGAAGTCGTGAGGCTGCGCGGCATCGGAGAAGCCAGGAAGAGCTTCGTGGAATCGATGAACCGTGTGCTTCGAGAGAACAACATCAAGGTGAGCAGGCGTAACCTGGAGACGATTGCCAGAGGTATCGTCAACGAGGTGCGAGTGCTGGACGACAGCGTGCCCGATGCTTTGCCTGGAGACATCGTCGAGTACAACTCCTTGATCCGGAATTGGAAACCGCGAAAAGGGTATGCTATGCTGAGTCCTACGTCGGCGGTGGGAAGCTATCTGGAGCAGCCTGTGTCCCACTACACCATTGGAACGCCGATAACGCCCAAGATCGCACAGAGACTGAAGTCGATGGGAGTGAAGTCAGTTGCGGCTCACAAGCAGGCTCCGCCGTTTGAGCCGGAGATGAACCGAGTGATGACAAGGTTGACACGATCGAAGGATTGGATGGAGAGGTTGGGAGGATCGTATCTATCCAAGGGTCTGCTGGAGGCAACTCACAGGGGCCTCACCTCCAGCCTGGATAGCCCTTCTTACATCCCAAGCCTGGCGTTTGGCAAGGATTTCGGATCGAGTCTTGGAGGAATCAAAGGTGCCAGTACTGAGCGCTCGTGACATTATGCGTGGTGTGATGGCAAGGTGTTCCCAGTTGGGTCTCAGCGACAGCGACACCGATCGAGTTGTGAACAGGGTGTCCGAGGTTGTCAAAGCTGCTGCGGACGCCAACGAAGAGCTTCGCAAGCTGGAGGCCATGCGCAGGAAATGGCGGGAGAGGTCTCAGAGGCTGGTCGACAGGCGCTCTCCCAGTGAGTCACCCTCTGCTCAGGCCATGCCAGACATCCCCAGCCCGTCAATGAAACTCAGCGGTGATGCTGCTGCAGTGTCTCCTCCCGGCGGCACTCCCGGTGGGATGTACGGGGGGATGGACCTGCCGCAGATGGACATGTCAGGCCCGGCGTCGGCACAGGCTCAGAGAGAGCAACCGCACCAAGGTACCGGGGATTCATCTCAGCCGAAGCCGAAGCCCGACAAGAGCTGGCTGCTGAGCGAGACGATCAAGAAGGTGACCAAGCTGCAGGGTAGAAACCCCACCATGTCTGCCACGTCCGCCTACAATCAGACCCGCCTGGACGACCTTATCAAGCGGGTATCTCAGCAGAGCGCTGAGCAGGCGGCGAGGCTGTAGTGCGGAAATAAATGGTAATGCAGCATCATCGGTTCTAAAATGTATGTGAACCTGACTGCTAGAGAGGATTGAGGCATGCCCGTCAAGAACGCCGGCGATATGATGATGGCCCAGCAGCCCGGAGCCCCTGCACCCCAGGATCAGGGTCAGAAGTTCGAGACTGCGTTCGCCAACCTGGCGGAAGCTCGGCTTCGCGAGAAGGTTCCGGAGCTTATGACCCCACAATACCTGGTAGGCTTCCAGGTGCTTGACAAGAGCGACGAAGGCGATCGCGGGGTGGGGATCTTCGGATTCAAGGCTGGCGATAACTGGCTGTACGCCCCTGTCTTCTACAACAACGGCATGGTCAAGGGCCATGATCTGCTGTACGTCAAAGGCGATGACATGATGGTGCCTCTGGAGGAGAGCTGGGTGAAGTATATCCTCAACAGGCGCCCGTATCTGCTTGGCGGCTTCCTGCCCAAGGAAGAGAAGGTCAAGGTCATCCCGCCCGACTTCACGGCATTCACCAACCTCAATCCAGAGAGCATCAAGGCCGGCACGGAAGAGTGGGTGCATGGGTGCTTTGGCATGTTCTCCATGAAGAACGCAGACTACAGCTCCATGAAGGAGAAGCTGGACCTGCGCGAGACTCTGACCAAGACTGGTGCAGAGGGCCTGCAGGTGATTGCCAACACCATCCGTCACGACCCGAACTTCGGCAGGGCGATCGCTCACTTCTACACGATGGATCACTTCCGGAGCATGGAGCTTCCTCGAACGGTGAAGACTGCCCAGGCTCCCCAGCGCAGGGTCTACAAGGGTGAGGCTCACTACGTCGAGCAGTCTCCAAGCCTGGTAAACACCTGCGGTAGCTGCCAGAACTTCGCCAGAGGGGCCTGCAAGGTAGTGATCGGGGGAATCAACCGGGACGGCCTGTGCAAGTGGCATCACAGCAAGGAGAGCCCGGCAGACCCGGCTGCATCCACCATGGACGCCAGAGAGATGTCGATGTCTCTTCTGGACGCCATCCGGCCCCAGCGGGACATCACGAAGCCCAAGCTGGTGGTCTACAGGGTGGATGACAGCGAAGTTTCCCTGGCTACGCTGTCGGATGAGGAGAAGACCAAGCTTCTGGAAGACGGCGTGTTGGTCAGAGACATGCGCACGGATGATGACGTTAGCAGGGTGTACGACGGATTCAGGACAGACAAGCTCACCAACCCGTGCGAGGGAGGCGTGTATTCCACGCTGATGGCAAGCAACGACTTCAAGGATCTCATCATCCTTCCGCTCAACGGACCCGCCCGCAGGTCACGAGGTCTGATTGCCCGCCACGAGAGCTGGCTCCTGTATGATCCGAAGACGAAGCATCACAGGATCACGGACAGGATCTGCGACGTGTGGGTGAAGCCTGGGAAGGTAGCCAACATCGTGGATGCTTTCGGAGGGGAGTTCTCCGCGCCCAAGAGCGCTGACTATGACGATACGGACACCAAGGGTACCGGCGGCGTTGAGCTCGATGCCAACCCCAACAAGTACGTCGTGGTTGGCAAGGATATGAACATCGGTCCATTCTACATAGTGAAGACGATCAACGGGACCAATGCGACGTTCTACGAGGTCAGCGAAGAGAAGTACCGGATCTCCAGGAACGATGCCCGCATAGATCAGACTCGGGACGAGTATGTAGACAGCAAGGGCCGCACCAGAACGGACGACTATCGGAATGGCCTGTACGTGTCCGGAGTAGGGTACGTGCACAACATCGTGCTGCCGAACCAGTACGAAGGCAATGTCCGTGGAGTCAACGGCCAGCTTCTGATCAATGACGACGCGGCGTGGCTGAAGCTGGATGACACGAAGACCGACCTCGAGCCTGGAAACGTCCCTGAAGTGGTCCTGGGCCTGTGCAAGGTAGGCAGCCACCTGAAAGTGGTTCACGACGGCATCAACTACTGGGTGTCCTCTACTGCGATGCCGCAGACCGAAGGCATGGATAAGCTGGCAACTGTCCTTCACCTGATGAGCAAACACGGCGTCAGACGGGACGATGCCGAGACGATGGTCAAGCGAGCTCAGGAGAACCGAACGGCTCGGTTCATGCTGAAGTACGGCGCGGACTACCCGCAGACGTATGCAGAAAGCTTCGGATTCGACTCCGGCACAGGCATGGTAACGCAGAATCCTCGAAGCGAGATCCGCATCATGCCCAAGCGGCAGACTGCGAGGCTGGACGAGCAGACTGTCAACGCTGCCTACCAGGCTGCGAAGCTCGGCAAGAAGGAGTTCTTCGACACCAGTGTTCTCGGTGGTATGGTGAAGCTGACCAACATCGAGGACAAGATCGACGAGTTCACCGGCGATCTGATGAAGGGCATGGACCGTGCTGGCAGACTGCTGTTCCTCTTCTACCTTCGTCCAGAGGCCTTCATCGAAAGATACGGCCAGGACGACGTGCCGGAGATGGAAGACTCGATTCGCAGCGTGTTCTCCAGCATCGGCGACTTGACCTTGTTCCTGCGTAAACGATCAGTGGACGACAACGATCCTGTGATAGAGCTGTAACATGACAAGCCCCCTGCACCCCATGAGAAAGCCCACCTGGCGATGGGAAGCGGTTCAAGCCGCCTCCGTCGGGTTAGGGACGATTGACCGCAGTGACCCCTGGATGAGGGATGCCCTTTCGTTCTGGATGCACTACGTTGACCCGAGAGCCAAGGGTAAGGCCACGCTGGACTACCCTTCCACATGGAGAGCCTACAGCATCTTCAACGACTCCGGCGACTGCACGATGCGCTGGGTGGTTGAAGCGCTGGTCATGGCGCGGATAGCTCCTGACGACATTGCTGCCAATCTCCCCATTGACTCGGAAGACGTTTCAGCCTACGAGCATCTTTTTTTCGATGTCAGAGATCGACTGCACCTGAAGCACTGGGTGCAGACAGCGATCCTGGGACCGGCGATCGTCAAGGGCATGCAGATGTCCGATCCGGACCTGTGCTGGAAGTACATGGCATACTTCTTCGGCCCGAAGATGCTGGAAGCACTGATGGATCCGAGGATCGTGCCGGATAATCAGCTGGACGTCATGCGGCAGGCTGACGAGGTGGAAATGCAGATGAAAGCACACGTAGATTGGAGGGACCGTTTAGACATGAGCAAGTCTGCAATGTTGCTGGATATCCGGATGCGTGTGTTGCAGGCCAGTATCAAGCTGAGGTTTGACGATGGCGATGATGAAGGCGTAGAGGCTCTCAGGGAACTCATTGATAGCTTCAAGCCTATTCGAGCCAGCGTCAAGAACCCGGTGGAGATCAAGCGGGAAGACCAGCAGATCAAGAAGACCAACGCATTCCGATCTGCGATCCAAGAAGAGCTCGGTAAAGGTGACGAAGACAGCGCTATCAAAGCCCTGGAGAGTGGAGATGACGAATCCGAATCAGGCGAAGACGCCTTCGATGTCCCCGGAGAACGCGAAGAAGCTCAGTGATGCAGCTGACCGTGCGTTCGAGGTCATAGGGACCGGAGCCAACCCCACTGCCGCTGTTGTCAAGGTGGCCAAGGAGTTTGCGCTCAACGGGCACTATGTGGACAGACTGTGCGAAGTGGTCAACAAGGGCCTGCACGCCTACAAGTTGAGCACGGAGGCACCTGACCGCCGCGCTTTGCCCTTTGCTACGGCATCAAAGGAACAGGCCATGAGTGCGATCTCGGGAGAAGAGAAAGCTGCAGCGGAGATTCATCCGCAGCATCTGATCGACCAGCCTGTTCCAGACCTGTACGAAATGCTCGACGACAGGGCTTTCCAGGTGAAAGCTGCGGCTGACGATGCTCTGGTAGCCGAGAAGGTTGCGCAGGATCCTCGAGCAGCCAAGGATGAGATCGCATCCCTGCAGAAATACCTGAACAAGTCCTACGCCTTCCTCAAGGAAGCGAAGAACGAGCGTGGCAGACAGGAGCTTCG
>Ga0180432_10012104_pt1 | contig 10077 bp, 6 predicted proteins | sample SS_ome_10_FD_132414 | JGI IMG/M metagenome (GOLD analysis project Ga0180432, IMG submission 132414) | Hypersaline lake sediment archaeal communities from the Salton Sea, California, USA - SS_1_MS_2 metaG | ecosystem: Environmental > Aquatic > Non-marine Saline and Alkaline > Hypersaline >...
AGATCGGGCAGGTCCAAATCGGCCCGGCTGCGCACGAAACCATATGCCTCCCCGACGTTTGAGGTCAGCATGCCGCGTCGGCGAACCAGAAAGTCAATCAACTGCCGCGGCGTCTCAGCATCGAACAGAGTGTCACCGCGCACGGCGAAACCCATCGGGCAGACCAGGTGATCCATCAGGTTGCGGCCGACCTCCGGTGCATGATGAACGCAGTCGACGCCGAATTCGGAGAGCTCCGACTCGTCCCCGATTCCGGACAGCATCAGCAGTTGGGGAGTGTTGACGGCACCGGCACACAGCACTACCTCGCGGGCCGCCCACACCGTCTGCCGACGCCCGTCGCGGTCGTCGAACTCCACCCCGACCGCCCGGCCGTTACCGATCAAAACTCGTCGCACCGTGGATTCGGTCAGCAGAGTCAGGTTGCGACGGTGCAGTACCGGTTTGAGGTAGGCATCGGCGCAACTCCATCGCGTCCCGCGGCGCTGGGTGACCGCTGTCTGGCAGAACCCGTCGAGTACAGGTTCGGCCGGGTCCATCACCCGGTAGCCGGCCTGTTCGGCGGCACGCAGCCACAACGCGGTGGAGCGGCGCGGACTGCGCTGCTCAGAAATGTGCAGGGCACCGTTCTCGGCGCGATCGAAGTAGGGACGCAGGTGCGCGTAATCCCATTCCGCACCGGCGTGCCGGGCCCATTTATCGTAGTCGGCCGGAAAGCCCGGAATCCACATCATCGCGTTCATCGAGGATGAGCCGCCCACGACTTTGCCTCGCGGCCAATAGATTTCGCGCCCACCGACATCTTTCTGCGGTTCGGTGAGGTAGTCCCAGTCCAGCGGGCCGCGGAATAGCTTAGAGAACGCGGCCGGGATATGGACTAACTTTTCGGAGTCCAGCGGACCGGCCTCCAGGACGACCACGCTGGCAGCGGGGTCCGCGCTGAGCCGGTTGGCGACCACGGATCCGGCCGAGCCGGTGCCAACCACTACGAAATCGCACTGCACCGGCGCAGTATAGGGCCGGTGCTCAGGCGGTGACGTGGCTGTCGGCCACATCGAGTGCTGCGTCAAGGATGGCGAGTCCCTCGGACACCTCCGCGTCGCTGACGTTGCAGGGTGGGCAGATATGGATGCGGTTGTAGTTGGCGAACGGCAGCATTCCCCCCGATTTACAGGCCGCGATCACGGCATTCATCGCCGGACTCGACCCGCCGTAGGGGGCCAGCGGCTCCCGCGTCGCGGGATTGGCGACCAGGTCGAGAGCCCAGAACACCCCGAGGCCTCGAACCTCGCCGACCGAGGGATGTTTTTGGTCCAGCTGCCGCAACCCCGGACCCAGAACCCGCTCACCGATACGAGCCGCGTTGTCGACCATGCCCTCGTCCTCCATCGCGTTGATGGTCGCCACCGCGCACGCAGTGGCCAACGGGTGTCCCGAGTAGGTCAGCCCGCCCGGATAGGGGCGTTCGGCGAAGGTTGCATAGATTGCCTCGTTGATCGCGACGCCACCGAGGACAACGTAGCCGGATGTCACACCTTTGGCGAAGGTGATGAGGTCGGGAACAACGTCGAAATTGTCGATGGCGAACCACTTCCCGGTGCGACCGAAACCTGCCATCACCTCATCGGCGATGAAAACGATGCCGTACCGGTCGCACAGCTCGCGGACTCCGGCCAGGTAGCCGGGCGGGGGCACCATGATGCCGGCGGTACCGGGCACCGGCTCCAGGATGATGGCGGCGATCGTCGACGGACCTTCGAGCTGGATGGTCTGCTCGAGGTGCGCGAGCGCGCGCTCGCATTCCTGTTGGTTGGTTTCGGAGTGGAACGCCGATCGGTACCGGAACGGTCCGAAGAAATGCACCACTCCGCTGTTTCCATGGTCGTTGGACCACCGGCGCGGATCCCCGGTGAGGTTGATCGCGGTGTCGGTGCCACCGTGGTAGGACCGGTATCGGGAGAGCACCTTGTAGCGGCCGGTGTGCAGTCGGGCCATGCGAACGGCGTGTTCGACCGCGTCGGCGCCGGCGTTGGTGAAGAAGACCCGGTTCAGATCGCCGGGGGTGCGTTCGGCGATCAGCCGGGCAGCCTCGGAGCGGGCGGAGTTGACATGGGCGGGTGCGACGGTGCACAGCTTGGCGGCCTGCTCGGCGATGGCCGCAATCACCTTGGGATGCTGGTGGCCGATATTCGTGTTGACCATTTGCGAGGAGAAGTCCAGCAGCCGATTGCCCTCCCCGTCCCACACGTAGGAGCCCTCGGAAGCGAGGATGGTCATCGGGGTGAACTGGCCCTGGGCCACCCAGGAGTGGAAGACGTGCCGGCGGTCCAGTTCGTAGGCGTGCCGGCCCTCGGCGATCGCCGTGTCGATGTCCTGGCCGGAAGGAAGGATCCGCGGCCGCACCGTCTCGGCCCCCCGTCCCGTCTCGGGTTCGGTAACTGTCATGAGCGCTGAGCTTACCGGCCTGACCGGATCATGATTCTCGCGGTGATCCCGGTTCGACCGGTTGAGCCCAAAGCCACTTTTCGGCCACGTTTCGGCGCGTCCACAGCACCGTTGGATCACGGTTCGACAAAGTGCCCTGCGCCGATCCGCCGACCGCTAGTAGCGGGGAATTCGTTGTTGTAGAAGTGGTTGTAGTGACTGATGGGATACGGGCGAGCAGTGCCCGCGTACGCATCGAGAAACACGACATCCGGAAGAAGAACGTCCGAAGCCGGAATACCTGACACACACTAAAGAGATGGAGTGAACATGAAGCGCATGGGTGCGGCCGTGGTCGGCCTGGTGCTGCTGGTTATGGCGACCGTGCTCGGGGCCTCGACGGCCTCGGCGGCCCCGGTGTCCCGGGACCAGGCCGTCAACTACGTTATTGAGCGGGGTCTCGCCCAACGCGGCGTGCCCTACTCCTGGGGCGGTGGCGGTGTCGACGGACCCAGCTTGGGAGAGGGCGAGGGTGCCACGATCGTCGGCTTCGACTCCTCCGGCCTAATCCAGTACGTCTATGCGGGCGTCGGGGCCAAACTGCCGAGGTCCTCAGGAGCCATGTACAACGTCGGGCAGCGGGTCACCCCCGCCCAGGCGAAGCCTGCCGACCTTATTTTCTACGGTCCCGAAGGGTCCCAGAGCGTCACGATGTTCCTGGGTAATAACCAGATGCTGGAGGTGACCGACGCCGGAGTGATCGTCTCGCCGGTAAGGACCGCCGAGATGGCGTCGCATCTGGTGCGCGTCATCGCCTGATGTGGCGCGGGCCCGCGGCCCCGTTGCGCGTAGCCGGTGCAGATCGGCTCCCCGCTTCTGGCCGCGGGCCCAACCGGAGGTCGTTGCTCACAGGTCCAGCTCGATATCCGAGCAGGCGAGGCTGTTGCAGACGGTGATCCGATCCATCGGGCCGTTGTCGGCTTCGAGCTGGGTCCGGCCACTCAGTTTCGGCGACACGCAGGCGCCGCAGAGGCCGCGCCGACATCCCGTCGGCACCCGGATGCCGGCCTGCCCGGCGGCTTCCAGGAGTGTTGTGCCACCGTCGATCTCCATCGTTTTGTCACTGCGCCGGAACCGGATGCTGTACCTGCGGCCGTCCTCGACCGGACGAACAAGCTCCGGCGGGGTAAACGATTCGGTGTGGGTACGGTCGATATCGAGACCCAGCCCGGCCAGGTGCCGTTGCGCCAGATCCACCATCGCCGGCGGAGCGCAGATGTAGGTCTCCCGGTCCGCGATATCGCGAACGTGGCGTTTGAGCAGAATCTCCGACAGCTGCCCCTCGGTGATACCGCGACGGCGTGACGGCCGGTCGGTGAAGAAGTGGACGCGGATACCGGAGCGTTCGGCGAGCTGGCGCAACTCGCGTTCGAAGATGATCGACCGGTCGTCGCGGTTGAAGTACAACAGGACCGCATCGGATAACGATGCCCCGCGGGCGATGGTTCGCAGCTGGCTGATGATCGGAGTGATCCCCACCCCGCCGGCGATGAACAGCGATTTGCCCGGAATCGACGCCATGGCCAGCCCACCGGTGCTGGTGGGCGGACCGACCAGCGTCAAGTGCTTCCCGGGGCGCAGAGTGTCGTTGAGATGATTGGAAATCCGCCCTCCGGCAACCCGTTTGATGCAGATCTCCATCCCGTCGGAGCCGTCGCTGTCGTGGACGAGGCTGTACTGACGTACAAGAACGTCCTCGCCGAGCTCGACCCGGACCGAGATGAAGGCACCGGCATCCCAGGTGATGTCATCCCAGCCGCGCGGCTTCTGCAGTCGGATGTGCAAAGCCTGCCCGTCGGCTACCGAGTTGGCTGTCAGCACCTTCGCCGGTGTGTTGTAGAACCGGGGTTTGGTCAGGTACGGCCCTTCCGGCAGCGGCTTGTAGGCCGCGCCGAAAGTCAGTCGGCGTGTCAGCGACACGGGCTGCGCCAGCAGGCGCAGTAGGCCCAGCGGCTTACCGAACTCCCGTTCGCCGAACGGCAGTGACAGGCCGGTGAGAGCTTTGGCGAACAGTTGTACCGACTCGAGCAGCGGTGTCTCGTGATACGGCAGTCCATGGCGGGCTGCGATCTCGCGGACGGCGGGGGCGATCTCGCGCTGCCGGTTGGGCGGTAGGTCCGGGAACATGTGATGTTCGATATGGGTGTCGAGACCCCCGTAGAAGATTCGGAAGTCGGGGCGGTCCTCGAACGGCACCTCCTCATTGAGGATGCGCTCCAGAAAGTTGTCGACGCCCGGGCTGCGGACGAAGTTCCGGGTAGCCCGGAACTGGCGTGCGTAGTACTGGTCCAGCGTCTCATCCGGTCCAGGATCCGGGAACATCTCCAGTTCGCCGGCGTGATGTTCGATGGCGACGAGGAAGAACACCGACATGTAGCCGCCGACCCCGCCGAGGTAGTTGGCCAGCAGTGCCGGGAGGAACCGAGAACCCGCGGCCATCGGTTCGCGCAGGTAGCGTTCCCGAGCATCGGCCAGGGCGATCCGGATGGGGGAGCCCAGCAGGCCCCGACTGAAGAAGCGCCGGCCCTCCACATGCCGGGTGACATTGCCCAGCATGAACGCGGCACTCTGGGGTGCCGTGGCGGCGAGGGCGCCGATGAACGCTGTTTGCGCGATGTGGTGGCCGAACCAGTCCTGGCCCGCCATCGCTCTGGCGATGCTGTAGCCCAGATCGTGATCGCGGCCGGCGATATTGGTGTGCGGGTGATGTCCCTCGTGGTGCATCACCTTCCACTGGCGGATGTCGACGTTGAAATCCCACTCGTAGCGCTCGGAGTGGTACTCACCGCAGTTCGGCAGGTGGTCGTAGCTGCCGTGGATGACGTTGTGGCCGAGCTCGGAGAATTGGAGCAGCCGGTAGAGCGTTTCGAGGATCGCGGCGCGGCCGACTGCTTCGGGGCGGCCGTCGCCGAGAAGTTCGATCCGCCGTGCCCTGATCGCCTGGCCGTACGCGGTGACATTGCGGATGTGGGCGAGGTCGGCGTCGCCGACTTGGGCTTTGGTCCGGCGGTACAGATCCTGCAGTTCCCGGGCGAGGCCCTGGCCCGCATTCGGGCCGATGGTTTCGACGGTTCCGACGGTTCCGGCGAGGCTTCCGGCAGTGGTGATGGCGGTGGTCATGAAACACCACGTTAGGCAGTGTCCTCGGCGTGGGTAATGTTCCTACGGGACATTGATTTGGTATTTTCGGACAGGTGGACACTGGGCCGTGCTGGGCGGTGCCGCGAGGCACCGAAGGTGTTCGCATGATGGTCGCGGCGGGTATCGCCAACGGGATGACCGCTGCGGACTGCCTGGCCGGCAGCGGGGTGACCGAGGCCGATCTCAGCGACGAGAACTCCGAGATCTGGGCTCATCAGGAGTTCGACGTGATTCGCAACCTGATCGCCCGGCTCGGCGATCGGCCGGGCCTCGGCCTCGAAGTGGCGCCGCACTCCACCCTGGGACGTGCCGGGGTGATCGGCCTTCTGATCCTGGCCGGGCCGACCGTCCGGGAGGGGGTGGAGTCGGCGCTTCCGTTCCTGGCCCTGTCCCCGACGCACCTGCGGTTCTCCGTGCAAACTGGCGAGGAAGATGGTGAAGCAGATGGTGAAGCAGACGGTGAAGCAGACGGTGAAGCAGACGGAGAAGCAGACGGAGAAGCAGACGGTGAATATGCCTATCTGATCGCCGACGACAGCGAATTGCCCGCCGATGTTCGCCCGTTCATCGTCGAACGCGACCTCGCCGGATTGGTCGCGGCAATGCGCGGGGTCCACCTCGAGTTCGCTCCACTCTGGCTGGAAACGACTCTCGACGCCGAACGGGCCGCAACGCTGGCTCGGGTTTGGCAACTGCCGGGCGATGATGTTTTCCCGGGTAGGCGCCATAACCGCATTGCGGTCCCGCGCGGGTTTCTCGATCAGCCGGCACCTCTGGCGGACACGAATACCGCGCGCATGCTCAATCGGCAGTGCCGGGAGTTGCTCGACCGCCGGCTGTCCCGGGTAGGCGTCGCGGGGCAGGTTCGCAGCCGGTTGTTGCACCAGCCGGGCGAACTGCCGTCGATGCAGACCGTTGCCGACGAACTGCATATCGATCCGCGGACACTGCGCCGCCGACTGGTCAGCGAAGGCACCTCATTCCGGGCGCTACTCGATGAAGTTCGGCGCGGAATGGCACTTGAGTTGCTCGGGCGCGACATCCCGGTTGAGCAAATCGCTAGGCACCTCGGGTACACCGAGACTGCGAACTTCACCCACGCCTTCAAACGGTGGGAGGGCCTGACCCCCAGCCGGTTTCGCGGCGCACGCTAGGGAATCCCGGCAGAACCCCCGCGGCCACCGCAGCGGAACCGCCCGCGACGTCGTTATATCTACCGACCTCGAACGCCGGCGTGCTACACAGCAGCCGTGCTGTTGATCACCGGCCCGTCGGGCAACGTGGGCCACGAACTGGTCGAGGCGCTGATCGCCCAACCGCCGGGTCGGCCGTGGCGGGTCGCCAGCCGTCATCCCGAACGGTTGCGCGACCAGGTCGGCTCCGCGGCACAGGTGTGCCGGTTCGACTTCTTCGACCGCGGTACCTGGCCTGAGACGCTGCAGGACGTCGACACCCTGTTTCTGCTCTTTCCCCTGCCCGGTAACCGAGCCGCCCGCGAGGCGGTGATTCCCTTCATCGCCGCGGCCGAAGCCGCCGGCTGCCGGCACGTGGTGTACGTCTCGGTATTCGGCGCCGATCGCGCCCGGTTCATTCCGCACTACAAGGTGGAAGCCGCGCTGCGCGCATCGTCGATGAGCTCAACACTGTTGCGGTGCAGCTTTTTCATGCAGAACCTGCACCGCTCAATTTCCTCCCACGGCACCGACATCGTCGAGCGCGGCGAGCTCTTCATCCCGGCGGGCGGGGGCGCCACCAGCTTCATCGACGCCCGCGATGCCGCCGATGTGGCTGCGGTGGCGCTCATCGACCCGGCTGGGCACCGCGACGTCGTCTATCACCTGACCGGCCCGGCCGCGCTGACGATGACGGAGGTGGCCAGCGAGCTGACCGAGGTGCTGGGCTATTCGGTCACCTACACCCGCCCGGGGCTGGTGCGCTTCGCCGCGCGACTGCGCCGTCGCGGGGTGGGTTGGGATGCCATCGGGTTCATGGCGGCGGTATACACGCTGACCCGGTTCGGTAAGAACCAGCCGATCACCGGGGAGGTGCAGCAGTTGCTGGGCCGCCCGCCGCGCACCCTCATGCAGTTTCTGCGTGACAGTGCCTGGCGCTGGCGACAACGAGACTGGACCTGAGAGGCAGCCGAAGAGGTGGCCGGATCGGGGACAGTATCGATCGCGCAGCCGAGGGCGTGAACCCTGGAATTGGGCGCCGGCCACGGCAAGCTGTCCGAGCAGATTCTGCGCAGGCATCCCGGCGCCCGCGTGACGGTCAGCGATCTGGATCCGAAGTCGATGGCCAATATCGCGGCAGGCTCGCTCGGGCGGGATTCCCCTGCCATGTATGTCGATAGCTGGAACGTCTTAGACTCGCGGGTATGAGGCCGGCACTGGGGCGCGAATTCGCCGCGCCCCCGGGTCTGCTCGACATCGAGGACTGCGTGGACCTCAACGGGGGGGTCGCACTACCACCCGGCACCACCCTGATCTCGTTGATCGAACGCAATATCGCCAATGTGGGCGAGACTGTTGCCTACCGCTACCTGGATTTCGGCCGGTCGTCAGACGGTGATGTCATCGAGCTGACCTGGTCGCAGCTGGATGTCCGCCTGCGGGCTATCGGCTCCCGCATTCAGAAGTCCGCCAGTGCGGGGGATCGTGTCGCCGTCCTGGCGCCGCAGGGCCTGGACTATGTCACCGGGTTCTTCGCCGCGGTCAAGTCCGGGACAATTGCGGTGCCGCTGTTCGCCCCGGAACTCCCGGGGCACGCTGAACGCCTTGAAACGGCCCTTCTCGACGCTCGGCCCGCTCTGGTGCTGACCACCACGGCGGCCGAGAAGTCGGTGACGGCGTTTCTGGACCGGCTGCCGGGAGCCGCACCGGAAGTCGCGGTGGTCGACCGGATCAGCGACGCCGCCGCGGCGGATTTCGCTCCCGTCGTGATCGATGAGGTCGATATCTCGCATCTGCAGTACACCTCCGGCGCCACCCGCCCGCCGATCGGCGTGGAGATCACCCACCGTGCGGTCGTGACGAATCTGATCCAGATGATCTTCGCCATCGATCTGATGAACCGGAACACGCACGGCGTCAGCTGGTTACCGCTGTATCACGATATGGGTCTCTCGATGATCGGGTTTCCGGCCACCTACGGCGGGCACTCCACCCTGATGTCGCCGACTGCCTTCATCCGGCGTCCCCAGCGTTGGATCAAAGCTCTGTCCGACGGATCCCGGGAGGGCCGGGTAGTAACCGCGGCACCCAATTTCGCCTACGAGTGGACGGCGCAGCGCGGCCGGCCCCAGCCGGGTGCGGACGTCGACCTCAGCAATGTCGTCATGATCATCGGCTCCGAGCCGGTCAGTATGGCGGCGATCGGTGCCTTCACCGAAGTCTTCGCCCCGCATGGTCTTCCGCCGACCGCGATCAAACCGTCCTACGGGATTGCCGAGGCAACCCTGATGGTCGCGACCACCGCTCCGGACGCGGTTCCCGCGGAATCCTATTTCGACATCGAGCGCCTCGCCGCCGGCGTGGCGGTCCGGGTAGGCGCTGAAGCCCCGAACGCCGTCGCCCAGGTGCCGTGCGGTCGGGTAGCCCGCAGTCTGTGGGCGGTGATCGTGGACCCGGAGACCGGTGCGGAGATCCCCGACGGGAGGGTGGGGGAGATCTGGTTGCACGGCAACAACGTCGGCCGCGGCTACTGGAACCAACCGGAGCAGACCCACAAGATCTTCGGTGCCCGGGTAGCCGAGCGGTTGCAGACCGCGAGTCGGGCCGCGGGCGTCCCCCTGGACGCCGACTGGTTGCGGACGACGGATCTCGGGATGTTCTTCGACGGCGAGCTTTACGTGACCGGACGCATCGTCGATCTAATGGAAATCGACGGCCGCGCGTTCTACCCGCAGGATATCGAGGCCACCACCGCGGCGGCCTCCCCGTCGGTGCGCCGCGGTTATGTCACCGCCTTCACCGCCCCGGACCTGGTGATCGTCGCCGAACGAGCCGCCGGTCGCTCCCGGTCCGGCTCCGACCCGTGGCCGGTCGTCGAGGAGATCCGCGCGGCCGTTCAGCGTAAACACGGTGTCACTGCCGCCGATGTGCTGCTGCTGCCGGCCGGGGCGATCCCACGGACCACCAGCGGAAAATTGGCCCGGCGAGCCTGCCGGGCGGAGTATCTGGACGGGACACTCACGGCGAAGGGGAGCTAGCGCATGCTCAGGTCTCTGGTCAACGTCTATCGCCGGACCGGCGCCGACGTCCCGTTCGGAAACCCGTTGCCCTCACACGGCACCGAGATGGAGGGCTGGTTCTGGCGGGTGTCCGACGAGGCCAGCGGCCGGGTGCTGATCGCCCTGTGCAGCGTCAACCGACATCCCGGTGGCGACTGGTCGACGACGGCGGTTGGTGTGCATCCCGGCCGGGTGGTGCGCGCGGCGGCGTTATCCGGGGC
>Ga0180432_10012105_pt1 | contig 10076 bp, 9 predicted proteins | sample SS_ome_10_FD_132414 | JGI IMG/M metagenome (GOLD analysis project Ga0180432, IMG submission 132414) | Hypersaline lake sediment archaeal communities from the Salton Sea, California, USA - SS_1_MS_2 metaG | ecosystem: Environmental > Aquatic > Non-marine Saline and Alkaline > Hypersaline >...
CACGCCAAAGCCCGCCAGCACCATCGTCCCCGGCTCGGGGACCGTGTGGAAACGGAGCTCGCTCAGCCCGTAAATGCTCTCGCCATACGTGCCGGGCTTCGTGGCATGGTCGTATGGACGCACGCTGATCATGACGTACCGGGCGTCCACGTTACCGAAATCAATGGTCGTGTTGTGCGTGTAACTGTCCGACTCGGTCGCCTGGGCAAACAGGTACTCGCCATCGCCCCCGCCCAGCGCGGTCCAATCAATGCCGCCTTCGCCGTCATCCACACCGTAGTCAATGTAGACGTACTTGAGGCCGCGGAGACTGTGGGTGTTGTACATGTTGCAGTTCCACACCCACAGATCGGTCAGCTCGTACTCCTGGCCGAAGTCAATCCCCCAGTACACGGGGAAGTCGTCCGTGGAACGTGGAAGCTCCACCGGATCGTTCCCGGCTCTGGGCCCGGTGTTCCAGTGGCCGTCGGTGTAGAGTTTGCCGTGCGTCGGATCGCTGTCATCGGTCGTATCGAGGCCCGTCTCGTCAGCTACGGACACACCGAGGAGGTCGGTGCCAGTATAATACTGTTCGGTACTGTAGTAGACCTCCATCGTCGCGCTGTTATAGACGATCTTGAGGGTATCCTCCGCGGCGACAGCACTGCCGGCGAAGAAAAGCATGACCGCAAGCGCCGTGACGCTAATGAAGATTCTCAGCATGTAAATCCCCCCTTGTCGTTTCCTTCGGTTTCCGATCGGTTAACCGTTCGTTGATGTTTGTGTGACAGCCAGAGGCTGCCCAGAAGGAGGATCCGCTTCCGCGCCGTGCGCCAAGCCCGGCCCCGCGTCATGCCGACCTGAAGCGCCCGCACGCTCTAAGGATCGCAAGGGAATTCTGAAGGACGGATTCCCCCTATCTCGCTGTTAATATAACAAAAGGTATCGAGCGTGTCAAGGGCAAAATGGAGAATAGCTGCATTTTTTTTATAAGTGCGGACATCCAGTTCCGGCCAATTTCGCGCCTCATAGGTGAAGCTCTCTGGCTCTAATACGCTCTACGAGAGAGAACTGCGCTGAAAGGGCATGAGCTTGCACAACCCCATTTGAAAACACCAGGGCGTATTTATGTCACTTACGCTCCCTTCCTGCTCAACTTTTTAAGGTTTGCAAACTCCCTTCTGTCCTTGTCAGGGTCGGGGCTGATTCAGGGTTCGGTTTGGATTGCGCGCGGACCTGAGTGGCGTGCCATGGAAAACGCGTTGCAAAGGCCCGGCACGGCCGCTATCCTCTCGCAGAACATCGCGACCGACGCTGGAGGGTTCGGCGATGATTACGGCAGTGCTGTTCGACTTGGGCGGGGTGCTGTTACGATTCGAGCCGGAGCGGATCGTTGAAAACTTCGGTCGGGCCGTGGGCATGACCCCCGAGGAAATCCGCGACATCGCCATCGGCCACCTCAAAGCGGAGTTCGAGACGGGAGCACTGAGTCCTGCGGGCTTCCGCGACGCGATCTCGATGGCGCTTAACTGCGCGCTCGATGAGGCGGAGTTCGTCCCGCTCTGGAGCGACGCGTTCGAGCCGAACGAGCCGATCCTCGAGTTTTTCCGTGAGGTCAAGAAAACCCGCCGGGCCTATGTCGTTTCCAACACCGATCCCTACCACATGCGCTGGATTCTCGATCGGTGGCCCGAGGTCGCCGAGTGCGACGGGATGGCGCTCTCCTACGAGCTGGGGCTGCGGAAACCCGATCCGGCATTTTTCGAGGCGGCGATCGAGCGCTTCAACCTCACCCCCACGCAGTGCGTCCTCATAGACGACTTGCCGGAAAACGTTGAGGCGGGCCGCGAGGTCGGCTTCCACGCCGTGCTCTACGAGAGCGCCGAGCATGTGCTCGCCCAGGTCAAGCCGCTGCTGCAAAAATAGGGACAGTCACCTATTTTTCACCTCGTTGGGCGAGCGGGCTCGCCTGGAGCCACCCGAGCGTGATCAACCACGCCGGCCTGGATGGCGTCAGAAAAATAGGTGACTGTCCCTATTTTTGGCCCTCCTCGTTCCAGCGGCGGTCGCGGTACTTTTCGCCGGCCAAATTTTTCGCGTGGGCGATTTCGTCATCGAGGGCCGGCGATTCTTCGACGCGGACGCTAAGCGCGGTACCGAAGGCGTCGGTGATCGCCGCAATGAGCTCGGCGCGGCTCGGGAGGGGACGAGCAAGCTCGCTGAGAGTGACGCACTGCTCGGCGAACGCCGCGGCCTCGGCCCTGTCGCGCAAGAGCGGCAGGTGTGCGCGATAGCCGTCGTCGAGCGGCATCGAGCCGTGGTTGAGGAGCCAGCCCCGGCGCCGGCGCTGCGCGTTGCCGATGAGCTTTTTGCCCGCGGCGACGAGGTCGTAGCGGGTCGGGCGCGCAAAACACGCCCCCGCCGGCGGCCCGGAGCGCGCCGCGCCCTCGAGCAACTCTGCGTCTACACCGAAGGTCTCAAGAGCTCGTGCGAAGGCACGGTTGATCGTGCGGTAGGTCTCGATGAGGCCCTCGCCGGGGGCGATCGCCTGGCGCGGAAAGGTGATGGCGTAGGTGAGGTCCGAGCCGTGGAAGACGATGCCGCCGCCGGTCAGGCGCCGGATGACCGGCACGCCGAGGCGCTCGCACTCGTCGAGGTCGAGCGACCCCGGCGCGTCAATCGCGTAGCCGATCGTGATCGCGGGGCGTTCCCAGTCGAAGAACCGGAGCGTCGCCGGGCCGCCGTGCTCGACGGCGCGCTCGAGCGTCGCCTCGTCGAACGCCATGTTCCAGGCCGGCTCGGCTTTGTCGTGGACGATCAGCCGCCAGGGGGTCGCGGCGGTCATGGACTCGCCTTCGCGGCGAGGTGGTTGATGAGGCTCGCGGCGTAGCCGGCGCCGAAGCCGTTGTCAATGTTCACGACGAGGACGCCCGCGGCGCACGAGTTGAGCATGGCGAGGAGCGGCGTGATCCCCGCAAAATTCGCGCCGTAGCCCGTGCTCGTCGGCACGCCGATCACAGGCTTGTCCACCAGCCCGCCGACGACGCTCGGCAGCGCCCCCTCCATCCCCGCGACGACAATGAGCACCGACGCCTCGCGGATCTTGTCCGCCTGGCCGAAGAGCCGGTGGATCCCCGCCACACCCACGTCGTAGGTCGTCTCGACCCGGTTGCCGAGGATATCGGCGGTCACCGCCGCCTCCTCGGCGACGGGGATATCCGCCGTGCCGGCGCTGATCACAAGCACCGTCCCGCCCGTCTTCGGCACGGGCGCGTTGACGATCGTGATCGCCCGCGACGCCTCATGATATTCAGCGTTCGGCGCGATCCCCTTCACCCGCTCGAAGATCTCCGGGCTCGCGCGTGTCGCCAGCAGGTTCGCCTCGGCGCTCAGGTGGCTTTGGACGATCCGCTCGATCTGCTCGGGCGACTTCCCGCTGCAGAGCACCACTTCCGGAAACCCCTGCCGCAGGTGCCGGTGCCGGTCGAGCTTCGCAAAACCCAGGTCCTCGAACGGCAAGCGCTTCAGCCGCTCGAGCGCCTCGGCCACCCCGAGCGTCCCCCCGCGCACTGCCTCAAGCAGTTCCTTTATCGTCCGACTATCCATGCTGGCCCCTCAGCACCGTTCTTGGTTCATTTCAGAAGATAGCAAATCCAGGCGTGGAAGTAAGCCGGTTTGATCGCTGGAGCCGAAGGTGTCGGGCAACGTGTTCAACAGAAAGACATTACGCAAGAGTGGACGGGGCAAGATTTCTTGGCAAAATCTCTTGAATTCCTCTCAGAAGTATGCGATATTATTAGTGTCCCCTACCTAAGGTAGGGGATCCACAAAGGCTTCCGCCGCTGGGCCGTAACCAGCGGCGTTCGTCTATTCGGGGTCCACGACTTCATTTTGCCATCCCGGGTTCGAGCGCATCTTCGTAAGCGCTTTTTCGCTCGTGACAACGTACGCAGTGACGAAGCGGGCTATCTTCAACTGTTCCGGTTTCATCGCCTCCGCCACCACGACGTAAGGTGTGCTTGGTTCAAGGAACAGGCGTCTAATTCTTTTGCGCATGACCCGACGGTATCTTTCTGTGGAAAGGTTGCCGAGCACCGCCGTGATCCAATCTATTCGGCGCGCCCGTGAAAGGTCAAACACGTCCTTCGTGGGCTTGGTCCGGGAACTTGACGTGAAGAAAGCATGGTTGAAACTCTCGGGATAAAACCGTATTTCCCAGCCATCGCAGGTCATGATCCGGCGCTTCACGAGGGTTCGTTCATAGTAGGCGCGGTATTCCGCTTCGTTTGCCAAGTTGAGTAGGGGCGGCAATCCCACTACCAGCCACCCCCTGGGCGAAAGCGGAATACGTTGAACTTCGTTGCGGCTCGGTTCGTTGGGCCGATGGGCTTGCCGAGAGCCGACTCAACGGCCTGAACAAGGGCGCACTTTGCTTGGCTTTGTGCGTGTCCGTGGAACTTGTAGCCGACAGCGCCCAGCATGACGTCCGTGAGTTGGAGAAGATCAACTTCTCGGGATGGCAGGGCTTGTACGTCAAGTATCTCTGAGGTGAGATTCGCATTTCTTAGGACATCTCGGAGAATTCTTAGCCGGTTGTGGACTCGATTGGTCTTCATGTCCAAGAAAATGCGGTACCGATTGCAGTCAAGAATCCAATGGTGCAGGAGCTGATAGTAGAACTTGTAGAACATCAGCTCGTTGTCGGCCTCATGGAAACGAGCTGCATCGAGTTCGTGCGCTTCGGCGACAAAGCAACGAAACCGCATGTTCTCTCGGAAGAAGATATCAACGACCGCCCGGTAGAAATCTAACCGGGAAGGGCTCACCTTGTTCCACTTGAATTCACCCCATAGATCATAGCGGTTCCGCAAGGAATGGAGCGCTTCCTTGAAGCGCGGCCGTTCGCTGGCCTCGATCCAAATGCTGCCAAGAAGAACAAACCTGCCTCGGTGTTCACCTTGTCTGCGAAAAAGATCCTGCCGACTCTCGTCGCAATAAACCTCAAAGTCCATGACAGAAGACCGGTTGCTCTACAGTTTGCTTGACCAGGAGTGACTACGGAGCACGTCCTCGGCCTTGCGAAGACCCCAAGTTCGATTCCGCGTTCCAAACGAACGATAACAAATTGTCTCTAGCAGGTAAATGGAAGGTCGCGAGAGCGTGCCGAGCTTCTCCGGCAGAAGCTATATGCCCTTGACCACAGCGGCCACGGCGCGGATGTGCGCCGGGGTGGTGCCGCAGCAGCCGCCGATGATCCGGACGCCGAGCTTGAGGAGGTCGCCGACGCTTTTTGAGAACTGATCGGGGCTTTCGGGGTGGACCGTTTTGCCGGCGACGATCTCGGGTCGGCCGGCGTTCGCCTCGATCATGATCGGCTTGGGCGTGATCGCCCGGATGGCGCCCGCGATGGCGACCATGTCGCGCATGTTCACGCTGCCGCAGTTGGCGCCGACGACGTCCGCGCCGGCCTCGAGCGCGGCCTGCATCATCGCCTCGACGCTCACGCCCATCATCGTGCGGAAGGCGCTGCCGTCGGGCGTCGGGTCGTAGCCCGCGCTGGCGATCACGGGCACGCCGCCCGCCTGCTTTGCGGCGCGCACCGCGGCGCGCATCTCTTCAACACTGGTGATCGTCTGGATGGCGAGCGCGTCCACGTTCTCGGCACAGAGCACCTTGGCCTGCTCAAGGAAAACTTCAAAAAGATCGTGCTCGGTGCAGTCGCCGAACGGTTCCGGCAGCGCGCCCGTCGGGCCGATGTCGCCGAGGACGAGCGTTTCCGGCCCGCCCGCGGCCCGGGCGTTCTCCACGGCCGCGGCATTGAAAGCCTCGATCTGCTCGTCGAGCCCGTGCCGGCGCAAAGAAATCCGGTTGCCGCCGAACGTGTTCGTCAGCAGGAAGTCCGCGCCCGCCTCAACGTACGCCCGCTGGATGCGCCGGACCTCGTCGGCATGGGTGACGTTCCACTCCTCAGCGCACGCGCCGGCCGGCAGGCCCGCCTCAAAAAGTTGGGTCCCCATCGCGCCGTCGCCGACGAGCACGCGTTCCTTCAGAATATCGAGCAGTTTGGTCATCGTCGTCTCCGATTACTTGGTCGCGTAGCCGTCCGGGTGGCTCGAGTGCCACGCCCAGGCCGACCCGATAATCTCGTCGAGCGTCGAGCACTCCGGCTCCCAGCCGAGTTCCTTCGTGATCCGCGCGTGCTCGGCCACGAGCGCCGGCGGGTCGCCCGGCCGCCGCGGCGCGATCTCGTGCGGGATCGGCTTGCCGATCACCTTCTCGGCCGCCTCGAGCACCTCCTTGACCGAGTTCCCCGTCGTCGTGCCAAGGTTGTACGCCCCGACCGCCTTCTCATCGAGCGCGAGCACGTGCGCCCGCGCCAGGTCGTGGATATGGATGTAGTCGCGTATGCACGTCCCGTCGGGCGTCGGGTAGTCGTCGCCGAACACCTTAAAAATCTTCCGCTTGCCGAGCGCCGTGAGCAGCAGCAGCGGGATCAGATGCGTTTCCGGCTCATGGTCCTCGCCCCGGCCCTCGACCGCCCCGCACGCGTTGAAGTACCGCAGCGCCACCCAGCGGATGCCGTGGGTCTCATGGTACCACCCCAATATTTTTTCGATCATGAGCTTCGATTCGCCGTACGGGTTCGTCGGCACCGTCGGCGTTGTTTCGGCGATCGGCATTTTTTCGGGAGAGCCATAGACCGCCGCCGTCGACGAGAAAATGATCAGCCGCGTCCCGGCCTCGCGCATCGCCTCCAGCAGATTCACCGCGCCCGTCACGTTCGTGTAAAAGTATTTGCCGGGGTCCTGCATGGACTCGCCGACGAGGCTCAGCGCCGCGAAGTGCAGCACCCCCTCGGGCCGGTGCGTGCGGAAGACTTCGCGCACCTTCGCGACGTCCAGCAGGTCCGCCTCGACGAACGCCGCCCCGTCCGGCACCGCCTCGCGGTGGCCCGTGTAGAGGTTATCGAGCACGACCACCTCGTGCCCTTCCTCGAGCAGTAGTTGCGCCGTCGCGCTCCCGATGTACCCTGCCCCTCCCGTGACCAGCAGCTTCATATGGCCTCCATGTTGTTCATTCAAGGGCATCACCTCTACCGGAAGCACCTAACCCGGTCAACTCAAATAAAGGGCACCCTCCCCGTCTGGGCCGAGGGCATCTTGGCACAGCACTGCCTGGGTTGGGATAGCTGTTATTTCATGGGATTGCGACTCATTCAGGGCAATTAACGTGCAGTCCTTGGGTGTGCTTGGCTATTGACTGCCTGAAATGGTCGCATACCTCCTCGCGAGCAACAACCTCGGAGAAGTTCTTGATGGGCTCCCACATGAGATGTGCGATTCTCATGAAGAGCCAACTCTGTACCTCGCGCTCTGACCGTGTATAGGTCAAGTGGACGATCTCTTTGTTGATGTACTCTTTTAGGTCGATGCCTTGCTCGTCGCCTTGAAATGTGGCCTGACCTGGCAAGCTCCTCAGCCTCATGGCATGCTTGAAGTCATCAGGGCGATCCGGCCTTTGCTTTTCCCATTCTGTTAGGTAGTCCCTTGCGAGCTGGGTGTCCGCAAGGACGCGCTTTGGTGGGGAATAGAGGAATTCGTCGAGTATGCGCGCATGCACGAGAAATGACTCCAAACAAGCCTTCGTTGTCAGTTCACCGGGCGTTGCGTTCTTGTAGAGCCACGCGGCTAGTGAAAAAAGCATGTCTATTTCGTAGCCTAGGTGCCAAGACGCCTTACCGAGGGCGTTATCGTCACGGTCTTCGCGGTCTCTCTCCGGGTCGAGAAGGTTGGCCACTTCGCGGAGAAGGTTGCGCAACGTAATCCTGAAGGCGCGATCTAGTTTCTTAGGATGCGCCTGCTTCAGCAATCCTTTTAGTCGCTCCAGCTCCGGTCGTATCCGATCTACCTCGAGCTTCAAGTCGGGCTGGGAGGTCATAGGCCGTCTTTGCTCCTATGTCGCGTTCAGTCGAGCGGCCGATGCCCTGCACTATTCGTGCGCGCATCGCCCCTGTTACCTTTTTCATCCATATCGCGTTGCTCATAAAGCAGCTTCAATAGCTGCGGGTTCCTGTGTAATTCGATAGGGTCTACGTGTAATTCTTCGCACCAGACATCTACCCATTCAGGGAAAACGAAATAAGGCCGGAAGGAATCAGCACTTGGATATCGTGAGCCGAGTTTATCGACGAGCTTGATTCTCGTTAAATTCATGAGGGATGCGGCTGCATCCGAATCTAGGTGAAAGCTTAGCTCTACAAGTTGACGAACGTCGCTCCAGACGTATGAGACCTGCCGATCGACAACGGGTGCTTTCTCATCCTTGACCTCTCGAAGATATTCAAGATATTCACCGCTTGGCCACCTCCTATTGATCCAGCAGGAGGCCTGTTTGCCTACGAATATGGCACCAGCGGCGATTCCGAACTGCACGGTCCAGTAGAAAATCCTTGTCGGGATACTTACGTGTCTAAGAGGCCACTCACCATCCTCACTCGGCCCCAGGCACGGAAAGAAAAGCCCATCTCGTGCACCGGGGATCTCAAACGCAAGGTTAACGCCGGACCATAAGAGCATGGTCATACATATCAAGCCGGCAGCAAGCAACGCCTTGCGCCATTGCCATCCCTTCAGCGTTGGGGAAGGGAACGTGTCCGCGAGGCGGAAACATATAAGGCCGACAAAAACGGATAAGCCCGATAACAATGCTATACATGGGGGTGTGAGTTTGTCTCTCTCAGAAAGCGATCTAATTGCAGTACTAGAGATGTGTCCTGAGGCTGCAAATCCAACTAAGAACGCGACTACGCTTGGCCAGACTCGCTTGGAATTATGCAAGGTATAAGCCCCTTTGCCTCTATGTTTACTTCCTCTGCGGCCTGCGTCAACTCGTCTGCTTCCTTCATCAAAGCTCGAAATGTCTTTTGGTGTCGTCGTCGGCCTCGACACCGATTGAGTTGAGGCAGGCGACTTCCTCGCTGGCTTTGTCGCGGTTGGGGAACCTCTTCTTCCAGCGGGGGCTGAGGTTGATCTGCCCTCCACGGCCGATCCAGTTCGGGGGAGGGCCGGCGTCGACGTAGCCCCGTGTGTTGGCAATCTTCTCGGCATCCGGACCGAAGATAATCACATCGTACACGTAGCCGCCCTTTTTGTCTGGCAGGGGTCGGAAGCTCATCATGGCATTCATGGTTCTCGGTCTCTTGTCCGATTGGGGCAGGGCAGTATAGCCCACCAACAGGTGGTGGGTCTCTATTTTCGCCCTATCTTTCAGACGTGCCGGATTCCCAGACGCGGAGGCCGAAGCGGCTGAGGAAGACGGGGATGATGCGGGCCTCGGGGAGGGCGGCCGAGAGCTCGTCGGCAAATTGACGCTTGGTGAAGCTCGGCTCGCCAAAGAGCAAGGTCAATGAGCCACCCTCGCCACCGGCGCCGTTGAGCTTCCAGCCCCACGCGCCGTTCTTTTGCGCGAGTTCGATGACCGTCTGGGCCTTGTTCCCCAAAATTCCCTCGTCGAGTTTTTGCTGCCATTCGGTATTCGCGTTCATCGCGTCGGCCAACGCCCGAAAATCGCCCGCCAGCAGCGCGTCCTTGGCGTGGTGCGCTTCCGCCCGCAGGCCGACGAGCCGGGGATCCTCCGGCCCGCTCGCCTCGAGGTTTCTGATGACTTCTTTGTGGACGTCCGATGACACGTGCGCTGAGCCGAGGTACACGAGCATCAGCCGCCGCTCGAGCTCCCACCAAATCGAGTTCGGCACGACGATCGGCGAGACCGACGCCTCCGGGTAACGCGACATCTGGATGAAGTTCACCCCGCCGTAGGCCGAGCAGAGCTGGTCCTGGATGCCGCACTGGAGGCCGAGGACTTCCGTCTCGATGCGTTGCGCGGTGCGCGCGGCCTCGTACGGCGAGAGCCGGCCGGGCGTGAGCCGGTCGAGCGCGCCGATCAGCGCGACGCTCACCGCCGCCGATGTGCCGGTGGACGCCCCCGCCGGCGCTTCCGAGTACAGGTGCACCTCGATCGCGATATCTTGCGGGACGTCCATGACCGAGAACGCCGCCTCGATCAGCCCGTGCTTGCTATGTGCGAGGACCTTGTCC
>Ga0180432_10012106_pt1 | contig 10076 bp, 8 predicted proteins | sample SS_ome_10_FD_132414 | JGI IMG/M metagenome (GOLD analysis project Ga0180432, IMG submission 132414) | Hypersaline lake sediment archaeal communities from the Salton Sea, California, USA - SS_1_MS_2 metaG | ecosystem: Environmental > Aquatic > Non-marine Saline and Alkaline > Hypersaline >...
GCCGAACGCCAACGACTGCACCTGCGTGCCGCTTCAGTCGTGGCAGATCCTCGGGCTGGTCTGGTGTGCGGGGCGCTGATCATCCTCCAGTAATTGACCCCGTGCCGAGGATGCTGGAGGAGCTGGCGGACTCCCGCGGTTAGCTGTGCTCGCACGTCCAAGAGCGCATACTGACTGAGTTCTACGAGATAGCCTCAGACGGAGCAGAGCCCCTGGGTGCTTGGGTCAGAGGAGTAGAACGATGGGACAGATCCGGGCCGTGCGACGGCTGATCATCACGGTGAATGGCGTCCTTGCTCTTGCCTTCCTCTTCGCTTTTCCACAAGGGGGCTGCAATTCTGGGTTCTCTCTCCCGTACCGCCGCAGACGGCAGGCGGTCGTCTCTCGCAGGTTGGCTCAGCGAGCATTGGGAGGAGTTCGTGGGGCAGCGGAAAGCCAGGACGGAGGAGGGCTATAGTTCTACGTAGCGAAGGAGGATGGCGGTCGCCAGGAACACGACCGACACGGCAAGAGCGAACCAGTCGCCCCGCTGCATGTGGAGGGGGCGGCGGGAGGTACGGGGATGGCCCGGCCTGAAGCCGCGGGCGGCCAGGGCACGGGTGAGGGAATCGCTGAGACGGAGGGCCGCGATGACCAGGGCAACGAGCGTGGGGACGTAGGCCCTGGCTCTCTCGAAGAGTGTGCTCCGCTCGGGGGACCAGCCGCGGGCCCGCTGCGCATCGGTGATGGTCTGGTAGGTGCCGTCGAGGAGCGGAAGATAGCGGAGTGCGATGGCGATGGAGAGCCCCCATTCGAAAGGAAGGCCCAGCTTGACCAGGCCCTGCACCAGCCGCGTCTGATCGGTGGAGACGAGAAGCACGAAGACCGCAAAAGCCAGAGCGTCGACGCGTAGAGCGGATGTGAGGCCCTCCAGCAGGCTGGGCAGCGTGACGCGGATGCGCCACCACTCGATGAGAACGGGCTCCCCCACGGCGTAGAAGAGGGGCCAGAGGAGCAAGATGGTGAGGCTGACGGCCCACATGCGCCGCCAGAGCCAGCCGATGCGAGACCACGGTATGCCGGCCGTGCGCAGCACCGCGTGGGTGGCTAGCAGGTAGCCGAGCATCAGCAGCGGCTGATCGTTGAGAAGCAGGAGGGCGAAGCTGGCGAAGACGAAGGCCATCTTCGTGCGGGGATCGAGCCGGTGGAGCCAGGAGGGCCGAGAGATGTAGAGGTCGAAGTGCTGGCTCAGGACGCTTCCTCCTCCGCCTGTGGTAGGAGGGCGATATACGACCTTAGGAGGGCGTCTACGTTGGTGGCGTCGCTGGGCAGGCCAATGTGGCTCAGGCGCTGGGCCAACTCGGTGATGGGCGGCGGCGCCAGCGATGCCTGCTCCATCACGTCTGTACGGGCGAAGATCGAGCCCGGACGCCCATCGGCCAGCAGTTGACCGCGGTGGAGGACGAGGACTCGGTCCGCCCAGTCGGCCACAAGGGCCATCTGGTGGGTGATGAAGACGATGGTATGTCCCCGTAGCTGGAGAGCGCGCAGCCGTTCCAGGACAAGGGTCGCGCGGCCCCAGTCGAGGCCGGTGGTGGGTTCATCAAGGATGAGAACCGGCGGGCGGAGCGCGAAGAGCGACGCGAGCGTGACCTGCCGGCGAAGTCCGAATCCCAGAACCGCAGGCGGGTGATCCACGTAGGCGTCGAGCCCAAAGGCGGTCAGGGCCTCGCGGAGCCTCTCCTCGCGGTCGGCCGGTGCAAATCCAAGATTCCGCAGCCCGAACTTGATTTCGTCCCGCACGGTCGAGGCGAAGAGCTGGTGATCGGGATTCTGAAAGAGGTAGCCGACGTGTCGGGCCATATCGCCCACAGAGCGATCTCCGACCGGATCGCCCATGACGCGCACCTGGCCCTCCTGCGGGCGGAGAAGCCCATTGCAGAGTTTGGCCAGCGTGGACTTGCCGGAACCGTTCTGGCCGACGAGGGCGGTCCACGATCCTCTCTCTACCAGGCACGTGACCCCCTCCAGCGCTCGCACCCCGCCCGGGTAGTGGTAGGAGCAGTCCAGCAACTCGAGGGCGGCATCAGCCACGGCGCTCTGTCATCCTCTGCTCAAGGGCCTGCTGGGCCTTGTCCACGGTAAGCCATGCATAGTTGGTACCCCAGTGCTCGTTGAACCGCGCGGCGAGGTCGAGAATCTGCGGAGCGCGGAGCCCCCAGCGCTCAAGACTATTCCGCTGCTGGAGGACGTGCGAGGGGACCCCCTCGAGGACGATACGTCCGTCAACGAGGACGGCGACGCGATCGGCAAGGTGGGGCACGGCGTCGATGTCCTGTGTGACCCAGAGAATGGTCATCCCCATCTGGTCCCGGAGTTGCTTGATGGCCTCCAGAACAGAGCGCTTTCCCAGAGGATCGAGGCTGGCCGTCGGTTCGTCGAGAACCAGGACCTGGGGGCGGAGCGCTAGCGCAGCCGCCAGCGCGACGCGCTGCTGTTCGCCCCCCGATAGCTCAAGGGGCGACCGCTCGCAGAGATGGGCGATCCCCAGGGTGGCCAGGCTTTCTTGGACCCGTTCCTCGATCTCGTGGGAGGGAAGCGCCAGCCCCTCGGGCCCGAAAGCGACCTCGTCGGCGACGCTCATGGTGAAGAGCTGACTCTCCGGATCCTGGAATACGAGCCCCACGGCGTGGCTCAACTCTCCGGGCTTGGTGCCGAGGGTGTCGAGGCCGGCAATGGAGACGCTCCCGGAGAACGTGCCCCCGAGTAGGTGGGGGATGGTGCCGTTGAGCGAGAGGCAGAGGGTGGACTTGCCAGCGCCTGTCGGGCCGAGGAGCACCAGACATGCGCCCCTCTCCAGGGACAGAGAGACACCCTGGAGCACGGGAGCGGGATCCGCTTCCGGCTCGACAGGCGGGTAGGCATAGGTGAGGTCGTTGATGGAGACGATGGTAGTCAAAGCGGTCTGTAAGGTGAGCTGTTCAGTTCGCCCGGTGACCCCACTGTCGGATTGGGGGATAGGCCTTGAGAAGCGCGACGACGAGAGGAATGCTGACGGCGCCGCCAACTACGACCTGCGGGATGTTAATCGAAACCGCTTCCGCGGCCGCCGGTCCGATGCCCATCTGGAGGGCGTAGGCCTCGCCGAGGAAGTAGATGGCCACCATCACGGCTGCGCCGGCGGCCCAACCGGCCACCATGCGCGGGACGCGAATCGTGCGACCGGCGATGGCGCCGGCGACGAGCCCCTGAAGCCCGTGGGCGAGGAAAGTCAAAGGTGCGTAGAGGGTGTAGCCGCCGACGAGGTCGGCCAGTGCTCCGCCGAGACCTCCGGCGACGAGGCCGATCCAGGGTCCGAAGGCGAAGCTTGCCAGGAAGACGCCGACATCGCAGAAGTTGAAGTAGCCGCGGGTCAGGGCAAAGGGGACTCGGATGGTGAGGGTGAAGACGGCCACCAGGGCGATCATCACCCCCGACAGGACAACGTCGCGTATCTCGATGCTTTTCATACCTCTCCTTCTTGATCGGAAGCGACCTTCCGGCTATCTTTCGGAGCGGCCGCTCTTAGGGGACGACGCGATCTGTCGAGCTCCTCGCGGACGGCCTCCCCCAGGCGCCGCAGGCCCTCTTCAATACGCTCGACGGGATGAGCGGCGAAATTCAGTCTGAGGGAGGACGACGTTGGATGTTGGGGAAAGAAGACGGCCCCGACGGCGAAGGCGACGCCGTGGTCGAGGGCAGTGAGGTAGAGCTGAGCAGTGTCGATGGATGCCGGCATCGTCACCCAGACCCACAGCCCGCCGCTTGGACGCGTCCAACGGGTGCCGTCTGGAAGATGTCGGGCCAAAGCGGAGAACATGGCGTCCCGCCGCTCGGCGTAGGCCGCTCGGACGGTATCTACGTGGGGATCGAGATGACCCTGTGCTAGGAAGTCGTGGAGCGCTCGTTGGAGGAGGGAGGAGGTGAACAGGTCGGTGGCCCGTTTCGCGGCCACGAGCCGCTCACGGACTGGGTTTGAGGCCAGGAGGTATCCCAGCCGTATCCCGGGGAGCAGAGCTTTTGAGAAGGAGTTGATATACACTACTTGATGACCTGGATTGAGTGCCCTGAGGGGCGGGGGAGGGGAGCCCCCGTAGCGTAGCTCGGAACAGACACCATCCTCAAGGATCGTGACGTCGTGTTGACGTGCCAGCTCCAGGAGCCCGTGTCGACGGGGCTCCGTCATGGTGGTGCCGGTGGGGTTGTGGAAGGCCGTTATGGTGTAGACAAGGTCCGGATGGTGATTCTCAAGCGTCTCCTCCAGGCGGTCGAGCCGCATGCCCTCATCATCCACGGGGACACCGACGACCTCGAGCCCGTGCGACTGGAAGACGTCCAGCGCGCCCAGGTAGGTGGGGCTCTCGGTGATCACCGGGGTGCCAGGCGTGGCCAGCACACGGGTTGCCAGGTCTAGTCCTTGCTGGGAACCGGACGTGATCAAGACCTCACTAAGCCGGGTGGGCACGCCTGTCCTGGAGAGGCGTTGTGCGATGGTGCGCCGGAGCGGTGGGTAGCCCACGGCATCGTCGTACTGGAGCGCGACTGAGCCCTGGCGCCGCAGGACGCGATTGATTGATCGCCGGAACGGGCGCACGGGGAGAAGGTCGCTCGCAGGCGCGCCGAGGGCAAAGGAGATCAAGTCCGGCTGCTGTGCCAGGTGGAGCATATCGGCCAGCATGCCGCTGGCGGAGACCCCTGACGGCCGCAGGAGAGTTGTCCGCCATTCAAAGGGATTCTCGCTGGGAATGGTACGGTCCGAACCCTCTGGACCGCAGACGAAGGTACCACTGCCAACGTGGCCCTCGGCCAGCCCCTCCACCTCTAGCTCTGAGTAGGCGCTGGTCACGGTGATGCGACTGACGTTGAGTTCGTCCGCCAGGGTGCGGGTGGAAGGGAGTTTGGTGCCAGGGAGGAGGGTGCCAGCCTCAATCTCCTCCTCAAGTTGGTCCTTGATCTGTAGGTAGAGTGGGCGCTTTGCGTTCCGCTGGAGCCGGATGTGCATAGTGCCCCAATTATAGCGTTGATTGGCGGGCGTGCCTAGGGCCAATTGGGAGGCTGTTGTCTATGGCCATTTGGGGCGGCAGGGAGTAGGCAGTAAGGGGGTAACGGGTGGAGGCGGAGGAGGGACTTTTTGGCGGAGTTGGTGGGCCGGCGTCGGGTTTGACCCGTCCCTCCTGCTTCCTACTTCTCACTCCCTACTGCCCTCCTTATCTGGTGTAAACTCACCTCCTATTGTATCATGCATCCTGCAATCCGAGTGAAACTCAGTGAAGGAGGGACCCTATGCCGATGCGCGACGTCGTAGCCCTGATTCTCGGGGGAGGGCAGGGCACCCGCCTCTACCCGCTGACCAAGCTGCGGGCCAAGCCGGCCGTCCCCCTGGGCGGCAAGTACCGTTTGATCGACATCCCCATCAGTCTCTGTATCAACGCCGGCATCCTGAAGATCTACGTCCTGACGCAATTCATGTCTGAGTCGCTCCACCGACACATCTACCAGACGTACAAGTTCGACGTCTTCACCGATGGGTTCGTGCAGATCATGGCCGCGGAGGAGACGCGTACCGGCATGGACTGGTACGAGGGTACAGCGGACGCCGTGCGGAAGCAGCTGTGGCGGCTGGAGCACACTCGGGCGAGCGACGTGTTGATCCTCTCGGGCGATCACCTTTATCGCATGGACTACGCGGCTTTCGTTGAGCACCACCGGAAGAAGCGGGCTGACGTAACCATCGCCGTGCAGCCCGTGGGGCCGGAGGCCGCGACCCGATTTGGCATCCTGAAGAAGGATGTCGACGACCGGATCACGTCCTTTCACGAGAAGCCGCCCACGGAGGAGCTGGATGGACTGGAGAGCGCACCCGGATCCGACAAGCCCTACATGGCTTCGATGGGTGTCTACTGTTTCCGCGCTGACGTGCTCCAGCGGGTCTTGACGGGGACTGAAGCGGAGGACTTCGGGAGAGAGATCATCCCCGCGGCGATCGACAACGCGCGGGTGTACGCGTACGAGTTCGAAGGGTACTGGGAGGACATCGGCACGGTACGGTCGTTCTACGAGGCGAACCTGGCGCTGGGAAGGCCGGATCCGCCCTTCGATTTCTACGACTTGGAGCATCCGATTTACACTCATCCGCGCTTCCTGCCGCCCACGGTGACGGACGGCTGCGATCTGGAGCAGGCCGTGGTGGCCGACGGCTGCTTGCTCCACGGCTCGGACATCAAGCAATCGGTGATCGGGCTGCGGAGCGTGATCGGTCCCGAGGTGCGCCTGATCCGCTCGGTGCTTATGGGCGCGGACTTCTTCGAGACCGCGGAGAGGAGGGCCGAGAATCGAGCCCTGGAGCGCCCGGACGTGGGCATCGGGCGGGGAAGCAGCGTCGAGGGCGCCATTATCGATAAGAACGCGAGGATTGGCGAGGGGGTCACCATCCGCGCGCACGATCCGGAGAGCGAGATGGTCGAGACGGAGGACTACGTGATTCGGGATGGGATTGTGGTCATACCCAAGAATGCGGTCATTCCCGACGGGACAGTGATCTAACCGTTTGGACTCGGACGGCCCGGAAGGACGTCGGCGCGGCAGGTGATGGGAGAGCGCCGAAAGGACCCGGCGAACGCGGCAGAGCAGCCCGTTCGCCGGGTCTTCTGGTCTGAGGGTCGGGCCGGGTAAGGTGTGGGCCAGGCTGGTCTATGCAGATGACCCGACGCCTCACGCAGCGACTGAAGTCGCCACTACGGGCCCGTCCCCAGTATAGTATGCTTGACCGCTTTGGCGGTTGCGTCAATGCGTTGAGCCCCTCACCCAGCCCGAGCCCCGTGTACAAGACTGGCCGCTGACAGGGTGTTCAGCGCAGAGAACCAAATGCCACGCGCAGCGACCAAAGTCGCCATTACAGGCGGGTGGGTCGTCGTGATTGCTGGGGCGCGTTTGGCAGCCCCAGGCCCGTAAATGAGGGTTCCTACGGGTCAATGCCACAACTCGATTGCATCGAGGACGGCGCGGGTATTGACAAGAGTTAAGGGAGATATTATAATACTCAAGATACGACTTAACTTCTGCTCAGAACGGAGGGTTGACGTATGCACAGTGCGCCGACGGAATGTCCGGTCTGCCACGATCATCTCGCGATCACACGTATGGTCTGCCGGAATTGCGGCACGGCCCTGGAGGGCCGCTTCGGGCTGGGCCGGTTGTTCGAGCTGTCGCCTGAGCAGCGCCGCTTCGTCGAGATCTTCGTGCGCTGCGAGGGCAAGATCAGCCGGGTGGAGAAGGAGCTGGGTATCTCGTACCCCACGGTCCGCAGCCGGCTGGAGGAGGTCATCCAGGCCATGGGGTATCCCCTCAGTGCGCACTCGAAGGGGGGGGAGGAGGGCCGTCAGGAAATCCTGGAGAGGCTGGCGCAGGGTGAGATCACATCGGAGGAGGCTCTGGCGTTGATGAAGGAGGGCTGAGGGACGGTCGACGCGGGCTTGCGAGCCCGGCGTACAGACGTCGCGGGCAGTAAGTCGCTGTAATCAAGGTGGGCGGGGGTGGAAGGATGCTCGATCAGACAATGGCGGTCTTGGGGAACCTGTCGGTGATCGTACAGGCAGCCGATGGGAACCTACGAATTCGGAGCGGCGGCGCGGATGGAATCACCGTCCAGGTCCCCAACGGGGATGATCTCGTAACCTGGGAGCGAGAAGAGGGTGTTGTGACGGTAGCTGTTCGTGCGGATGCGACGCTGACTGTTCCGCCAGGAGCGAATGCTGCCCTGGAGGAGGTGCTTGGGAATCTGCGCATCCAAGGGATCAAGGGCCGGGTGAGGACGAGGAGCGTCCACGGCAACGCCACTGTTCGCGGGAGCGGCCCTGTGTCATTCGAGCAGGTGCTGGGCAACCTGAGGGCCAACGACCTTACGGACGATCTCACAGCTCGGGATGTGCGGGGCAACGTGTGGGCGCGCCGCGTCGGGGGGACCGTGATGCTCAGGGATGTGGGGGGCAACCTGGAGGCGGAGGCGGTCGAGGGAGGGTTGACGGCCGAGAACGTGCGTGGTAACGTCTCCCTTCTTCCTCCCTTCTCGGTTAGCAGCACGTACAGGGTCACTGGATTCGGGAACCTGCGCGTCTCGCTGCCCCCGGAGGCGAGCGTGCGGATCAAGGTGCGGGCCGGCGGACACGTCGACGTGCGACACCCGGCCTTGGCCCTGGAGTGGCAAAATGGGGAGGCCCTGGGTACACTGGGGGCCGGCCAGGCCGTGTTGGAGGCAGACGTCAAGGGGAACGTTATGCTACTGGGCAAAGAGCCAGGGAGAGAGACAGGCATGAGTTCTCAATGGGAGGAGCTGGGGGCGCAAATCGAGTGGCAGGTTCACGATGCTATGGCCACATTGGCGACGGAATTGGAGGAGCGGCTTGGACGCGTCGACGGTGAGTGGGTGCGCCATCAGGTGGACGGGGCGACCGTGGAGGCGCGCCGGAGGGCGGAACGGGCGGCCGAGCGGGCGCGGATGCGGGCGGAGCAGGCCGAACGGCGCTGGAGGCGCGCCGCTGGGGAGCGAGTCGGGCCCCAGCCGACGAACGCAACGGACGAGGAGCGACTGCGGGTACTGCGCATGGTCGAGGACGGCACGATCACCCCGGAGCAAGGGGCTGATCTCCTGGGGGCGATCGAGGGCCGCTAGCAAGCCGACAGGGCCGGAGCGACGAGCCGGAATCCAGGCACGGGCGCTCAGCTGGCGCAGGGCGACAGGCACCACCGTGGACGACCAGCTGGGGCCTTAGCAGGGCTCAGAACGGAAGAGGGTTAAGGATTGGATCACGTGACATACGAGGCTGAAGGAAACGCCGGTTGGCAGGTGCGGTTTTTCTCGATATGGGGTGGGCAGGCCTTCTCACTTCTGGGCAGTGGGCTGGTTCAGTTCGCTCTGGTCTGGTGGTTGACGCAGGCGACGGGCTCGGCTACGGTACTGGCGATGGCGACGCTGACGGCTACGCTTCCGGGCGTCTTCTTGGCTCCGTTCGCGGGCGCTCTGGTGGATCGTTGGGACCGACGTGTAGTGATGATGATGGCCGACGGCCTCATCGCGCTGGCGACCCTGGGGCTGGCTGTCCTTTACGCCATGGGTGCTGAGCGGGTATGGATCGTCTATGCGGTGATGTTCTGCCGCGCTGCGGGCGGCAGCTTCCACTGGGCCGCGATGCAGGCCTCCACTTCCTTGCTGGTGCCCGAGGAGCAGCTCTCCCGCGTGGCCGGACTGAACCAGACGCTGAATGGGGTGGTGAATATCATCGGGCCACCGGCAGGTGCGCTTCTGCTCCAGCTGTCATCCCTTCAGGGCATTCTCGCAATTGACGTGGTCACGGCGTTCCTCGCCATTGCCCCGCTCCTCGTCGTGTCCATCCCGAAGCCGGAGGCGCGAGACGTTGAGGGTCGTGTCGCTGGCGATATCACGGTCGTGCAGGACGTGCGTGAGGGTTTCCGGTACGTGCGCGGCTGGCCAGGCCTCTTCGTGGTACTCTTGATGGGGGCGGGTGTCAACTTCCTTCTGACCCCGGCCATGTCGCTGATGCCCCTGCTGGTTACGGATCACTTCGGCGGAGGCGCGCTGGAGCTTGGGTGGCTGGAGTCGTCGTGGGGGGTTGGGGTGGTCGTGGGCGGCTTGATCCTCAGCGCCTGGGGAGGCTTCGAGCGACGGATCACGACTTCGCTGACGGGACTGACGGGCATCGGGTTGGGGTTTCTCGTGGCTGGTGTGGTGCCGCCATCGGCGCTGGCGGCGGCCGTTGGTGGGTTCTTCCTGGCGGGAATGATGAACCCCGTGACCAACGGGCCCATCCTGGCTGTTGTGCAGGCCTGGGTGGAGCCGGGCATGCAGGGCCGGGTCTTCGCGCTGGTGCAGAGCTTGACGACGGCGGCCACACCGCTGGGAATGCTTATCGCGGGCCCGGTGGCAGATGCTTTCGGGGTCCGTGTCTGGTACGTTGTCGGAGGAACGACGTGTGTGTTCATGAGCGCAGTCGGTGCCCTCGTACCGGCGGTCGTGCATCTGGAAGAGGGTCGCCCCGGAGTGA
>Ga0180432_10012107_pt1 | contig 10075 bp, 8 predicted proteins | sample SS_ome_10_FD_132414 | JGI IMG/M metagenome (GOLD analysis project Ga0180432, IMG submission 132414) | Hypersaline lake sediment archaeal communities from the Salton Sea, California, USA - SS_1_MS_2 metaG | ecosystem: Environmental > Aquatic > Non-marine Saline and Alkaline > Hypersaline >...
ATCATCACGCTCGTTTTGGTCGCGGCATTTACTGTTTTTTTGAGGTTTACCAGGATCGGGAGAAATTTTTACATGGTCGGAGGAAACCGGCAGACCGCCTGGCTTGCCGGCATCAACACCGATCTGTATACAATCATAACCTTCGTGATCTCGGGATTCACCGCTGCGGTCGGGGGCGTGCTCTTCGCCATGGAAGGGGCGGCAGCCACCCTCAACCTGGGAGATACCTCCCTCATGTACGTTATCTCGGCGGTGATTATAGGTGGGACGGCGATGTCCGGGGGCAAGGGAGGCGTGCTGAAGAGCTTTTTTGCAATCCTTACCCTGGACGTGCTGTACAACGGGATTATCCTCTTCGGGCTCGGAAACGAGGTGAAGATCTTTATCGCCGGCATCATTTTAGCTGCTGTGGTTCTCTACGAAGCCTACACGCGGTACAAACACGACAAGATCGTTGGACAGCGATCGGAATTGATGAAAGAAGTGGATCAATTGAAAGAAAAACTGAGGGCTTCGCGGCGGAAGATTGCGGGATAGATGTACGGACCTATACGTATTTTGGAATACAGGTTTGGTTCAAACCTGAAAAATATAATCTTTTCTAGGAGGTAAAAGATGAAAAGAAGGACGACGGTTTTCTTTGCCCTTCTCCTTGCCCTGGCACTGACCGGTGCTGTGTATGCAGGCGGAGGCGGGGAAGCAACGGAGACCGAAACAACCGCCGGCGGGGTGTCGAATCTCGAAAAATCCCTTGCTGTAGATACTACAGGGCTGAAATCCGAAGACGGCCAGCCCCTGATCATTCTTCAGGAGAAGCAGCGGGAAGTTCCGGCCAGGCCGAGCGATCCGGATGCCCTGCCTGAGGATGACCCCCTTCACTGGTGGGACATCGAGTTTGCGGGATGGAACGCGAACAAGAAAAATATCCCCGAATCCCCCAACGACGGTGCCATCGGCAAGCGGATTGTATTCATTGTGCACGGAGATCACCCGTGGACAACCGCTTGTACATTAGGTGCACAGAAGATTGCCGACGCCTACGACATGGAGTTCAAACCGCTCTCGCCGAACTGGGACCTGGCGGTTCAGAACCAGATGATCGATCAGGCGATCAATGAGCAACCCGACATGATCCTGTTGATTCCGCTGGATGCAAAAACCGCGCCCCAGCAGGCCAGGAAGATCAACCAGGCCGGAATCCCCCTGATCCTGTTCAACACCCTGCCTTCGGCAGCTGCCATGGACTACTGCATCACCTGGACCGGTCCGGACGACTTCGGCCAGTTCAGGATGCTGTCTCGCGTTTGGGCTGATGAGATGAAGAGGGTTCACGGGACCGCTGATGTAGGTGTGGCCTACATCCAGCACGCTCCGGGCGGTTCTCCCTATTTCGCCCGCTGCTGGGGACCCATCTCCGAGCTCTCCGGGTACGCTTCCTGGGTCGAAACCCTGGACAAGCAGGCCCCGATGTTCGAAGCCGACAAGAGCATGCAGCTGGTATCGGACTGGCTGACCCGCTTCGGGGATGACCTGAGGGGGATCTGCGCGGCCGACGACAGTGCTCAGGCCCTGGGTATCTTCGAGGCTTTGGAAAAAGCCGGTAGAGATGACGTGGTCGTGATCGCAGCCGGTAACTCGAAGGTCGGTATGGACCTGGTCAAAGAGGGAAAGCTCTTCGCCATTACCTATCAGACCGCTGAAGGCGACGGAGCCCTGGCCGTACAAACCGCCGCCGACTGGTTCAACGGAAAAGATATCCCCCCCGTCAAATACCTGCCCAAACACATCATTACCAAAAAAGACGTGGAGGAGTTTTACCCGCCCCAGTGGTAGTCCTCTGAGCCTGCAGAGAGCCTGCAGGCTGAAGCGATCTAAAGCCGTCCGGGCATCCAGCTTGGACGGCTTTGGTTTTCACCCCGGGCTCGGAGGAGTGGATCTGGCAGTAGATTTTTTTCACTTCCGACGGCTATCTTCTTGACAGACCCGGCCTGTGATGTAAGATGGGAGCTATCCCAACACGGGAATAATCAAATCCTAACACAACCACGGAGGGAACTATGAGAGCTACGAATAAGGTGCTGGCAGTATTGGTAGTCCTGCTGCTTGCGGCGACCGTAGTGCTTGTCGGCTGCAAGAAGGAGGAGGCGGTGGAGGAAGCCAAGACGATCAAGGCGGGCTTCATCTACGTCGGCCCGGTGGGGGATTACGGCTGGTCCCACGCCCACGAAGTGGGACGTCAGTACGTCGAAGAGCAGTTTGACTGGCTGGAGTCGGTCTACGTGGAATCGGTGCCCGAGGGGGACGCAGCCCGCATCATCGACCGGTTGGTGGTGGAGGAGAACTGCGATGTGGTGTTCACGACCAGCTTCGGGTACATGGACGACACGGTGGCGGCCGGGGCCAAGCACCCGGACCAGCTGTTCATGCACTGCTCGGGTTTCAAGAACTCCGAGAACGTAGGGACCTACTTCGCCGAGCTGTACCAGATGTACTACCTCAACGGTCTGATGGCCGGCGCCCTGACCAAGAGCAACAAGATCGGCTACGTAGGAGCTTTCCCGATCCCCGAAGTCGTTCGCCACATCAACGCCTACGCCCTGGGTGTGAAGGACGCCAATCCGGATGCCCGGGTGCACGTACGCTGGATCTTCTCCTGGTACGATCCGGCCAAGGCCCGGGAGGCGGCGGAAGCCCTGGTCGCCGACGGCATTGACTGCCTTGCCTTCACGGAGGACTCACCGGCGGTGATCGAGGTCGGCCAGGAGCACATGGAGAAGGGAGAGACGGTGTACAGCTTCAGCCACTACAGCCCGATGGAGGCCTTCGGACCGGATTCCGCGGTTTCCGGACAGCTGGTGGACTGGGGGGTGATGTACGAACGGATCCTAAACGATATCTACAACGGCACCTGGAGCAATGAGGATCTCTGGTGGCTGGCCGGTGAGGAGGCGGCCCTGCTGGGTGGCAGCCTGGATCACGAGATCAACCCCAAGATCGTGGATGACCTGAAGGCCGTGTCCATCGACACCCCGGACCTGGGGACCTTGAGCGCATACGACCTGGTGATGAAGCGCTACGAGCAGATGAAGCAGGGAAGGGATACCTTCGATCCTTTTGTCGGTCCGATCAGCGACAACAAGGGGGAGGTGCGCATCGCCGACGGGGCAATGGGCAGCAAGGGTGAGCTGCTCAGCATCGACTACTACGTGGACAACGTTGTCGGAGACGTGCCCAAGTAAAAGTTTGCAGCGAAGATTCCAGAAATCGCGACGGGGAGCCTGTTCATGGGAATGGGCTCCCCTTTTTTTCTATTGATCTCATATATTACTTCACAGCCGGGGAGTAAAAAATCCGGTTATGCCGGGAAACGAGGGCTTCAGAAAAATAATATTATTGTAGTACTCAACATTGTTTGCTACTATTGGCAGGGTTGAAAATGTTTTGCTTGTCGGGAAAAGGTAACGGCAATACAAGTCAGCGACATGAGTTCTTCAGGAGGGCTGATTATGGGTATGGTCGGTAAAAATGCGCTCTACCTAGGGATCTTCCTACTGCTCTGTTATCCTCAACAGGTATTCTCAATTGGCGAGGTGGAAGAAAGAGCAAAGTCAGCAACCGGAAAACCAGGATACGAACTGCCCCTGGTTCAAGAGCGGGTCACCCTGGAATACTTCATGTCCAATCACAAAACCGCTCCCTTTACGGCAGAGGATCTCACAATAGCCGAGCTGCAGCGAAGAACCAACGTCTACTTCAATATCATCAGCATCGACTCGAGCTATTGGGACAAGTACAAGGTCATGCTTTCGTCGAACGAGCTGCCCGATCTGATCTTCACAACCGTGGCCGATGCCAAGCGCTACGGTATGGAGAGTCTGTTCCTGCCTCTCGATGAGTTGCTCGAGCAACACGGGAGGAATATCCTGTCGGCGATCGAACAGGAAGGAATCGCAGAGGATATGCGTGCTCTTGACGGCAAGATCTACTTTTTCCCGAAGATATCCCTGCAGCAGCCCGAGCCCTTTATGGTCCGCCAGGATTGGCTGGATGAGTACGGACTGAGCGTTCCGGACACCCTGGAGGACCTGTATCATATGCTGAAGACCTTCAAAGAGCAGGATCCCGCCGGCAACGGGCGTACCATCCCCTATGGATCGATGATGTACGACGACCCATCGATCTGTTATTTGAATGCATTCTATCGGGCCTTTACCGTGGACCAGGATTTCATGCTGAAAGCCGGCAGAATGGTCTGGGGTCCGGCTCAGCCGCAGATGAAAGAGGCGATGAGCTATTTGAACAGGCTCTACGCTGAGGGGTTGTTGGATCCGGAAGCACCGATCCTGGCTAAGAAACAGTGGGAAGAGAGGGTGTCCGTGGGACGGGTGGGCATGATTGTCTATTCCTCGGTACGAGCGGATTACTTCACCCGTATCCTCAGCCAGACTGATCCTTCGGCCAAGATGGTCGGCATACCGCCCCCCATCGGGATCGATGGAGAGCGACACGTGGCTCCGATGCTCCGGTTCAGTACTAATTTTTGCATGGTTATCTCCAAGGATTCACCTCACGCCGAGTTGATCGTGAAGTTCTTCGATTACGTGTTCAGCCCCGAGGGAAGGATGATTATCTCCTACGGAGTGGAGGGGGATTCCTATGAGATGCGGGACGGGAAACCCTTTTTTACCGAAAAGATGTACCGCAGAGAAGCTGGTTGGAACATGTTTGTTAGGTCTGCCATCGGCGGCAGACGGATCGCCAGCTGGCCTTACGACGACGCCATGATACAGCAGTTGAAAGGCACCCTTTCACTGGAGGCGCTCCAGCTTACCTGGCCTCATGTCGATCCACCAACACCGATTCTCAACTTCAATCAGCAGGAGGTCGAGATCATCGAAGCCAAGTATCAGGATCTCAAAGACAAGACCAGCGAGTTTCTTCTCAAATTCTTAAGCGGAGAGCTTTCGGTGGACACCGGCTGGGAGGACTACTTATTGGAGTTGAAGCGGGTTGGTCTGGATGATCTGGAAGCCGTCTACAATCGGGCCTATACCAGGAGATATCGCTAGCTTGTCGCCACTTGAGCCGTTTTCCCTGGAGAGCTTGATCCCACTTCAAGATTTCATATAATAGAGTCACTTCAGAGTAGAGCTCAGATTCTTGGCCTTTTTAATATGATAGAACGTCTTGTCGGTCGTAACAGCCAGTTCAAGCGAAGTATTTTCCTCAAGATTTTTCTCTCGTTAATGAGTCTCACTCTGATACCGATCTTTATTCTCGGTCTGACTTCCTACTTCGTGTTTTTCCGCTCCATGAAGAGGCAGAGTGACGATTTCGATCGGTTTATTCTAGACACCCTGTCGAAGAGGATCGATCGAGATTTGGAGGAAATCAAGGAGATTCTGTTTCGATATGCTCTGTTCATGGACATTGAGCAGGATAGCTACGCACGGCTCCTGAGTGTAGTCAGGGAGTTGGGCGGGATCGCCGGTACCAACGATTTTGTCGAAGACATCTTCATCTATATTATCGAAACCGAACAGGTGTTGACCCAGAACGGCCTTTATTACGCGGATGTGTTTTTCGACAAGGTATACAGATATGCCGATCCGATCGGATCGGGGCTCCGGGAAATACTTCGTGGGCAGAATAGTTTCTTTTTTCTCAGCACGATGGATGTGATGCAAGATTCGTTCATCGAAAAACGCTATCTCACTATTATTAACTCGGTGCCAATAAGAGAAGAGCCCCGGGCGAATTTGATCGTTCTTGTGGATGAAGCCTCATTACGCGCCACCTTCGATATCAGCGGTTTTACCTCAGTAGAAGCTCACATCGCCATTGTCAATTCCTCTCTGGATTTGATTGCCGGATCGATTGATGAGACTCTGGACCGGGATGCTTTGAAACAGATCCTGACGGAGAGAGAGGTGGATAAGCCCTCCGCGGTACACAGCGATCGTATAGGGAGTAAGTTCGTTTTCCATTCCCAGTCAAAGGTAACCGATTGGCATTACCTGGTATTCACCCCTGCTAATCAGATCTCCAGACAGGCAGCCTCCATTCGTAATATTACGATCTGGATCTGTGTTGTTTTGATAATTGTCAGTTTTCTGTTGACCTGGATTATTTCCATGAATCTGTACTCTCCGATCAGGGAAATTGTGGCAACCCTGAAGAATGCCTCACCCAAGGAGCAGAAAGCCACAGTCAAGACGGATGAGATGAGCTACATCCTGAATCATGTCAAGTACGTGATGGAACGGAATAGGAGTTTGGACGACAATATAAAACTGGCCGAGCCTGCCTTCCGGGACCAGTATTTACGTTCTCTAATACTCGGTATTCCGAACAGGATGATCCGCGCAGGTGATTCCGGCGCCAAACTGGACTGGCCCTATTCGAATTTTGCGGTAATTGTGATCCAGATTTCTTTCCTGGATAATGTCCTCCCAGAGGACTATTCGCGCGAGGCTATAACAAATGATCTCTTGCGTTATCTCGAGGAGGTCCTGGACAGCGCACCGGCAATGGCCGGGATGATTACCTATATCGGAAAATCCCGATTGACGATTTTGGTGAATCTTCAGAGCAGACAGACACTGAGCAAACTGCTACACGAGATTGAACCCCAAATTGGGCGATACTCTGAGAGCTGCCATTGTTCTATTGCCCTGGGCGTGGGCGACTATTGTCGAGCCATGTCACAGATCAATGGATCTTACGAAGAGGCGCTCAAAGCCCTCCGTTCCAGGAAGATAGGCGCTCAGTATCAGATCCTTCACTACAGCAGAGCCGAGGAAGTAGGAAAAGCGCGAGTAAAACTCAGCTACCCGATAGAACTGGAGCGACAGTTGATCTACAACGTGCTTGCCGGCAATCACGGCCGGGCTAAAGAAACGATCAACAACATCATAGCGCAGAATCTTCTTGATCAGACCACGTACAATCACATGATAGCGTTGTTCGATCAATTCGTTACCACGGCAAGTCAGATATTGAGCAAGGATCAGAGTATCGAATTGGAACTAACCGACAAACAGCTACTAAATCATCACCGCCACAACAAGCCGGATAACCTGGCTGCCATGCGGCGGAGTGTACTGAACATCTACGAACAAATAACAGAAGCCTTTTCACAAAAAAGGAACCAAAAAAACGAGGATTTAAAGGAAAAGCTGGTTCGGTACATTCAAGATAATTATCACGTGCCAGATCTCTCTCTGGACAGGATCGCGGGCGAATTCGATTTAAATCCCAAATACGTGAGCAGATACTTTAAAGAGCAAACCGGAACCAACTACCTCGACTACCTGAACATGATCAGAATCAAACAGGCCAAAGAGCTGCTGGCAAAAAACGATGGGCTGAAGATTCTGGAGATCAGTAAAACCGTGGGTTTCTACAACGTCAATACCTTTATCGCCGCCTTTAAGAGGATCGAAGGAATAACACCGAGCACCTTCCGTAAGCTCTCGAGAGAGTGAGTAATCCTGCTCCAGCTTTCTCAGCTCCGCTTCGGTGGTGAGGTGGAAAAACCAAGATAAATAGATAACAGATCCCGTCTCCAGGTAGAAAATTCATGACGAATTGAAAAATCATGATTCGTACCCTACCTCAAGCCTCGTATAATTAGCCATGCCGCGAATAGCGGTGAGGGGTTAATCCCGTTTGGAGGAGCAGGTTCCACATCGGATTTATACGAATCTCTTTTTACGAATCGAGGAGGAAATAATGTCAGATAGGGAGAAGAAGCATGAATTGGCTGCAAAGATCGGCAAGGGAAAGGCGGATTTTATCCGACACCTGGTCACCTACCTGGTTGTAATAACCATACTGGCGGTGATCAATAACCTCACCGATACGGGAGGGTACCAGTGGTGGCTCTGGCCTGCAGGTTGCTGGGGCGTATTCGTGATTATCAACTTCCTGTCGGCCTTTGTTTTCAAAGCCGGTACCTTCAAGCGACTGGAGGACCAGCTGGCCGAAAAGGAGCTGGAACGGATGGATCGTGAGGATTGATCCGTGTTTTCGGCTTTCGCTGTCGAAGATCCTCCTTCCATGAGGAGTGCGACCTAGTGAAACGAATAGATCTTGGCGATATCGGGAATGTTGCCGAGACTATTGCTGCCATTGCAGTCATCATTTCATTGATCTATCTGGGCGTCCAGATTAATCAAAACACGAATGCCATACGGGCTTCCAGCTATCAGAGTGTTGCGGATAACATCACGGATTTCCAGCTGGGACTGGCCCAGAACAGCGATTTGACCCGCATCTACCTCGAAGGCCTGGAAGATCTGGCGCAAAGGTATGCGGCGATCGGCTCCGGAATGAGGTGTTCGTTGTCCAGCGGTCAACTGAGAGGAGAGAAGTTTGCTCCGCTTTATCTCCCGGCATAAAAACCTCTTCATCTATTTAGCCGCCTACTTTTTTGCCGTAAGCATCACCCTGCGATATATCTTTGTCTACCTGAATGATGATTCTCTGCCACAGGTTGCCGGATTGCTGGCGGCTTTCCTGCTCGTACTGGTAGTTCAGACTTTATTGCGGGACAGATCCCAGTTGTACACCCATCTCATTTTGGTGATAGAAACCGGGATTCTCGTTGTGCTCGCGCTGCTTCCTCTGCGTTTGGATTTCTACTCCACCCTCTCGGTGACCTTGGCCCTGCAGGCGGTATACGCCTTCAGCGGCAAAACCGCTTTTCGCTGGATCGGGTGCCTGGCCCTGGTCGTGGCTGTGCTGCTGCTGTACGGTCAGGGATGGAGCCGTGGATTGCCTCTAGTTGTATCAAATACCGTGGCAGTCTTCATGGTCGGTGCATTCGTTGTTCTCATCCGCCGTACCGAAGCCGCTCACCGGGAAAGCCGGAGACTTCTTTCTGAGCTGGAAAGAGCTCACCGGCAGCTGCAGATCTACACTGCCCAAGCAGAGGAACTGGCGGTGGTGAAGGATCGCAATCGTCTGGCTCGAGACCTGCACGACTCGGTTTCTCAAACCATCTTCAGCATGCGCCTGACCGCCGACGCGGTTCGCGTTCTCCAACAACGGGATCCATCCCAGGTATCTCCACAGTTGGACAAGCTGCAGGAGTTGTCCCAGTCGGCGCTCGATAAGATGCGCACCATGTTGCACGAACTGCGTCCTTCCGTGGTTGCCGAACACGGACTCATCCCTGCTCTACGCCACAACGTCACACTGATGGAGCGTCAGCATGGATTCAAAGTAACCCTTGATATTCTGGGTACGCCTCGCCTTACCGAAGAGGAGGCGGAGCAGATCTATCATGTGATAGAGGAGGCCCTGAATAATGTTCTCAAACATGCCGGCACGGACCGGGCGAACGTCTCGGTTCGATCCGAGAACAACCGTATGACTGTAAAGGTTAGTGACAATGGAAAGGGATTCAGCCGGGCAGCTATCGATAAAGAAAAGAATCTGGGTCTAGCCGGCATGCGAGAGCGGCTGGAATCGGTCGGGGGATCCCTGGTGATAGAGTCGACTCCCGGAGAAGGTACCTGCATCACCATGGAAATCACCTCGGCGGGCAAGTCGACTTGAGAACTCAAGGAAGGAGGAGGAGTGATAATGAAGAAGATCAAAGTGTTGATCGTAGATGACCAGGAGAGCGTTCGCCAAAGCCTGAAAACGATCCTGCAGTTGGAGGACGACCTGGAAGTGGTGGGAGAAGCCAAAGACGGCGTGGAGGCGGTCGAGAAAACAAAGATGCTCGAACCCGATGTTGTCCTGATGGACATGAGAATGACTCGTGCCGACGGCTTGAGTGCGGCAAGAGGCATCCGAGAACACAGCGAGTCAGTCGGCGTGGTGATGATCACGATGCACCACAGCGATATTGCAAGGGAGCAGGCTCTGGAGGCGGGGGTGGATACCTTCGTGGAAAAAGGGATCGCCATGGAGGATCTGGTAGAGGCGATCCGCCGGGTTTACGGAAAGAGGGGACAAGATGGAAACGGCTAAACCACAACGTCGGAATGATCTCGATTGGCTGAGGGTACTGCTGATCCTTTGCGTGTTTATCTATCACAGTGCCAGGCCTTTCCAAGGTGGG
>Ga0180432_10012108_pt1 | contig 10075 bp, 9 predicted proteins | sample SS_ome_10_FD_132414 | JGI IMG/M metagenome (GOLD analysis project Ga0180432, IMG submission 132414) | Hypersaline lake sediment archaeal communities from the Salton Sea, California, USA - SS_1_MS_2 metaG | ecosystem: Environmental > Aquatic > Non-marine Saline and Alkaline > Hypersaline >...
ATTCAGGTTTAAGAGACTTTGGGATATGGCTTGAAAGGGAAGTGAAAGAAGCGGCAGATGAATCATTTTTAACTATGTTAAGGGAGAATAAAGATGGCAGATGACACCACCCAGACTGACGATGTAACCACGGACGATACAACCCAGACTGATGACACCACCCAGACTGACGATAATACAAACGTCGATCAGACTGGTGATGATACTCAGACAGATGACACCACGGACGATACAACCCAGACTGACGATGATACGTCAACTGAAGGTATTACCTATGCCGATTTTGAGCCGAAAGAAGGTATGGAGATTGACACTGATGCCGTTACCATGGCAACACCCCTGTTTAAAGAATTGGGTCTTGACCAGGCACAGGCACAGAAAGTTGTTGATGTCTATTCGGATCTTGTCCAGGCGGGTACACAGAAACAGGTTGATGCATTCAATGAGCAGGTTGGCAAGTGGCGTGAGGATTCCAAAAACGACAGTGAGTTCGGCGGCGATAAATTCGATGAGAATATTGGATTTGCACAGGCCGCTGTCAACAAGTTTGGAACCCCGGAGTTGAAACAGTTAATGGAAGATTACGGAATTGGTAATCATCCTGAAGTTATTCGTTTTATGGTGAAGGTTGGAAAGTTGACTGCTGAAGATGTACCCGGTGACGATACTGCCGGAACTCCCGCAAAAGCAACTGATCGTGTTTCAATTCTTTACCCTAATGCGAGAAAATCTTAAATTAAGGAGAATTGAAAATGGCAACACTTGGTAACAGTTTTGTTGATTTGATCGACATTTACAAGCAGCAGGATGGGCGGGGGCAGTTCGTACCGATCATTGAAATGCTGATGGAAATGAACCCGATTCTGGACGACGCGATTGCAGTTGAATGTAACAAAGGAACCACTCATCTGCACACTGTCAGAACCGGTCTTCCTTCTGTGACATGGGGTAAACTTTACAAGGGTATTCCCAACAGCAAGAGCGGCAAGGCACAGGTTGAAGATACCACCGTTTTTGTTGAAGGTCTGAGCACCATTGATAAACGACTGCTGGATCTTTCCACCAACGAAGGTGCTGTGAGACTCGGTGAAGCGCAGGCGTTTCTTGAGTCAATGAGTCAGGAAGTTGCAGATAAAATGTTCTACGGGAACACTGCATCTGATCCTGAAGAGTTCATGGGTCTTGCACCCAGGTTCAATGACCTCAGTGCAGCCAATGGGAACCAGATCATTGACGCCGGTGGAACCGGAACAGATAACACCTCGATGTGGTTTGTGACATGGGGTGACAATCAGTGCAACCTTCTGTATCCCAAAGGCACCCAGGCAGGTGTCCAGCGTGAAGACAAAGGTGAACAGCGCGTGGTTGATGGTGACGGAAATGCCTACTATGCTATGGAAGAACTTTTCACCTGGCATGTTGGCCTTGCAGTGAAAGATTGGCGGTATGTTTCCCGTGTTGCCAATATTGATGTCAGTAATATGGCGGCAGGTTCTGTTGCACTTTACGACTTCATGAGAAAGGCATACTACCAGCTTCAGAATCGCCGGGTGGCCGGTGGCAAGCTTTGCATTTACTGCAATCGCGACGTTCTAGAAGCACTGGATGCCCTTGCAACCAACGCCGGTGCCTCTGACAGTTACATTCGTCTGAAACCGATGGAGATCCAGGGTGAGGAAATCATGACTTACCGTGGTATTCCCATCCGTGAAACTGACGCTCTGCTGAACACTGAAGCCAGGGTCACTTAATCCCGGTTTGATGCAGTGATTGAAAAGCATTGAATATTTAAACAAGGAGATATAAAAATGATTTTTTCTGCTGAACAGCTTTTTTCAGATGATCAGGTAATCACGGTGAGTGCTGATTCCACCAATGTCATCGATCTTGGAGCGCCGGGAACCCCATATGATGCCAAGACCAATCTGAATCAGGACATCGGTAAAGGAAACAAAGTTCCCCTTCTGGTCCAGGTGACTGAAGATTTTGCGGCCGGTACATCCGGTGCAGGTACTTTGACCGTCAACATTTCAAAAGGGTCTGCCGCCAGTTTGGGAACAACTGTTGTTTCAGTCGGTCCCATCGGTGAAGCCGATCTTGTTGCGGGGTATCAGATCCCCATCGAAGTGCTGCCCAATCAGATTGATGAACGGTATCTGGGTATTGAATATGTCGTTGCCAGTGGTCCCATGACCGCAGGTAAAGTCACAGCCGGTATCACCATGGGGAACCAGACCAACATCACCGGTGCATAATTAAAACCTAAACGGTTTGATTTTTCAATCAAATGGGGTTACTATGACGTTAATCGTTTTTCAGTAATCCCATTTTTTTTATTTAAGGAGAAATAAAATGCCCAGGTACAAAGTTAAAGAAAAAGGTTTTTACAACAGTAAAACTTACGATCCGAATGGCAAACGTCCGTTTCTTTACACTGACAAGCCGTTGAAGCCTGTCCCTTCATGGCTTGAACCCATGAAAGCAGAAACAGCAGCACAGAAGAAAAAACGACTTGCGGCAGAGAAGAAAGCCGCAAAAGAAGCAGAGAAGAAAGCCAAATCGGACCAGAAGGATATCGATGATCTGACTTTCATGGGTGATGGTCAGAAAGCCGATTCCACTGTCGAAACCCTTTAATAAAGGAATTGTATCATGGCTGATGCGGTTGAGATTTGCAATTTGGCTTTGAGCAATATCCGGGCGGGGAGTATCAATTCACTCACCGAAGCGAGTAAACAAGCCCAGATATGTAAGCTTAAATACCCGTTCATGAGAGATCGTTGTCTTCGTGATCCGGGTTGGAATTTCAACAGAACCATTGTTACTTTGGCATCTTCCAGTGTTGATATTTACAATTGGGCGTATTCGTATTCATACCCCGTGGATTGCCTCAAAATTCACCGTATCATCCCCGAATATGAAGAAGTCACCGGTGATGCTTCAGTGGTTTCACGACTGATTGACACACAGCTTCTGCCCATTACGAGTTACAGGCGGCAGGTTGAATATGAGGTGTTCAACTTTAACAATGCAAAGATCATCGGTGCCAACGAATCCGGCTTGCGCATTGATTACAGTATCAAGATTACTGATCCCAATTTGTTTAGTGATGATTTCATTCTGGCACTGTCTCATTTACTTGCTTCTGAAATTGCGATTCCCATCATTGGTGTTGAAAAAGGGCGGCAGTTGAGATCTGACTCGTTGCAGATTTATGAAGAGTATCTCAGATCTGCAACTGCTGATGATATGAATGATGGTTATCTTGAACCGGATGACAGTGAATATGTGACTGTAAGGAGATAAGTGTGACTGAGATAATTCAAAGGTCGTTCACATCCGGTGAAATATCGCCTTCCCTGCAATCAAGAGCGGATACAGTAAAATACGCCACGGGTTTGAATCTGTGTGAAAACTTCTTCATTAAAGCCCAAGGTGGTGCATATTCAAGACCCGGTTTCAAGTTTATTAACACTCTTAATGATCAATCTAAAAAAGGCATTCTAAAGCGTTTTATTTTCAACACTGAGCAGACATACATGCTTGTCTTTGAGGATCTGAAACTCAGGGTCATTAAGGATGGCGGGTTTGTTTTAAAACAGGCAACCATTACAAATGTGACTCAAGCCAACCCTGCTGTTGTCACTGCCGCAAATACTTTTTCTAACGGCGAACAGGTGACGATCACCAATGTTGTTGGAATGACTGAGTTGAACGGTAACACCTATACTGTGGCAAATGCAACTGCTTCGAATTTTGAATTATTAGGGGTGGACAGTACGGCATACACCGCTTATGTATCTGGTGGTGATGCGGTCAGTGATGCCATTTTTGAATTGGCAACCCCTTACACTGAAGCGCAACTTCCATTTTTAGGCTTCACTCAATCAGCAGATGTCATGACTATTGTTCATCCTTCCCATGATCCGAGAAACCTTAACAGACTGGCAGATGCAAATTGGACTCTGACAGTCATTGATTACACATCAAGTGTGACTGCTCCTGTGATCAGTTCGGTGGTGGCAGTTGGTTCTGGCGCTGGTACTTACAATAAAACTTACGAATACGTTGTCACTGCTGTTGATGAGGATGGTATCGAATCCCTTGCTTCAGCGTCACAAAGTATAACAACAGCATCCTTGTCTGCTACAGCCGGGGTAAGAATTACATGGGGTGCTGTGGCGGGTGCTGAATATTACCGGGTTTATAAAGATCCGTCTGTCGGCACCAGTCTTTACGGGTGGATTGGAAATTCAAATAATACGTCGTTTGATGATTACAATGTTGCCCCTATAACCAGTGACGCACCACCTGAAGATCGAACACCTTTCGACGGTGCTGATAATAAACCGTCTGCTGTAAATTATTACCAGCAAAGACAAATATTTGCCAATACGACAAATGAACCCCAGGCAACTTTCACCACTCAAACCGGTAACTATTCATCCTTGAGAACATCAAATCCTGCAAGAGATGATGACGCGATTACGTTCACAATTGCTGGTCAGCAGGTGAATGAGATCCGTCACATTGTGGCTGTGAATAGTTTAATCCTTCTCACTTCCGGTGCCGAATGGAAAGTCACAGAAGGTCAAGATCAGGTTTTAACTCCCGCAACGGTCGGTGTAAAACCTCAGTCATACAACGGTGCTTCCAGGGTGCCGCCTGTGATTGTCAATGCCACTGTGATTTATGTTCAGGAAAAAGGTGCCAGGATCAGGGATCTTGCTTATGAATTTGTAAATGACAATTACACCGGTAATGATCTTTCATTGATGTCACAGCATCTCTTTGAAAATTATGAAATCGTGTCAATGGCTTTTGCCGGGGAACCATACAGCATCATCTGGTGTGTTCGCGACGATGGGGTGCTTTTGGGTCTTACATACCAGAGAGAACATCAGGTGTGGGGATGGCATCAGCACACAACAGAAGGTGAATTTGAATGGGTTGAAACTGTCACTGAAGGTGACATGGATGTTGTATATGCCATTGTGAAACGAACAATAAATGGTGCGACGAAGCGATATGTCGAACGTTTAGAACCCAGAGAAGAAACAGAAGCGGAAGATTGTTTTTATGTCGATTCCGGTCTTTCTTATAATGGGACTTCGACCACTTCAATTTCTGGCCTGGATCATCTTGAAGGTGAAGAAGTTATTGTTCTGGCTGACGGAAATGTGGTTGAAGGTTTGACAGTATCCAGTGGAGCAATAGAATTGCCCAGAGCGGCAAGTAAAGTTGCTGCGGGGTTGACATATACACCCGCCCTTGAAACACTCGATATTGACACAGCATCGACACAACAGACGGTTAAATCTAAATCTGTGTCTGTATCAAAGGTCTATCTTGAAGTTGAAAAATCACGCGGTGGATGGGTTAGTCCAAGGTCAGATGTTGAGTCTGGTTACACGCCGGAAATTTACGAGATCAAGCCCAGGTTTCAGAGTGATGATTATGATTCAATTGAATTGAAAACCTTCAAACAGGAACTTATGATAGACCCAATGTGGTCTAAAGGCGGCGGTTTACGAATCGAACAAAGATCGCCACTGCCTTTATCCATTCTGTCCATCATACCTGATGTTGATGTTGGAGATAATTAATGATAAATTTCATAAACCCGACTGATGAATTAATTGAAATAATGGCACAGGATATGCGGAAATCTGACAGAATTGAAGTGATGGCTTCTCATGGTCATGAACCACTGGAAGCTTTGAAGTATTCAAGAGATAATTCGGATTATGTCACAATGGTAATGAGTGGTAATATCCCAATGTGCATGTTTGGTGTTTCGATATCGAATGTGACAACTGGTCTGGGTCATCCCTGGTTACTGTCATCAAATGAGATCTTCAGCAATAAGGAATATTTTCTGAAAAATGCACCGGGTGTCATTGAAGATATGATCGCGGTCTGTCCACGCCTGGTGAATTATGTTCATCATGAAAACAAGGTGAGTATTGAATGGTTGAAGTCATTGGGTTTTACAATCGAAAATCCTGAACCTCACGGTGTTAAAAATGACTTGTTTCATAAATTTCATATGGGGGTTGTCTGATGTGTAATCCAGCATTTATTGGTATGGCTGTTCAAGGTGGCAATCTGTTAATGCAGGGTATGTCAGGTGCGGCAAGTAAAAAACAGCAAGCCGCCACTGATCGATATAACGCAAGAATTCTTGAAAATGACGCGGAGAGAATCCGGACAACAGCGACCGAAGAAGAAAACATTCAACGTTTAAAAACCGCTCAATTACTCGGTACTCAAAGAGCACAACTTGGTGCCGCCGGTGTTCAGTTGGGAACAGGTTCCGCTTTACAGCTTCAGGAAGATACTGTTTCGCTTGGTGAGGCTGACGCATTGAGGATCAGGACAAGAGGGACAGAAGAGGTTGAAGCTTTGAGTACCCAGGCAGGTTATCTGAAAGAACGTGCTGATATTTTAGAAGAACCCGGTATTCTCGGAAAAATCAGTGAGAAGACAAGGGATCTGTCCGGTGTTAGTGGCATCATGTTAGGTGCCACGGTAGGCGATCCAATCGCAGGAGTATCTGCTAAATGGTTCACTGAGGAAAGTACGCTGTTTGCAGAAGAACAAGGAATAATGTTTTAATATCAAAGGTGCTTTATGCCGAAAGTTGCACAGTATTCAATAGGTCAGGTTTCACCGGGTACGGTCAGAACACCATTAAGACCCACTATGCCTGTATCAACTGATTTTGCTTTTCTGTCTAAGGGATTATCTTTCGCCGGTGGGGTAGCGATTGATGTTCAGAATCGCATAAACACCACTTCAGCAGAAGAGGCGTTAAATAATTTCGAGAAGGCAAAGAATGATGTGCTGTTCAATCCTGATTCTGGTTATTTTAACACTCAGGGTCGGAATGCCTATGATAATGCATCGAGTACCATGCAGACGCTTCAGAAGCTGAAAAATCAGTTCGGTGACGGTTTGAATTCTCAGGCAAGGCAGATGTTTAATAAAGCGGCAAATCAGCATTTAAACCGCTCTGGCGTTGATATAATGAGACATTCTTCCAAGGGATTACGAGCCTGGGAGATCGCCACCATCGAAACCCAGGTTGAAAACACCATGGAGAATGCTTCTCTTTACTGGAATAATCCGAAAGATTTAAAAATTCAACGGATACTCGGTGAAGAAGCTATTCGTGAATCTGCGAAATTGACAGGTATCGGTGCCGAAGCAACCAATGAAAAATTGCAAACTTACAGATCAAAATTTATCAGTGCCGCTGTTGAAGCAGCAACTGTTAACTCATCCACTGAAGGTCAGAAGATTCTTGATGACAATGAGGACATGCTTGAAGGACAGGACAGGATCAATCTGCAAAAAGCCATTGATAAAAAACAGGAGATTGAAAAGTCAGAATTCGACGCGAGACAGGCAGTATTGATTGCTGATAGACTGGTCGGTGAGTATGACACCCGGCGTGAGATTAAAGAACAGTTAGATGAAATTGAAGATCCTGAGTTCAGAAAAAAAGTTATGAATGAAGCAATGTCCCGTTACAGTCGGAAAAGACAAATGGAGCAGGAAGAACGTGGCGATGCTTTTGAAGATGTTGAACAGTTCATTATGCAGGGTGGTAGCGCTGTAGAATATCAGACACAGAACCCGGAGCAATGGGCGAAACTTTCCCCTGGCCAGCAGAGTAAATTGACTAAAGATCAACCTATTCAAACCAACTGGAACACTTACTCAGGACTGATGACAATGCCTAAAGAGGCACTTGCTAAAATTAACCCGGTGGATTATTTTGATCAACTCGGACAAACCGAAAGACGTTCTCTGATCAGCGCTGTAAAAACTGCCAAAGGTGGTGGTTCTAAAAATGAGAAAGTTGATGCTCAAGTCGGACGGACCAGGACCGCACAGATTAAATCAGCAGTGGATCAGATTTTCGGATTTTCAAAAGACCGGAAAGAAAAAGACCTTCCCAGAGTTGATGCTTTTTATTCCCTTGTTGATTCTGAAGTCAGATACAGAGAAGATGTTAAGGGATCCAAATTGACATCTGCTGAATTTACTGAAGTATTGGCGGGGTTCACCAGGGATGTGGTGAAAGAACGTCCGATTATATGGGATAGAACAATAGGATTTGAAGACATCCCCACTGAGCATGTCCAGGCGCTCACTGATCAACTTAGAGCGCAGAATATACCGGTTACAACAGACAATCTTATTCGTCTTTATGATCAGGCTACCAAGACCAAAAAGAAAGTGAAAATAGAAGACCGAAACCCGGCATCTCTTAACATAGGTGGAATGTAAATGGTTGAACTGAATTTTGAAAATGTTAATTGGGGTGATTTTGAACAGGTCCAGCAAGAGACAATCGAACAGCCTTTACGGGCAACAATGAGTGAAGCTGTCAAAGTCAACCCGGATCAGCAGGCCCATATTAAAAAACTAAGTGATCAGTCTGGTGTTCCTCAGTTTGCAGTTGAGTCAGACCCTGCTGAAGTTGAGTCTGAATTGAATTTCAATAATATTGATTACAGTCAGATGTCAAAGCGATCACCGTTGACATCTGAATATTTGGTTGATTATAACAATGCCTCTATTGCTCATGATGATATTGATGTCATGGAGTCTATTGAAGACGTTTTCAATTTCAGAAAGACATTTGAAAATATCGGTGAATCAATTAAACAATCGTTTAAAAGTCAAGTTCAGGGTTTAACTGTCGCTGGTGTTGATGCAGCACCGACGAAGATTGAAGATCTGATTCCTGCGACTGCTTTGCCTGTTGGAATGGAAAATGAAGCATTTGAAATTTCCAAAAATTTTGCCGCTAATTTTGGTATTGAATCTGATGAAGATCTAGAACAGGCTAAAAATGAAGCAGTTGAAAGCATACTCACCAGGTTGCGTGAAACAGAAGCGATTAAAAAGAAACTACAACCTGAAGATTTGAATTTGCTTGAACAGGGTGTCAGGGGTGGTGTTGAATCTCTGGCAAACATGGCACCGGGTTTCGGTTTGATGTTGTTGTCAGGTGGTGGTGCCACCCCGTTGCTTGCCACTATTGGAATTCAGTCTTTCGGCGGCAGTTATGCAGAAGCCAGGGCCGAAGGTCTTTCTCCTGAAAAAGCTCAATGGTTCGCCGCAATCGATGCGGCAATTGAAGTAGGAACTGAACTTCTTCCTGTAAAAACTCTTGAAAATTTCATCACCGGTGAAACAAAGGGTTTGGGCAAGAAGGCTTTAAAATTCGCATTACAGGAAATGGGAACTGAGCAACTTGCTACTCTGGGGCAGAGTTTAAATCAATATGTTTTCGGTCTGGATGAGCAGATGGAACAGGCTCAGACTGTCGATGAAATGATTAATATTCAGATGCAGAGACAGGCTGTGACTGCCATTGCAACAGTGGTTGCCGGGGGTGCTCAGATCGGTATTGCTACCGGAGTCAGAAAAGGCGTGGAAGCTATTCAGAGTGATGAACAGAAGAAGCAACAGGAATATGTTGCTGACCAGCAGACCATTGACCGGCTGAATGAACAATCCGAGAAATCGAAACTCAAGTCCCGTGACAAAGAATCATTCAGGCAGTTTGTTGAAAAGGCAGATGACGGAAGTAACACCACGGTATTTATCGATGGTTCCCAGGTTGCTTTGTATCTTCAGGAAAAGACCCCTGACGAAATAGAAGCAGATCCGGCATTGCAGATACTTGACGAACAGGTGCGTGAAGCCGCTGCATCTGGTGGTGAGGTCCAGATCCCGGTTGCAGATTTCGCAACTGATATTGCCGGTACTGAACATTTCAAAGCATTGCGTGACAGTATGACGATGAGTGAAAACACTGTATCACCGTTCAGACAGGAACAGGCGCAGGTTGAAACTCAGGGTTACATTCAACGGATGATGGCAGAAGCCCAGGAGAATGCAAGCGAGTACATTGAAGCGCAGGAGATCTATCAAACTGTCAGACAGCAGTTGATTCACACAGCCAGGGTTGCCCCTCAGGAGGCTTTAGTCGTGGCACAGTTGGTGCCTGCATGGGCAACTGCAAAAGCACAGCGTGAAAACAAGACGGTGCAAC
>Ga0180432_10012110_pt1 | contig 10074 bp, 8 predicted proteins | sample SS_ome_10_FD_132414 | JGI IMG/M metagenome (GOLD analysis project Ga0180432, IMG submission 132414) | Hypersaline lake sediment archaeal communities from the Salton Sea, California, USA - SS_1_MS_2 metaG | ecosystem: Environmental > Aquatic > Non-marine Saline and Alkaline > Hypersaline >...
ATGGAGTTCGAGAAGAAGTTTGCCGCATGGCAGGGCAGCAAGTACGCGATCAGCGTAAACAGCGGGACGGCCGCGCTGCACGTGGCTCTGTCCGCACTGGGCATCGGTCCGGGAGACGAAGTGATCGTGCCCAGCTACACGTTCATCGCCAGTAGTTTCTCCATTGTCCAGGCGGGTGCGATTCCGCGTTTTGCGGACGTGAATATCGAGGACCACTGCATCAGCGTCGAGTCTGCCGAGAAGCTGGTCACGCCGCGGACGAAAGGAATCATGCCGGTCCATCTTTACGGCAATGTCTGTGACATGGACAAGATCCACGCCTTTGCCAAGAAGCACGGCCTCTTCGTGATCGAGGACAACGCACAGGCATTTGGCGGCTCGTTCAAGGGCAAGAAGACGGGAACCCTCGGCCACATCGCCGGCTGCAGCTTCTGCCAGAACAAGACCTTCACCACCGGCGGTGAAGGCGGCATGGTCACCACCGACAACGAGGACCTCGCATGGAAAGCCCGGAGTTTCCGTGACCACGGGTACGACGTGCGGGCGCGGCTCGGGCTCCTCGATCTCGAACAGAAGCTGCCTTACATCCACAACCTCGTGGGCTGGAACTACCGCATGACGGAAATACAGTCCGCGATCGGGCTGGCCGAGCTCGAACGGATGGACTCGTGGAATATGCCGACGCGCGAGCGGAACGGGCGCATGATCGTTGAGAAGATTGCGGACCTGGCGCAGGTTCTGTACACGCCCGTCGACACCGAGGAACGCCGGAACGGCTGGTATGTTCTCGCCTTCTCGCTCGACATCGACAACATGAAGTGCGACATGAACGGGTTCGTCCAGGCGGCCGCCGCGGAGGGCGCGCCCGTGTGGAAGGTGTTCTGGCCGCAGTGCCATACGGAGAAGGCCTACCAGAACCACAATGCCTTCGGGGACAGCGGGTTCCCGTTCAAGTCCAAGGAGTACTCCGACCCGGCAAGCGTCGATTACAGCGGCGTGCAGGTGCCCAATGCCGTCTGGCATCAGTCACACACGTTCACGTGCTTTGCGTTCCCCACGTGCACAGCGGAGGACTGTGAGCAGATCGGTGACGCTCTGGCCAAAGTGATCAGGGCCTGCTCCTGATCCGGGAGGCCAAGCAGGGCGAGCACGCCCATGGTTCGAAGCGAGAGAAGGAGATCTTCAAGCCCTGACAGATACAGGGCAAACCGTATTGGAATCGAACGAATGAATTCAGGATATTTGTCGCTAACGCGCCCAAATCCTGATTCACGACGATGATTCCGGACAGAAAAAATGACGAGACCGAACTTTCTGGTAATTGTTGCCGATGACATGGGTTTTTCGGATGCCGGGTGTTACGGCAGTGAGATATCAACACCGAACCTGGATGTTCTCGCGGCCAATGGCGTGCGGTTCACGCAGCACTACTCAACCGGCCGATGCTGGCCGTCGCGTGCGTGTATTCTGACGGGCAACTACTACCAGCAGATCCCCAAGGTATCAGCAGATGGAAGCCTGCCTGATTGGGGCAGACCCGCCCCACACTATCTGCGTCCTCTTGGGTACCGTTCGTACCATTCCGGAAAGTGGCACGTGAACCAGTTCCCCATGCCCGTGGCACACGGCGGCTTCGACCGTTCCTACTACATTCGGGATTACGATCACAACTTTGCCGTCAAGTTACACAGCCTGGACGATGAACCATTGCCTGCGGTGAAGCCCGGCAACGGGTATTATTCGTCAACTGCGCACTCTCACCGCGGCAGCCCAAGACGAAGCCATCCGGGAATCTCTCCCCCGAAGAACTCGCCGAGCGCATCGGTCCGGGCGAAGCACCGAGGGCCGTCAGTTGGCGAACCCTCACTTCCGAACAGCAAGCATTCCAGGCGCGGAAGATGGAGATCCATGCGGCCATGATCCATCGACTGGACCGTGAGGCCGGACACGTGATCGATCAGATCAAAGCCATGGGACAATGGGAGAACACGGTCACCCTCTTCGTTTCCGACAACGGGGCGAGTGCCGAACAAATCATCCGGGGGGATGGGCACGACAAGAAATCCGTTCCCGGTTCCGGCGAATCGTACTTGTGTCTTGGTCCCGGGTGGTCGACAGCGTCCAATACTCCTTTCCGTTACCACAAGTCGTGGGTGCATGAAGGCGGCGTGGCGTCACCGTTGATTGCGCATTGGCCGTTGGGCATTCACGCACGGGGAGAATTGCGGCATGCGCCCAGTCACTTCGTGGATATTGTGCCAACCATGCTTGAATGGGCGGGGCAGCGAACCGATCCTGAGTGGAAGGGGACCGGCACACCCCCCCTCGCAGGCGTCAGCCTCACCCGTGTGATCCGTGACGACTGTTATGCCGATCGTGATATGATCTTCTTCCGGCACAGCGGTCATCGAGCGCTTCGCCAAGGCAAGTGGAAACTGGTTGCCGTTCACCATGGAAGATGGGAACTGTACGACATGGAATCAGACCGTTCCGAACTGCACAATCTGGCAAGACAGTACCCGGAACGGGTGAAGAGAATGGCGGCTCTTTGGGAACGAACCCACGCAACGTTTGTGGAACACTCAGGAGAGCAACGCGACTGAATCAAACAACGCCATGAAACGGATTTTTCGTAGGAGATGGGGATCGAGCCGTCAGGGTCTGAAGTTGCGTGGATGTCCGAGTTGATCGGAACGGACCCGAGGGTCGAACGTCGGCAGGGATCGTGAACGGGCAAAATCGAAGGACCGGAAGGTTCGGACATCGCCGTGAACCTGGTTAACCGGTGAACGCGAACCGGTCTCATACACCGATCACCTGCCTCTTGCAGGCGCGGGCTATGAAGCCCGTGAGGTCTTCTTCCTCTTCCGCGAGGGAGCGCGGGGCGCGGGTCCCGGCTTGGTGATCTTGATCTTGTTCTTCGCGGCCCTGCCGTCCTTGGACTTCGGCCACTTCGCGGCCACGTGTGCCAGGATCTTTTCGCCGAACTCGCGGTCCTGGCCTACGGACTCCGAGAAATGAAAGCCGACGTAGTAGAGATCGGCGGCGGTCAGGGTGCGGTCCTTCTTCAGCCGGTCAAGCAGATCGAAGCCCGTGCTGCGCAGGAGCCCCTGGAATCCGCGCAGCGCGTGGTCTTCGGCCCGCATGTGCGGCGTGGGGTCCTTGGCGGACAACTTCAGATCGCAGACGCTCAGGTTGTACCGCGTTTCATCGTCGAAGGACTCGGTGTGGATCAGCCGGCGCAGGCAGCCGACGGCCTCGGCCCAACGCTTGGCGCGCTTGTGCGTCATCCCCGAATCAAGCAGCACCGCGTCGGCCGCCTTGGGATCGGCGTGGCGCAGGAAATAGAGCAACGCCTCGTGGCGCGCGTTGCCGGTCTGGAGATCGCGCCGGGCCAGATCGGTGAAACGTTTGAGCGTTTTCTTGTCCGCGTCGCCGGCGTGGGGTTTCAGAATCTTGACCAGCCGCCAGGCCTTCTCGGGGCCGGATTCGCGGGCGAGCGCGTCGAGCAGGAGCGGGGTCGCCTTCTTGTGGGCGGCCAGCGCGCCGGCCGCGATCTCCTGCACGTTGTGGTCGGCGTGGTCGAGAAGGCCGAGCAGCCTTCGGTTGTTGACCGCCGTGTCGGCGGCCGCCAGCTTGCGCGCCGCGAAGCCGCGCACCGTTGCGCTCCGGCTGTCGAGCAGCTTTTTCCAGCCCGCCGGCGACAGCGTGAAGGACGGGAGCCGGTCGAGCAGTTCGACGGCTTGGCGGACGACCGTTTCGTCGGATTCGTTCAGGTAGGTGAGCACCTTGCGCGAGACGGCCGCGGCGGCCGCGCCCTTGATCTCCAGATTCTTCAATCCCATCAGCGCATAGCGGCGGACATAGGGGGCGGCCTTGGGCCCGGCGTGCTGCAGGAGGATGGTCCTCGCCTCCGAACGGCCGACATAGCCGAGCAGCAGAAGGCACGACGTCAGGACCCGTTCTTGCGACTTCACGCGATCGGTCTTCATGAACGTGACAAGCTGCTGGTGCATCGCCGTACGGGACCGGGGGGCGGCGCCGGCGAGGTGACGCCGGACGGCCTCGCACACGTCCTTGACAAACTCGAAGTCGGGCTCGAACAGGAGGTTCAGGATCAGGCGGAACGCCTCGCGGCTGTGGATCCGGGCCAGGAGATCGACCAGGACCAGCTTCCGGCTTCGGCCGGCCTCCGGCAGTCGCGCGCGGATCTCGGGAACCACGCCGGCGCCCGCCCGCGAGATGATGGAAACCGCGCGCAGCCGGGTCTCCATTTCCTCCGCGTCGAGCAGAGCCATCACGTAGGGCACGGCCGCCTTGGACCCGATCGCCTCGAAGGCCTCGAGCACGTAGGAGGCGAGCGTCGGATTGGCGTCCTGCAGCGTCTCGCCGAGGGCCTGTACCACGCCGGGGTCTTTCGGGGCGAGTTCGGCCAGCGTGACGGCCGCCGCGTAGCGGCGCATGGGGTCGGGGCTCGCGAGCAGTCCGCAAATCTTCTTGAGCGTGCGGTCCATGGCGCAGGCCGGGCCGGCGCAACCGGCGCGGCTACTCCACTCTCATGATCCACGTGACTTCATAGTAGGGGGGGAGGTGCCGGGCCGGTTTCCGTTCCGCGACATTGATCCGGTTGTCGCCGGTGCGCTGGACGAGGAACGGATCGTGATTGTGGGTTTCCGACCCGCCCTCTGCGCCGCTGCTCTCGGATCCGCGCAGGAATCGCTGCGGCTCTCCGCCGGCGCCGTTCAAGTTGGGGAGTTGCTTGCCGTGGTAGGGGCTGGCGGGCGCGTTCAGCACCTGGCCGTTGCACTCCGCCCAGCCGGCCGGGAGCGGCGGGGTGCCGGGGAACGACTGGAGCCAGGCTACGACCGAACCGATTGGGGCCGAAACCGGAGTGGGAAGGGCACGGGCGGGCGCGGGCGTCTCGGCCGGGGGCGGCGCTTCGGGCGCGTGCACCTCGCGGCCGTCGGGCGACAGAACGGTCACGCCCGTACGGGTCTCGCCGGTGGGTTCCTGGGCCGGAGCCGCCCGGGCGGCGTACAACAGACTGCCGGCGCACAGGACGAACAGGAGCTTTCTCATACAGGTGTACCCCCTCGTTACGGATTGGCTCGAGAAGACTCGCCCCGGGGCAGACGAACGTCCAACGTCGAACATCGAACACTGAACATCGAAGGACAGTCCATACAGAACTTCTGGCGTTCGGCGTTCGATGTTGGATGTTCGATGTTCAATGTTCGGTTGCCGCAGGTCACTTTGCCGGGTCTTCCCACGTCCAGGCCGGGCAGTATAGGCGGGACCCGGCCGAACTGCCACAAGAAAACCTCGATGGGGAGCGCTTGCCCGCTATAATGGGCCCGGCATGAAGACGCTGCGGATCGGCCTGGTGCAGATGAGTGCGGGCGCGGATGTCGAGGAAAACCTGGCCAAGGTGCAGGCCGTGGTGGCTCCGCTCGAGGCGTACGACCTGATCGCCCTGCCCGAGGTCTTCGCGTTGAGGGGCGGGGACAAGGAATACCGGCATGTGGCCGCGCCGCTTTCCGGCCGGCTCGTCGCGCGGGTGGGCGTGTTCGCCGAGAAACTGCAGTCATGGCTCCTGGCCGGCAGCGTGATCGAGCGGGACGGAATCCACATGTACAATACCAGCGTGCTGTTTGACCGTGCCGGACACGTGGCGGCCGCCTACCGCAAGATCCACCTGTTTGAAGCCGTACTCGATGACGGGCAACAGATCCGGGAGTCCGATTCCTACGAGGCGGGCGACACGCCGGTGACTGTTGACATCGAAGGCTGGCGCGCGGGGCTGTCGGTCTGCTACGACCTGCGGTTTCCGGAGTTGTACAGGCGCTACGCCGCCGAGGGCGCGGACGTGCTGTTCATGCCCTCGAATTTCACGCAGCGCACCGGACGGGATCACTGGGACGTGCTGGTGCGGGCGCGGGCGATCGAGAACCAGTGCTTCGTGATCGCGCCCGACCAGTGCGGCGCCAACCCGGTCACGGGGGTCGTGAGTCACGGCCACAGCCTGGCGGTCGGTCCCTGGGGGCAGGTGCTGGCGGAAGCGGGCGACGAGGAATGCGTGCTGACGGTGGACCTCGATCCCGCCGAGCTCAGCGGCGCGCGCGAGCGCATCCCGGTCCTCAAGCATCGGGTGCTGTGAACGGACGGGTCCCCGGCCGTCTGCATGTGCTTGACGGACTGTCCGGCTTTCTCGATGCTTCCCGGATTCATTCAAAGCCGGAGGTGGCCGTTGAGCGCAGACAAACGTGTGCGGGCCGTGCTGGCGGGCTGCGGCGCGATCAGCCGGGCGTGGCTGGGGCCGATCCTGGAACGGGGCGACGTCGAGATGGCGGGCTTGGTGGACTTGGACGAGGAGCGGGCGCGAAGCCTGGCGCAGGAATGCAAGCTGGACGGCGCGCTCGTGGGATCGGATCTCGAGAAGATCCTGGTCCGGGCCACGCCCGACGTGGTCTTCGACTGTACCGTACCCGAGGCGCACGTGGAGGTCACCCTCAAGGCCCTCGCGCACGGGTGCCACGTGCTCGGCGAGAAGCCGATGGCCGACAGTATGGCGAATGCGCGGAAGATGGTGGCGGCCGCGCAGCGGGCAAACCGCGTGTACGCCGTGATCCAGAACCGCCGCTATACGCCGCAGGTCCGGGCGTTGCGCGCGTTCCTGGCGACCGGCGCGATCGGCCGGATCACTACCGTGCATTCCGACTTCTTCATCGGCGCGCATTTCGGCGGCTTTCGCGACCGCATGGAACACGTGCTCCTGCTGGACATGGCCATCCACACCTTTGACTCCGCCCGGCTCCTTTCGGGCGCCGACGGCGTCAGCGTGCTGTGTCACGAATGGAATCCGGCGGGCTCATGGTACGATCACGAGGCATCGGCCGTCGCGGTCTTCCGGATGACCGGCGACGTGGTCTACTGCTACCGCGGAAGCTGGTGCGCCGAGGGACTGAATACGTCGTGGGAATGCGACTGGCGGATCATCGGCACGGAAGGAAGCGTCACCTGGGACGGCGGCGACGGGTTCCGGGCGCAGCAGGTGGCCGCGCCGTCGGGATTCATCTCCGCTCTGCGGGACGTCGAGGTCCCCGTTGAGGGGGGGGCGGCCCGGCCGACCGGGCATGCGGGTGTGATCGACGCCTTTCTGGAGGCCCTGCGGGCGGGCGCTACGCCCGAGACGATCTGTACGGACAATATCCGGAGCCTGGCCATGGTGCACGCGGCCGTGGAAAGCGCCACGACCGGGCGCTGGGTCGACATCCCGCAGAAGGAGTAGCAGACCGGGAAGAGCGGTGACCGGTAATCGGTAATCGGTGGGCCGGCCTCAACGTCGTGAGATTTCGAGCCAGAAGCGTACCGGCCTGACCGTCAGCTCGACCGGCCGCCGCGCGCCCGCACGATCGGTGACGTTCGTCGCACTGCGGGCGGACAGGATGCCCTCCGACGGCGCGACGTCGAGCCACGATTCCGAGTGCAGCACCTGCCAGGAGAACGTCCGGTCATACTGGTTGCTCAGCACGTACACCACGGACGGTGGCGAAAAAGGCCCACCGCGCCACCCGGCGGCGGCATAGGGCGCCTCGGGGATCACCCGGACCTCGATCGAATACAGGCCGGAAAGACTCACTCGAACCGCGCCGAACTCGTTCGTGTAGCCGATCCCGTCGTCCGACGCGCCGGACAGTGGCTCATAGATGACTTCAAACGAACAGGCGGCGCCGGGGGCCAGGACGTACGGGCGGGCCGGCAGTCCGGCCAGCCGAAACGATCCGCAGCCGGCCACATAGACGTCCTCGATGACCAGATCTTCTTCCGCATGGGTATTCGTCACCGTCACGTGCTCGACGTGCGAGGTGCCAGCGGGCACGTAGCCGAACGGCATGGCGAGATCGTCGGGCGGTGGAATCGAATCGGCGACGGCGCCGTCGGCGAAGGCGGAGGCACCGAGCCGGAGCATACCGGTCAACAGCAGGGCAACGCAGGCGCCTGCCGTCCACGCGCGCGAAGGGCTCTTGATCCTGCCGAAACGCAACTTTCAGACCTCCATTCGGGACGGGAACGCCCCCTCAGTTCATGAAGACCCACTTGGCGCCGTCATAGACGGCCAGCCCGGGGCGGCCGCTGGCCGTATGGGCGCCGTTGTCGAGAACCACGTCCCCCCGTTTCATTCCGGAAAATTCGCTCGTATCGACCGGGGTCAGGTTGAGCCTCTCGCCCGAGCCGGCCGTGCCGAGATGCCGCCGCCGGACCCCGTCCTCGTTCACGGCGTCCACGACCGTGCCGACGGTGTTGGTAAAGACGACCTGATCGCGTCCAGACGCCTGGATGTAGCTGCGCGTGACGGTCGTGCCCCTCGCGATCTTCTCCGGCCCCGGTTCGGGGTTGGTCCCGCCCCAGTTATGGAACGTGTAGATGTTGTCGGAGATCCGGCTGTCGGCCAGGTGATCCGCCTGGATCGCCAGCTTCCATCCGCGGATGTTCCAGACGTCGTTGTTCTCGAATACCAGGTTGGTCACGGAATCGGCGCGGACCGCGCGCGCTTCCCCGTATAGCAGCGTGCTGTGCCGGATCCCGATATTCTCCGCGGCGCCCTCGATCCGGAACACGTCCGAGCCGTTGTCGTCCTCCACGCGAATGGAGCAGAATTCCGCCGTGCGAACCACGCCGCTGGTCGTGGACTGGATGTAGACGTCGTATCCGCCCGTGCCGGGTCCCATGTACGCGTCCCGGATCGAGGCGCCGCAACTCGGGCCGCGCAGGTACACGTTGCAGCCCAGGGCGCTTGTGCAATCGCCCCAGTTGTAAAACGTGCAGCCGATCATTCTGAGGTCACGGTTTTCGCACGGGCTGGCGGGGGCGCCCCGGTAGGGAGAGGTCACGCCGGCGACGTTGTCCGGGGACCATACGACGTTGTGCGCGCTCGGGGCGGTATTGATGAACAGGCATCCGAAGAAACGGTTGCCCGTGGATCCGAGGCTGTAGACGTTGGCGACCGTGAATTGTCCCTCGAAGAGCAGGTTGACAAAACGGTGGTCCCCCGCCGGTTCGCCGCCTGCGTTCCGCGCCAGAAGGATTCCCACGTTCGGATACGGGCCCGCGTTCGCGTCGATCCGCAAGTCCCGGATGATGCACCGGCTCGCGCCGGTCAGGTCCAGGACCGGCTGGCCGGCGGTCTGCGCCACCAGCCGGGTTGCGCGCCCGGCGCCGGCGAGGGTCAGGCCCTCCAGGCATCCCGTCGAAGCCGAGGTCAGGTCCAGCGCGCTCGTCAGCACGTAGTCCCCGCGCGGGATGTAGACTTCCCCGGTCCGGTCGGGCAGGGCATCCACGGCCGCCTGCAGGTTCGGATAGTCGGTGGCGATGACGCGCACGGCGCCGCCGCGGTCGGGGAAGACCGTGACGCACACCGTGCCGGTCGCCGCCGCGCCCGCACTGTCGCGCAGCACGTAGGTGAACTCGTCGCACCCCGTGAAGGCCGAATCGGGGGTGTAGGTGACTTCCTGCCCGTCCTGATCGGCCTCTCCTTCGGCCGGCTGGGTGACGCGTTCGACGGTGAGCGGCTCTTCCCCGGCGTCATTGGCCAGGACCGGGATGACGACCGGCTCGTCCTCGGGCGTCGCGGCCGCATCTTGCCGCGCCGCCACCGCCGGAGCGGGCGGCTCGCTTCGCATTTGGATGAACAGATCGGCCTGGTCTCCGCGTGCGGAAAACAGCGCCGCGGCCGCCAGCGCGAGCGCGCACGCGGCGAGGAGGGAGGCGCACGAAGATGGGGGATGCGGTTTCAATTCATGGGCACCCAATCCGTGCCGTCATAGACCATGAGCCCCAGGTCGCCGCCGGCGGTGTTGGAACCGTCGTCCAACACGACGTCGCCGAGCTGCGCATTCGTAACCGCGGCCGAATCAACCGGCGTCGCGTTCAACGTGCAGCCGCGATCGCCGTCCTCGAGGTAACGGCGGCGGATGCCCTGCTCGTCCAGGGCCTCGATGATGGTTTGGATCCGGTTCGCAATGGACACGTCGGCCCGGGCGGGGGCCTGGATCCAACTCCCAGAGACCGTGGCGG
>Ga0180432_10012111_pt1 | contig 10073 bp, 9 predicted proteins | sample SS_ome_10_FD_132414 | JGI IMG/M metagenome (GOLD analysis project Ga0180432, IMG submission 132414) | Hypersaline lake sediment archaeal communities from the Salton Sea, California, USA - SS_1_MS_2 metaG | ecosystem: Environmental > Aquatic > Non-marine Saline and Alkaline > Hypersaline >...
CTCCTCGCGGTCGTTGCCGAACCCCTGCTCGATGACGGAACGCGGGAGGAACCCGATCAGGAGCGCGTTCACGGTCTTGGCCGCGATCTCGGGCACGCCCGCAATCGCGGTGTTGTACCGCTCTGCCCCCATGACCTCGCGCAGCATGTTGACCAGCGAACCGTGCTTCTCGCGGAAGTCTCCCACGTTGGTCCGGTCGATGATCGTGCGCCAGTCCACCGACCCCAGGGCGGCGGCCAGCCGGTCCTGCGGGATGCCGAGGCCGCGCACCAGGGACAGCGCCTCGCCCAGCGGATCCTCCTCGCCGGCCATGCTCCGCTGGGTCGCGCCCGCGAGGGCCTGCGCCCGCGAGAACGGCATCTGACACGCCGCGTTGAGCGCCTTCGCGTCCCGCATCGTCGGGCAGTCGTCGGGGAACGCCTGCCGCACGATGACCGTGCGGTAGCCCTCCGGCGCGGGCTCGTCGGGCCACACGTCGGGCCACAGGGTCGCCGCCTGCGCCTCGTAGGCCCGGTAGCGGTCCTCCGGGGCGAGCATGAGCGCGATCGTGCGGCTGTTGCCGCCGAGGACGTAGTAGGTGCCCTGGCGGGTGCCCCGCTCGCCGTTGCCCTCCCACACGACCGGAGCGCCGAACGTCGGGTCCGCGTGCGGGAGGAGGAGCCGGTCGGGGTCGAGGGTCTGCGCGATCTTGCGGATCTTCGCCTGCTCACCCGGGCGGGACAGGGATCTCGCCTGGAACTCGACCGGGTAGCCGGGCGACTCCGCGAAGCTCGGCGTGTTCGACGGGAGCAACGGACCCGCGCCGTCGAGGCGCGTCTGCACGGCCCGGTAGAGCACGCGGTACTTGCGCCCGTTGGCGTCGTAGAGCACCCCGTAGACCGGCGCGCGGCTGGCGGACGGGCAACCCTCGTCGTGCTCGGACAGGGGCCGCGCCGTCTCCTCGACGTAGGACGAGACGCGCCCCGGCGTGCCCGCCGCGAAATCGGCCTCGGTCGCCGCCTTGAACGCCTGGAAATCGAACGGGTTGCGCCGGCTGGCGTGCGGGTAGCCCGGGGGCCGCGACCCGTAGCCCCCCGGCATCGGGCGGACGCCGTAGACGCTGGCGGCCGTCTGCGCCTCGTAGTCCCGCCGCTCGGTGTTCCGCCGGGCCTGCGGGCCTCGGCCGCGCTTCCATGCGACGTAGGCCGGCGTGCGGCCCTGCGCGGGGACGTAGCAGTCCACGTCCTCGGCATCCACGTCGCCCGTCACGGGCTCGACCTTGTGGACCGCGCCCTCGACCGACGGGCCGGCGACGAGCACGATGTGCCCGAACGGGGTGTCCCGCCACAGGTAGGACCGGACGACGTTGCGCCCGTTCCGGTGGGTCTGGACGCGGGGCTGTTTGCGGTAGCCCGCCGACCCCAGGATCTTCGACACGGCGGTCTTCTCGCCCGTCTCGGTGGAGGCGGACGAGACGGCGGAACGGATGGATGCGAGGCTCATGGTAGCTCCGAGACGCGCCCATCTTAGCGCGCGGGGCTACTTCCGGGCGAGCTTCGGGGGCAGGTTGCTTGGGTTCGACCGGGCCGCCTTCGTGGCGGTCTTCGTTGCCGCCGAGATCGCCGCGTCCGCGCCCCCGGACTCCACAAGGCCCACCAGGGCGTCCGCGACCGCCCCGGCGGCGGCGTCCGACACGAGGAGCGCGCGGACGGGCAGATTGAAGCGGTAGTGCCGGCGGATCGCCTTGATCTGCTCCGGGCGGGAGAGCTTGGCGAAGCCCTGGAGCCGCTTCCGGCCCAGCTTCGCCGCCACGTCGATCAGGTAGGGCGCGGCGGCGTTGAGGGCGGCGGCGACGGCCGGGTTGTTCCGCCGCACGCGGGGGTTCGCCACCCGCCGCACGGGCTGGCGATCCAGGGCGGCATCGATCAGCGACTTCGCGCCCTTCAGCCCGCCGTCCCGCTGCGCCACGGACACCCGCTCGCCGGTCAGCGGGTGCGTGAACCGGGCCACGCCCGCCTTGCGCTGGATGCGGACGCCCCGGTGCGAGGTCGCGGCGTTGCGCCGCATCCAGTCGTAAGGCTTCTCTGCGGCGCGCTTCTCGTCGCGAAGCCCCTGGATCTCCCGCCCCCGGGCTGCTTGCCGGCTGCGCCCCGCCGACTCACCCGCGCTGAACGCCGACGCCCGGAGCTTCGACGCGGTGGCGGCGTCGAGGCCCACGCCGTTCTGGTAGGCCCACGATTCCACCTTGTCGAGATAGCGCACCGCCGCAAGCACGTCGTCGTCGCTGCGGATCGCGGCCACCTTCCGGTCGTAGGTCGCCAGCCGCCGCTTCAGCCCGTCCTCAGCCTTCGACGTGTTGCGCCGCTTCGCGGGGGCCTTGACCGCCGCGCATGACGTGCAGCCCTCCACGGCGACGGACAGCCCCGGGCCGCCCAGCGAGCCGGCGTCCGCCAGGGCGTCCGCCTTCTTCGCGTAGGGGCCGAAGGTGCCGTAGACCGCGCCGTTGCGGCGGATCTGGACGTGGTAGTGCTGCTTGCCGGGCATCGGAGGATCCTCAGAGGTCGCGCTTGCGCTTCACGTCGGAGTAGCCGGCGTCGTAGCTGCTCATGCGGCCGGACGGCTTGCGGTAGCCGTTCTCTGCCAGCCACTTCTTCGCGGTGTCGAGGTACTGCGAGCCGTAACCGTAGGTGATGGGCGTGACGCCGACGTGCCGGCCGTTCACGCTGATGTAGGCTCGGTGGTAGGTGTTGCCGTAGCTGTCCCGCCAGCGGTTCGCGCTGATGCGGAGCTTCGCGACGGACTTGTTGCCGTTCGACCGCGCCCCGGCGTTCCGCTTCTTCTTCGCCATGAACGACACCGGGCCGTCCTTGGTCTGGAACGACACGCGGGGGTTGCGACGACCGCGGTTGCGGAGCTTGGGCGGGATCTTGTCGGCGGCGTAGGCGGCCTTGGAGCCCTTGCCGACCTTCACCGCGAACGCGGCGGCGTTGAGGTCGGTGCCCCCCTTGGACTGAACGACGTAGCCGTCCACGATCTTGCCGCCCGCGTAGGACTGGCCCACGAACGACTGCGCCTCGACGTTGGAGAGCGCGTAGCCCTTCACGGGGGCCATGCGCCGCAACAGCGTCTTCGCGTCGGCCAGGGCGGCGCGGGCGCTCGCGTAGGGGCCGAGGTTGCCGTAGATCGCGTCGTCCTTCGCGATGACGAGCCGGAACGGCCCGCGACCGTGCTCTACGCTGGCCTCGCGCTTCTTCGCGGCGGCGGCCTTGCGGCGGGCCTTCTGCGTCGGCTTCCGCTTGGGGGCCTTGCCCGACTGCGCGAGATCGATCGCCTTGACGAGCGCCTGCTTGTTCATGCTGGAGCGGCCGGGAATGTCGAGCTTCGCGGCCTTGGCGCGCAGGTACTCGACGGGATCCTCCGCGAGCTTCGCGCGGCGGGCGCGGGTGGCGGCGGCGGACGACTTGGACTTGGTAGCCATGGGGGATCTCTCGGGGGTAGGTCTTGAAGCGGAGGACAGGCTACTGCGCCGCCATGACGGTCACGCGGACGACCACGTTGTTCTGAGCGTCCTGGGGGCTGACCCGCACTCGGATGAACTTGGTGGGGATGGCGCGCTCCACCACGATCGGGACGTTGAGCGGCGTGAGGACGGTGGTTCCCACGTCCACGAACCGGCGTTCCGTCTGGACTACGCCGTTCTGGTTCGACACGGACGCCTGGACTTGGATCTCCCCGGCCACCGCGCCGCTGATCTGAGTCGCCAGGACGAGGATGCGCGGAGCGCCCCGCGTGAGGAGGATCGGGATCGCGTCGTCGTAGCCCACGACCGACGTGTTCACGACGTACTCCTGAGCAAGCTGCGTTGCCGCAACCGGCTGGGATCCCGTCTGCCCGCTGTTCTGGAAAGCCATGGTCGCCCCTCAGTAGTAGGCCGCCGAGACGCGGTAGGCTGGGTCGGGCCACTCGGGGAACGCCGACAGGTCGGACAGGAAGTCGAACGTGATCTTGACCCGGTAGTACCGGCACGGGTAGCCGGAGCCCGGGGGCAGGAACGACCCCAGGGCGCACTGCGCGGTGCCGACGAACTCGGTGGTAATGTCCTCGGGGTCGGTGATCTGGCGAAGGTTGTTGCCGTCACGGACGTTGGCGAACTCGGTGGACGTGACGCGCAGGTCGGTCAGCCCCCACCGGGTCGCGTCGAGGTTGTCCACCTGCACCCACAGCTTGCCCGCGCCGCCCCGGGGCAGCCAGATCGGAACCGCGCCGCTGTTCCGCTGCGTCCCGGGCGACTCCATGATGCCGCGCAGGTCGGGCCGGAGGTCGAACACGGGCGAGGCCCACACAGCGCGGGCGTAGACGCCAATGGGGAGCCCGGTGGTGTTCCACGCGAGCCCCGTCTGCGTCTGCTGCCACACCGCCACGGGCATGTTCGACGGGTACGGAAACGGGTCCGCACCCATCGGGTTCTTCATGTACCCGGCGTCGGTGACCTTCTCGGGGAAGATCCCTGGCATCTTCACCAGGGGCATGATCAGCCGCCCAGCGTGTAGTTGCTCGGCCCGCGCGCCTCCAGGCAGGCCAGCGTAATGTCGATGCGGGTGTCCGCGAGCAGCGGCGTGATGCCGAGGACGACGCTGGCACCGGGGTTGATCGTGTAGCCGTAGCCGCCGATCTCGCCGGGGTTCTCCGAGGTGCCGAGGACGGTGGACGCGAGCCGGGCCGCCGTCATCAGCTTGTCGCCGGTCGAGTATTCGATGCGGAACAGGTAGGTGTCGTTGGGCCGATAGCCCAGGCTGAACGCCGCGCCGTTGGTGCGGAACGCGGAGCCATTGATCGCGACCAGGGTGCAGGGCATATCGAACTGCACGATGCGGATCGATTCGCCGTTCTGCGTGTAGTCCGCGTCCGTCGGGAGCAGGGTCGCGCCGTAGAACCGCGTCTGGTAGCCCACGTTCTCCCGCGTCGAGTAGTACGGAGCGGTCGGGAAGAAGGGCATCCTGACGAACGCGGGCCGCTGGGGCTTCGCGCCGCCAAGCTCGCTCATGTTCGGCATCTGGATCACGGCTTCGCGCTGCATGGCATCCTCGGAAGGGGGTCGCGCAGGGAGGTTACCACGCCGACACGGACCACGGACGCTCCCAACGCAAACTATGGGCTTAGTTTGGCCTTGTAGTAGTAGAAGGCTTGGTGGTTCAGCGTCTCGTCCAGGGCGGCGTTCACCTCCTCCCGGGACCGGCCCTCCTCGATCAAGGCGAGGATCTGCGCCACCCGGGCCTTGCTCCGGCGAGACGCCGGGGTTCGCTTCGCCTTGACCACCGCACGATGGGTGCGCCCCGCCGCGATGTTCGCCGCCACGTCCTCCGAGCAGTCGAGGATGCGGCCCATGACGCGCAGCGTGATCTCCCCGGCGTCGAGCAGCCGGAGACACGTCTGCACCAGCCCCTCGTCCGTCGTCCGACCGCTGTACCACGGGCGGCTCTTGGCGGACGGATCCGCGTGCGGCGGGAAGGCCCCGACGAGGTGGGAGCGACGGTGGCGCACCACGTCCAGCATGTTCTCGCTGCGCGTGCCCCACGCGAGGTTGCTCACCCGGTTGTTGCGCTTGTCGCCGTCGAGGTGGCGCACGTCGGTATGGGCCTCCGAAGGCGGCTCGCCCAGGAAGGCGCGGGCCACAAGCCGGTGGACAAGCTCTGTGCGGGTCCGGCCCCCCTTGGTCCGGGTGATGCCGACGGCGCGGTAGCCGCTCGCCTGGACGGTGCCCGTGAGGATCGTGAGGGTGCCCCGCGTCCGGCTACGGACTCGCCCACGGGTGCTCACGTCGTAGCGGCCTCCCGTCCCCTCTACGGGCTCCCACCGTTCCGCGTCGGCGTCCGGGGCAGCCGCCCCGCCGGTCGTGCGACGGAAGACGAGGATCGGTTCGTGGTGCTCCTGCGTGACGCCGTGCCGCCGCTGAAGCGCGCCGCGCTGGAGGACCAGGGCAAGCTCGTCCGCGAGGGTCAGCCCGACCCGCCCCGCTGCGGCGACGACCAGCCCGCGCAGCGGGGCGTGGACGTTGAGCACGACGTGCCCCCCGGGCCGTAGCGCCGCCTCGGCCCGCGTCAGCGTGGGGATCAGGTAGCCCTCGACCCACTCCTCGCGCGTCGGGTAGTCCCGCCAGCACTGGCCGGGCTCGTCGTAATACCGCTCCCGGTCGAAGTAGGGGGGCGACGTGAACACGAGGTCCACGGGGTCGTCCGGCCCCGCGATCTCCGACCCGACGGGCAGGACGTGGGCCGCCGCCCGGGACGCCCGGTGGGGGGCCAGCCGCTCCCCGAGACGGATCAGATCGGCCCGGGTGGCGGCAGCGGGCTCGTTGCAGACGTAGGTGCCCCCCGGGAACATGGCGAAGAAGCCCAGCATTCTCGCCCCGAAGCCGCCGGACGGATCCCACACCCGGGGGGCGTCCCCGGGGCAGTAGCGGGCGTAGAGGGCGGCGGCGACCGCCGGCTTGAAGAAGCTGGGGGCGTGGCCCGACACGACGAAGCCGCGACGGATCTCCGCGAGGGTCACGTCGAACGTCTCCCGCCGGGTGTTCAGGCCCAGCCGGTAGCGCAGCACCCGCGTCAGCTTCGCCCGGTCCCGGGCTGCCTCGGCGGGGCCGCCCTGGACGTGCCAGAACGACGGAAACCAGCCCTTGATCGCGGCAGACCCCGCGTGGGCGTTCCCCGGCAGATCCCGCATCCCGGCGAGCCGCGCCGCCGACCGCCGCACCGAGAGCAGCACGCCGGCTACGTCGTCGGACGGGGGCGGCATGAACCACCCACGGGCCTCGACGTGGGCCGCCACGAGGTCCAGCAGGGCCGGGAGGACGCGCGACTCGACCGCGCCTGCGTCCTCGACCAACACCGCGTCCAGCCACGTCCGAGGCACCAACACCTCGTCGTCGGCCAGGGGTCGGACCTGCACGTCAGCAGCGCGTGCCCGAAGGGTTCCGGTCGGATCGATCAAGCCGGGCATGGGGCCTCCTCCTCCCCACTAACTCCCGCTGTTGTAGTAGTCCAACGCGGTGCCCCGAACGACGACGCCCCCGGGCCGAAACCCAGGGACGAAGTGGCGAATGCGCCGAGTGGCTGGGATCAGCCGATCTCGATGACGTTCTTGTAGTACCCGAGCAGGCTGACCTTGACGGCGAGGCTCGCGCCGGCCGCGACCGGGGCGGCGTAGTTGCCGAAGCGGAGCAGCAGGGAGAACGTGGACTGGCCGGGGAGGGCGACCGCGTGCTTGCGGTACATCCAGACCGTACCAGCGCCGTTGTTCATGTTGCCGCTGTTGGCCCCCGCCGCGTTCTGCGACACGGCACCGAAGGCACCGCCGCCCGCGCCGATCATGTGGATCGGGCTGATGTCCACGGTCGTCTGGAGGAAGTCCCAGGCGAGTACGCCCGAGTTCTGCACGTTGACGAGGTTGCCGATCAGGGCGGCCGTGTCGGTGGGGACGTTGTAGTCGGGGGTGGCCGGGGCGACCGGCACGTCACCGTGGTAGATGTGGCAGGAGATCCCGAAGGTGTCGAAGGCGACACCGGCCGGGATACGCCCACCCTCCTTCAGCGACGTTTCCGCGATGGACAGGGGGGCGAAGCCCTGGCCGGTCTGCCCGATCGGGGTCGAGAACAGGCGGAAGCTGGACGAGGCCAGCACGTCACCGGACGAGAAGCCCTGGGTGGACCAGATCGCCTGCTCGCCGTACCGGAACAGGTTGGTGGGCTGCTTGAAGGGGACCGGGGGGATGCCGACGTTCGGGGGGGCGACCATGGGGATGCCGGGGGTGCCGTACATGCGAGACTCCGAGGAGTTGATGGGGGGGTCAGGTCAGCGTCGGCTGATCCGACGCTGCGTGACCCAGGGGGGGGAAGGGTTGAAGTGGGGGAACGAGGCTCAGAAGACGGAGCCGGCGTGCATGTGCGCGCCGTACTCCATGCCGAGGCCGCCGAGGTCACCGAGGTCCACGCCGATGCCGGAGAGGTTGGACGCCTGCTCCTCGACCTTCTGCTGGTCCGCGAGGGCCATGGACTGCTGCTTCATCTGCTGGATCAGGGCCACGCGCTGCTCCGGGGGGAGCGCCGCGATCTTCTGGAAGCGGTCGAAGCCGACGAGCTTGATCAGCCAGCCGAAGCGGTGGCCGGGGCGACCGGCGAGGCCGCTCATGCCGCCGCGACGGGTGCGGGTGACCGGGCAGGGGCCGAAGGCGGCGGCGTAGTGCGCGGCACCGCCCAGGGCGGCCTCGCCCTCCTCGACGCTGAGATCGTCGGGCGCGGCCAGCGCGTCCGAGAACTCGGCACTGGAGTAGTCGATGGGGTCACCGTCGAAGGCGAGGGCTCCGAGAGGAACCACGTCGTAGGCACCGCCGTCGCCCAGGTCCACGCCGAGGCCCGAGTAGTCGTACAGGGGCTCGGAGTCGCCCAGGTCCACGCCGAGGCCCGAGTAGTCGTACAGCGGCATCGAGTCGCCCAGGTCGCCCATCTTGGACGACAGGAAGCGGTAGGTGTCGAGGCCGCCGCCGAGGATCAGAGCCGCAGCCGCGATCTGCTGGCGGGTCTTGGCGCTCACCTTCTTCAGCACCGGGATCTTGCCGCCGGACAGGAGGATGCCCGCGACGAGCGAGCCGGCGACGGTGAACTGCACCGGCTGGATCTTCTCGGCCACGTTGGGGGCGTACCGCTGGAGGGCCTTGACGCCGTAGTAGTGGACCGCACCGGCAGCCGCGCCGACTACGAGCGGGGCGACGAACTGCTTGGCGATGCTGCCGATGACCGGCACCTTGCCGACGACGCGCTGGATCGGGGCCGCGATCCGGTTGCCGAACGCCGAGACGGCGTTGGTGTTCCGGCGCTTGCGGCGGACCGTGTTCCGCTTGGGTGCCGTGTTCCGGCGGTTGCGCTTCGTCATGCGCCGCTTGGTGGTGCGGCGGCGGCGGCGGTTCGCGACCGCCCCGACGAGGGCGGTGTTGCGGCGGTTGCGGCGGTTGCGGGTCACCTTGCGGGCGTTGCGCCGGTTGCGGAGCGCCTTCAAGGCGGCGGTGCGCCGGGCCTTCGCGGCGGCGGTGTTGCGCCGGTTGCGACGGTTCCGCTTGGGGGCAGCCTTGCGAGCCGAGACGTTGCGCTTGCGCGCGGTCTTGCGCCGGGTCTTGCGGCTCGTCTTGCGCTTGCGGGGGTTGCTGACGAACAGAGCGCCCGACAGCGGGGCACCGTTGGAACGGAGACGAAGGGCCACGGGGGTACTCCTTGAAAGACGGGTAGAGGTTGCCGCATCCGTAGCTGCCCGCACAAGCCGACGAGAAAGACCCGGGGGCCACGCGGGGGGCGTGTTATGCTCGCCGACATGAAGCGTCTCGACGGCCACAAGCGAGCCCGGAACCCCGACGAGGGCTGGGTTGTCGTCAAGGTGAAGCTGCGTCCGGCCATCGTGAAAGCGTTGCAGAACGAGGCCACGCGAGAGTCGGACGCGCTGCACCGTCGGGTCTACGTCTCGGACCTGCTGCGCGATGCGATCCGGCTACTGCTCCAGGCACGCCGCATCGACCCCTACGCCGACGAGCGCGGGGGCCGACGGTTCATCCCGTCCGATCGGAGCGAGTGACTACGCCGCCTTGCCCTTCCGGGTGACGTACAGGATGCCGCCGATGACCGCGATCCCGGCCACCGCGAGGAACCACGGCTGCTTGTAGACCGGCTGCTCCTCGGAGAGATCGAAGCCGTCGTCCATGCTCCCCTCGGGAAGCTCGCCAGCGGCCGGGAGGAGGTCGGTGTCACCGTCCGGCAGCGCGGGCAGGTCTTCGCCGGGCAGGCCCGACGCACCGGCCGCGCGCCGACGCATCGCCAGGATCCGGCGCTGCTTGGGGCTCAGGCGACGGCGACGGCGACGGCGACGACCGCCGCCCTGACCCGGCACCTTGATCCCGAGCGCCTTCGCCAGTCTGATCTGCCGCGCCGTGAGCGACTTCGACTTCGACAGCCGCCGCTCGATGCGCCGCTTCATCACCCGCTCGATGCGGTCGAGACGCTTCTGCGCGCGGGCGATGCGCCGGTCGTAGCGCCGCTTCAGCCGACGCTTCCGCCC
>Ga0180432_10012112_pt1 | contig 10071 bp, 7 predicted proteins | sample SS_ome_10_FD_132414 | JGI IMG/M metagenome (GOLD analysis project Ga0180432, IMG submission 132414) | Hypersaline lake sediment archaeal communities from the Salton Sea, California, USA - SS_1_MS_2 metaG | ecosystem: Environmental > Aquatic > Non-marine Saline and Alkaline > Hypersaline >...
GGGATAATCTGTGATGAGTTGATCGAAGAGCGACACGGCTTCAGCATAGCGCTCCTGCTTAAGGATGCTGGTCGCCAATCCCACTTTCCAGTCCATCGTTTCCGGGTCGAGCAACACGGCCATCCGATACGCCGACTCGGCACACAAGTTGTTTTCCACTGACAAATAGGCATATCCGAGCTGGGCGAACGTCAGCGCATCGCTGCCCCCGAGTTCAAGCACCCGTGTTAAAGCACGAATCGCTTTTTCAAAATCACCGTTACGTACGTGAATCAATCCGAGGTTTCTCCAGGCACGACGAAACTTCGGGTATTTTTCCACGGCTTTCTCATATCCGGCCGCCGCCTGTTCGAGTTGCTCCTTCTGGAAATAAATGTTAGCCAACGTGAAGTCAAAAACGGCGCTGGACGCCTCCTTCGTTTCCTTCTGAAGCTGTTTGGCCGCCTCGTCCATTTTATCTGAGGAGATAAGTTCGAGAATCTTCAACATTTTCTCGCGTTCACGCTGCGTCACAGTCGGTTCGATATCCGTTTCGGCCAGATAACTCTCCGCAAACCGCTTTTGGAACGCCGGACTTTTCCACAATTCCAGTTCCGTTTTGCTCAGATGGGTCTGTTCGCCGGCTTGAACAAAACTTCTAACGAACAAAAAGCTGAAAACAAACGATGCAAGAAAGAGAATACATATCGAAGAGGATGTTTGGCGTTTAACGTTTTGTGTTTTGTATTCCATTTTTATAGATTATCCTTTCCCGAAGGTTATCGGCGCCAGCATACGAAAACGCACCGGTTTACCACTCCGTTTGCCGGGTTCGAATTTCCAACGTTTCACCGCATTCAGCGCCGGCTTTTCAAATAAAGGATCCGTGGAACTCCGTACCCGCGGTTCCATAACGCGACCGCCTTCATCAACGATAAAGATGATGTTTACCTTGCCGGGTGCTTTCCGGCGGAGCTCTTTCGAAAACGTCGGGCTGGGCTGATAAATGACCCTCGGTTTCTGGTCGAGATCGGCCATCGAAAAGATCGCACTCTCATCTTCATCCGTTGAACTCGACACCACGGTATTCAGTTTAACGGTAAAATCACCACTGCCCATCCAACCTTCGCTAAAACCGGGATTGAGCGCCAATTCAAGCTGAGAAAGATCCAGCGGCGCCGCTTCTTCCGCAAGCTCCGGGGGCTGGTCTTCGAACTCCGGCTCCGGCTCAGGTTCCGACTCGGGCGGCGACGGAGGCGGAGGCTCGATATCCGCCACATCCACATCCGTCAGAAGAAGATCATCCGTGGGCGGCTTGCTAATAGTTTGCATCAAGGGCAAAACAATGAATAAAGCCAACGCCATCACCACCGCCCCCAGAAGCACCCACAGATGGTAGCGTATCTCACGAACAATACTGAATGTTTGTCTGCTGCTCCTCACGACTCGAACGCTCACCCTTGAGGTTTACGAGAGGCTAAACTCACCTTGGTGGCGCCGGCCAGTTTGGCCTCATCGATGACACGTACAAGCAGCCCGGACGGCGCGGCCGCATCGGCTTGAATGATCACGGGGACATCCTCTTTCTGGAGCATGCGTTTGACGAGCTGCCGTACTCCGCTGAATCCGATTTCCCGTCCGCCATAGACTACTTCGCCCTTTTCGGTGAGCGCCAGGAGAATACTGGTTTTTTCCAGCCGAACGGATGAGGCCGCCTGCGGTTTATCGACCTCGACGCCGGTTTCCTCCACGAACGTGGTCGTGACAATGAAGAAGATCAACAGGATAAAGACGCAGTCGATCAGCGGGGAGATATTGATATCTGTATCGCTGCTGTCTTCTGCCGCCATTTCACGGAACCGGCCCATAGTTTACCTCGGTCATTATTTTGACAAAATGCAGCCATGAACACACACGGTGCGTTCATCTATCTTATGCCACCTTCTCTCGCAAGGGTTCGTACGTGATTTCTTCCCGTTTGCGGAGCGGTTCATAGACGATAACCTCCTGCTCACGCTGCGGTTTATACACCTTCTGTGTACAAATCGTTTCAAGATGTGTCAGGAAGATTTTGTAACGTTCGAGCTTACGTGAGAGAAGGTACTGAAAGAAGAGGCCCGGCAAAGCAATAATCAAACCAGTTTCCGTCGTAATCAACGCTTCAGAGATACCTCCAGCAACGAGCCCCATGGTCTTTTCACCTCCGGACCCGGATGCAAGGGCCCCGAACGTTGCCAACATCCCCGTCACCGTACCGAGCAATCCCAGCAACGGTGCGGCACTGACGCAAATCTTCATAACTTGCAAGTCACGTTCGAACGAAACAATCTCCGTCGTACGTAATTCCTCGAAGAATACCGTTGTTTGCTTCAGGGAATCAGCTCCGGTAACAAAATCGAGCAATTCACCCACCGGGCCGCGTCGCTCGGCCGGATGATCGATCCAGCGCCGCCAGATTTTTTCCGAAACGGACTGAAATCCCTTTTCGCGGAGTTTAAAGAGAACATGCATCCCCAGCGCGAGCATGACAAACGCATTCAACGCCAGCGCGATCATTCCCCAGCCCCCCGAAAGCCAGATGGCTACTGCCTGATCCCAAAGTGCAACAAGTTGTCCTGTTAGTGCATTCATCCTTAGGTGCTCCTTTGTTTTATGCGATTTCCATTCACACGTTCAGCTTTAATATGGCCCACTAACTGATCATCGCGATTAAGAACCGGCATGGTTTTTATATCATGCTTGTTAAACAGTTCTCTCACCTCATCCTGGTCGGTATCTACCCGTACGAATAAGGTGTTCGTATCCACGAGGGAATCAACACGGTCCTGTTCAGGACGAGTCAGAAGTTTATGAATACGTATATCTCCGACATACTTCCCCTGTTGGTTCACAACGAAAACCGACGGGACGTCTTCATCCATTTCCGCCGTTCGGATTCTGCCGATGGCTTCGCCTACGGTGGCCGTATTCCCAATACTGAGGACCGTCGGGTTCATGATACGACCGGCGGAATCTTGTGAATACTGGAACGGGAGTTCATGGAATTCTTGTCGGTCTTCACGATCGAGGTGTTGCAGAACTTCCCGGGCTACGGCGGCGGGTATTTCTTCCAACAATTCAGCCGTATTATCCCGCTTGAACGGTGTTTTACTGATCTGGTTAACAAAAGCGATGGCGGCTTTTTCCATCTGCGCGACCATGCCGCGTGCCTTGCGTGAAAGAAACGCATGAAGTAGCAATGAGGGAATGGCGACGATCAATCCCCATTCGGTTGTAATCAAAGCTTCTGAAATACCACCGGATAGCATTTTGACGTCTCCGGAGCCAAAAACAGTAATCAGTTTGAAAGTATTGATGATCCCCGTCACGGTACCAAGCAATCCCAGCAATGGGGCCGCCGCCGCGCTAATCGCGACAAAAGGTAGGAAACGCTGAAGTTTCATTTTAGCAGTGAGGATATTCTCGTACATCACTTCTTCGATCAAAGCGGCCGGTTCCTTAATGTGCTCCACGCCGGTTGAAAGCATTCTGCCGGTCGGACCGCCTACAGCGGCCGCCTCCGCAGCGGCTTTTTTCTCGTCGTGATCGGCGAGGGCATGTAATAACGCATGAATCCGCTTTTCCGACGGCTTACGAACACGGGATAATTCCAACCATTTGAAGAGCGCCACCAACATAGCGGCGGAAGCCAGGATAAGGATTGGATACATGACCGGTCCGCCTTTTTGGATATGTTCTAACAGAGATTGTTTCGTCGCCTCGATTTTATGCGCATTACCAAGCGTGGGATCGAGCGGGAGAAAACCGGTACCCGACGTCACGGTGTCGGCTGCGGCCTGAGTCATTTCCTGGGATTCGAAGCCGACCACCGACGGTTCGAGCGAGCCAAGACGCTGTTCGACCGTACCGACGGATTGACCATCCTGGGATCGGAAGAGCGCGACCGGGCCGATGAGGACAAACGTACCGGGTTTCACCAGGCCGGAAGCATCCACGGCGCTGCCGTCGAAGCGGGTTCCGCCGAGGGCGTCGTGCAGACGTTCGAGCGATGTACTTATGAGCGCCGCTTGTGCCTGATAGACTTCAATATCGCTCAAATTACTATTTTCGATCGCCAGTTTTGCGGCTTCGAGCGGTTCGGCGTACCGTTTGATTTCAGCGATATGTAAACGTGTTTCGAAGTTCCGAATATACTGATCCAACAGGTTAGAAAGATATGTCTTTTCTTCCTTGCGCGACTGAATCTCCGTACGCAGGTTGGTCAGATCGAGCGTGCGGGTGTCGAGCAATCGAGTGATTTGCTGATGCTCGCGCCGGACTTCGGTGAGTTGGTCTTCAAGATCGCTGAGTTTGCGGCCAAGCGGAATCTTCTCATTCTTAATCTGATCGCGTAATTGAGCGAGCTCTGCCAGACTTTTTGCAAGATCCTGTCGTGCAGATGTTTCCGCCTGATTAAACGATTGGCTATCTGATGGTGATGCCAAATTCGGATCACCGTTATCCTGAGCTCGAACATTACCAACTGGTATTGCCCAAAACAGAAACGTGAAAACGACTATAAAAAATGAGATCCTATTCGTGCTCATAAATCGACTTACTGAACCTTTATCGGCAGCGGAACAAAACTCGCCACCTTCTCGTTTTTCAAAATGGCAATGGCATCCGTAATTTCGTCTGCCGCATCATTAGAGGGCTCCCAACTCCAACCGTTCTCAGAGGGCCGGCCCACTCCGGCCATCGTACCGTTGGCGCTGACGTAGTAAGCCTGCCCGAGACCAACATACAGCGCCGTCACCTCGGCGACGCTACCATCGGCCAGCGTTCGCACTTCACTGGTCACCGTAGGCTCGCGATTGAATTTGTTCACCTCATTCAAAATTCCAATCACATTCTGGAATCGTTGGGAAAGAGACAGTTTCGTTTCATTGGGATCTTCGGGAAGGCGCTGGCTAAGAGGCTTAATACGCTCGCGTATCGGATCCGGCAGTCGCTTATTCAGTGCAAGGGTTCGGTCTTCGAGCTTGGTTACAATGCTCTTGAGTGCTCCACCGGCGCCTTTGAGTTTATCGTTCTCTTCCACCAGTTCGGCACGCTTTTTATCGGCATTGCTGATGCTTTGTTCGGCCTGACCGATCTTTTCACGCAACGAAGCGATTTCATGCTCGACCAACTTGATACGCTCATCGAGCATTTCGCGCTCAAGTGCCCAGTCCCGCTTTTCTTTGGAAATCAACTGTTGGGTTTGAACCCACTGTTCGATGATCCCGCGTACATTGTCAATGTTATTCCGCGCAACCGGCTCCGCAGCCCAGCCGAGAGCCACAACCACCAACAGAATAATACCCATCCGGCGGTGGATTGTCCCCATCATGATTCCCCCCTTAGTACATTGATTGATTCATGGGTCCTTATAACATCCATATCGTTTAGCCCCTACATAATATTTATGCTTCCACCAGCGCGCATCTTAGCAAGGCCATGTTAGCGCATTGTTAAAGGATGATTAAATCTGAATTAATTGAGGATTGCTCGACTCTACTTGAAAGATAAATGAGCCGATCTGTCAATCGGCGATTAAAACTCGTAGGACAGACTCACGGAAAGGTCTATACCCTTTTTGTAAGAGGTTTTAACTGCCTCGTCGGTAATGTAATCCGAACGATAAACACGCCGGATTTCAGGATTTGTGAGATTTTTGGCTTGAAAAGCAATCTTACAATTTTCCCCGAGCGGCTGGGTCAAACCAAAATTCAGCGTGCCATATGCATCCTCATAAACATCGGGCACATAGCTATTACTTAACGCAACGCCGCCTTCTACCAGGGTATCCCCTCTGACGGTGTAGAAAAGACCGACTTGCGTACCATACCGCTCATGCTCATACATTAGGCTGAAGTTATAAAGATGGTGAGGTGCGTTCAACATATCCCGGCTGCGGATCGGAACACCAATGGAATGGAAATCCGCCGCCTCATCCGCCGGTAAGGTAACTTCAGAGTCGATAAATGTCGCGTTGGCCCCGATTGAAAAACCTTGCAACGGCTCGTAAAGTCTGCCGATATCCTGACGGACCTCAAACTCATAGCCCTCCAAGGTACCTTCAGGGTAATTCACCGCCGTCGTATAAAAGAGCGCTGCCTGAAAACGCTGCACATATTCGATCGGCTTTTTGACATCCTTGTGGAACCAGGATACCGAAAAAAGCCCTCCGCTATAAGGTTCATAATCAAAACGCAAGTCATAATTATCCAAAGCACTCATTTGCAATTCGGGATTGCCGACGAAAATATCCGCCCCGAGATATTCCATTTGCATGACCGGAGAGAGTTCCTTAAAGGTCTGTCGGGCCACCGTTTCGCTATAAGAGGCTCGGAGTTTGATCTTCTCGACCGGAACGACCTCAACTCCAATCGACGGCAGAACGTCATCCTGCTCATACGTCACATCCGCCTCAGGACCAAAGGTGGTCCAGCCCGTTCCTCCTGGGGGTAAATACTGGGCATTCGGACCTTTAGGATGGTTGACGGTCTCCAAATCCGTCGATTCGTAACGGGTGCCCCCAATAATTTTCAGAAAAGAACTCAAAGGCAGATCAACCATGTAATAACCCGCCATGATTCTTTGCTCGCCCGAATAATCCACGTCCTCATCCGAGGCGATGAGGGCGTGCCCTTCGGAAGCATACACATCCGACCAATAGCTTTCCCATGGGGCGTTGTAGGAACCCCCGGTTTCGTAAAAGAAACTGGTTTGTTTATATTCTCGATCCAAGCGATCATTAAACAGACCGATTTTCAGGTAGCCTTCATCGCCGCTCCACTGCTCGAACGGAAGTTTTCCATTAACAAGAAACTGCTGACTGTCTTCTGTAATCTCCTTCCAGATGCGTTGAGCAAATCCGTTTCCGCTTCCACTGGGATCGTAACCGGTATAGGTGGGCGGAATGACCAATACATTAGGTATGACAACCCGCTCCGGACGCCAAACGCTGCTAAAGACCCGCTTATCCGGTTGATCCATCCCGGCCGAACTAAAAGCCGCCGTCCAATCTATCTCCGGGTTGAGAAACAGCCAGAAACTCCCAAATTCGTATTCCGGAATTACCAAAGTGTGACGTCCTTTTAACTGCACCGTCGATTGAGTTCGCGTGGTGTATTCGATTGTCTGGCTGCGATGAAACGGAGCCTCGACCCCGGAATCGTCCGCAAAATATGCATTGCCTCGGACATCCTCCATCAGAGTCGCTTTATCTTCCGTTACCTGCGTACGCATATACATCAAGGACAGTGAATGATTTTCAACTTCCGCTCCTACCGCTCCCAGAATGCCCCATTGATCTTTTTCCACGCCCTCCGTCACATCGTACAAACTCGTGAATTCCTCTCGCACATAGGGTACCATCGAGTACCTACCATTTTGCAGATTAGCAATGTAGATATTATGTTCTCCCTCTTCGTAATAGGAATAATCCTTTTTATAATACATACTCACAAGCGCCCCGACACGAACACTATTATCAAAATCATATTTTCCCCCGGCTGTCAGTGATCCGCTATAATTCATCGAGGCGCTATCACGTGTGGTTCCCATCCCATCGCCGTGCGTAAGAAAGTCATCGTTTTCCGTCGCTTGCGAGTTGTATTCGGGTTTGACTTGAAACTTGAGTAACGGTTCCTCGGGAATCCCCTTCAGCACCAAATTCACCGCGCCGCCGGAGGCGTCACCCTGTTGATCGGGCGTGAAGGTTTTGCTGACCTGAATGCTGTCGATCAACGCCGCGGGAAACTGATCGAGTTGTACAGCCCGCTTATCGGCATCCGCTGTCGGCAAACGTACTCCATTCAGTTGTGAATTGACATAACGGTCCGGCAAGCCGCGCACCACGGCATATTTGCCGTCTTCAACCGTTGCACCGGAAACCAATCGAAGGGCACTGGCGGCATCGCTCGCCCCGGCCTGACTCATCAGATCGGAACTGATCGAATCCATCAATGACGGGTTTTCCATCCGCAAATTCAACAGGCCGATCTCCGTACTGCCGCCCAACTCCAGGTCCTGTACGATAAATTCTTCCATTTCCGTGAACTCACCCGCCAATGAGACATCGATTTCAGTCATTTGGCCCGGCGAGACTACGACATCAGGGATTAACTTCCGCGTATATCCTTCTTTGGAAAAGACCAGGGTATAGGTGCCCGGAGGCACCTGACCGAAGACATAATTACCTTCATCGCTCGTTGTCGTTTTCTGTCCGGTTTCAACAATCAATACCTGGGCGGCAACCAGCGGAACATTAAAATCCTCATCAAGAACCGCACCGCGAATGCCTCCAACTTCTTGCGCATCGAGAGTTATCGTAAGACAAAGCAACACCGCAACGCTCAGCACAACAAATCGTGGACTCACTCCAACGAACCTTTTCACCTTTCACCCACTCCAAATGAAATAGTTCACCCTTCACCTATTTCCAAGGCCGAATGCATCCAAACCCTGGAAACTTCAGTTATCTCCAATAGTCCGGCCCACTACCAGGGATCGCCCAAACCATCACGTATTTCCCGAATCCGGTGTAACAATTCCGCACCCGGTTCCACTGCACGTAAAGCCATGGAACAGCACGTCGCCGTTAAATCTTCCGCACGCGGCCTAGAATTCGGATTTTCGATCCCGGCCTCAAGGGCCCGTTTATACAAATCGAGCGCCTTTTTTATATCACCCATCGCCTGATAACTTTCTGCAATGGAACGAAGTATCCCGGCCCGGTAGATATTGATAATCTTTTCTCGATTCGCATCAAACATATCGAGAGCGTCTTGAATCTCAGTTCGTGCCCGCTCTTCGTCACCGGAGCGGAAGCGAAGCCCCGCCTGTTCGGCCTTTAAAGGAATGCCGAAACGGACCGGCCAAGTCGTGGAATTCATGAAGGCTTCAGCTTCATGAACCAGCTCGAGTGCTTTTTCCTGATCTCCATGGCCGAGGGAAAAATTCACCAATTCCGTTAACAGATCAATACGGACAGAGGTCGGTATGCTACTCCACGATGCTTTTATCTTCTTCTCGATAAACGTCCGTCGTTCGACATTCGTATAAAAACGGTTATAAAGTTCTGGGTATGCCCCGAGGGCGTTCTTCACGATATCAAAGTTTTTACTCGAAACGAGATTATTAAGATTCTCCATTTGCTTATTGAAAGAATCCTCCGGATAAATCATCGCTTCTATTTGGGCCATTTTCCCCGTTTCGGAAGCCTCAACGTCCTTCTTAAACTGAGAAGCCTTGTCGGTCTGTCCTAAATAAGCATAAACGCTGGCTATTTTTACCTTTATCCGGTCTTTCCGCCAATCCTCGTTCTCCTTTGAAATCTGATCGGCCAAATTCAAGTAGGATTCGACTTTATCCTTAAAAGCACGCCGTGCGCAATATAGAGCCAGATCCGCATAACCCGCTCCACGTCGCCAGTTGTCGATCTGCTCGATATATTGACGTGCTCGTAAAGGTTGATCCAATCCAAAACAGGCCGTTACTACCATTTCTTGCGCCCGTGAGCGATTCTTGATATGTGGAAAAACCGGCATGGCCGAGGCTGCTTGAAAGGCGATGTCAAGAAGTTCCGCCTGATACGGTTTAAGAGGGATATCTTTCAGAGATCCCTCTGATTTATCTTCATCGCGAGCGCTGCAACCAACGGTATAGGCAAAGACAGCTACACCCAGCAGCAGAAAAAACACGCCCAAACGAATTCTCATCGTACTTCCACCGTTCAGTTCATCATTAAGAAACATATCGACGCAATCCATATGATACCAAAAAGCGTAAAAATGGCTAAACTATATTATGTTAATATTATGTTAATGTTGTAAATATGGGCATTATAGATAGTTTATTGCCAATTCTTCAATAAAAATTGATGGCAGCGTGTCGATCTACACTGCCATCAATTTAAATACTTCTTAAGCCCTATCGGAAAACCTTAAAAAGGATTCCTGATGGTCGTTTTAGTCCGTCATTCCATACGCAGAAGCAGCGGTCCAGCCCATGAGCCAGTTCTGATCCGGGCCAAAGGAACCTGCGTACGGAGCCGACGTGAAGAAA
>Ga0180432_10012114_pt1 | contig 10069 bp, 5 predicted proteins | sample SS_ome_10_FD_132414 | JGI IMG/M metagenome (GOLD analysis project Ga0180432, IMG submission 132414) | Hypersaline lake sediment archaeal communities from the Salton Sea, California, USA - SS_1_MS_2 metaG | ecosystem: Environmental > Aquatic > Non-marine Saline and Alkaline > Hypersaline >...
ACTTGATGATCTTCTAAACGATATCAAAAATGAAGTTGAAGAAATTAAAGAGGATAATGAAAAAGTTCCTGAAGGACTTGATGATCTTCTAAACGAGATACAAAAAGAAGTTAAAGAAACTAAAAGTAAGACTGACAAAATACCTGAAGGTCTTGATGAATTACTTGATGAAATACGAAAGGGAGATGATAAAGGTAAAGACCAATCTAAACCAGTAACATCTTCTGCTCTCACAGTATATAAAGGAAAGAAAGATGATGATTTAGTTGAAGAAGAAATTGATGAGAAAATTCTCAATCTTCTGGGACTAGAAGATGTATTTGACTTAGATTATGGTACTTATGCAACACTTCTCAAAGCTTCGATTGTAGAAAATAAGGATAAAATACCAGTAGAGGAACTTGTAATTCTTTCAAATGAAAGAAAAAGAATTAGAGATAAGGTTGGTAGATTTAAAGTAAAGGGGAAGAAAATAAATGCAGAGACATTCAAAAAGACAAAGAAACCGACAGCAGTAAAAGTTGATACTAAAAAACTATTACCTGCTGCCAAGATAAAATCTGAAGACTTAAAAGAAGAAGTCAAAGAAGATACAACAGAACAATTAATACCTTTATCTGATTCTCTTTCTGATATTGAAAAAAATCTTGCAAAAATTTTAGAACTCAATCAAAAAAGACTTGATCTAGAAAAGGCACAAGCAAAAACCGAAGCAAGAGAACAAGAAAAGGTTGGGGCAACACAAAGAGAAGAAAGATTAGAAGGTGATCAAGGAAAGAAATCTGTAAGAAAGATACAAAGAGTATTAGCTCCAGCAAAAGGTTTAATTGATACAATTATTGACTTTTTTAAAAATATTTTACTTGGTGGTGCAATTCAGTTATTACTTGATGTTATTAAGGATCCAGGAAAATATCTCAGAGGTATCATTGACTTTATAAATGGATTCATAACAAAAATTGATGATTTGTTTGAATGGATGTATGATACTTTAATTTTAGGAACAATCAATCAATTTATTGGTTTAGCAAATTCTATCATCACAACCATTGAAGATACTATTAATGATATTGCAAATAATGTTTCATTCTTTGATCCAATAACTTTAGATAAGATCGATCCCATAGATACAACTTTAGATCAAGTACCTAATCTTCCGCAAGTTCCCACTCCTCAATGGGCACAACAACAAGAAGGTGGTGGTACTGTATTGAACATAGATAAAATTTCTTTCACCAATGGCGGTAGAATTGGAAAAGATTCTGGTATTACAATCACAGGAATGGGTAGAGACACTCAACTGATTGCTGCCCAGCCTGGTGAAATTATGATGAGTAAGAAGGCTGTTGATAAGTATGGTGCAGAAAATCTTCTTGCTGCAAATGAAGCAGCAGGTGGAACAAATCAACCAAAATTTGGTAAGTTCATGGGCTTTGAAGGCGGTGGTTTAGTCGGTGTCAAAAATCCAAAAGGATTTAGTCCAGGTAAGGGAGACAGAAGTAGAAAAATATTCTTACATTGGACAGCCAGCGGTTATAATAGTGATTATGGTGCATACCATACAATTTTTCAAGGTGATGGAACACCAATCAGAAAAGGAGATTATGGTGTAGATAGAGGTGGTCATACTGGTGGTGCAAATAGTAATTCTGTTGGATTGAGTATTGCAGCAATGCACAAAGCAACACCAAATAATTTTGGTAAATATCCTCCCACACAAGCACAATTAAAAGCAATGGCTGCTGAGGCTGCAGCCTTAGCGGTGAATTGGGGTTGGTCAAAATCTGATGTAGATAAAAATGTTATGACTCATGGTGAATGGGAAAGATATGCTGTGGCAAATGGTTTATTATCTCCTCCTGTTCAGAGATGGGATCTTGATATGTTAAAACAAGGAGATCCAGTAGGTAGTGGGGGTAAGGCTTTAAGAGCAATGATCAAGTCTTATATGGATGGAATGGAACCAACATCCAGTGTTCAGGCTTCCTCATCATCACCTGTTGCTCCAGGATCAATTTCTAGAGGAAGTAGTCCATCATCAGGTACTCAGTCAATAAGACCACCAATTCCATTAGAAGATCTTGGTTCATTATACAGAAAGAATTTTATGACAATTGGTGGACAAGGAGGTCAAAAAAGTCAAGGTTCATCTGGATCTTCTGCTTCACAAAAAAGAGTTCCGTCATTTTCTGCTGAAGATTTAAATAATGATGAATTGATAGTTGTCAAATCAATTTACAACATTGTAGGGTAATCTAATATGTTGCCATTATTAGCTGGAGCTGTAAGTGGAATTGTTAAAGGAGCAGTAAAAGGTGCTGCTAAAAATAAAGCAAAAAGTTTTGTTAGTGGTAGAGGTAAAAAGAAGGATCCTACTTTAAGAAAGGGTGATAAGACTTATAATAAAGGTATTGAAACAGTTACAACAGTATCAAATCCAAAAGTAAAAAAAGTGGCATCAATAAAGATGTCAAAGTTATCTAGTCCTACTGGTAAGATAAAAATAACTCCGAAAAGTAAAAAAGTAAGTTATGAATCACTCAATAAGACTCTGAATAATATTACTAAGGTAACAAATTCTCTTGTAAAATCATCAGAAGCAGAACTGAATTATATAAAACAAAAAAACAAATTTGAAAGAAAAAAATCTGAAGCTATAAGAGCCAAGAAAAGAGAAGAAAAATTAGAAAAGAAGAAACGTGGATTTTCGATTCCGAGTATTGGAATGATTCCATCTGTTAAAGGAACAGGAGGGATATTTAATTTCCTAAGTAATATCTTGTTAGGAGGTCTTGCACTCTTTCTTCTCAACAATCTCCCTGCAATAGAAAATTTATTCACAACTCTTAAAGATAATTTTTTAAATCCATTTAAATTTATTAAGTCAGTAATTGTTGGTCTAGGAACTGTATTTTCTAAACCTATTGCTTCAACACTTGGAGGGTTGTTTAATGGTGTTAGATTAGTTACTAGAAAAGTTTTAAACTTTGTTGGTCCATTAACAAATAAAGTTAAAAGATCTGTTGTAAAACTTGGTAAAGGACTGAAGAATTTTGTTCTTAATATTATCAACAAAGCAAAAAATGCAGTGACAAGAGGTGTAGTAGGTGGAGCGGGAGCTGCAGCTGGAACAAAACCAAGAACTTTAAACCAGTTAAAATCTCAATCAAGATCTGCATCACAAAGTACAATACGACAGTCATCTGCTGCAAGAAATTTTTACTCCAGAAAAGGATTTAAAAGACTTTCTGGAATATCTAAAATCTTCAAAAGAATTCCATTAATTGGAGCATTACTTTCGATTGGAATTGATTTGGCATTAGGGGAAAGTATTGACAGAGCTGTTATTGGAGCAATGGGTGGTGGACTTGGAGCGTGGATTGGTGGTGGTATTGGATCTTTAGTTTTTCCTTTTGCAGGAACTGCTGCTGGAGCTATACTTGGTAGTATGATTGGTGACTGGGCAGCCAAAGCTTTATATGAAAAAGTTAAAAGTGGATTTGATCAGATAGATCCACTTTCCGATGTAAGTTCGACAGATTCAATGACATGGAGAAATATGTTTGGGGTTGATAAGCCATGGACTCCTCCAGAAGACTCTGAAATAGGAACAACATATCAGGGACAACCAACAGGTTCTGGAAGTGGTAGTCCAACTACTGGATTGAATATTACTGGAGCTAAAACAACATATTATGATCCTTCTTTGGGTGGTATTAATGCAAGTGGATATAAAACTCCTGAAGGTCTTCCTGCAACATCTACAGGAGAAGGATATAGACCAGAAGTATTTTCTGCTGCTGCCTTTCCACCACTACTCAAAATGTTACCTTCAAATATGACGGTTCCTGCAAGAAACTTTCCTGGTGGAAGAACTTTAAAGAAACCATTTAATGTTATTGTTACTAATAGTCAGGGTAAAAGTGCAGTTGTTAGAGTCAATGATGTTGGTCCTGGTGTTTCAGGTCACTCTTCAAATCACATGTTAGATTTTAGTGTGGCTGCAAAGAATTATTTGGGAACTGGTCAAGGTTTTAGTATTCAAATGGCAGAACCTGGTTCTAAACCTGGTCCATTGAAAGACGGTCAGATAACTCCACAACAACAAACACCTCAAGTTGGACCATCACCAACTCAAACTTCTCCAGGAGAAAATGATCCTAAAACTCAATTCCATGATAAAGGAAAAGATGGAAGAGGAGATGGACCACAAGTTGGAGCTTCAGTTAGACCATCTGCTGAAAGTGAACAAGAGATGGGTGGATTACTTCCCCCAGGAGTCGATTTTAATCCAGCAAGAGGAGATGCTCCTGGTTCTATGGCAGAGGGTGTAAGTCGAAGTGCATCATATGAACAGCAAGCATTTGGTTCTCCTACAATTATGTTACCACCTCAAACTCAACCTATGATGAGTGGAGGTGGTGGAGGTGGAATGTCAATGACTGGAAGTCCATCTACATCACAGATATTAAATAGTTACTACAAAGCTCAACTATTGGGTTTCTTATATAAACAAGGTTAATGTCATCACAGAATTCTCCATCACAAGCTGGTAATATTCAAAAATTTAAAATATCTTCTAATCTTACAGATAGGGCTGTTGATTTATCTGGAGGTGTAGTCGAATTTAGATATTATGAAAGTGTACTATCAAATAATATTACGGCTACAGCTGTGATTGTTGATAGTGGATATGAAGGTGAAGGTGAAGAGATTAAAACAAGTAAAGGTATATTGGATGCTTTACCTATACGAGGAGGAGAAAGAACTGATATTGTAATAGAAGATAATCTTGAAAATAAATTATCATTTACCAATGGTCTTTATGTGAACAGAGTTAGAAATGCTGATCCTGGAACATCAAAGGACGTATTTTTTGTTGATTTTGCATCAAAAGAATATTTTGCAAATGAACAAATGAGAGTGATGGATAGATATGAAGGAAAGATATCTGATCATGTGAGAGAGATACTTTCTGATATAAATGGAAGAGTTGAACAGATTGATAATACATCTCTTGATTATAACTTTTTAGGTAATGATAAGAAACCTTTTTATACATGTACATGGTTAGCATCAAAGGCTGTACCAGATAAAGATGTTGGGTCAAGAGCTGGTTATCTTTTTTATCAAACGAGAGATGGTTTTAATTTTAGATCAATAGATTCTCTTTTTGAAGGAGAACCTAAAAAGAAATATATCTTCAACAATACTGGTCAAACTCCTGCAGAGTATGATGGTAATATTTTATCGGTAAGTATCGATAGTGATATTGATCTTAAACAAAACATGACCTTAGGAACTTATAATACTCGATCAATCTTTTTTGATTTCTTTGCGATGAATTATTTTGTAAGAGAATATAAGTATGAACCAAAGAATCTTGGAAAATCTGGGAAAAACTTCGGAGCAGATCTTGTAGCAAAAGAATTCACTGAGACACCAACTCGTCTCACAAGTCATATTTTTGATTATGGTGCCATGCCATCTGGAACTGGAAATAATCAGTTAGAACAATGGAAAAAAGATCCTCAAAATGCAAATTATGATGCAGAAAACACATTATCTCAATCTTTTATGAGATATAATCAAATGTTTACGATTAAAACTAATATCACAATTTCTGCTGACTTTAGTATTAAAGCTGGAGATATTATAAGTTGTGATTTTCCTGAAGTGACTGGGGATAGAAATAAAGAAAAAAATAAACAAACAGGAGGTATATATATGGTAGCCAGTGTATGCCATAGAATTACACCAAGAGAAACTTTTACAAGTCTTGCTCTGGTCAGAGATTCATTTGGTAAAAAACAAGGATTTAGTGACCAATAATGATTGAACAAGGATTATTTAAAAGACATTTTGTAGGAAGAGATGGTTTCATCTGGTGGATAGGTCAGATTGCTTCTGAAAAATCATGGAAAGATAATATTCCAGCTTTACCTGTTGGTTCTAATAATGATATTCAAGGATTTGGTGAGAGATATCGTGTCCGTATCATGGGATATCATACATATGATCCAGAAAGAATTGCTGACGAAGAATTACCCTGGGCGTATATAATGTATCCACCCACTGCTGGAAGTGGTGGAAGATCAAGCAGTCAATCTTCAAATTTGGCACAAGGAACCTTTGTCTTTGGGTTCTTTTTGGATGGAGAAGATGCACAAACACCAATTATCATGGGTGTACTTGGCAATAATGACTATGCAGCAGTGAGTAAAAACATACCTCCTGTTAGATTTGTTCCCTTCAGTGGTTATACTGAAAATGATTATGTTGCATGGTATGCACAAAGAACTGAAACTGGTGGAGAAGTTGTAAAACAAAACGGACCACAATCAGCAAAAGGAACGGCAGAAGTTCCAGGAGAAAAAACTGGAGAATCAAATAATCAAAAAATTACTGAAAGTGCCAATCATGATTTAACAGAAGCTGCAAGTGAAGCTGCAGCAGATGAACCAACACAACCACTTGCAAAACCATCAAGATGTGAACCAGTCCCAGTTGGTAAAATTCAACAACAAATCAAAAATGTTGTTGTAGAGATACAAAAAATACAAAAATCGGTATACAAATATTCAAGTGCTGTACAGAATCAAATTGGTGACATTCAAAACTTCATCGATAAACAAATCAGAAAGGCAACAAAATTTATATCAGAATCTTTGAAGTGGATATTTGTCGAGTCACAAAAATATATTATTAATAAAGTAAACAATACCTTAAAAGATACCTATTATCTTATTTTTCCAAATGAAAGACCAGGACTTAAGAGGGCAATAGAAAATATTAATGATCTTATTGCTTGTTTGTTTAGAAAATTAATTAAAAATCTTTTCAATTTAGTACTACAGTTTTTAACAGATTCTGTCAGTAGAGTTATCAATGCCGCACAATGTTTTGTAGAAAATTTTATTGCAAATATTCTTGGTCAAATTATAGGTTTAGTTACAAATATTGTTAATGGTGCACTTTCGGTAGTCAACTCTCTTGTTGGACAGATATCAAGTATTACTGATAGTATTTTAGGAATTTTGATAGATCTTCTTTCTTTCTTAACTTGTGAAGAAGAACCTCAATGTTCAAAAGTAAATCAATGGAATATTTTGAATGGAACATCTGCATTTTCAATATCTGATTTCGATTCGATCATAACTAAAGCACAAAATATTGCTCAAACTTTTACTGATGCTATTGATATTGATAACTTTGACTTTGATTTAAACTTTGATGATGTCTTCAATCAGGATTCATGTAATATTGGACCGTTGGTTTGTGGTCCTCCTGTCCCTCAGTTCTTTGGAGGAAATGGAATTGGTGCAGCAGGAAACTTAATTATTTCTGCAGCTGGTGAAGTCATCGGAATTGATATGATCAGTTTTGGAGTTGGATATGATAGAGAAAATACTTTTGCTAATGTCTATGATAACTGTGGAAAAGGTAGAGGTGCTGTAATTTTACCTGTGATTGAAGATTATACAGACGATGATGGAAATACTCAAACTGGAGTTGTTGACATTATTGTAATTGAACCAGGAACTGGTTATTTAGCAGCTCCAGATGGAAGTAAAGGTGGAAATGGTTATACATGGGCAGATCCTGGTGATACTATTGTTAAACATTCTGATGGATCATATGATGTACCGAAACCACCTGGTAACTTAATATCAGTCATTCCAGGAGATGAAGTAACGATACCTGTGGGAACAACAGTAACTACAGAACCAAATAATGATCAGGGAGGTGGTGAAGTTATTGTTGGTGGAAATCCATATACGATGACCTCTCCTGGTTTATTTACATCACCATTACCAAGTTATGTCAATCCTGATAATACAAGAGTTGATTATCCAAAAGGAGAATATCCTACTGATGGATTAGGTTCTTATCCAGTAATACTTTATCTTTGTGACATTATAATTCAAGAATCTGGTATCAATTATTCACCTGGAGATGAGGTTGTCATTACACCAGATATTGGTGCTGTTGTAGAACCAAAATTCGATTCACAAGGAAGAGTGATTTCAGTTAAGGTCACTGAAAGTGGTGAAGGTTTTACGGAATATCCTCAGATTTACATTCAATCAGAAACAGGTTATAATGCTGTATTGCGACCAAAACTTTGTATAGATAGAATTGGTGATGATCAACTCAAGGAACCTACATTCCAAGATCAGATCGTAACAGTCATAGATTGTGTGGGTAAATTTTAATGGCAGAACTTAAAAATTATCATACCATTCGATATGGTACAGCTCAAGGTGAATTAAAGTTTGGACATATTACTGCAGATAATGTTTTGTCTGCAGTAATGTTGAGAAATGGTTCTGTTAAAAACCATTACTTTACTTTAGATTCTAGTGGAGAAGACCATAGAAAATATGGAACTATTTCAAGATCTCCTGGATCATTTCAAGTTCGAGCTGGAGATAATGTAGGAGAAGATATTCCTGGGGTTTATCTTGAAGCAGTGAGTGGTGATCTTGTTCTTCGAGCTCCAAGTGGAAGAGTTAGAATTGAAGGAATTAATATTGATCTTGTTGCTTCTGGTTCTGACGGAAGAAATGGAGTGATTCATCTAAGTTCTAATGAAAAAGTAATTATTGATTCTCAAACAGTTGATATAAGTTCAAAGGTAAGTACAAAAATATTTTCAGAAAAAACAGTAGATATGATTGGAAAAGCGATATTAAATTTATATGGTGGATTATTTGATTGTGCTGATGGAGCAACTAAAGTTATCGGATCAAAAGGTGGTTCAACTAATGAGGAGCAAAACAAATGAAAGCACCTGATTTATTTGTTGGAAAAAGGTTTTTCTGTGGTGTTGGGAAACCAGAAATTTTAGGAAGAGGTCAAACTGAAGTTCGTGGTTCTGCTTATGTAGAAGGACCACAAATTACAGGAGATCCTACAGGATTTAATAATCCCAATCCGTTTGAATTGGGAGCAACAATGGCAGGACAGAATGCTAACATTGAAATGAATAAACCTTATCCATTTTATGCATTCATTGCCAAAACTTATGCACGAATTAAAAGTTTCTTGAAAGTCGATAAACTTTTTATCTCAGAAAATATTAGAAGTAAACTCATCATCACCGAAGTGTTGATGGCAAAAGTTAAGAACTTTTCAATTTCTCATCCACAAAAGAAAGGATATAATCTAGTATATTCTTGTCTTGAAGGTCCAGAAAATGGTGTATATTATAGAGGAAGACTTCGTGGACATAATAAAATTATTCTTCCTGAAGTCTGGAAAGATTTAGTGGAAGAACTTTCAATCACAGTTTCTCTGACTCCGATTGGTGTAGAGCAAAATCTTATTGTAAAAGGAATACAAAATAATGAAATTCATGTAGAAGCAAAAGCAGGATATCCAATTGACTGTTATTATCACGTTTATGCAGAAAGAAAAGACATACCTAGATTAATCACGGAGGTTAAATCATAATGTTAGGAGATTTTGATACTACTGAAGTTCCATTTCCATTTTATTTTAGACATTTTGGAACTTTTGCTGGACCACAATATGAAACAGGAAGTTATGATTATGATACAGCGTCACAGGAAGGTGTATGGCATACTCTGATTAATGAAGATTTGTCCTTTAAAAACACTGATCTTGGAGCATATCTTTTTAATAGTTTTTATGATTATGTTGGATTTCATTGTGACTATGTGAGTACAGCACAAATGACACTGGAAGCTTCATATGGAAATATTCCAGTTTTTAATGTTTATGCAAGTCAGACAAATATCAATGGTAATATTAAAGCAATAGGTGATATTACCGCAATTGGTAATATTACTTCATATGGTCAGTACACTTTGAATGGTGTTCTAAATCTTACTGGTGTAGGTGACGCTGCATCATATATGCAAACCACAAGATCAATTGCAAATAGTAAAAAGTCATTTGATATTTCTCATCCATCAAAAGAAAATCATAGACTTAGATATGTTTGTCTGGAGGGACCAGAGGCAGCAGTATATTATAGAGGAAGACTTAAAGGAACTGTCATTGAACTTCCAGATTATTGGAAAGATTTAGTTGATTCTGATAC
>Ga0180432_10012116_pt1 | contig 10068 bp, 9 predicted proteins | sample SS_ome_10_FD_132414 | JGI IMG/M metagenome (GOLD analysis project Ga0180432, IMG submission 132414) | Hypersaline lake sediment archaeal communities from the Salton Sea, California, USA - SS_1_MS_2 metaG | ecosystem: Environmental > Aquatic > Non-marine Saline and Alkaline > Hypersaline >...
GGACCCCCGCAGCCAGCGTCACAATGGTGTAGGCGCCAGACTGCTCCTCCACCTCGGGCAGCAGGTGCGTCGCCCCGACATAGACAAGGGCTCCCCCCGCCACCGCCAGCAGGCCGCCCAGTGCCTCATCCCCAATCCGATGGACAAAGGGGTAGGTGATCACTGCGCCCAGGGGAGTGGACACCGCCGCTGCAACGAAGGCGTAGAGCGCCGACTTCCGCGCGCTGAACCCGCCGCGCTCCAGCATCACGAACGTGATCACGCCCTCCGGGAACTCGTGGAACACCATACCGGCGGCCGCCAGGACACCCGTGAAGATACTCACGTTGAACGTGATCGAATAGATGGCGCCGTCGATCAAGGAATGGAGCCCAATCCCGAGCATCGGGATGAGCCCCACCGTATACTCCGGGCAGTCGTGCTCGTGGCATAGGTAGACGTTCAGAAACCGGTTCAGGAAGTAGAGTCCCAGGAACCCCACAAGGATGAAGACCGGTGCCCGCGAGTTCATGTGGATCGACTCCGGCACGATGTGCAGGAACGTCACGGTGATCAGCACACCCGCGGCGAAGCTAACGAAGTAGGCGGAACGCTCCCGGCTCCACTTCTCGTGTCGGCTGATGACGAAGATCCCCAGCGTCGTCACGGCGCAGGCCGCACCGCTGGCGGCCAGGATCATCCAGAATCGCGCATCAAGCCCCATTCGTGCCTCCCCGGGCCCAGGGATCTGTCCGGCCTACGGGCACCATCTAACCACTCTCCGTACCGGCGCCCAGGCCCACCCCCGCCACCGCGGTGCCGCAGGACGGGCAGTGACCATCGGCCGTGGTTCGGTTATCCAGCACGCGGTATCCCGTACGCTCGATCACCGTCTCGCCGCACGCGTGACACACCGTGTTCGTCTCGCCCGGCACGTTGCCCACGTACACGTAGCGCAGTCCGGCCCCCTCACCGATTGCCTGAGCCTCCATCAGGCGTTCGACCTCCGTCGGAGGCCGGTCCCGCATCTCGTAGGCCGGTCGGAAGCGGCTGATGTGCCACGGCGTCTCCGGACCCAGGTCGGCGGCGATGAAATCAGCGATCTCCCTCAGCTCCTTGGGATCATCGTTCAGGTCCGGAATCACCAGCGTAGTGACCTCGACCCAGACGCCCAACTCCTTCATCTTCTTCAAGCTGTCCAGGACCGGCTGTAGCCGCGCCCCGACGTACTCCCGGTATGTGTCGTCCCGAAACGCCTTCAGGTCCACGTTTGCCGCGTCAAGATGCGGGTCCATCGTCTCCAGCATCTCCTCCGTCATGAACCCGTTCGTCACGTAGATGTTCGCCAGGTCCTCCTCGTGGGCTATCCGGGCGGTGTCGTAGCTGTACTCGAAGAAGATCGTCGGTTCCGTGTACGTGTAGGCGACGCTTCGGCATCCATTTCGGCCGGCCGCCGCCACGATATCCTCCGGCGTAGCCTCTGTGCCCATCATCATGTGCTGTTCCCTCGGCATCTGGGAGATGTCCGCATTCTGGCACCACTTGCAGCGGAAGTTGCAGCCGGGCGTCGCCATCGAGTAGGCCAGGCTCCCGGGGTGGAAGTGGAGCAAGGGCTTCTTCTCCACCGGGTCAATGTGCCGTGCGATCGTCCGACCGTAGACCAGCGTGTAGAGCGTGCCCTCCTGGTTCACCCTGACCTGACAGATCCCTTGTCGTCCGGGTGCGATCTTGCACCCGTGGGCGCACAGGTGACAATGCACTCGTCCGCCCGACAGCTTCTCGTAGAGCATCGCCTCTTTCATCAAAGCCTTCCCCATTTGGCCGGACCAAGGCACCCCTGCAGCCCCTTGCCCTTCGTCCTGTCCAGATCACTGACCAAGAATACGATCACCGTATCCCCCCTTGCTCTCCTCAATCCGCACCTGATTCGGCGCGGTAGTACTCCCTGCACTCCCCCTCGCGGCCTCGGACCACACGCTTCCCCTTCAGCGGTCCCTGCGTCTCCGTGACCACGGTGGCCTGATCCTCGGCACCGTCTTGCTCGTAGTAGATCACCACCCAGTCGTCCGTCTTGCCCAGATCGTGTGCCCGCTTCGTATTGGAGTATAGGGCGGTGAATTCCCAGCCTTCTCTCTCCGCATTCAGAATCGGCAGCCACGCCTCGCCTTCCGGGTTGAACCGTTTCGGCGCGATCTCTCGTAGCTCGCCCGCCTCAGCCTTCGACCGATACGCCTCGTCAACATCTAGGAGAAGATCGACGCTGGGCTCCTCTTCCGGCGCTTCTTCCCCGGCCGCCCGGCGTCGGCGGCGCTGGGCCGCCGTGCTCAACATCCCCGCCAGGCTCACGCGGATGTCGCGCACGCGGTCCGTACCGAACCCCTCCACCTCCTCCAGCCGGCCGTCGTGAGCCGCCTGTTCCAACTCCTCCAGAGTCGAGACGTCCAGGTGATCCGCAATTCGGTCGGCCAGCTCTTCTCCGATGCCCGGTACCTGGACGAAGAGTTTCTCCGGGGTGACCTCCCCCTTCAGACGCTCCAGCATGTCTGAATGGCCGGTCCGAGCGTATGACTCAATGATGGGCGCGATGCCCTCTCCCACGTTCGGAAGCTCCTGGAGTTCCTCTGAGTTCCCGGCTCTCACCATAGATGTGACGGACGCATCCTGGCTGCGTACCGTCCGCGCGGCGCGCCGGTAAGCCTGAATCCGATACCGGTTCGCCTCTTGAACCTCAAGCAAATCCGCGATCTGATCCAGTACGTCAGCTATCTGCTCGTTTGTGACAGTCTGCTCGGCCATCTTCACCATCCTCCGCTTCTCCATCGCGCGTGCACGGACCAAGCTCCCACCCTACCCACGCGCGACACTTTCGGCCAGGCGCTTCAAGCCGCGAAAGTCGTCCGCCATCACGTCCTTCAGATCTGGGTTGTAGAAGCCGGCCGCCGGATGGTAGAGGGGAAACACCATCACTGGCCCATAGGGCGCCTCCGCCTCGATGGGCTTGCCGTGAAGCTCGCCGATGGACGTCCCCCTCTCGGAAGGCTCGAAATGCTCCAGAACGAAGGCCGTGGCGAACCTCCCCAACGTGGCGATGATCTCGGGTTCGATGATCTGGATCTGGCGCAGAAGATAGGGCGCGTAGGCCCCAATCTCGCCAACTCTCGGATCCCTATTGCCCGGCGGCCGATCCTTCACCACGTTCGTGATGTAGATGTGCTCCCGGTCCAGGCCCACAGATGCCAGAAGATCGTCCAACACCTGGCCCGCTCGGCCCACAAAAGGTCGACCGGTCTCCGCCTCCTCTCTCCCCGGGGCCTCGCCCACAAGCATAATCTCCGCATCCGGGTCGCCCTCGCCGAAGACAGGACCGTACTCCTGGGCCTCACGGTACTCGTAGAGAGGAGAATCTCCCAGCCTTCGGACCCCCTTTGCCAACGCCTCGAGCCTGACCGCCTTCTTCATAGGCCGATAACGGCCCGGCCGATAACGGCCCGGCCGACAGCGGCCCGGCCGACAGCGGCCCGGCCGACAACGGCCCTGTCGGTCACGCCCCTCAAGATTCCTGCCACTCTCCGCATACCCGACCGTAAGGCTGAATCGCGCCGACGCTACTGATACCGCGGCGCTGCCTTCGCAACGGCCTCCTCCAGCTCTCTGATCGCCTCGTCAATGTCGTCCTGCAGCCCCTGCAGATCCCCCGCTCCCGCAGCTCCTCCAGACTGTGCCGCGTGGCCTCCAGCCTGGCCTCCAGTCTGCCCGCCTCCTCGTAGTAGTCCTCTACAGCTTCCTGGTCCTGTTCCGCGGGCTTCTCCCGCCACAGTTCGATAGCCTGGCCCAGTTTCTTGAGACGCGCATCTCGCCTGTCGTAGGAATCCTCGTAGGTCTCCTTGCGCTCCATCCCGTTCCTGATCGTCATCCGCCCTCCTGCTCCGACCCCATCCTCCCGGTCGTCGCCCCCGACGATGGCACGACCCGATCTATCTGCCTCCGCCACTCGCCGTAAGCCCCGCGGACAATCCACGGCCCTCGTGCCCGTCGACACTCCGGCCTACTCGCCCCCGGCCCACCGCCGCACGGCGCCTCCCGACTCGTCAGGTCAAGCGCCGATCTTGATCTCTGCGATCTCCGGCGTCAAGATCCACACCGTCTGCCACCGTTCGACCTTCTTCTCCAGGCAGACGATGCCGGCGTTCGTGAACTCGATCACCCGCTCGTGCGCATCCCCGGTGAGCAAGTGCCCTGCCAGCCGCTCCATGAACGGGAGATGACCCACTAGCATCAGCGAGTCAGCCGATTCATCCAGCTCTGCCGCCACCGGCTCCACGTCGTCCAACGGCGACAAGCCCGATACCTCCTTGACACCCTCCGCCGGCTGCAGCACCTCGGCGAAGATCTCCGCCGTTTCCTCGGCCCGGGTCTTGCCGCTGTGTCGAATCTGCTTCAACTCAATGCCCAACTCGGCAGCCACGTCGGCCACCCAGGCTGCATGCTGCCTCCCCAGATCCGTCAATGGACGGTTCGCATTCCGCTCCTCAGACATCGCCTCTGCGTGCTGCACCAAATACACCCTCACGAAACCCCTCCTTCCTGAGACATCGTCCCCAGACACATGATCGATCTCGGTTGCCCCCATAGACCTCGGCTGCACGTCTAGCCAGCCCTTCCCACCCAGCCGGCGCCCCGGGCCGGCCACTCCGCGGCCTGCGAAAGCGCGACGAGGCTAGGCCTCTGCCGGAAGCTCCGGTTGCTCTAGCGGCGCTGTCCCCCGCTGCCCCACGTAAACCCGGTCCAGCGCGTGCCCAATCCTCCGGTCTTTGTCATAAAGATACGCGTGGACGACGTATTCGCCGTCCTGTTCTGGCGTGATCGCCGTGACGCAACTGCTCTCCTCGCCTGCCGCCACCTGGAGATTGGACAACGTCGCCTGCTCCTCGAACGGGCCCCTCGGCTCCTGAGCCCAGAACTCCAAGCGCAGTTGCCCGCTGGGCTCCATCCCCCGCACCAGCGCCTCGCACCGAAGCTCCTCGCCAGGGTCCGGATAGGGGGCCGTCAGCGCGAAAACACTCACCAACTCCGCTGGCGGTTCGCCAACCCGGATCAGAAGGCCCGGGGATTCCCACTCGAAGCGTCCCTCGTCCTCCCACCCCTCCACCGAGGCGTAGACCCGGCCGGTCAGGTCGGCGGAGACCCGGTAGGGGATCTCCTCCTTGTCTCCCGGTTCCAGGGCATCGACGTAGTTCCCCTCGCCGGCCACGTCGATGCTGTAGTCGCCCATCGAGTGCAGCCGCACGCTCAGCCCTGACAGCGGCTCGTCACCTATGTTCTTCAAGCTCAAGGTCAGCCAGCGGGTACCACGTTCGATCTCTCTCGGTGATACCTCGTATGCAATCGGATGCCTGCTTCCCGCGCCCATACCTCCTCATATCTGTTGCGCTCGTACCACACTATGAATGCTCTCTGCCATCCCTACCTTCAGATGGCACAGCCAGGCCCAGAGAGGGAGACAGACCACCCTCACCGCGTCCTTCACGTCCCTGCCCGCCGGTCTCTCCTCACCCCTTGATCCTACCGAACCAGAAGCACGGGAGCATCTGTCTCATCCAGGAAGTCCAGCAGCGCCTCGTCCTCCATCGTCCCCTCGTGGGCCGGTAGGACCAGCGTCCCCTCACCCTCGTGGGAGACGAGGTAGGCCAGTCGAGAGACGCTCCCCTGGCTCAACGTCTGGAAGCTCAGCTCGAGCTCCCTCCCTTCCACCCAGCCCTGGGCGCTCTCAGCGAGCCGCTCCGCCTCTGCATCGTCGTCCGCCAGCACGAAGACCGTGAGATGCCCATCCTCCGCCAGCCGCGAAGCTGTTGCCAGGGCTTTCTCGCCCAGCACCGTGCCGTCGTAGACGGCCCGCATGGGCGGCTCCACGCTCTTCTCCGCGCCCAACACCAATGTGGACGAGGGTGCCTTCGTCAGGATCTCCCGCACGTCAGGCGCCAGCCGTCCGGTGTCCACCGCCGACCAGGCACCTTTCCCCACGATCACCACGTCAGCCTCGGCCGCGGCCTCGAGCACCTGCTGCACCACGCGTCCCCGGACCTGACGGAAGGTACACCTTGTCTCGACGCGCCGGGTGACGACACTGAAGGCCTGCTGCATTCGTCCGGCCTGGACACGCAGCTGCCGGTCCAGCTCCCCCACCTCCACGGTCCGGCACTGCCTCGTATACAGACCAACCTCCTGGACAAAGGACAGTTGAGACAGTCGCCGGACGTTCGCATCCTCCACAAACATCGCCATCAGCTCGGCCCGGAACCGCATCGCCATCCGAGCAGCGGCCGCCAACGCCGCGCGGCTGTGGGCGGACGGGTCCAGTGCCACCAGGATCCGCTCTATGGCTTGCTCTTCTCGCTGATCCACCGCCCTACTCCTCCTCGGAATTCTTCGCGAAATCGGCCCTCTTCTCGGCCAACTCTTCCAGCCGTTGCTCCACTCGATAGTTGATCGTCCCCTCGGGGTAAGCCCCTTCCTCGTCCCTTTCCCCGGCCGGGATGCCCGTCAGAATCTCGATACCATCATCGACGTGTCCAACGGCGTGGACGTGGAAATCGCCGGCCTCGACCGCCTCCACCACGTCCTTCCGAAGCATGAGGTTCTTCACGTTGCTCGCGGGAACAAGCACACCTTGATCACCCGTGAGCCCTCGCTCTTTGCAGATATCGAAGAACCCCTCGATCTTCTGATTCACACCTCCAATAGCCTGCACCTCGCCCTTCTGGTTGACCGAGCCGGTCACCGCCATGGACTGCTTGATCGGCGCCTCCGCCAGCGCGGACAGCAGCCCGTACAGCTCTGCCGACGAGGCGCTGTCGCCGTCCACACGGCTGTAGGACTGCTCAAAGACCAGGCTTGCCGAGAGCGATAGGGGCCGATCCTCCGCGTAACGGGCCGCCATGAACCCCCCAAGGATCAGCACACCCTTGGAGTGGATCGGACCGCCCAGTTCCACCTCACGTTCGATGTCGAGCACCTCACCCTTTCCCATCCGGGTCCGGGCCGTAATGCGCGTTGGCCTGCCGAACATGAAGCCTCCCAAGGGGATGATGGAGAGCCCATTGATCTGCCCTACCTCCTCGCCGTCCGTGTCAATCAGGACGGTGTTCCGTAGGATCGCCTCCTGCATCCTCTCGCGGAGCCGGTCCGCCCGGTACTCCTGGGCGTCGATGGCCCGCTGGACGTCGCCGGCGGTCACCACGCCGTTGCCGTTCTCCTTCGCCCAGTGGTTCGCCTCGCGCAGCAAGTCCCGGACGCTCTCCCCCTTAGTGGAGAGCTTCTCGGAATCCCCAGCAAGGCGGGCGCTGTGCTCGATCACCCGCGCCACCGCGCCCTGGTCGAAAGGCTGGAGTTCCGCCTCCCGGACCATCGTCCCGATCAGACGGGCGTAGACCCTCTGATCCTCTTCCGTCCGGTCCATCTCCTCGTGGAAGTCCGCCTGCACCTTGAACAGGTCTGCGAAGTCCGGGTCATATTGAGTCAATAGGTAGTAGATCATCCGGTTCCCGTAGAGCCCCACCTTCACCTCCAGTGGGATCTCCTCCGGCTCCAGCGAGACCGTGCTGATTAAGCTCAACTGCTGCCCCAGAGATTCGACCCGAAGACGGCCCGAATCGAGGACTCTCTTGAGTGCCTCGTACGCGTAGGGCTCCGTCAGCACCTTACGAGCATCCAGCATCAGATACCCACCGTTCGCCTTGTGTAGCGCCCCCGGCTTGATCAGATGGAAGTCGGTCATGAGCGCGCCCATTTGGGCCCTGTGCTCGATCCGCCCAATCAGGTTCTGGTATGTGGGATTGTCCTCGTAGACCACGGGCGCGTGCTCAAGGTCGCTATTGTCCACCAGGACGTTGACCTTGTATTGCCGCATCAGGGCCTCCCGCACCATGGCTCGCCGCCCCTGCGCATCGCCGCCCTGGAGCATCTGCTGCAGCGCCTGCTGCGCCCCCTGCTGCTGACCCCCCTGCTGCGGTAAGAACATCTCGGCGTTCTCTACTACGTCCTCCTGGACCGCGTCCAGGTGATCCACAACTTCTGGGTAATCCGAGTACGCTTCCCGTAGCTCGTCGATCAGTCCGCCGATGGCCAGATTCGCCATCTCCCGATTAAGCTCGTCCAGGCGCTCCCGCATCTTCCGCTGCCATCCTGGTACCTGGCGGAGGATACCCTGCAGCTCATCCTGCATCTCCTCCACCTTCTCTTGAAGCTTCTCCTGTTCCTCCTCGGACAGCTCCTGGATCTCGTCAGGGGATAGAACCTCCCCGTCCCGTACCGGGGCCACGGCCAGCCCCGCGGGCGTCCGGATGAGACGCACATCCTCTTCCCCTGCCCGCTGCTGGAGATCCTCGAACCCTTGCTGTTGTCTCTCCTGGAACTCCTCCATCACCGACTGGCGCCGGGACTGATACTCCTCACTCTCGAATGCCGCGGACAGCGCCGTGTCGAACTGCTCGACCAGCTCCTCCATGTCGTCCCGGAAGGTCACGCCCATGCCTGCCGGCAGCTCAATCGCCCGGGGCTTGTTGTCATCGTCGAAATTCTTCACGTAGCACCAGTCCGACGGCGGCTCCTCCTGCTCGGCCCGGTCCTCGAAGGACTGCCGCATCAGCGACCGCTTGCCAATGCCTGTCGGACCCATGGCATAGATATTGTAACCCTTCTCGGCTATGCCCATGCCGAACCGCATCGCCTCCATGGCCCGCGGCTGTCCTATGACCTCCTTGAGGTCCTCGACCTCCTCCGTCGTCGTGAAGCCCAACTGCTCCGGGTCTGTGTAGTGATAGAGCTTTGCTGGATCCAACCGCGTCGTCTCGCCGGTCATTATCATCTCTCCTTGACTATTCTATGCGACTGTGCTCGCCATTCTCGGTGCGGATTCTTTGGGATTTCGCCCACCGCTCCAATTGCGATGGGAGATACTGCCCAGCCGTGCTCCTGCTTAGCCACGCGCCGCTTCACCTCAATCATGCTGTCCGGATTCGGGGACGTTGAGTCGATGCCCTCCTTCACCAGGAACGCCGCGAACTCCGGATAATCGCTGGGGGACTGACGGCAAATCCCAACCCTTGTGCCATGCTCGTGTGCTGTCTCAATCAGAAGGACCAGAAATAGCCCAGAGCGACAGCCACAACCTCGGCCAAAAAAACCATTCCTTTAACCTACGACGATGCGGCGGAGTTGAAAGGCGACCAGAAACTCCTGAATGCCCGTGAGCATCGTCCACTCCGCGATCAGATACGGCAGCGCCTAGACCCACCAATAACCACTCACCCATCTCAGCATCTCCTCCGCCTTGATACAGTCTACTCACCTAGGGACCGTCCGTGCCGGGACGGGGCTCGCATCCCCGCCCCTCTATTCCGAAAGTCGCCTCCGCGATAGCCGCCAGATTTCTCTGTCCGTCTTCTTCTCGAACCTTGCTCGCGGCACGCCGTATGCCCGCCAGGCTCACCGACCCCCCCGCCAGCGTGGGCCACGGGCCCAATGATTCGGTGGGAACAATACCATTCGGCGTGCCCCCGCGTACGAGGACGACGCTCAACGTTCTTTCATCGCTCGCGCCCTTGTTAACGCTCACGTCACTTCCACCTTCTGCCACCCCTTCCCTCGAGACCACGTCGGACAGCCCTCCCCGCCTGCTAACCCCGCGCCCAATGCGGCACAGCTACAATGTCCCTCCGCCCCGCTTGATCCGGGCACCTGGAAGACATCTCACCCTTCAAGCGGTGATACTCAAGTAGTCCGTTGCGTGCCCGATCCTGGTCGTCCCGTCGAAGAGATAAGCGTGAATCACGTAGATGCCCTCCTGCTCCGGCACGAACTCATCGGCCTTGTACGTCTGCGCCTCTCCGGGATTCAGCGTGTCCGTGGCTGTCTTGTCCACAGACATAGACTCGCCGCTGGGGGTCTCAACCCAGAACTCCAGGATCAGCCCGCTCGACAAGGTCAGCCCTCGCAGCGTCGCCTCGATGACGACACCCTCGCCGGCCCGAGGATGCGGCTCCGAGAGGACGAAGACGCTCACCAGCTCCGCCACTTGATCACCGACAGCCA
>Ga0180432_10012117_pt1 | contig 10068 bp, 20 predicted proteins | sample SS_ome_10_FD_132414 | JGI IMG/M metagenome (GOLD analysis project Ga0180432, IMG submission 132414) | Hypersaline lake sediment archaeal communities from the Salton Sea, California, USA - SS_1_MS_2 metaG | ecosystem: Environmental > Aquatic > Non-marine Saline and Alkaline > Hypersaline >...
ATTTTCTGCAAAATTCTCAAAACTATCTGAAACATCACTAATTTTAACTAACGAAGAAGTATCTGCATCTTCCTCTTCTTCGTGCATAGAACATTTAATATTTGTTACTTCTCCAACTGCTTTACAGTATTTTTTAAATGTTTCATCATCAGGACTAGTACCCCAACCACCTTTATTAAAAAATCCACCATTAAATACTCTAGACATAACATTTTGTTTTATTTCGTTATGATAAGATTTATGTTCTGGGTATAATCTAGCATTTTTATTAGCTATAGTAAGTAGTAAGTTAAGGGTTGTCTCTCTATCATGACCTCTATTTCTAAAAAAATTGCCTAAATGTACAAATATATCATTTCTTTTCCCATCTCCAGATTTCATTATTCCTTGTTGCATTGCATATATACATCTAGGAGTATCATCAGGACATTTATTAAAATCAATATTTTCAAGTCCTCTTATTCCATCTATTTCTTCTTCAGATACTATTACTGATTTTTCTTCTTTAGTTTCAGTCTTATTTTTATTTTCAGAAATAAATTTTTGTACATCCAATGCACGTATAACTCTATCTACTTTATCATCTTGTTTATTTCTAGGATTTTTAGCTAATTCTTTAATATCATCAATGGATAAATCTATAAGTTCTTGTGGATGAAGTTCTATTTTATATAATTTAGATTCTGCATGTTTTGTATTTTCTATTCTAATAATTCTTATTGACTGATATATACTGCCATCAAAAGAGTGAATTCCATTTGCTAAGACTTTACAATAATGTTCCATCTCCTTTGCATCAAAATTCTGTTTAGTGTGCAAATAAACATGAAATCCTTTTTTACCCGAAAAATAAATACTCACATGATTACTAATTTTATTAGTATTTAGTTTATTCTTTAATAAATTTAGTAAAGTGCGTGTGTCTTTTCTAGCTGCTTCTAAATCTGTTTTATTATCAAGATCAAAAAACAAATAACTTGCTTCAGCAGGACCTTTATAGCCTGCAACAGAATCATTATTTGATTCAAAATAATCTTTTATGTCTTTATTATAAGTAAATAAAGAAGAATACCAATCTAATCCAGGAGACTTACAAATATATGTTTTTAGTTTTTTGTCATCTATAAGGTCAGAATAAGGAATTATTTGTCTTTTTCTATGCCTTGTTTCACAAAGTTGAACATATTTATCCATTGTAATGCCTCCTGGATAATTAATTAATCTTCCAATACTACTATAAACTGATGTGTAGGCAGTGGTTTTCCGTTTTTAGAAGTTCCTCCTTCAGTTTCCTTTACATAAAAATTAGTAACGTCCATTTCTTCACCACTGGAATTTACCAACTTGAGTTTAAGATCCATTTTTTCACTCTGTTTTGTAGATGGATCAAACAAACTACAATTATTGCCGCCACCTGAACAACCAATTTTACCATCATCCTTCTTCCAACCTACAGCAAAACTTAAAAACTTAGCCATTTTTTTCTCCTTTCTTAGGTTTTTGTTTATTCTTCTTTTTGGCATTTTTCATTTCTTCATTTATATGGTGCTGTATTATTATAAATCTATCGGACATTGCCCTTTGTCCAATTGCATACATCAATTTTTCTTCTTTACTTTTTAACTTAACAGGTAATCCATCAGCAGGTAAATCTAATATAGCATTTACAGATCTAATTATTTGTCTTTTTGACATTTTTAGCATCATTTGTTCTATAGTTCTTCTACAGCCAAATAACGATTGACTAGCTTTAGCTACTAATTCTTCTGGTTTTGGTACATTTATTTTTTTACCTGTTTTTTCCTCTTCTTTAGCAATACTAGTAACTTCGGTAGTTAATTCTTTCTTCTGTTGTTTACAGTCACAATCATCGCCACAATCTTTACAATCATTTTCTTTAATTACTTTATCAATTTCTTCTTGATTTAATTCTTTATTCATTTTATACCTCTTAAAATTCTGGATCTTCTTCAAGTTCTGTTGCACCTTCACGTACAGTTGTATTTGAAGCCTTGAATGATGGTTTTGGTTCTGATGCCGTTTCATCCTTACTTTTACTAAAACCTGAATTAACGGTTACATCTTCTGCTTCTTTTTCCTTTGATTTATTAGGACTAAAACTAGATGCTTTTTTGGTTGATTTACTAGCTGGTTTATTGACCGTTACCCCATCATTTTCAGGATCATCATTTCCCGATAACATAAAATTCTTCATTAGAAAGTATTTATATGCTCCTGTTTGTGCTTTGTTTATGCCTTTATCTTGAGTATCAGCTCCTTCTCCCATTCCATAAACTTCAAAACTTTCTCCACTCTCATCATCTACAAATGTATATTTCATCTTAACAGTAGTAATAGTGGTCGTACCTTCTTTAATTGGTACTTCTCTTGTAGACATGTCTTCTACTGAAGTGTATATAAATATTCCTGCCTTACCTAATTCCTTTCTTACTGCGTCCATTAGGTCGCTCTCAGTTATGTATTTATATTGTTGATAAGAGTTCCACCCAGATTTTTGGACCTTCCCTCCAATACTTTCTAAAATTTTTGTAAGTTTTTTTGTAAGTGCTTTCATTCGATCACCTCCATTTAATTATGTTATATATTATACTAAATAAAATTTTAAAAGTCAAGTGTTTTTTCTTGTTAATAGATATATTTTTGGTTTTTCTATATTGTCTTGTGTTTTCAATAACTTATCAAAATAGTCTCTGTTGCAGCTAAACAACAATTTGCCTGATTTTACGTTAATTCCCTTATAATTACCGTTTGAGTAGCCAATCCACAAGCTATGGTGCCATTCTGGATCTTTTTCCCATATTTCTAAGTGACTTAGGATTGCTGCACCTCCGTTTTTTATATGTTTTGTAATAAGTTCTACATTAACTTTTCTTAATTTTTTAACTTCAAATGGACATACTTCAAAATTACTTGCTATTTTTAGAGTCTGTTCAAAATCCTCATCAAATGTTCCTTTGTTTTTTAATGTATTGCAATAAACATTTGCAAATAAATATATAAACTTTTCATTAATGTTCTTATTTTTAGCCCATACACAACTATTTGTTATAGCAATAGGGCTACAATCATAATCTTTTTTTTGTGTCATATATTTATTCATTTAGAAATTCCTTAACCACATTTAAATCTTGTTTTACTAATTCCTTTGCTTTAGGATTTCTTAAACAATAAGCAGGATGATAAGTAGGTAAAATATTAATACCCTTTATGTTATGAATTTTACCTTTCACATCACGCATCCTTATATCACCTCCTAATAAAGCTTTTGTGGAGGATAATCCTAAAGTTACTATTATTTTAGGACATACATAAATAATTTCACTTTCTAATAAATCTAACCAGCTTTTGATTTCTTCATCAGTAGGAGTTCTATTATTATTTGGTCTAACTTTAACAATATTAGTAATATAACAATCTTCTCTTTTGTGTCCAAGGTATTCTATATATTTATTTAATAATTTACCGGATCTACCAACAAATGGTCTGCCTTGTATATCCTCTTGTTCCCCAGGAGCCTCACCAATAAAAACAATATCAGCGCTTAAATTACCCTCTCCCTTTACAAATTTTACACTCATAATTACCTCCAAGAATGCCAGATATGATCAGGGTGTTCCTTAGCTGCTTCAATTAATTTCTCTATAGCTGACAAGAAAGTTGTATAACTCCCCCATCCATTAGGAGGGTTCATTTTTTTAAATTTATTTGGATCATTTATCATAGCAGCTTTGAATGTTTCTAGTTTTTTTAAACTTTCTTTACCAGTTAAACCATCAATATCTACCATTCCATCAGCATTAGGAAATACCTCAAACCACATCTTAGATACATTATAAGTATAATTCCAATCAAAATCTGGATCATCGGATCTACCACAATGAGGACATTTTTCTGATTTTAACCATAAATCAAGACTCATTTTTGCATCCTTTATCTTTCCATTATTTCTGCAATTGACTCTAAAGCTTTTTTATATCTTTTATCTCTTTTTTTCTCCAATTGTTTCTCTTCTTTTTTTATTCTTTCAAACTCATTTACATATTTTTTGCATCGTAAACAAATCTTTTCTTCTATTGGACAATTAAATGCCATTCTTTTAAAGTCATCATTAAATGTAGAATTTACAACTACCCAATCATGAAACCCTAATAAACACTTCAAATTCATAATTGACCCTTCTTTCTCAAATTACTAAAATCATTTTTATAGCAAGCATCATAATAACAACATCTAGAACCATACCAATTATTACATTTATCTTGATTTCGATAAACAATTTTTTCTTTCATAGCATGGATAATATTCCCATAATCTAACAATAATTGATTTATTTCCTCTTGTGATTTCTTCTTAACCATAACTTGTATTTGTGGTTTTAGTTTTATTTTCTTTTTCCAAGAGCCTCCACACCTACTGCCGTTAATTTCATTATTACAAGTTCTAAATCTTGACCCTTTTTCTTTTTCATAGCCACAATCTGAACAAAATTCTTCAGGTATTCTTGCTAAAGCTTTTACCAGCACAATATATCCAACTAAATTAGTATTATATTTTTCACCTACCATTGCTGAATAAAGAGTTAATTGTTCGGTCAATTCCAATTGTTCATCTGTATAAGGTCTGGCAGAGGTTTTTAAATCAAAAATTACTGGTTTATCATAGCCTTCATATTCAAGTACCATGTCTAGTTTCCCAGTTATTTTATCTCCTGTAACTCCATCTCTTATATTTCCCCAGCTTTGAGTACTAACAACATTTTTTATGTTTGGTAATACTTCATTTTTAAATGCTTCTATTAATAATTCTCCTTTTCTTTTTAGCGATAACCAAGATACTCTGTTAAAATACCTTAATTCGTCCTCTTTAATTTTTTTATATAAATTTTTCTTTATTTTTACTATTTCTTTATAAGCGTCTACTGGATCTTTGTAATTTAGGTTCAATCTTTTTACCCATTTTTTCATATTATCTATATCTTCTTTTTTTAATACTAAAGCGTCAAAATCAGTGTAAGCAAAATTAACGTCTAAATTATCAAAAATTGGGTACGGCTTGCCTTCTCTAAATGAAGAAAACCACCTATCGCTAAAAATAGTTAAATAATTATTCTTTCCTTCTAATAATGCAGTTATTGCGTCATCAACTGCACTACCAAAGTATAAAGAACTTCCTTCGCCTTCTGGTTCAAAACCATACTCATATTTCCAGCTCCAAAATTTTGGACAACTTTTATAAGTAGAGTTTTGAGAATAACTTGTTTTAATACTCATTAGAATCCTTTCTGATTTATTCTTCCTTGATTTCTCCTTTGATTAAATCAATTATTACTGTTTTATATCCTAAACCTAATGTTTTCTTTATTTCATCTTTTAATTCATTTTCTCCTGATTGAAATAATATTCTAGAATATTCTCTTCCTCCATCTATTGCTACACTCTTACATTTACAGTAACGACAGTCATGTCTATTAACACTATATATTAAATCATCACATTTATAACATAAAATTCCATCTTGATATCTCCATTGCTCCATTTCTTTTTTACTTATACCACTAATGTGCGTAGGATATCCACCATTACCTTGGAGAGTCATATAATCTTTGTGGCCCTTCCTTCTATTTGGTTTTGCATTAAAATATATTGCTCTAGGAGTGTACTCATCCTTAACACAAAAAGTACCAATATAAGTGTAATCCCCTTCAAAATGATCATTTACTTTACTGTGATCTATTCCATACCAGTTAAAATTTTCAAGCTTTAGTTTCATTAATTTGCTCCTTAAACTTTTTCCAGGCTTCTACAATTACTCCTTTTATATCCTGTAGAGCAGATGAAGCACCTTCATTAAATAGTATTTTATTTTGTGCTCCAAGTAATTCTTTAAGTTTAGTTGCATCTTTACTATTAATCATATCTTTTTTTACAACTTCTATATCAAGAATACTCTGCTCTACTTCTTTTTTGTGAGAAGCTATTTTTTCATCAATTATTTTAATTAAATTATCCATTGTTTACTCCTTTAATATCCAGCGAAACCAATATAATCGTCTTCTGGCACTTCAACTATATCAAAAGTAAAAGTTACTTCTTTTGTTTCAAGATTTACTTTACAACTTTTAATTGATCCGTCTGCATTTATACCTTCTAAACAATCATTCATCACATTATAAAGTTCTTTTTCTAATTCTTCTTTAGTATATTTCATAATTATCTCCTATTAAAATTGTATATCTATATATGAATTGTGTAAATGTCCTCCTAACCTAGAAAGTTTAACAGTAATTGTATAATTTCTATAATCATTATTAAATAATAAATTATCTAATTCCATTATAACACTATCATTAATATACTGGCACTGTACGTACATTTTATGGCCACAAGAACACTCTGTATTAAAACCGTTATCTCTTAATAGTTTAACTGTTTTTCTAATAGGGACTTCTATTTTGTCTTCATACCAGTCCATACTATCTCCTATTTAAATATTTCCATTACATTGTAAATTGGTTGAGTTTTATTTTTCCTTACAAATTTAGTTATTTTTATATTATGTTTTTTAATTACTCTGGCAATTGTTTGTTGTATAGACTGTTTACTTATCTTCAAAAATTTTCCTGCCTCAACTTGAGTCATATTATTTATATAAACTAAATTCAATATCAATTTTTGCCTTTCTGTTAATAAATTACTATTATTTTTAAGAAACAACCTCATTCTAGCATACTCAGATAGTTTTGTCAAGGCAGCATAAAACTCATATTTAGCAAACGCTTGATTATTAATGTTTAATTTTTCAGATACATACCTAAAATCTCTACCTTTATATAAATATTCTTTAACAATATCTTTTCTTCTTTTTGACAAAATGTCCCAAGGTATATCATTTTTATCTACTACTATATTAAATGATTCTATTACTTGAGCCTCTACATTAAAATTTTCCATCTCATCTTTATAATATAATAGTGGTTCTAGTACTTTGTCTCTTTCTATATAATCCAATATCTGATTACATATACTAACGCAGGAATCTTTTATTTTGCATTTATCACACTTTTGTATTACAAATAATTTATTATTTTTTATTAACCCTGTTTTTTCTAAATTTTTTATATAAGGTTCTGCAGTTTTGCTTTTATATGGTATCGGCCTACCGATACATCCTTTCTTAAAGCAAATTAATCTATTTGGACATTCATCTAAACTATATCCATACATATCAATACATTCTTGTCTTATTTGTCTTAAAATCTCTGGCCTTTGTGTAGGTTCTATGTATATAGACCACGGCGGCTGAGTGCAAGCTGCCATTCTATATTCTTTTTTAAAGTTTCTACTCATACAATAACTTTCCAATTTTTCCTATTTCAGATAAAGGTATTATTTGATCCTTAAATATCCATGCTGTTGCTTCCCATCCCTTAAATTCCCATGTGACCATATAATCAAATTCATTATATGTGATTTGCACAGCAATTTTGACTATTAAAGGTAATTCTCCAACAATATCTAATTTATCTGAAGGATTTGCATAAATATTTTTGTCTACAACGAGTACTTTTTCGCCTGGTTTTAATATATTAGTCATATAATTCCTCAAATATACTAATATCATTTATTTTGCTTGCTTTTAATTTAGTTAAAAACTTCTCATCATAACATTTATTAGCATCACTAAATCTGCCACTAAAATAACAATTCATTACATACCCAAAATTTGAATAAAGAAAATAAATATTTTTTATTTTATATATATAAATAGCATTATGCTCTGGATTATAATTTTTCCAATCTATTACTATTATGTCCCCTATTTTAAATTTACTTCTACTAAGTGCTTCTTGTTTTAATTTTTCTAATTTATTTGATAAATAATTATACCAATTTATACCTTCAATTGCATTAATAAAATATAATAGCCTTTCAGTACTTAATTCTGAAATATTGTGAGTACCAGCAAATCCACCACTTTTAATAGTTATAGTGTCATTTTTTGTAAATTTATTAGCCATACAATAATTTCCCAAATTCTCCCATTTCAGAAAATAGAATAACTTGTTCTTTTTTTATATATGCAGTTGCCCAGCTACCATTATCTGTCCATTCAACAGTATAGTTCCATACGTGATTTACCTCTTTAATGACATTGACTATATTAGGCATTTCGCCTATGGATATGTCAGATAATTTATTGTGAACAAATGCATATATATTTCTATCTATGACAAGTGCTTTTTCTTCTTTACTATTCATATAACATTTCATCCATTTCGGTTAATGGTCTTGCATATTTGTCTAATAATTTAATTGGTTTTAATTTATAGCTATTTCCTAGAATTAATTCATTAGTTTCATTATCCTTATACCACAATAGTTTTAAATGATAATATCCATTTCTCGCTTTGGTATCTTTTGTAATTCTATAAACAGAAATTATTTTTTGCCAAAATACTATTATTTTATCATTTTTTTTGAATAATGGAATATAATCCTTTGTTTTCAAACAAGTAGTATAATGAGCAGTTCCATCAAGATTTTTACCACGCCACAATGGTTGACCACATAATTCACATTCTTTAGATTTCTCTCTTCTTTTTTCTATTGTTTCTTTTTTTATATAACCACTCATAAATACCTTTCAACTAATTTTTTATAATCTTTTCTAAATTTGGGAGTAAAACTATGATAACAAGACCATGCAGCATCTTTAAGGTCTGAGCAAACTTTCATTTTATGTTTTAATATTTTTAAATGCCATTCTATCTCATACTCTAGATTCAATAATTCAGACAAATCAATCTTATAATGTTCCATAGTTTTAGCACTAAACTGAAAATTACCAACATCAGTTGGCTCATCCTCTACACAATATTTTTTTCCTTTATCAGAGGTATAAAAATTTTCATAACAATTCCCTGCTGGCCTAATTATCGTTTTTGCATTAAAAAAATATCTACCTAAAGATGATTCCTGCATAGCAATTGCTACTGAAATCATAGGATCTATTTTGTATTTTTTAGCTTTTTTATATAATATATTACTAAAATTCATGGCCCACTCTCTATCAATATCTGGACGCAATTTAATCATTTTGCAATAAATTCTGTTTCGTTCACAAAATGTTTTTGCACTAACACTAGTAGTAACAAACGCCATTAACAAAAAAACAATTACTAACATTTGGCTTTTCATGATTTACCTCCATAGCATTACAAAAATGCACAATTTTATCAATAAATATTATAGATTTGCCTGTATTATATAATTCATATGTTATTATTTTTTCACATTCGGCTTTTATTTTTAATTTATACCATCCATTTTCTTTAAATTCTAACTCACTATCACTATTGTAAGCAATTTGATAAGTATCATGAGAATTTTTAAACATATAATAAAATTGTTTCTTACCATCAGGTAAAACGTCAATAAATACTGATTGTACTACTAACCACATTATTATTTTAGTAATCAATTTTGTCTCCATACAATATTTCAGAGTATTTACCTAAGGGAGCTATTTGCTCCGAACTAACCCACCACGTATTAGGAAGCCTATCTACTTTACCCGTTACTTGATATCTATTATATTCTTTTTTATAATTTTTAATAATTACAACACGGCTTTTAAATGTGTGAAACGCTTCATTATTTGAAAAATCATATATGTTATTGTCAATCAACAATACCTTCTCCCCAATATAATATTTCATATTACTCCTCACATACAATCATCAGGAAATTTAATTCTGTTTATTTTAAAAGGTATCCAATCCCTAGTTAATTTTGATTTTGTAGAAATTTTTGTATATTTTCCTATTCCTCTTTTGTAAAATATAAAACCCTCCTCCAGTTCTATTTCTGTTAATTTTCTTCCCAATTTTTTTTCAATCATGTCAACTTGCATTGGATCGGGTATTTCTACAGAGTAAGTAGGGGTCACATCAACAATATTTGAAGAATAGCCACAATCTAAATTATCTCCTTTGTTATATAAATCATAAAATTTTTCTTTATTTTCAATTTTATCTAAATATTTCTC
>Ga0180432_10012118_pt1 | contig 10068 bp, 6 predicted proteins | sample SS_ome_10_FD_132414 | JGI IMG/M metagenome (GOLD analysis project Ga0180432, IMG submission 132414) | Hypersaline lake sediment archaeal communities from the Salton Sea, California, USA - SS_1_MS_2 metaG | ecosystem: Environmental > Aquatic > Non-marine Saline and Alkaline > Hypersaline >...
CCGGTTATCGGTGATCGGTGGTTGAAGTGTTCGGCTGTCTCACCGGGCGGCGCGGATCTCGAACAGGAACACGCGCTCCCGCGCGCCCAGGACCCGGCTCACGCGCGCGATGTGCCGCTCGCCGACGATCTCAAGTCCGAATTGGGCCGCGACCCCGGACAGCCGCTCCATCCCGCGGTCACCCCGGCACTGCGACGCGTCCGAGTACTGAAGCAGGATCACCCCGCCGCGCGCCAAGTGACGCGGCGCAGCCTCGAGGAAGCCGTCCAGCACGCGATAGCGGGGATCGTAAACGGCTGTGTCGTACAGCGTCTGCGGCTCACCCTGGATCCACGGCGCGTTGAACAGAATGACGTCGAACGCCTCACCCGCGACCGCCTCGAAGAGGTCCGCCGGCCCCCGGACTTCCACGATGCGCTCCACGCCGAAACGCGCCGCGTTCAGCCGCGCGTTGGCCACGGCTTTCTCGCTGCGGTCCGTCGCCACCACCCGGACCGCGCCCAGCCGCGCGGCGAGCAGAGCGAGCACGCCCGTGCCGGTCCCCATGTCGAGCACGCTCCGGCCCGTCAGAAGCGACCCGAATTCCGCGAACATGGCCGGCACGCTGGCGTCGGCCGGCACGTACACATGCGGCAAGAGCGCAATCGAGCTGCCCAGAACCGGTATTGCCAGCCCCTCGCGCGCACGCCGCATGTCCGTCAGGATGCGCTGCAGCCGCCGCACGGGGATGAGGAAGGTTTGCTCCCCCGTCGACCCGTCGAGCCACTCCTGGAGACCTGCCGTGTCCGGCGGCTCCGACACGTCGAGCAAGCGGTCGCCGCGCACGAGGAGCAGCAGTCGGTGCAAGCTGCGGCGCCGTGCCTCCGCGAACGCGGCGCGGCGCTGTATCGGATCCCGGACGTGCCGAAACTCGTCACGGCCCACCAGCCCGCGCTGGAAACGCTGGCAGTAGCGGAAGACGCCGTCTACGTAGGCGTACGGGCCGGACAGCACGATCGCCGCCCCCCGCCCGAGACGCGCGTGGAGGTCCCGGGGCGACTCACGCGCATCATGCCGCTCCACCGCGTCCAGCACACCGGTGAACGCCGCGAATTCGCGGGGTAGCAGGCACGCGCCCGCGCCCGGCACCTCGACCGTCGGGCCCCGCCTCTCCGCCCTCTCCGTTTCCTGACCATTCGGCATCAGAACCGATATCCGGCCTGCAGACCCATGAGGGTCGTGAAACGGTCGAGATCGGCCGCCGGTCCCTCGGTCGGATCCAGATCCACATACAAGGCACCCAGCGACACGCCAAGCCGAGCCCTCGGCCCCACACCAAAACTCAGGTTGGCACGCGCTGTACTGAGGAGATCCACCTGGTCGTCGGACGCGGTGCCGGCCAGCAGGTCGAGACCGAGGAACGACGGATTCGCCGGCTCGCGGCCGAACTCCCACCGCACACTCGCCCCTGCCATCGCGTACCCGCCCTCAACTCGCATTCGATCGAGATCCCGCTCCGGACGGATCTCGGCCTTCAGGTATCCCCCTTCAACGACCAGTCCGATCCTGGCTTCGCTGTCCTCAAATCCGGCACCCAACCGCAGACCCGCCACATACCCGCTGTCCCCGCCGCCGACCAGCCACGCCGCCTGCGTCTCCACGTCCCACCAGTATGAGTGGTCTCCGAGGCCGGTCGCCATCTCGTAAAGGAACGCGCCCGCGTACACAACCACCGCCAGTACCACGGTCACGCCGATGACCACGAAGATCACAACAGCCGCCTCATTGTCCGACCAATCCGTCCGGCCGAGATCGAACACCAGCTCGAAGAAGGCGTTACAGCTTTGCACGTCCGCCGGCGGAGGTGGAGGCGGTGGCGGCGGATGAGGCGGGGGCCCGGCCGGCGGGGAGACGCCCGGAACATAGGCCCCGCCGGATGTCGTTGCGGGCGCCGGTGCAGCGTTCGTAACGCCGTGCGTCACGTTGGTGGCCGCGCCGGATGCTGCGCGCCGGGACCCGTTTGTCGCCAAACCGTCCAGCGATACGTCGGCAGCCGCTTGCGCCACCTCCATGACCACCACGCGGCCCCGGGCTGCCTGTGCCCGAAGGAGCGGCTCGATTTGCCGAAACTGTTCCGGAGAAATCCGGTAGACACGAGCATGGGGGTAGCGTTGCTCCCATGCATCGATTGCCGAACGATCGGAGGATGCCGCCCGCACAAAAGGGGCAGGCATGGCCGACCAGATCAGCGAGGCGATCAGGACAGCCGTCAGCAATCTAAGCGGGCCCTGTGTATTCACGCCGGTTACACCGAATTTGATCCACGCAAAATCAACGCTTGTCTAAGCCTTCCGGACCCTCCGGTCAAGCGGGCTTTCCTTTTCTCACCCAATTCGCCATGCTTCCATGAAGGTGATTCATTCGTGAAGAAGCTCGTAGAGGTCGCCCGCCTGTTCCCTCCCGAGACCGTAGCCGAGCGAACCGCCGCATGGGACCGTTTCTGGCAGGGCGAAAACCCGGGCCGACCCATGATCCTGGCGCGCAGTTCCCAGTCCCGTTACACCCGAAACGTGGCGCCGGAGACGGCCGCGCGCAACTTCGCGGCCACGCTGGAAATCGAGTCCAAGGTGCCGTACGACAATCTGCCCTACTTCGACTGCGACATGTATCCCGTGGCGCTGGCCAGTGCCTTCGGCGGACGGGTGACGATCCGCGAGCACTCCAACTGGATCGAGCCGGTTGTGCACAAGCCGGAGGACGTCTACCGGCTGGAACCGCCGGACGTTCTCGCCGGACTCGTGGGAGAGGGCGTGCGCAAATACCAATACGTGCTGGAGCGCCTGGACGGATATGTGCCGCCGCGCGTGCCCGACATGCAGGGCCCGTTGATGACCGCGGCCATGCTGTGGAAGGAGGAAGACTTCATCCTCGCGATGTACGATGAGCCGGATGCCGTCCACCATCTTCTGGATCTGGTTACAAACCACATCACCGCGGTGCATCAGTATTTCCGCGAGACGTTCCCCGGGGCCGTGTCCGTCAACTGTCCGCTCACGCATATGCCCCAGGAGCTCGGCGTGGGACTGATACAGGATTTCGCGCACCTGCTGTCGCCCGATCTTTACGCCGAATTCGGCCTCCCGTACGTAAACCGGATTGCCGATCGTTTCGGCGGAGTGCTGGTCCATTGCTGCGGCGTGTTCGAGCAGCACTGGCCCGTGGTGGCGCGAATCCACAACCTGCGGGGACTGGACACGCAGTATCCCTACTGCAACACGGAAAGGGTGACAGCGGCTTTTCCCGATAGCGTGCACTCGGTCACGCTGGACTACGCGGAGTACACGCGGAACTTTGCCACCGGCGATCCGGACGCGTTTCTGAAATTCCTGATCGCGCGGGTACCGCGCAGCGTGCGGTGGCAGCTCTGGGCCGATGCGGACGACTTGCCTGGGATCGAGCGGCAGGTGGCGCTCATTCAGGCCGCGTGGCAGTGAGCGGCGGCCCCAGCGCGTCAGGTCCTGACGACGCATACACCGTATGCAGGCAGCCGGGTCCGGCCATTCGACGCCTGCCCGACCAGGACTTCCTTGTGTGCGCCGATCTCGACTTCGACGGGTTCGGCCCGGTGGTTGACGGCAAAGGTGACCGGGCCGCGACGGACGATCTCGACGTACTCGGGTGTCGCGGGACCTCGCGCGATGCCCGCGCGGTCCAGCGCATCGTCGATGAGCGCATGGTGAAGCGACGAATCCACCCGTAGGGCGCCCACAAAGACCGCCGTTCCCTTGCCCGTTGTCTTCTGCACGATCGCCGGCTGGCCGTCGTAGGCGTCGCCGGAAAACCGCATCAGCACCTCCCCGTCGCGCAGGCGCATGTCGGCGGCCCAGCGCGTGGCTTGTCCCCGGGTTGCCCGGCCCAGACGGCCTTTCATCGGGAAGACGACGTCACCGGTCTTTCCGGGCCACATGGTTTCGTCCGGCATCACGTGGCTCTTGAGATACATGCCGCCGATGATTTCCATGCCGAACAGATCCTGCGCGTGGTCCGGGCCGGGATACGGCATGTAGTTGTCGTTGTCGTCGCGCATGCCGACCTGGCCCATGGCCAGCAGGACCCCCCCTTTCCTGACGAAATCCGTCAGTCTTCCGCCGAGAGCGTCCGAGATCATGAGCGTGGAGGGCAGAATCAGGATTTTGTACGGACTCAATTGCCGTCCGGGCGGCACGACGTCAACGAGCACGTTCCGATCGTATAACATCTTATGGAAACGCCCGATCAGGCCGAGGTAATCCACATGCGGACCCATGGCCGACGCCGCATAACCCCATATCGTGTCGTAGTCCTGCACGATCGCGACCGGGACCTCGGGTAACGGCAGGTTCTCGAGCTCCTCCTGCCCTTCGCGGAGTTCCAGGAAACAGCGCTTGACGGCCTCGTATCGCTTGCCCGGGTACCCGGAGTGTTCGAGCATGCCCTGGAGTTCCTGCTCCTGGCCCGACAGGCACGTCCGCCACCGGAACACGACGTGCGCTTCGCCCCCGTGCGCCAGGCTGCTCCACGCCCAGGCGCGAAACTGATCGGGATGCGGCGGACGGTTGTTGTCCAGCGCGCCGGAGCCTGTTTCCGTGATCCAGTACCTGCGTCCCGGCTTGATCGAACGAAACACGTTCATGGCCAGGACGTCGCCGTCCATGGTCTGGGTATCGAAGTACAGGTCGTCGCTGGCTACGTCCAGCCGGTCAAAGAGCTTGTAGTAATCCAGCGGCGGGAAGATCGGTCCCATCCCGTTCGTGGTGATCCGGGCGGACGGATGATGGCGGCGGATGATCTCCATCTGCTCCATGGCGAATTCGATCATCATGTCGCTGCCGAACCGGCTGCTGTCGAGGTTGCGGCTGGGGTAGTAGTTGAAGTAGCCTTCCGTGCCCTGGCTCAGCTCGACCTGGCTCCAGTCCGAGTAGTCCATGCTCCAGAACCCGGTTCCCCATCTCCGGTTCAGCTCGTCCAGTGTTCCGTACCGCGCCTTCAGCCAGTCCCGGAACCGCTCCTGGCAGTTCGGGCAGTAGCACCAGGTCACCTCCGGCCCGAATTCGTTATCAAGCTGCCAGGCGATGACGTTGGCGTGTCGGGACATCTCCTGCGCCAGCTTCGTGGTGATCCGCCGGCTGAATTCACGGAAGGTCGGCGAAGTCGGGCAGTAGTGCCGGCGCGAGCCGTGCCGGACGCGTACGCCGTTGTTGCGGACCAGGCAGGCATCGCGATATCCGAAGGTCAGCCACGCCGGCGGCGTGGCCGTGGGCGTGCACATCAGTACGTGCACGCCGTGCCGGCTGAGCACGTCGGCACATTCATGGAGCCAGTCGAGCGTGTACTCGCCCTCGCGCGGCTCCATCCGGCACCACGCGAACTCGCCGATCCGCGCCAGGTTGAGCCCCGCCTCCTGCATCAACCGCGCATCGGTCTCGAACCGCTCCCGTCCCCAGTATTCCGGATAGTAGGCACATCCACGGTATTTCATTCGATCAAAGTCGGCCCCCCTTCACTTGCTGTCAAGGATACTCTTGACGGCCCGGGCCCAGACTCTCGAAACGGCGCTCATACGTCACGAAAGGTCTGAACCGTTCGTTCTTGATACCGTACGGTCCCGACCGCACGATAGGCAATCAGGGAGCCGGATGTATGGACGCCAACGATGAGAGAGCGGTTTTTGAGACGGCAAAATGGATTTGGATGCCCGAGCCCAATGAGGGGTATCACAAGAACCAGTTCATGTACGCCCGCCGCGTCTTCTTGCTCGGCTCCAAGCCGGCGCGCGCCGTTCTGCACATGTCGGCGGACTCGCTGTACCGCCTCAACGTGAACGCAACGCATGTCGGCTATGGTCCGCCGCTGGGAGACTCTCGCCACATCTTGTTTGACACGCATGATCTCACCCATCTGCTCCAGGCTGGGCTCAATGTGATCTGGATAACGGTCCAGACGTACATCACGCGAGTCGGCGGATTGATCTGTGAACTGAACATCGATTCACAGGGCCAAACGCACACGCTTCTCGCGTCCGACAAACAGTGGCGCGTGAAGCACGCCACGGCCCGGCATCGTCGAACGCCGCGCGTCTCCAACACCACAGGGTTCTCAGAAGTCCTGGACAATCGCCGGGTGCCGGACGGCATGGATCAACCGGACTTCCATGATCAGGACTGGTGCGAGCCGATCGTCATGGAACCTCGCACCGGCGAGTCGACCTTTGAGAGCATCTACCTATCACCCGGGGTGTCTGATGAGCGTTTCGCTGAGACCGTGACCCGGCGTCAACTCGAGGCATCCGGGCTTCCTCATCTGAAGATCACACGACGGCTTCCGCAACAGATTGCAGCGGTCGGCCAGGTCTTGGAAACGGAACACGAATATCAGCCTGCACCGGGTCGGGAGTTCGATGTCGCGTGGAAGATGCTCGGTGAATTCGTCCACCCCTTGAGCACGTGTTCCGTGGAGAACGCCGACGGGCTCACCTGTGGTGACGGGGATCCGGCGGTTGTGACGAACCGGCTCATCCGCCGGCTAGAGTACGATCGGTGGTGGGAAACGCATGACGACATGCCCAAGGAGGAACAGGCCACCGTAATCCTGGATGTTGGTACGGAACTGGCCGCTCGCCTGTGCGTCGATGTTGAAGCCAACGACGGTGCGGTCCTGGACATTGCCTGGGGTGAATTGATCGTGGACGGACGCGTGCACCCCAAGCCCCACCCGACGTGGGGCGTGACCAAAGCGTGTCGCTTCACCTTGCGCGACGGCCGGCAGAAAATCGAAGCGTTCGACTGGCAGATCTTCCGTTATGTCCAGGTCACGTTCCGATATCTGACTCGTCCGGCGAAGGTCTACGGGATTACGGCCAACCAGGTTACACATCCGTTCGACTATGACCGTTACGCCTTCTCCTGCGACGACCCGGACGTTGAGCTCGCATGGACGGCGTGGGTCAAGACGGCACAGGCCACGGTCATCGACCATCTGACGGACTACCGCGAGAAAGGGTTCTGGAACGCCATGCACGCCCCTTCCAGCTTGCTGACCCTCTTCGGCAAGACGCCCTTTCTCAAGCGCTACATGGAATTCTGCCTGCGCGAACACGACGAGCAGGGGCTGCTCTACATTTCGCCGGTCGCCGCACTGCTTGGACACGAGACAGGTGTGCCGCCGCTGGGCACCCAGTTCAGTTTCGCGGACCTTGCCACGGACTACTTCTGGTATGCAGACGACCGGCCCTTCTTTGAGGGCTATTTGTATCCCTGGCTAAAGGCGCTGGAAGCTTTCTGCGAGTCAGCAACAAGTGCCCGGGGGCTGTTGGACATCATGTGCATGCGGCCGGATGCGCCGGGGGGTGTCGCCACGCTGGTCGACTGGTCGCGCCCGCGATCCACAACGAACTGCAAGGTGAACGAGTCCGTCTGGTGGAATCTGAGATGGTATCTCCTGCTGCAACGCATGGCCCCGATTGCGGATCGTCTCGGTTCCTCGAAGGATGCGAAGTCACTGGCAGGACGAGCCGAAAGCCTGTGGCAGATGATGTATGATGGCTTCTGGAGTGATGAACGAGGCCTGTACGTTGACGAAGTATTGGACGGCAAGAGGAGCGGCGAGTACTCCGATTATACCAACTGTCTCGCGCTTCGGGCGGGTCTGGGAGCCCACGGGCGCGGCGAGCGGATCATCGCCAATCTGCGGCAGCCGCCGGATGACCTCATCCGCGTGGAACACGTGTTGTTCATCAACGTGTTGCTCGGACTGTGCCATGCCGGCCAATATGAGCTTGCGTTGGACATGCTGAAGAATCGGTTGTCGCGCTACTTCAAGACCGGCAACTACCTCTTGGGGGAGGAGTGGTCGTATTTCGGTTCCATGCGGTATCGCGACTACTTTGCCGGTCGCATCCGCAACGTCGCCCAGGGACTGGAAACCCTCTATCTTCCTGAGGTGGTTCATCGCGAGATTCTTGGGATCAAGCCCACGGAGCCGGGGTTCAAGGCCTTTCGCGTCGAGCCGCATCTCGGATATCTGCGCCACGCGGCCGGCCGCATGGCTTCGCCGAGGGGTGATGTGAGCGTGGAAGTGAAACGTCACGAGCGCTCGTTCACTGTCGAGGTGGATGTGCCTCCCGGCACACACTGTGAGGTGATGGTCCCCCGGGGGAGCAGGGTGCGTCGTGACGGCAAGGCATGCGCTCTGGGAGCGCGGGAGCCGTCGGATGCTGCTGTCGCGGTGCCCGTCGCCGCCGGCTTCCACCGCATCGAGATGGATCTGGTCTCCTGAAGAACCGGCCGGTATGGCCTGAGAGGGCGGTCCGCACCCACAGTGGCGCCACTAGGACGCGTCACCTCACCATGAATAACGCGCCCGCGGGGGGGGGCTCGAGGCTGGCGGCATCCGGCATGGCATGGCGATCCCATCCGTCATAGGAGCCACCGGCCCAGGTCACCGTCACCTGCAGGCTGCGGTCGTCATAGACGTCCCGCACGCCGTCGCCGGTGAAGTCCAGCTCCAGCCGCTGCGTATCGGCACGGCAGAGGGCCAGGTCAAGAAGCCTCAAACCGGAGACCGTCAACGTGTCTTCGGCAACAAAATCCCCTGTCACCGGGATTTCAAGCGTGCGTCCACCGCCCGAGAACTCGGCTGTGTCGACCTTGCCGGTGGCATCGCCGCCGTAGCTGACGCTCACGTTCGTGTCGAATCGGCACCGCCAGTCTTCCGGGACACGGACGCGCATCTTGATGCCGTTGGTAATCACATCCAACGGGTTTGTGGCCTCGATCGTAAGCATGGCCAGCGCCGGGTCTGCCGCCGTCCAAGCAAAGATCTGATTTGTCACCGAGAAGAACGATACTTGCACCTCGCCCAGCCACACGGCCTCCGCCATGACATCGCGATCCCAGCCGTCATAAGAGCCGCCGTGAAAACACGGGAGATTCGTGCTCCATTCGACCGCCTGACCCGCCGCGGCCGTCAGCAGAAAAACCGCTATCAACAAGGTTGCTGTTCGGGTCTGCATCTCTTCTCCTTCGTTGCCGTCTCGTGCCGGTGCCGAATCCGACTTCACCCTGGATCGGCCGGTCGTCCCTTCCCTACGGCTCCACCCCGGACGGAGCCGAGCGCACAACTCGGCCTCCGCCGGTAATGGTCCGAGCCGAGTACGTGAAGTTGGCGTAGGAGCGGTCCGACGCGTGGACGATGCCGCTGGGATTGTTCCAAATCCCGGCGCGATGCCCGGCACCGGCAGCGTCTGTTTCGGGCCAGGTCGCCGCGTCGGCGTCGGCCGTATCGGCCGTCAGCACGCCGTTGCCGTGCACGGCCGTGAACAGGCGCCCGGTCGTATTGCCGATCGTCACCGGCCGCTCCCAAACGTTGCCGCCCAGCTCCATGATTCCCCAGTACGACGCCCCCGCTGCCTCACGCGAGCTGTTGGTCGTGGCGTAGATCCCCACGCGCACCGGTCCGCCCATCTGGTTGTCGTAGCAGCAGTTCGCCCCGGCCGGCGACGCCGTCTCTGTTCCGGTACCGTCCAAGGCCGGGTTTGCGTGCCCGGTCTGGGCGGTGATATTTGTCGTGCCCCAGGGAAACTCGTCGGGCACGGGCGTGAGCGGGCCCCGGCAGGCCTTTTCGAACTCCAGTTCCGTCATGGGCCGCAGGCCCGCCCAATCCGCAAAGGCGCAGATATCCGCCCAGGACAGGAAGTTGCAGGCCCAGTCGGGCGCCCCGGCGCTGTAGTTGGTATAGCTCCCGCCGATGGTCCCTCGATACGTCGCGTAGTTGGGCTCCAGATGGATCCGCCGGTCGTCATCCTGCTCGTCGGTGAGCGTGTTCAGGAAGTCGGCGTACTGCCCCTGCGTAATCTCGTACTTCATGCAGTAGAAGGCGTCGTAACCCTTGGGGAACCCCGCCGGTATCGTGTGCGGGTCGAACGGCGAGACGGCGTCAAAGCCCGAAGTCCCCCCTGTCCCCCAGAGGTGGGCGTTTTGCGTCCGCGTGGTTATGGCCGCTTCCGAGCCCACGGTATAGGTGTTCGTCGTCTGGCTGCCGTCCGTGTATTCG
>Ga0180432_10012119_pt1 | contig 10066 bp, 6 predicted proteins | sample SS_ome_10_FD_132414 | JGI IMG/M metagenome (GOLD analysis project Ga0180432, IMG submission 132414) | Hypersaline lake sediment archaeal communities from the Salton Sea, California, USA - SS_1_MS_2 metaG | ecosystem: Environmental > Aquatic > Non-marine Saline and Alkaline > Hypersaline >...
CCGACAAGGGTCATACGTGTCGCTGCAACGTCTTCTGGCTCTGCGCCGCCGGCGGCGAGCGGGCGCAGTGGTTCGGCGACAAGGCCACGCTCTACATGGCCAACGGTGGCGTGAACCCGGCCGTCAGGAAAGAGCGGACCAAGGGCAAGGTCCCGGTCAAGATCCCCGAGTACTGGAAGACCGACATGCTGCCCGAGCCGATGCGGCACGGGTCGGGCCACGGTGGGTCGGCCGTCTTCATCTCCGCCGAGTTCGTCAACGCCCTCGTCGAAGACCGCGAGCCAGCCATCGACCTCTACGAATCGCTCGCCATGACCGTCCCCGGCATCGTCGCCCACCAGTCGGCGCTGAAAGAAGGCGAGCAACTGCCCGTACCCCAGTTCGAGCGACCCAAGGCATAGGGCCGTAGGTCGGGTCCGCGGGCCCGACGGACAATGGGGCGGCGTCGAACCGCCGCACTCCAAGGAGATGGCATGAACATACCCGAACACGGCCTGTCGAAGGACGAGATCCTCAGCACGTTGCAGTCGTTCAAGGCGCAGGACCTGGACTGGCGGTCCGGCAAGGTCCTTGGTTTTACGTACCATGCCGGCGCCGAGGCTGAGGAGGTCACCAAGGCCGCCTACATGATGTACCTCAGTGAGAACGCGCTCGACCCGACCACGTATCCGAGCGTGCGGCGGCTCGAAACCGAGGTCGTGCGGATGGCGGCGACCCTACTGCGCGGCGACGAGCAGGTGGTCGGCAACTTCACGTCCGGCGGGACGGAAAGCATCATACTGGCGGTCAAGACGGCCCGCGACCGCGCCCGGGCAGAGCGGCCCGAGATCCGCTCGCCCGAGATGGTCCTGTCCGTAACCGCCCATCCGGCCTTCACAAAAGCCGGCAAGTACCTCAACGTCAAACCCGTGTTCGTTCCCTTCGACTGCGAGACGTTTGAGGCTGACGTGGACGCCATGCGCGACGCGATCACGCCCAACACGATCCTGCTGGTCGGCTCGGCGCCGGGCTACGCGCAGGGCGTGATCGACCCGATCGCCGAGATCGGCCAACTGGCGCAGGAGCGGGACCTCATGTTCCACGTGGACGCCTGCGTCGGCGGCATCCAGCTCTCGTTCATGCGACGGATGGGTGGGTACGACTTGCCCGATTTCGACTTCTCCGTGCCGGGCGCGACGAGCATCTCAGCCGTCCTGCACAAGTACGGTTACGCAGCCAAGGGCGCGTCGGTGATCCTCTACCGCAACAAGGACATCCGCAAGTATCAGATCTTCGCCTGCACGGCCACGACGACGTACGTGCTCATCAATCCCACGGTGCTTAGCACCAAGACGGGCGGTCCGATGGCAGGCGCGTGGGCCGTCCTCCATTACCTGGGCGAGGACGGGTACCGCGAGATGATCCGCGAGGTCATGGACACGACGCGACGGATGATCGACGGCGTCAACGCGACCGGCGAGCTGCGCGTGCTCGGGCAGCCGCACATCTCGATGTTCTCGATGGCGTCCGACACGCTCAACGTCTTCCAGCTCGCCGACGAGATGGCCAAGCGGGGATGGTACCTCCAGCCGCAGCTATCGACCGAGTTGTCGCCGCCGAATCTGCACATCTCGGTGAACCGCAACACGACACCCGTTGTCGACGAGTTCCTAAGCGACCTGGGCGCGTCCGTCCGCCGGGTCAAGGCGGACTACGTCCCGCTAAACATCGCGGAGGTGAAGGCCCAAATCGACGAGGCCCTCAAGACGGCGGGGCCGGAGGCGTTCCAACAAATCCTGGCCATGGGCGGCATCAGCGGAACGACGCTGCCGGACGAGATGGCCCTGATCAACACGGTCATGGATGCCCTGCCCGATCCCGTGTGCGAGGAGCTACTCACCGGGTATATGAACGATCTGTATGCGTAGCGCCGGGATCCCGGGGGGCCATGCCACCCATCAATCGACGTGTAGACCTTCGATCTGTGTGCGCCTAAAATGCCCTTCGTCCGTCAGTGTCCGGGAGGTCCCAGTCGGCGGATGACAAACAACGAGGAGATGCGGCATGGCAGCGTTGAAGATCAAATCGGCGGATGAATGCCTGTGGGATGCTGTCTCGCTGGGCGAGATCATGCTCCGGCTGGACCCCGGCGATGCGAGGGTCCGGACGGCCAGGGAGTTCAAGGTCTGGGAAGGCGGCGGGGAATACAACGTGACCCGAGGGTTGAAGAAGTGCTTCGGGCTGCGGACGGCCGTCGTGACGGCCATCGTCGATAACGAGGTCGGACATCTGCTCGAGGATTTCCTGATGCAGGGCGGCGTCGATCTGCGCCACGTCAAGTGGGTGCCCTATGACGGGCTGGGCAGGGCAGCGCGGCTCGGGCTGAACTTCACGGAGAAGGGACACGGCGTCCGCGCGGCGCTGGGCTGCGTCGATCGCGGGCATACGGCCGCCTCGCAGATGAAGCCCGGTGACGTCGATTGGGACAAGATCTTCAAGGACGAAGGCGCGCGGTGGTTCCACACTGGCGGGATCTTCGCGGGGCTGTCGGAGACCACGCCGGCGGTCCTCGAAGAGGCGATGACGGCCGCGAAGAAAAACGGCACGATCATCTCCTATGACCTGAACTACCGTCCGTCGCTGTGGAAGACGCTCGGCGGGCCGAAGAAGGCCACGGCCGTCAATCGCGAGCTCGCCAAGCACGTCGACGTGATGCTCGGCAACGAGGAGGACTTCACGGCCGCCCTGGGATTCGAGGTGCCGGGCATCGACAAGCACATCTCCAAGCTCGATCCGTCGAACTTCAGAAAGATGATCAAGGAGGTGGTCGCAGCCTATCCGAACTTCAAGGTGGTGGCCACCACGCTCCGCAACGCCAAGACGGCCACGATCAACGACTGGGGCGCGATCATGCACTACGACGGCGAGTTCTACCAGGCGATCGACCGCCCGGACCTGGAGATCTACGATCGCGTCGGCGGCGGTGACAGTTTCGCCTCCGGCTTGATCTACGGCTTCCTGGCGGGCAAGACGCCGGCCGAATGCGTCAACTACGGCGCCGCCCACGGCGCCCTGGCCATGACTACGCCGGGCGACACGTCAATGGCCACGCTCGATCAGGTCGAGAAAATTATGAAAGGCGGCACGGCCCGCGTCGACCGGTAGCCAGGACAACGTACGATCCTTCGCGTGCAGCCGGGGCGGCTACGGCTGTGCATGCCGACGCGCTGTGATCCGCAGTGAGAGTTGCTTGCGGGTCGGGCCGTGATACCAGAATGACCGCCAATAGGCCCGGTCGGTCCGGTAGGGATCGATCGGGTCCGTCTGTTTCAGGTCCTTGGGAAGGACCCCGTACCGCTGCATCTGGTGGATGTAGTAATCGTTGGGGCGGAAGCTGGGCATGTCGAACCGTTTCGCCTCCGCGAGCCGGCGGCTTGCCTTGCGGACGGCGTCGAGGATCGCAACGTAGTCGGGATCGCTCGGGCCGGCAAAGACCGTCAAGGTGCACAGGCCGAGACCGCCAGAGTCCTTCGCCAACGGCGCCCTAAGCAGGAGCGACTTGGTGGGTCGTGACAGATTGCACAGCGACTGGGGCGGACGAGTGCTGCCGAATTTGTAGTACCCGATCCGCGCGCGGATCTGCTGCAAGTCCAGGAACGTGTGAACGAGGGGAACGGCCGGACCGGGACCCCCGAATCGGAAGTACGGATGCCGCCCGATCCGGTGCCTGGATTTCGGCTCGCTGGCGTGACACTTCCCGCAACGACGGAACATGACGTCGACCGGAAACTCGACGGGGCACATGCCCGACCCCAGCGCGGCGTACGTCCCCGCGTAGGGGGCGCTCGAATCGATCCACAGCCGGATCGTCCGCTTCTCCAGCGCCGAGACGCGCACCTCGTAGTGGCCGCCGTCGAGGAAGGTCAGCAGCCGGCTCGCGGAGCTGCCCGTCGTCCGCGGCGGCCTGTTCCCGTATCGTTCGTTTCGACCGTCCGCGATCAGGCCGTGCTGAACGAGAGTCCAGTAGCTCTGACAGAATAGCGGTGTGTGGTCACCGCACAGATCGATCCGTCCGTCCGGGCGATCCGGGTTGTGGCAGCGGACGCAGTGTTTGTCCAGGATGGGCTGGACATCGCGAGGGAAGTCGAGCACGTCGGGGACGTCGCGGGCCGGGCGGACGCGACTGGGCGCACGACGCAGCGCAGCGAGGTTGGCCATCTGAGATGGCGGGGGCACGAGACGCTGCTCGTGGCACCCCACGCAGCCGGTCGTCTCGCCGGGCTGCACGGTCAGGAAGCTGTGCATCCGTTTGACTGACAGCTTCTTCTCGTCCAGCGCGACGAAGAACAGCGGCCGCAGCGCCGGGACCTCCATGTAGGCCGAGCCGTCCAGCTCGACGGGAACGGTCCCGAGTATCCGCGCGAGCGTGAAGGTCCCGCCGATGCTGATGGGCCACATCCCGCCCGAGAAGTTGACCGGCTTGGGCAACTGCTCGAGGACGAGCAACTCGGTGATCTCGCTTCGCCGCACGCCGGCCATGTTGCGGCCCTTGTAGACGTCAGCCAGCACCAGCCGGCCGGTCCGGCTCGTTGCATCCATCCGCGCCGGGATAACGGGCTCGCGCGGGCGGGGTCGAATGGGACGCGGCTCGTGGCAGGCCACCTTGTTGTCGGCACTGGGCAGCTGATAGACCGTCTCGGTATTGCCGGAGCCGTCCATCACCTGGATCTCGCGACCAGACGCGACCAGGAAGCAGTCGCCCGAGAGCGGGTAAGGGTCCCTGTATGTCGGTCCGCCGCGGCGGCTGATCCGACGGACGGCGGTCAGATCGTCCGGCCCCGTCCGGCAGTCGACGATCGTAACGTATCCGGCGTGCTCGGGCCTGCCGTGGCCGGGCGAGAAGGAGGCCACCAGCTTGTCCGTTCCGCGGATCGGCCTGGCGTCGAGCATTGCGAAGCCCGGGTGTTGGTTGCCGAATAGAACCATCTGGGCGGTCCCGTCGGGGTTTGTCGTCCAAAGGTGGTGGAAGTGGGACTGGCTGCGATCGACGTACTCCCATCGCATGTAAGCCACGCGGCCGTCGGGCAGCATCCAGGGCGTGTTGTCGTGATCGATGTTGGGCGAGATCATCCGGATTCCGCTGCCGTTTCCCTCGCAGCGATACAACGTGGCCACCGGTGTGATCCAGCAATTAACGAAGCGGTGACACCGATCGGAGCAGAACATGATCCCGCCGTCGGGCAGATAGGTCGGTTCGATGTCGTTGTGCGGACCGCCGGTGAGCTGCACGAGATTCGTGGCGTCCACGCCGATCTCGTAGAGGTGGTAGTAGGGCTGCCCGCCTCTGCGATAGGAGAAGACGATCTTCCGGCCGTCGTAATGGACCTGGGGATCTCGCACGCCGCCCTTGGGGTCGTCAAGCAGGACGGTCATCGCCTTGCCACGCAGGTTGAGCTTGCACAGACGCCCGCCCTCCCTGTAAATCGGCGGCAAGCGCACGCCGTCGGGGGCGCGCTGCGGGGGATACTCGCGGACGGGGCTCGAATAAGCCCCGAAGTTCGCGTACCAGTGGTCGTTGCCCGGGACGCGAACGGCGAAGACGATCTCGGACGTATCGGCCAACGGGCCTGCCAGGGCGCGCTCGAGCAGCTGGCGGGATGCGGGCGTCTCGCTCTTGGGCTCGGACGCCAGGATGTTGGGGGCTTTGGGCAGCGGCAGTCCGGCGATGCAGACCGGGTCGACGGACGGGGCCTTCGGGCTTGCGTTCTGGATGAACAACCCGGCGACGGCCTCGTTCGGGCCGAGCCCCAGCGCGGACAGATCGATGCCCACGGCCAGGGCCTTGAACTCCAGGCCGGTTGAGGTCCGCGACAGCCTGCCCCGTTGGAGATCGGCCATGGATCGTGGCGGCCGCTGCATGGTGAGCAGGTCGAAGTCGTCGACGAGCTGGGCCTTCGGATGGTCGAATGTGACGTCAAAGGTGCGGATCGTGGTCGAGCGGAGGGCCGGTTTCTGCTCGAGCGGGCTAACGTGCAGCGGATCACCCGTGAGCGAACTGCGATGCCGCGTCTGCAACTCGAACAGGACGACGTCATCTCCGGGCAGATTGACGACCGGCCTGTCGAAAACGACCGCGAGACCCGGTGTCGATCGTGACCCCTCCAACACGGGGGTGGCATGAAGCGGCTCGGTTTGGCCTGCGGGGTTGAGGAGGCCTTCGTTGAGTGTCGGTCCCAGGAGCCGAGCGCGCCGCTCGGCCGACGGCGTCCCGCTCCCCGCGGGTACAACTATGATCCCCTTGTCCGCCGATCTGAAGTGCGTGGCCCTGACGCCGATCAGCTTCGATGCATCGAAGACGACGGGACCTGCCCCACGCCGTGCCGTCACGCTGGTCAGGACGGTTCTACCGTCCACACGCTTGACCGTATAGCTGGTGACGGCTGCCCGGACCGGGCCGGTCAACAGCAATACCGCGATGATGGCCGGAGTTGAATGGTGGAACGTCGTCATGGCCTCCTCACGCCGGGGCCTTTCGTCGCTCTCGAACTGCCGCGGGTACCATCAGGCCGAAGGTCAACTGGCCTACGTAGATCGTTAGTAGGATCGGCACGCCCTGCCCACCCAAGACGAACGACGGGACCAGCCGCGCCGTCACCACGACGAGCCAGCCGACGGCCAACAGGATGATCCAGCCGAAACGCCGACTTCGCGACCCGGCTAGCCATAACCCAATGGCGCCCAATATTATTGCGGCGCTGATGGCGACCAGGACACCCCACCAAGCCAACAGTTCGGGATGGTCCGATCGGCACGGCCCGCACGCGGCCAACGTGGCATACGTGCCGGCCTCCAACATCAGGAAGAGGACCAGCCCTGCGCGAAAGTCCGTCGGCATCGCAGAGGCCGTCAACGGCACCGGCATTGCCGGCGTCGGCGACGGATCCGACATCCCACGCTGCGGCCGCGGCGTCGTGGAAGAACGTGATCGTTTTGGCTGTTTGCGACGGGCCATGATCGTTCTCGTCTCACGGTCGGCAGCGGCCGTCCCACGTCACGCTACGAAGGAAACGGCACGCCCAGCCGTTGGCCCAGAGCGGTTAACAGTTCGTCCGTCTCCGGCGCGATCGGGCAACCCGTCCGCAAGCGCTCTTGCTTGGTGCGGAGCTCGGGCTCGCCGGGGATCAGCACCTCGCTGAAGCCCGGGGCGGGCGGGATGGCCTTGAGCTCGCCGAACATCTCGTCGATCCGCCGCCGGAACGCGTCCAGCGGCAAGAAGGCCTCAATGTCCACGGCCTGAACGTAGTGGCCCAGCGCCGAGGTGTTCTCCCAGTCGTCGAACTTGCGAATGATATGCGGGCCGTACGGCATGCCCGTCAGCAGCGCGCACGTCGATTCGATCATGACGGCGATGCCGTAGCCCTTGGACCCCGCCATCGGGACGGCCGAATACGTCTTGATGATCGCATCGTCCGCGGCGGGCTTGGTCAGGACGTTGCCGTCGGCGTCGACTGCCCAGTCGGGCGGGATCTGCTTGCCCGCGTGGCCGGCGGCGCGGATCTTGCCGAACGCCACCTGGCTGGTGGCCATGTCGGCGCAGTAACCGGGCGTCTCGAAGCCAGCGGGTGCGGCGAAGCAGATCGGGGCCGTCCCGAAAAACTTCTGCCTGCCCCCGAACGGCACGACGTCGCTCTCACCGTGGCTCCACAGCATGCCGATGCAGCCCTGGCTGGCGGCGTATTGGGCGTAGTAGGCGGCCGCGCCGAAGTGGTTCGAGTTGCGGACCGCCACCGCCCCAATGCCGCATTCCTTGGCCAACTCGACCGCCCGCCGCGTCGCCTCCCAGGTGGCCACCTGACCGAGCCCGCAGTCGCCGTCGACGACACCCAACGCGGCCCGCTTCTTCATGAACGTGACATTCGGTTTCGGCGTGAACAGGCCGCGCTCCAGCCGCTTGCAGTAGTTGTCGCACAGGAACACGCCGTGCGTGTCGACCCCGCGAAGGTTCGACTCGACCAGCGTCTCGGCCGTGATCTCGGCGTGGGGCTTGGGACAGCCGACCTTCTCAAGCACGCCGGCCGCAAACGCCCGCAGCTTCTCGGCCGGTACCCTCTTCACGTCGTTGTCGGGCATGTCGAGGTTGCCTCCGGAGGTCCGGCCGTGAGGACCCGTGGTTTAGCTCGGCCGTGTGGTCTGCGCGGCGGACGCTACAAGTCGGCGCTGATGCCCGAGATACACCCGTCCAGACCCGGGCACAGGGCGACGTCGTTTCGGCGGATCGCGTCGGCGAGCATCATGCTCTTGACGGCGTCGGCGAAGTTGGCGCCGGGCTGCCGCCGCGTCTTGACCGCGTCGATAAAGGCGCGGGCCTGCTGGTAGAACCCGAACGTCATCTTGCTGTCGTCGGTGTCCGACACGAAATCGCCGATCGACCGCCGGCGTCGGCCCTTGGCGTCGACCTCGTCCATCTCCACCTGCGGCTCAACATAAGCCGAATAGCCGGGCGCGTGCACCTCGAACTTGTGGATCCGCCCACCCGTGTTCCAGTTGCTCTGCAACACGCCGACGCAGCCGGTGTCGAACAGGACCACGGCGTTCCACGCGTTGGGCACCAAGTCGTTGAATCGCCTGACCGCCGCCGCGACGTGCAAGACCTCGCCGCCGGCCAACCACCGAAGCGCGTCGACCGCGTGGATCACATCGCACCCGATGACGTCGACGGCCCCGTCGAAATAGATGGCCGACGTGCTCTTGTAGAACGTCGCGTTGACCTGTTGAATAGTGCCGTGTTTGGCGGCCGCCTTGCGGGCGTCGGTCAGCATCGGTGCGTACCGCCGGTTGAACCCTACCATCGTGACGCACTTGCTCGCGAACGCCAGCCGGGCCATGCTGGCCGTCTGAAACGTCGTCACCGCGGGCGGCTTCTCGATGAACACGTCGAGCTTGCGACCCAGACAGTCGATGACGATGTCGTACAGGTGGTGCGGGGGCATGAGCACGTAGACGGCCTGGCACGCCACGTCGTCGAGCATCTGGCGGTAGTTGTGGTAGTGCTTGGGGATGCCAAACCGCTCGGCCGTTTGGACCCGCTTTTCCTCGACCAGGTCGCAGAGGGCCACCATTGTGACGTCGTCGAAATCGGCCAGACTTGGGTAGTGCACGCCGTTGGCCATGCCGCCCGCGCCGATCAGGGCGACGCGGACCTTGCTCGAACGTTTCGGGGTCTTGCGCTTGCCCGCCCGCGCCTTGACCTTCTTCGCCACCGCACCGTCCTCCACGAAGTAAGGCCCGCCGTACGGGCCCTACGGCCCTGCGGCCACCCTAGCACCCTGTCACGGGCCGGTCATTGTGACACCGCGTGCGGATCGATGCAACCTGTCGGCCGGGTTGCGGGTCGTGCACAAGGACGTCCTAGAGGCCGGGACAGAGCGCATCTTGATTTCAGTGCCAAAGGGTGGTCAAGCAAAGCCGAGGGAGGAGGCTGCGTTTGGCCGTGAGGCCGCCCGCACTCTTGGTAACATGGCCAAGGTCCGACCCTTGCGGGTCGTGCCGTGACCATGCCACACGAACGCAATGATTCCTTTGGATGTCCCGGGCGGCGGGGGATTGCGAAGCGGCATTTGCGGTTTGGGGCTGATCGCGGTATATGTGGTCCGATCGGCGGAGCGGTCGCGGCGGCTGCGGTGGGTCCGCGACGAGAGGCCGGTTTGCGTATTCAAGAACAAGGAGGTTGCCTGCCCAGAATTTTTCGTCAGGGGAGGTTAAATGTCGCATGGAAATTGCGTTGGACACCGGGGGGACTTGTGGTAGACTTGTGCGTTACCGTAGTGCGGTCCACTACTTGGGGCATTGGTGTCCCGCACGGCCACGGCGGCGCGGAGGCGTCGCTCCTCGGGCATAGGAGGCCCTGATTGTATGCACCTGAAACGACTAACCCTGACCGGCTTCAAGAGCTTCGCCGAGAAAACCGACTTCGACTTCCACGAGGGGATCACGTGCATTGTCGGGCCCAACGGGTGCGGCAAGAGCAACGTCGTGGACGCGTTCAAGTGGGTGCTCGGGGAGCAGTCGGCCAAGAGCCTTCGGGGCC
>Ga0180432_10012120_pt1 | contig 10066 bp, 6 predicted proteins | sample SS_ome_10_FD_132414 | JGI IMG/M metagenome (GOLD analysis project Ga0180432, IMG submission 132414) | Hypersaline lake sediment archaeal communities from the Salton Sea, California, USA - SS_1_MS_2 metaG | ecosystem: Environmental > Aquatic > Non-marine Saline and Alkaline > Hypersaline >...
CACCGGTCCCGTCTGTGGAGCCGTCATCCACCACGATCAGCTCCCACCGGTCGAATCGCTGCTCGCACACGCTCTCCACGGCCTTAGGGAGCGCCCATATCCTGTTATGGGTCGGAATAATGACACTGACGACGACATCGTCGTCATTCGATTCCCGCGTCCCTCTGCTCTGTTCATATTCATCCACACTGTGATAGTACGCCCCCCTTCACATGGTGTCAAGGGCCGGAAAATCAAAGGCACTTTTTCATGAGCGGTTGACAATTGGAAGCCCATGAAATACAATAAACTTTCGACATCAATGGGGATATTCATGAAGGGAAAATTCTCAAAAGACCTCTTGATCATGGCGACCCTGCTGCTGTTGCTCTTGGGCGTTACCTACTGCACGCGGACCTATACGCCGGACGCCGCGTCGTTCGTTATCGTCTATTCAAACGACATGCTCGGAGAGACCGAGCCCTGCGGGTGAAAAAGCAACCAGCTTGGCGGTCTTGCCAGGAAAGCAACATACATAAAGGGGCTCGCCGCGGAGACGGATGACCTGCTCGTTCTGGATACGGGTGACATGCTCTTTCGCCAGTACGACCTTGGTCCCACTGTCGATACGAGCTACGACCTCCAGGGCAGGCGGATGATCGAATCCCACAACGTCATGGGTCTGACGGCGTTCACCCCCGGGGAGCGGGATTTCGCCATGGGTCTGGATTATCTCCTGGAGATGGAAGAGCTGGCCCTGTTCCCGTTCGTCTCGGCCAACATTGTGGATGCCGAGAGTGGATCCCTTCTGTTCGAGCCGTATATAATCGAAAAGGTCGCCGGATTTCGGGTCGGGATCATCGGGATCATGGGCGACGGCGTGGAGTTCTCCGAGAGCCGCAGGGAGGACCTGGGTGTCGACCTCCTGGATCCGATGGAGTCGATCAAGAACTCCCTGAAGGAGCTGGACGGTTCCGCGGATTTCATCATCCTGCTCGCCCATACCGGGCTCGATGACGCCAAGGTCATCGCGGAGAGCATCGACGGTATCGACCTGATCATCGTGGGACATCTTCCCAGGGGAAATTACTACCAACCGGTAAAAATAAATCACACCCTCATCACTCAGGGTTTCGACCGGGGCAAATACCTCGTTCGCCTGGATGTGGACATCCAGGACCCGAAACGCCCCTATGAGCTCTTCGTGACCGGAACCGGCGGGATCAGCTCCATCGAGTATCAGAACCTGAAGCTGGAGCTGCAAAGATATGACGTGATAGAGCAGGATTTTCTGTCCAGGAAGGCCGAGGGAGAGGACGTCGAATACGCCCTGAAGCTTATTGAAATCGAGCGGGAGAAGGTCGAAAAACAGATGGAGGAGATGGAGGCCGCCGGCGAGATGGAAAATCCGAATTTCGTCACGCCGTCCCTCATTCCCCTGAATGATGAGCTCCGCGATGACGGAGAGGTCCTGGAGATTACAAACAAGTACCAGGACAGGCTGATTACCATCAAGGAGGAGTTGACGACCGAAGATCCCGAGGACGATGACACCGCCCCGACGGAGGACGACACGGCACCCGGCGACGAAGACGAAACGTCCTCCACATGGGACCTGGACGCCAACCCGACATATGTGGGCGTCAAAAAGTGCATCGCCTGCCACAAGAACATCTACTCCTTCTGGCTGACCACGGAACATTCCCGGGCCTATGCCACCCTGGAGGAGGAGAAGAGGCAGTACGAGCCGGACTGCATCGGCTGCCACACCACCGGGTATAAAGAGGCCGGGGGCTTTACGGACGTGACGAAAGCGGAGAAGCTCCTGAACGTTCAATGCGAGGTCTGCCACGGTCCGGGGAGCCTTCACGTGAGGGATACCGAAACGGAGATGAAGAACCTCTATAACGAGGAACACTGCATTACCTGTCACGATTTCGACAACGACGACGATTTCGACTACCAACGGGACCTGGCGATTATCCGGTGCCCGGAACAAGACTGACCCGATAGTCGCCGGACGGTCCGTGTGTCGGAAACGACGATTTGTGGGTGGAAGTCGGGGTGAGAGAGCGCCGCGTGTGGGAAGGAAGAAATTACCACGGGTTTTCTCAATTTTGACATCCAGAAGAATTTTCGCTACCATTTTTAAAATAAATATGATATATATGTGACGAATTGTGACATATATATACATACTTCTTCCGAGCCCGTTCATCCCCCCGGGAGGGGCGGGCCGTTAAGGGTAGCGAGGCAACTCACTACCCCGCCGTATTTGCAAAGGAGGAAGCCTTTCGTGGACGGGTGAAACGCCTGACGCTTCACCCCACGTGGAGGGGCTTCCTTTTTTTATGGCGGGAAACATATACCGACGCACTGCCCTGTGACGAGTCGAGCGTGAGTCGGTTTTCTTCGGTTTTATCTGTTTTCACAGTCGATATTCGGAAAAGGAGGATACGCATGCCTGGCGGTTTTTTAGGTAAATATCTTGTCGTTGACCTCTCGAAGAAAAGCTTCGAGGTAGTGGAGCCGGGGGAGGAAGTATACAAAAAATTCCTTTCCGGATATGGACTGGGCGCCTATGTGCTGACTCAGAACCAGAAGGCGGGTATCGATCCGCTCTCTCCCGAGGCATACCTCGGTTTTTGCTCCGGTCTTTTGACCGGAACCGGCGCCATGTTTAGCGGCCGCTACATGCTGGTGGGCAAATCCCCCCTCACCGGAGGCTGGGGAGACGCCAACTCCGGCGGCTATTTCTCCCTTGAAATCAAGCGGGCCGGGTACGACGCCGTCTTCTTTACCGGAGCGTCCAAGGATCCGGTCTGGGTGCACCTGGCCGACAATGATGTGCAGTTCAACGACGCCAAGGACCTGTGGGGCAAGGACGCGGTGGAGACCGAGGAGATGATCCGGGAAAAGCTGGGTGACAAGAAAACCCAGATCGCCTGCATCGGTCAGTCCGGAGAGAAGGTCTCCCTGATTTCCGGTGTGGTGACCGACGCCGGCCGCATCGCCGCCAGATCCGGGCTGGGTGCGGTCATGGGCAGCAAGAAGCTCAAGGCCTTTTCCGCCAAGGGAAGCCAGAAGGTCCCGGTCGCCAAGCCCGACGAGCTCAAGGCCGTCACCAAGAAGTTCATGGACTCCTTCCGCAAGGAGGGCGCCGTGGACAAGTTCCTCGTCAAGGTGCTCAATTTCTTCAGCAAGATCATGGTGCGCACCGGCGTCTCGGTTCCGTCCGAGCCCTCTACGGTCAGGGAAATCATGCGGCAGTTCGGCACCGCCGGCCTGACGGCGTTTTCCGCCGAAACCGGCGACAGCCCGGTGAAGAACTGGGGCGGCGTGGGCTATACCGAGTTCCCCATCGACACGAAGAGCGCAAAAATATCGGACAACGCGGTCATCGCCCACGAAAAGAAGAAGTATCACTGCCAGGCCTGTCCCCTGGGATGCGGAGGGGTGATGGATATGAAGACCGGCAGGTACAAGGGCACCGAGGGACACAAGCCGGAATATGAAACCCTGTGCGCCTTCGGCACACTGCTGCTCAACGACGACCTCGACTCCATCATGGAAGTCAATGAGCTGTGCAACCGTGCCGGCATCGATACCATCTCCACCGGGGGCGCCGTGGCGTTCGCCATCGAGTGCTTCGAAAACGGCATCCTGGACGAAAAGGCCACCGGCGGCCTGAAGCTCTCCTGGGGCGACAAGGACGCCATCATCAAGCTTACCGAGATGATCATCAACCGGGAGGGCATCGGCGACATGCTGGCCGACGGCGTGAAAAAGGCGGCGGACGAGCTGGGCGGTGATGCCCACAAGTACGCGGTCCATTCCGGCGGCCAGGAGCTCCCCATGCACGACTCCAAGCATGATGAGGGCTTCGCCATCGCCTACCAGTGCGAGCCCACCCCGGGCAGACATACCATCTCCAGCTACCTCTACGGATACGTCTGGAAGGTCAAAAACATCTTCCCGGCGGCCAAAAAGATGGTCAAAAACGCCAAGGGCTCCGATGAGAAAAAGGTCAATCTCTACGCCGCCACGACATGGTACATGCAGGTGATGAACGGGTGCGGCCTGTGTGAATTCGGTCCCCTGACCGGCCCCGTACCCACCGTGGAATACATCAACGCCGCCACCGGCTGGAATTTGTCCGCGGACGACTACCTGAAAATCGGCGAGCGGATCCTGAGCCTCAGGAAGGCCTTCAACGTCCGGGAGGGCATCATGGCCAAGGACGTCAGGCTCCACGCCCGGGGCGTGGGCGATCCGCCCATGGCCAGCGGACCCCACAAGGGGCACACCGTCAAGATGGACATGCTCGAAAAGATGTTTTTCGACATCGCCGGATGGGATTACACCACCGGCGGCCCCACCGACACCAAGAAAAAAGAGCTGGGGCTGGACGAGCTCAACCTGTAACCAGATAAAAAGCCACACGGCCCACCATAAACGGCCCGTGAATTTTTCACGGGCCGTTTTTTTATTCGGCGACGAAATGCGACAGACCCCTTTTTAATCTCTACCATTCCTGTAAAATATTCTTGACAACCGGGGGGGAGTGGCATAGGATTAAATTAGGCGTGACTAATCATCAATTCACCCGTCGGGAGGTGGGCGAAGCCCATGTGGAACATCCTCGGTGAAGTCTGGTGGATTCTCACCGAATCGGCGCCCTTCGTCCTCTTCGGCTCCTTTTTGGCGGGGCTTCTGTATATCTTTCTCAATCCCGAGATCATCTATCGGCGACTGTCCAAGAACACCCTGGGTTCGGTATTCACCGCCTCACTCTTCGGCATCCCCCTGCCGCTCTGCTCCTGCGGCGTGCTGCCCGCGGCGGTTTCCCTCTCCAAACAGGGGGCGAATAGGGGCGCCGTCCTGTCGTTTCTTATTTCTACGCCGGAATCGGGGGTGGATTCCATCGCCGTGACCTACGCCTTGATGGATCCCCTCATGACGATCATGAGACCCGTCGCCGCGTTCGTCTCCGCCGTTGTCGCAGGCATCCTGGGTATCGTCTCCGGCGGCCCCGAAACACGGGATGCGCCCGTAAAACCCGATCTCACCTGCCGGGTGGACGGCTGCTGTGACGGGGTGAACTGCCCCGTGGAGCTTCATAACAGTCATCACACGTTCTTGGAAAAGGTCCGGGCGGCGGCGACATACGCCTTCGGTGAGCTTTTCGAGGACTTCGCCCCCTGGTTCGTGATCGGGGTGGTCGCGGCGGGAATCCTCACCGCCCTCACGCCCGAGGGGTTCCTGGAGCGCTACCTGGGCGGCGGCATTTTGACCATGCTCATCATGCTGGCGATGGGGATCCCCGTCTACATCTGCGCCACGGCCTCCACGCCCCTGGCCGCGGCCCTGGTCCTGTCGGGCGTCAGTCCCGGGGCGGCCCTGGTGTTTCTCCTGGCGGGTCCCGCCACGAACGTCGCATCCCTGTCGGTGGTGGCGGGGAACCTGGGACGGCGCGCCACGATCATCTACGTCGGCACCATAGCGGTGGTGGCGGTCTCCATGGGGCTTCTCACCGACTTCCTCTACGGCACCCTGGACATCACCCCCCGGGCCTACGCCGGGAACGCGTCCGAATTTCTCCCCGAGTCGATCAAGATCGTCCTGGCGGCGGCGATGATCCTTCTCCTCGCCGTTGGCATCTACAGAAAACTTACCCACAGACACGCATCATGCGACGCCGCCTGCTCTGTCGCCCATGCATGCGATATCAATGAAGAACGCAACCACAACCACTGACGCCTGTATCGGCACCCGCTGCTACATCAGCGCCAGAGACACGGCCATCACCGCCATCCCCCCCAGCACCCCCAGCAGGGCCACGTGCTCCTCGCCGTGCTTGAAGGACAGGGGCAGCAGCTCGTCGAAGGATATGAAGATCATGATCCCCCCTACGGCGGCCAGGGTCGCCGCCAGCACCTGGTCCGTCAGAAACGGAGCGAGGATCAGGTAGCCGCATATTGCCCCCAGGGGCTCGAACAGGCCGGAGCCGAAGGAATAGAGAAACGCCTTTTTCCTGCTCTTCGTGGCGTAGTAAATCGGAATGGCCACGGCGATTCCCTCGGGAATGTTGTGAACGGCGATGGCGACGGCCAGAGGGAGACCCACGCTGATGTCCGCCAGAGTCGAAAACATCACGCCGATCCCCTCGGGAAAGTTGTGGATGGCGAGTCCCAGGGCGGTGAAGACGCCCGCGGCCATGAGGTCTCGTTCATCCTCCGTCCCTTTCACCCGTTCCGCGAAGTAGTTGTGGGGAATCAGGGCGTCGACGAGGAAGATGAACAGGATACCGGCGAACAGCCAGACGTTCCCCCGGGCGAAACCGAGTGTCTCGATGGCCGTTCCCAGAAGCTCCACGAACGAAACATATATCATCACGCCCGCCGAAAATCCGAGCATGATCGTGAGGTAGCGATGCTTGAACTCCTTGATAAACAGGGAAATAACGCTGCCGATGCCGGTGGAAAGGCCGGCCAGCGCGGTGATCAGAAAAGCCATCCAAAATGTTGTGTGATTCATTGTATTTCTCATTTCATACAAGAGTGTCAGTACCGGATCGTGTCGTCGCGGAAAGCCTCCGCCTCAGAGAGGCGATTCGAAGCGCGTCCACGCAGTTCCGCTCATTATATCATCCTTTCCCCTTCGGTGACAAAAATATTGTATACCACCTGAATAAAAAATCATTTTGCGTTCGACGAACACCTGTGCTGATTTCAATATGTTTCATCCCGCTGGTTCGAGCGTCTCCGCCTCCCGGTACACTATCCCCTATCACATGACGTGGATTGTCAGAATAAAAAAAGGCGCCGGGTTCTCCCCGGCGCCTCGTTTATTCAAAACAGTGCTGACGATATGCCGCCTATTTGTCGGCCTTGGCCTTCTCGAGCTCCAGCTCCTTGAGCTTTCGCCTCAGTATCTTGCCCACCGAGCTCTTGGGCAGGTCGTCCATGAATTCCACCAGCTTCGGCACCTTGTAGGCGGCCATCCGCTCCTTGCAGTAGGCGATCAGCTCCTCTTCGGTAAGGTCCTCCCCCTCCTTCACCACGATGCACGCCTTGACCGTCTCTCCCCGGTAGGCGTCGGGTACGCCCAAGCAACAGGCCTCCAGGATCTTGGGATGATCAAAGAGGATGTCGTCGATCTCCAGGGGATAGATGTTGTATCCCCCGGCGATGATCATGTCCTTTTTCCGATCGACGATGGTGATATACCCGTCATCGTCCATGATTCCGATATCCCCGGTATAAAACCAGCCGTCCTTCATGACCTTTTCCGTCTCCTCGGGCTTCTTGTAATAGCCCTGCATCACCTGGGGACCCTTGATGATGATCTCTCCCGCCTCTCCGATGGGCAATTCTTTTTTGCCGGTGTCCACATCGACAATTTTTATATCCGTGTCCGGGAACGGCACACCCACGGTGCCCGGCTTCAATTCGCCGCCCCAGGGGCCCCCCGCGGCCACCAGGGTGACCTCCGTCAGGCCGTACTGCTCGCAGATGGTGCCCCCGGTCAGGTCCAGAAGGTCCCTGATGGTGTCCATCGCCAGGGGGGCGGCGCCGGAGACGAATCCCTCGATGAACGACACGTCCATCTTGCGAAAGTCGGGGTGATTCAACAGCCCCACGAAAATCGTGGGCACTCCCGGCAGCCAGGTCGGCTTCTCCCGCTTGAGGATGTCGATAATCCCCTGAGGATCGGGCCTCGGGATGACATGGTGCTCCCAGGCCTGCCAGACATTGAAATTCTGCACCGCCGTGAATCCCGCCGAGTGAAAAATCGGAAACGTCCCCAACATGGAGACCTCCCCCGGACCCTTGACGTTGAACCATGTTACCAGCTGCTGCACGTTGCAGCTCATATTTGCATGGGTGAGCATGACCCCCTTGGAGACCCCGGTGGTGCCCCCGGTATAGAGCAGCGCCGCCAGATCGTCCCACCTGCTCTGATCCTCCAGGGGTTCGTCGGAATAGCGCTTGATGATATCGGCGAAGACCTTGACGTCGTCGGTCTCCGTGACCTTGTTGTACATATCCTTTTTGACGATGGGAAACAGCTGCTTTTTCGGAAACGGCAGGTAGGAATTGATGTGGCAGCCGATGATCTTTTTCAGCTTGGTATCCTTGATGACCCTCTCGATCTTGGGGATCAGAAGCGCCATGGTCACGACGATCTCTGCGTCCGAGTCGTCGAGCTGATAGGCCAACTCCCGGTCGGTATAGAGCGGGTTGTTCTGCACCGTCACGGCGCCGATGCGCCACACGGCGAAGTTCGTGATGACCGTCTGGGGCAGGTTCGGAAGACACAGCGCCACCTTGTCCCCCTTTTTCACCCCCAGGTCCAACAGCGCCCGGGCGAATCGATTGACCAGTCGATCAAGCTCACGGTACGAAATTTTCTTGCCCATGTAGTTCAAGGCGACATGATTCGGAAACTGTTCCGCCGACCGTGTCAGGGCCTCCGAGAGCGTACGTTTTTCGAACTCGACGGTCCGCTTCACCCTCGGCGCGTAGGATTTAAACCAAAGCTTTTCTTCCATATTACATCCCCTTTAAAAATTACGTGATGGGCGATCCGCTCGATACGTCCGAAAGCTCCGCGGATCGCCCGGTACGGCAGTTACGAATTTTTCTGTTCTTCCATCTCTTTGAGCGTTCTGCGAAGAATCTTGCCCACGGCGCTCTTGGGCAGCTCGTCGATAAACGCCACCATCTTCGGCACCTTGTAGGCGGCCATCCGCTCTTTGCAGTAGGCGATGACCTCCTGTTCGGTCATGGTCTCACCATCCTTGAGAACGATAAACACCTTGACGGTCTCTCCCCGATAGGAATCGGGCACGCCCACGGCGCACGCCTCCAGGATCTTCGGGTGATCAAACAGGATATCGTCGATCTCCATCGGGTAGATATTGTATCCCCCGGCGATGATCAGGTCCTTCTTCCGATCCACGATGGAGAGGTATCCGTCCTCGTCGAACTTTCCCACGTCCCCGGTGTAAAACCATCCGTCCTTCAGGACCTTCTCGGTTTCCTCGGGCTTATTGTAGTATCCCATCATCACCTGGGGTCCTTTGATGGCGATCTCCCCCTCCTCGCCCACCGGCATCTCCTTCTTTGCGGAATCCATGTCGACGATCCTTACATCCGTATCCGGCAGCGGCACCCCCACGGTGCCCGGCTTCACCTCGCCGCCCCAGGGCGTCACGGTGACCATGGGCGACGTCTCGGTCAGGCCGTACACCTCGCCCATGTTGGCGCCGATCAGCTCCTTGATGTCCCGGATCGTATCCGCGGCCAGGGGGGCCGCCCCGGAGAAAAATCCCTTGACGTTGGAGAAATCGAGATTGCGAAACTCCGGGTCGTTCAACAGCCCCACGTATATGGTGGGCACGCCGGTGAGAAACGTGGGCTTGTCCTTGATGATCATTTTGACCAGCGGCTTGATTTCGGGCCGGGGGATAATCAGGTGGGCGAAGCCCCGCTGGATGTAGAAATTACTGAGGGTGAAGCCGGCGGAATGAAACGCCGGGAGGGTCCCCAACAGCCGCTCCTCGCCGTCTTTGAGATCCGGAAACCAGGACGAAAACTGCTGGGCGTTGATGCTGATGTTTTCGTGGGAGAGCATGACCCCCTTGGAGACTCCGGTGGTACCGCCGGTATAGATCAGCACCGCCAGCTCCTTCCACGAGCTTTTCTCCTCCATGGACTCCCCGGAATATTTTTTTATTATGTCCTTGAAGACCAGCACCGTATCGTCGGCGGTCACCTTTCGGTACATCGCCTTTTTCACGTAGGGGAAAAGTTGTTTCTTCGGAAACGGCAGATAGGAGTGAATGTGGCAGGCGATGATCTTTTTCAGCTTCGTCTCCGCCATGATCTTTTCGATTCGAGGCAGGAGCAACGTCAGGGTGATGACGACCGTGGCGTCGGAATCGTTAAGCTGATAGGCAAGCTCCCGCTCGGTATAGAGGGGATTATTCTGCACGGCCACCGCCCCGATGCGGAAGATGGCGTAGTTGGCAATGAAGGTCTGGGGGATATTCGGCAGGCACACCGCCACCTTGTCCCCGGGA
>Ga0180432_10012121_pt1 | contig 10066 bp, 6 predicted proteins | sample SS_ome_10_FD_132414 | JGI IMG/M metagenome (GOLD analysis project Ga0180432, IMG submission 132414) | Hypersaline lake sediment archaeal communities from the Salton Sea, California, USA - SS_1_MS_2 metaG | ecosystem: Environmental > Aquatic > Non-marine Saline and Alkaline > Hypersaline >...
ACCGCGCGGCAGCGCCTCTCCCCTTGGAAATTGGACATTCCTTGTTGGCTGTTGGTCATTGACCGGCCCCTCGTCCACGAGTGCCGAGACCGCTAGAGTCCTTGAAATCCAGAAGTCGTCACAAATGAGCCAAGTTTTCCGGCAGCAAGGTTGCCCTGCCCGATGCAGGATGCGGGATGCAAGATTCAGGATGCAGCCCCGTGTTCCCTGCATCCTGAATCCTGCATCATGCATCCTGCATCATGGCCCGAGGCATGCCGCGCTAGCGTTTCTGCCGCAGGCGCCACATCGACTCGGGGTCTCTCGGGGCGCGTATCCAGCCGTCCGCGACAACCCGCTCGATCACGAACTGGGGGTGGACGTCGCTTCCGGACTCGGGGGGCGCGAGGGCCAGCGTGACGCGCTGGGGGCGCTTTTCGACGAGTTGCGCCAGCACCTTGGCGGTGGTCGAGGTGGTTTCGGCGTAGCCCCATGCCGATTCCGGCCAGTCGGGGCTGGTCAGAAGAAAACACCGCCATTTCGCGGAATCCTTGAACGGCTCGCCGTAGAACGATCCTCCTTGCACGATCAACCGGGCTTCCGCGGCCGGTTGTCCGTCGCGCAGTTCCTCCCATGTCGCCGAGCAGTAGCGGGCGAAGGCGTCATAGTCGACGCGGGGACCTCGTTCGGTCTGCACCACGCAGAGCAACCGCCTCCCGCCGTCCTCCATCCCGACCCCGTAGCGGTGATAGCGGATCAAGCCGCCGGGCATCACGGCCCCCATGCCGCTCAGGCCCGCCGCCGGGATGGGATAGGCGGTCACTTCGTCCGGATAAGCGTGCATTCTGGCGCGGACCTCGAGGGGGTTGCGGACGAAGCGTTTTCTTTCCTCCCATGAGCGGGCTTTCAGGAAGGCGAGGGCGACCTCCTTCTCGGAGAGCCCGCTGACCGCCGAGGAATCAATGGCGGGAGCTCCCGCTGCGGTCTCCGGCGGCGGGGCTTCCTCCCCGCCGGCGTCTTGGCCGGTCTTGAGGCTCAACCAGACCGGAACGGCGATGGCAAGGATCATGACCACCACCACCGGCAGCACCACGATCAGCGAGGCCTGCCGGCGCCGGGAATGCCGGAAGGCCGCGTCTTCCGCCTCCTCGCCCAATCTGGGACGCCGGCCGGCCTTGGCGCGGACCGCCGCCTGTTCGATGAGATCCTGCTGCGCTCCCGACTTCGCGGGAGGATGGGGACGGAGGGAGGGCTCGTTCTCGCTCATGGCTCAAATGATGGACGAAAAAACCGGAAGCGTCCGGCCCGGGCATGAATGTGCGCCATTTCCAGAGCGGACGCAAGTTCCCATGTCGCGCCCAAAGCGGTATTTGACTAATGCCGCAGGTCGGTTAAGAAACCGGCGGAGGCGAATTCATGCGGTATCTTCTCGGTTGGTTCCTCAGCCTGCGAACAAGGACGAAGGTGATCCTCGGGGTCATCATTCTGCTGCTGGCGCTGGGGGTCGTGTTTCGGCGGCCGATGTGGGAAGCCTTCGCGAGCTGGCGGGCGGAGAACCTGCTCGAGGAAGCCCGGCAATACGCCGAGGACGAGAACTGGGAGGACGTCGAGCGGACCGCCATGGCCTCGCTGCAACTGGAATCTTCGGTCGACGCCTACCGGTTGCTGACGGAAGCCTTCGTGCAGAACAGGGAACCGCGAATCCTGCAGGCCGCCGCGGGTCTTTTCAGTCACCCGGAAGCAACCCTCGAGGATCGGACCCGCGCCATCGAAGTCTTTCTCGACAAGAAGCAGGTCGTGGCGGCCGCCCCGATGGTGGAATCCCTCGACGCCGCGGAGCGGGAGGATCCGGCCATGCATTACCAGTTGGTGCGTTTCCACCTCATGGCCGGAAACTACGGCAAGGCGGCGGAAATGGCCGACGCCGTGCCCGCCGCGGAACGCAACCCCGCCCTCGACCTCCTGCTGGCACAGGGGTTCGCCGCAAGCGGAAAGGAGGAAGCCAAGGGCGCCACCGCCGCCCGGCTCGGACGCGTCCTCACCGGCAAGGACGACGAACTGGCGCGACAGGCCATGCGACTCCTCGCCGCCCTGCCCGACAAATGGATCTCCCAAAAGCTCGCGGAAAAGGCCCTCGAACGCTTCGGCGGAAACGAGTCCCTGCCGCTCGCCGACCGCCTGCGCCTCGATCTCTTCCGGATCGGGCTGGGCGTCGTCGAACGCGAGAAACTGGTCGAGGAGACGATCGCAAAAAACCGTCAGGAGCACCTCGAGGAACTCGTGGCGTGGCTGGCGCGTCTCGGCGAGGCGCAGCGGATCGTCGACCTGACCGATCCCTCAAGGCGCCCGGAGGGGCTGTCGGCCACCCTCTTCGAGAAGCGCGCCGGGGCCCTCGAGGGCCTCGGCAAGCTCGAAGAGTTGAAGCAGGAACTCGAGGATCCGCCGGTCGACATCCCCGACGTCCGGTTGCTCGCGGCCCGCGCCGCGCTGGCAACCAAGCTCGAAAACGAGTCCGAGGCCGTCATCCTCTGGCAGCAGGCCTTCGAAGCCGCCGAAAACGACCCCTCCCGCAACTGGTTTTACCAAATTTCCAGTAGTGCGGCGCGGGCCGGCCTGCGCGACCGCCAGATGGAAGCCCTCGCCCGCGCCATCGAACACCCCCGGGGGACTCCCCCCCAGGCCCGCCAACTGGAATCCCTCTTCGCATGGCTCTACGAGACGGGGGACATCGAGCGCCTCCTCAAGATCAACTACCAGTTGCTGGCAAGGGAGCCCGGCAATCCCGGCCTCGTCAACAACTACCACTACCTGAAAGTCCTCCTCGGAGAAGCGACCGAAAACGACGTCGAGGTCCTCCGCCGGCTGGTGGAGACCTTTCCGGACATTCCGCAGTTCCGGAGTTCCTACGCCCTCGCCCTCTTGAAAACCGGCCAACCCGGACCGGCCCTCGCAGCTCTCGACGAAATCGAGGAACCCCTCGCCGAACGCCCGCCGGCCGACAAGGCCGTTTACGCCGCCGTCCTTGCCGGCCTCGGACGCCACGACGAGGTCGAAAAACTCGCCGCCGGGATCGACTGGGACAAGGTCCCCGCCGGAGAGGCCTCCGCGTTGCAGGAACTCGCGAAGCGGTGAGAGCGTCCGCCCATCACCACTCCCTCCCCTTGCCCCGAAGCCGCCGCGCCGCCAGCCCCCAGCAAACCCCGCAGAGAAGCATCGCGGTAAGGTGAATGGAGTAGATCGAGAGCGGGAAATCCATGCATGAGTGCAGGCCCACGAGGGTCAGCGCCACCACCATCCCGCGCAGCAGGGGCGCCTCCTCGGTGCGGAGACGCCGCTTCCAGACGAGAAGCAGGGCGCAGACCACGCCCCCCCCGCCGATCACCAGCCAAAGCAGGGCCCCGATCCAGCCCCACTCGATCATGGTCTGGAGCGGATCGCAATGGCCATGCGTCCAAACCCCCGGTTGCAAGTCCGCGCCGGTCTCGCCCCAGGCGAAGTAAGGGATCAGATGCCGGATCGTTCCGGGGCCGAATCCATGCCAGCTTCCCTCTGCGGGGCTCGTCATGCCGAGCATGACGCGGATGACGCCCTCGCGTCCGGTGACGAGACGCTCCGGATCGTCGAACCTCCCGAAGAATTCCTCCCAGCGCCAGATGAAGAAGCTGATCCCGATGGCAAGGAACGCCAGCGCCAGAAAGGAGAGGACCCCCACTTGGAGGACCCGTTCGAGGCGCCGGCCGCGCTGCGAGGCAAAGGACGCAATCAGCACGCCAAGTCGCCGCCGGTTCCAGGCGACGAGCCACAGAAGCGAAAGCAGGAGGATGATCGCGGCGCCCTTCGAGGCGGTCACCACCACCCCGGAAGCGATGACCACCGTGACAAGCGCCCAGAATCCCCCCGCCGCCCGCGCCCGTTCGTCACCCACCCGCGCCAGCGCAAGCCCGAAGGCCAGCGGAAGACACAGGTTCATGAAAGCCCCGGCATTGGCGTTGTAAACGTAAGGCGCAAAGAAGGTGCGCGGATGCCGGGCATCAAACCCGTAAATGGATTCGACGCCGAGAACCTTGTGGAACATGCCCACCAAGGCGACCACCACCGCCAAAACCGCCAGCAATTCCGCCAACCGCTTCCACGCCGACGACTCCGCGGCCCGCAGGACGCCCAGCATCCCGAGAAGCACCGCCGTAAACTCCAACATCGCACGAATGCTCGCGGATCGCGCCACCGAGCCCGGCGCTTCCTCAAACGGGCGGTTCTCGATCATCGTGAACTCGAACCCCGCAAGGGAATGTTCCGCCACGGCATTCACCGCCATGAACCAGCCGTATCCGAACAGGAGCAGAGAGGCGCCCGCCAGCAGCCGCGGAATCGGCGGCAGGCGTCCCGAGCCGGGAAGCAACGCCACACCGAGCAGCCCCCCGGCCGCCGTCAGCACCCCCGCCACCGCCCGCTGCCAGAAAACGGCCGTCCCGAGAGCGAATACCGACCACCCAAGGACGACGGCCGCCGCAAGGAAGCAAACCCACCCTCGCGTCCGCTCCGTCATTCTTCAGGCGCCTCGTCCGGCCCGGCGGGCGCCGGGGATTCCGCCACCCCGGTGGCCCGCTGGCGATACAATTCCGCGTCGATCACGCTCGTCATTTCCTCGGGACGGGGAACCTTGTCGCCGAGGAAGGTCGCGACCCTCCGGCACGCGGTGCCGGGATTCGTGACGAGGGCGGGGTAGCTCACCTTGAGAAGCTCCACGTTGCTGGCCCGGTTCAGGAATCCGAGGGCCGACTGCCGGTGTTCCCTCAAGTCCGCAAGGAGTTCTTCCTCGGACCGGGTGGCGCCGCTCGTTCCGCGGCGCTCGATCATCTTCCGCTGCGAGCGCATCACTTCCATCAGCGGACGCATCATGAAGACGACCTTGTAGCTGTGTTCCACCGGGAGGTAGGCCAACTGTGCCGAGACCACCTTGATGACGCGCTCCTGCAGCCCTTCGGTCTCCTCGAAAAGCCGCGGCAGCTCCGAGGTCTTCTTGATCGCCTCCCACTCCCAGTATCCCCGCGGGTTGTCCTCGTCGGCCGCCCGGACATGGTCGGTCTGCGGCGGAAGACCGCCCGCATCAAGCATCTGCATCATCAGCGAGGTGCCGGAACGCGGCAGCCCCGACACGATGACGAAGGTCTTCCCCGACGTCCCCGCCCGGGCGTCCCGTTCATAGGGCGCCTCCCGCTCCCGCCGCAGAATCGCATTCCGCTCCGGCGGGGGCGGCAGCTCCGGAATCGGCCACCGCTGCCCGGTGCGCGTGTCCTCCCCGGCCGCGGGTGGCTCCCGGCGCTTCGCCAGCAACTCCATCGCGGCGTGATAATGCCGGGCGGCGCGCTCGGGGTCGTTCAGCTCATGCCGGTAAAGGGCACTGAGACGACGGTGCGCACCGTAGAGACCGGGACGCATCGTCAACGCCACCTCGAACGCGCGGGCCGCCTGTTCCGGATAATGGAGTCTCATGAGAGCCTGGCCGAGGGTGAAGTGCACCATCGGCTGCTGATGCAGGCGCGAGACCGATTCGAGGGCAAGGTCCGCCGCTTCCTCCCACCTCCGCTGCGCAAGGCAAGTCCGGGCCAGGGCCCCCATGGCAACGTAGTCGTCGGCGTTGTTCTCGACCGCCGCCCGCAGCGTCCTCTCGGCGTCTTCGATGCGGCCGAGCCGCAGAAGCGCCGAGCCGAGTTCCCGTTGCAGCCCGTAAATCGAAAAGAGGTCCTTCGGAATCGAGTCGAAGGCCGCGACCGCCGCCTCCATCCCCTCCGCGGCCTGCAATGCGAAGATGTGCGTCAGGGTCAGACCGGCGGGCATGAACCCGTCCGGATAGGCCGCTTCGATCAGCGCCAGCCCCTGCCGCGCGTATCCGGCCCGCACAAGGGCCACCACGAGGTGCTGGATGATGCGTTCGTCCCACGGTTGCTTCGCAATGAGTCCCTCGAAAAGCGGAATGGCCTCGTCGTAGCGGCGCGAGGAGAAATACACCCGCGCAAGGTTGTAGTCGCATTCGACCTGCGCCGTTTCAAAGGCCTTCTCGTTGTCTCCGCCATGGTCGTCGACGTATCCCAATGCCACGAACTGCCGGGTGAGCTGCTCGCTCCACGCGGAGTCGATTTCGGTCCCCGGCGGGTGCATGCCGCAGTCCCCCTCGACCTCCTCCCAACTCGGGATGGTCCGCACTTCGGGAGGATTCTCGAAAACATCCGTCAGCACCCGCCCGTCCATGTCCTCGCCCACCGCCAGCCCCATGGCCGCCAGCAGGGTCGGGGTGATGTCGATGATGTTGGCGCCGTAGATCCGCTCGTCCTTCTTGATCCCCGGCCCGCTCATCACGAAAATCCCCATGTCGCGGTGCCACACCGCGGGCCCCCCCGGCTCCCGCGGAATGCGCTCCGGACGCAACGCCCCGGAGTGGAAACCGTGGTCCGAACACAACAGAATCAGGGCGTCCGGACCGGCCGCCATCATCTGCCCCGCCAGCATGATGTCGTGAAACCGGTAGGCAGTCCGAATCACGTCCTTGTAAATCTCATACTGCTTCTCCGGAACAGACTCCCGGCGAGGGGGATGAAACTCCGCAAAACCGTGGCAGAAGTGGTCGATGGCGTCAAAGTAGACCGCCGTGAAATCCCATTCGCCCTCCATCATCCTCGTCGTCACGGCCTGCATGGATGCGCAATCGCTCAGGATCATCTGAAAACCCTGGATCCGCGAGTCCTTCTCCTGATCCACTTCGGACGCCCGCGGCATGAAGGGCAGAATGTCCTCCGCCGTGATCTCGGCCGGCTCGACCCGCAGGTCCCCCAGCTCCTCGGAGCGGCTCGCCGGGTGAATCGTCCCCGGCGGAACCCGCACCGGATTGCGCCGCACCTGGTTGAACATGTTGGAAACCACCGCCCCGTTGATGGGCTCCGCCGGGTGGGATGCCCACCAGCCGGCCACATTGCACCGCCGGCCCTCATGGTGAAGGATGTTCCAGATCGCCTTGCACTTCCGGCTCAGACTCGAAAACGGACGCGACCCCCGGCGGGTTGGATCCGGCTCCATGAAGCCGAGAATCCCGTGCTTGTCGGCAAGTTTGCCGGTCGCAATCGAATTCCAGAGCATCGGCGAAAGAACCGGCTGAAGGGTGGCAAGGTTGCCCATCACACCACGATTGATCAGGCCCTCGAGATTGGGCATGAGACCTTCGTCAAGAAGCGGGTTGATGTGCTCCCAGTCGGCGCCGTCCCAGCCAATCAGAAGAACCTTGCGTGGTTTCGTTTCGCTCATGTCGGTGAGGGGTGAGTTTTTCGCGTCACCGGAGACCCTGCAAGCCCTTATGAAAGCAACCTCGGCAAGGCGCGCAATCCGGCATCACCGCCCGCCACGGGTTCTCCGCCGCCTTCCAAGAGCCAGCAGCAGGAGCGGCGTGCCAAAGCGCTGCTTGATGCGATAAAAGCAGCGCGCGCCGCCCTGCCCCGCGTCCTTGTCAAGGTAACATCCCTGCCCGTCGGCAACCGCCGTCAGGGTGTGAATGGCCGCCCATTCCCTCAGGTCCGTCGAACGCTGAAGCTCGTACATCATGCCGCCCTCGACCGGCCAGCGCAGTTCCGCTTCGCCCGCCGCGGAATCCAGCCCGACCATCGTCAGTTGCGAAACGGCCGGCACGTCCACCGCCTGCACCCGGTAAAAACATCGCTTCCCGGATCCGCCGTCGTCCACATGGGACGCCTCCCCATCCGCGCCCGCGCTCGTCACATGAATCGTCTCCCACGACTTCAAGTCCGTCGAGCGCTCCAACCGGTAGCAGCGTCCCGCCCGAACCGTCCAAATCAGCTCCACATGGCCGCTCCCCGGCGCAAAAGGGTTCCCCATGCGCAGTTCGGGAGACGGGTCTTCCGGAACCGGGATGGCCGCCGCCGCACCCGTGTCCTCATACGCCCACTGATCCACCGTCAGCGTCAAATCCCCCGGGTCCCAGACGGCATGGATCCAACCGTAACGGATCCCGGCCTCGCTGCCGAACTTGACGCCGAGGTACCCGTCCGCCCCGCCGGCCCAATGCCCACGCTCCCCGACCACGAGTGACTCCCACGCCGCCCACCCGGTCCCCCCGTAAAACGAAAGCGAGGAACCAACCAAGCCGCCGGATTGCAGGGCATGGGGATAGACAATGGGCCCCTTCGACGCCGCGATGAACACCGTGGACCCCGTTGGGGGAACCCGCCCCAAAACCCTGAAGGCGGCATGATTGCCTGCGGCGTTCGGATAGACCATGTCGGCAACCTGCAACCTCAGTTCATACAGCCCGTCCCCGTCCAAATCGAAGGCGCGCGACCCCACCGCACCACCCGTCGACCTCACCGTCACATCAGCCGGCGTAATGACCAGCGCCGCCTCCGTCACCTCGAATGCCGAGACCCCAACCAGCACCCCCTCCGCCGCCACCGCGGGGAACAAGCGCGCAATCTTCTGAAGCAAAATGGATCTCTTCCAGTCCGAACCGGGACTCATCATCTGGGGGGGCTTGCCACGGGCTCCTCAACGCCCGCGGCCTCTCTCACTACACACAAGCAGCTCCCGCCGCCCATGTCAAACGACAGCGTTCCCCGCCCGAACACCTCACCTCAAAACGACAAAACCCAAGCCCCACGGGCTTGGGCTCTGTCATCAACATTTACCTCAACGGAAGCCGTAGCAACAAGCAACGCGGTTTGCTCAAGCCATGGACACCGGGGATCGGAGCACTCAACCCTGAGCCCTCCGGCGCCGCCGCGTCACCAGACCGGCCGCTCCAAGGCCCAACAGCGCGAGCGTCGACGGCTCGGGAACCGGGGCCGGGGTGTCCGCAAGGTTCTCGTATGCATAGCCGTTCACGAAGAATTCCGCCGCCTGGGCGCGCTCACCATACTGGATGTGCACCCACCCATAGTGGGTGTTGGCGCCGATATTGAACTGCACCCCAAGGTAGCCAGCATCGCCGGGCCCCCATTCGCCGTTGCCCAAACCGCCGCCGGCCAGCGTTCCCCACTGGTTCGGCGAGCCGCTGTAGAAACCGCTGAAGAAGTCCGTCGGTCCGGCCAAGTCCAACGGATTCGTCTGCATGGTCGGATACAGGAAGTTGTTCGGGGCGGCGCCGATGATCTGACCCGCCACCGCTCCGTTCGAAGGCGGAGTCGCAAACGTCGGAGCGCCGCCAGCAATCAAAAGACCAGACCCAAAAACGTCAATCTGCACGTCGTTCGTGCCGTCACCGTCAAGGTCGATCCGCGCGTAATCGCCCGGGAAGTTGTTGATCGATTGCCGGAAGATGGCGGCGGGAGTCACGACAAGCGCCGCTTCGCTCGCCTCAAAGGACGCAACGGTCCCGACAACGCCGCCGACCGTCATGGTGGAATACCTCCGAAGCTTTTTCGAAAGCGGATGGGAGGCCTGTAGTGTGTGCTTTGTTTGTTTCATTAGTCTGCGATGGTGTGAGTGGGTTTTCCCCGGTGGTTCACGGTTGTTCAAGCTTTTTATTACCTAACAAATCGGGTTGGCTGCGACAACCCTCCCGATCATTGACACCGAAGGGTTTCCTATATCGATCGCCAGACCTCAAGAAAATTCAGACACAAATTGTGGAAAAAACGGTGAAGGAATTGTCAATAATTTCGCAACCCGTATGGTAAGTTAAACCAAAATTTTTATATCTCTTTTTAATCCAGGGCCGCTTCATGGCCTGCCGGGCAAAAAACGGCCATTCCGGGGCCTCTCGGGAAGCGCCCGGCAGGGGTGACGATACCGTCACGGCCGGGCCGCCATTTCGGGCGAAAATTTTTCTTGACCCTCATGGAGGCGCGGCTCAGAGTGCGCACCGTCATGTCACGAACATTACTCACCAGCCTCTTCTCTTCGGCGATGCTTCTTGCGTTCGCCGCCAGTGCCCCCGCCCAAGGCCTTCCCGGCAAAACCCTGGGCGATTCGGCCGGAGCCAATCCGGACAACGTCGTCGGACACCAGATCACCCCCGTAACCTGCAGCAACCTCAACGAGTTAACCACCGAGAATTTGGTGCAGTATCTGGCGAACAACTACGCCC